>Ga0207421_10000386_pt1 | contig 56437 bp, 52 predicted proteins | sample SodLakKL_010_SED_4_FD_187542 | JGI IMG/M metagenome (GOLD analysis project Ga0207421, IMG submission 187542) | Alkaline sediment microbial communities from Lake Tanatar, Kulunda Steppe, Russia - 8KL_010_SED (SPAdes) (version 2) | ecosystem: Environmental > Aquatic > Non-marine Saline and...
ATAGAATCTTTCAACATCAAATCAACTTTTTCATACATTGTGCGCAGCTCTGTTAAAGCTTCTGTTGAATAGGGCAGTTTTTCTTCGATTTTAGTTTCCGCCAACTGTAAAATATTTTCCGCATGATCGCCAATTCTTTCCACATCATTGGTTACTGACATTAACCTGGATATAGTCATTGATTGATGATGAGTCAAGGAATGCTGGGAAAGATCGGCAATATAAAAATTAACCTCTTTTTCAAGCCCATCAATTAAATCTTCCATTTGCAAAACATGGCGCATTTGTCTAGAATCATTTTTCAAAAAAGCTTCCATGGCATCTTCTACCATTTCACGGCATATTTTTGCCATGCGGACAATTTCCTGGCGGACTCCTCCTAAGGCCATTTCAGGAGTTCTCAGTATCCGACGGTCAAGATATTTGGAACCCCTTTCTATTTCTTTTTCCTCACCCGGCACAACTCTTTTCACTAAACGCACAAAATGATTGAAAAATACTAAAACCACCAGGGTATTGAATACATTAAAAAGTGTATGGGCATTGGCTACCTGGCGAGGTATGGCGGTGGCCGTTTCAGTAATAACATAAGTGAAAGGCTGCATCAGTAATAAAATAAGTATTATACCAAAAATATTGAAAAAAATATGCGCTACTGCCGCCCTGCGAGCAGCAAGGTTAGCTCCCAAACTGGCAAAAACAACCGTAATACAGGTGCCGAGATTAGTTCCCAAAATCAAAGGTACAGCAGCTTCAAAGGTAATCATATCTTGCAGTGATAAAGATATAATTACTGCCGTAGTAGCACTACTGCTCTGTAACAAAGCCGTAAACAAAGCCGCGATTAAAATTCCCAGCAAGGGATAATCTATAAAACTGACTATTAATTGTTGAAAATAACCTGTATCTTTCAAAGGGAGCATGCCCTCTGACATGGTTATCAAACCTAAAAAGAGCAATCCAAATCCCAGAATGGCCTGACCTACGTATTTATGGAAACGGCGGGGGCCAAAAAAATTTAACAATGCCCCCAGCCCTATAGCAGGTAAGGCCAAAAATTCAATTTCAAAGGAAATGATTTGGGCTGTTAAGGTGGTCCCCACATTAGACCCGATAATAGTCCCCACTGCTTGAGCAAGGCTCATAATACCAGCATTTACAAATCCTACCACCATAACGGAGGTAGTACTGCTGCTCTGTACCAGAAAAGTGACAATTATACCGGTAATAACTGCCATCCAGGGTCTGGAAGTCAAAACTTCCAGAATGTGCCTTAATTTATCACCTGCTGCTTTTTGCATCCCCGAGGACATCATCTGGATGCCAAAAAGAAAAAGTCCTAATCCACCTACAAAGCTGAAGATTATTCCCCACATATTTTGAAATAGCCCTCCTGGAAGTAAATCCCCGGCTTACTTATTAAAACCCTTAAATTCGCCAAAAATATAATATTTTAGCATTTTCCCTCATCCATTATACGAGATAGCTTATACATTTTCAATTAAGGTAAAGCTTCCTTATTTTCCACCATAAATCCTCTTTTTTATCTCTTAAGATTTTTTTAATATGTAACAAATGTAGATAATTTATAATTATTATTTGTATGATACAATCTAAAAAGAGATAGGAGGGGATTTTATTGTCTAAATTACAGAGATTCGGTATTTCTATTGAAGAAGATTTATTAAAACGCTTTGATGAGGAAATAGTTAAAAAAGGCTACCAGAACCGATCTGAAGCTATTAGAGATTTAATTCGCAATCATCTTGTGGAGCTAGAATGGAAAGATGATAAGGAAGAAGTAGCAGGAACTATTACCCTGGTTTATGATCACCATACTCGGGGACTTGCCGATCTTTTAACCGAATTACAGCATTCATACCATCAACTTATTTTATCTACTATGCACGTTCATCTTGATCATCATAATTGTCTGGAAATACTGGTCATAAAGGGCAAAGTTAAAGAAGCTAATGAGGTAGCAAATCAACTACTCAGCGTTAAAGGGGTTTTGCACGGAAAATTAACGGTAACCTCCACTGGGAAAAAACTTAAATAATTATCTAATACATTAATCCCATAAATATTCTATCAAGCTTACTGTAATCCTTAATAATTTCCATTTCTTTAATTAACGGTTCTTGCCGACCCAAAGCAAGAACATTCCGGATACTATTCGGAGCTATTTCTAAAGCTAAAATAGCCGGAGAAGATACGTAATAACTTATACTTGCAAATACACTTCGATAGCTTTCCAGGCCATCTGCCCCCCCATCTAAAGCACAACGGGGTTCGTATTTTTTTATCTCGGGTTCTAAGCTTTCCAAATGACAACTGGGTATATAAGGTGGATTAGATATTATCACATTAAAAAAATGAGGTTTACTATCTAAGGCCCCCCAGAAGTCGCCCTCTAAAAAATTTATGCGGCCATCCACACGGTGATAGCGGGCATTTTTTTGTGCCACTTTAAGAGCTTCAGGCGAAATATCCACTGCCCACAATGAAGCTCGGGGCAACAACAAAGCCAATGTTATTGCCAGAACACCACTGCCGGTACCCAAATCAATTATTTTAAGTTCTTGAAAATTTCCTTTTTCTGAATTATTAAGCCTGCTTATCACCGCATCAATAAGAAGCTCACTCTCCGGGCGGGGAACCATTACTTCAGGAGAAATATAATATTCATACCCGTAAAACTCTTTTTTGCCCAAGACATAAGCCATGGGAAAACGCTTAGAACGTAATATAACTGCTTCATCAAAATTTTCTTTTACCGCAGGTGAAACACTTTCTTTAGAATTAGCATACAGCCCTAAACGGCTTAACCCCGTAATTTCACTTAAGATAATTTCTGCTTCACTGCGGCCTTCTTTAATGCCGGCATTTTTCAATTTAAGAGCAGCCTCATATAGAATACTGCTGATGCTGCCTGGATAAGCTTTTACAACACTCATAAATTATTCACCTGTTCTGGACAATAGTTCTGTCCGGTGATTTTGAATCAAAGGCTCAATAATTTCGTCAAGAGCACCTTCTAATACAATATCCAGCTTATGTAAGGTGAGCCCTATACGGTGGTCTGTAACCCGGTTTTGAGGGAAATTATATGTTCTTATTCTTTCACTGCGGTCACCGGAACCTACTTGATCCTTACGCTCCTGGTCTACCTGCGCTTCTTGTTCCTGCTGCTTTTTCTCCAAAATACGCGAGCGTAAAACACGCATGGCTTTGGCTTTATTTTTTAATTGTGATTTTTCATCCTGACAAGTAGCCACAATACCTGTAGGTAAATGCGTAATGCGAACGGCAGATTGGGTGGTGTTAACGCTCTGACCTCCCGGGCCAGTGGCGCAAAAGTAATCTATCCGGAGATCTTGATTTCTTATTTCCACTTCTACTTCCTCCGCTTCCGGAAGAACAGCCACTGTAGCAGCCGAAGTGTGAATTCTTCCTCCTGTTTCCGTGACCGGCACCCTTTGAACGCGATGCACCCCACTTTCAAATTTTAAATAACTGTATACTCCCTTACCTTCAATAGCAAATACTGCTTCCTTAATTCCACCCATATCAGTGGCGTGCATGTCCAGAAGTTCGAATTTCCAATTTTTTTGTTCGGCATAGCGGGTATACATGCGCAATAACTCCGCCGAAAAGAGAGCCGCTTCTTCTCCGCCGGTACCAGCCCTAATTTCCATAATTACGTTTTTTCCATCACCTGGATCTTTAGGCAAAAGGAGCGTTCTTAATTTTTCTTCCAATTCTTCTTTGCGTTTAATAAGTTCATTTTCTTCATTTTTTAAGTAGTTAATCATTTCTTGATCTTCTTCATCGGCAAGTAATTCTTGTGCCTGCTGAAGATCAGCAACAATTTTCTTGTAATCTCTATAGGTATTCACCGTTTCCATAAGTGCAGCATGTTCTTTTAAATATTTTTGCCACAATTCTTTTTGTGACATCACTTCACTGGAACTAATTTTTTCTTCTAATTTCATATATTTTTTTTCAATTTCTTCAAGCTTTTCTAGCATAAATATCACCATCCTTTACCTGTTCCGGTAACTCTTCTTCATTTAATATAGCTTTTAACGACACCAAAGCAACTTCCAATTGCTTCTGATCAGGCTCTCTTGTAGTTAATTTCTGCAGCCACAATCCCGGGTAAGATATAAATTTCACCCATTTTCTATTACTTTGCGCCGTCCATCGTATCGCTTCATATGCCAATCCGGCAATAACCGGCAACAGTACTAATCGAATTAAAAACCTTTGCCCCAAAGTGGGCCATCCAAAAAATGAAAATATCAAAATGCTTACAATCATTACTATGAGAAGATAACTTGTGCCGCAACGCGTGTGTTGAGTGCTGTATTTGCCGGCATTTTCTATCTCTAGTGCTTCGCCCGCCTCATAGCAATTAATTGCCTTGTGTTCCGCACCATGATAAGCAAAAAAACCTTTGATTTCGTTCCAGCGCGAAATCACTAATATATAAGAAATAAAGATTCCTACCCTTAAAATACCTTCCAGCAGATTTAGCAAGATATGATAATCCTGTATAGGAGGAAAAAGTTCCGGTAAAAACTTAATCAAGTAAGTAGGAAATAAAAAGAATAATAATATAGCCATGGCAAGACCTAAAAAAACACTCAAAAAAGTAAAAAACGGAGTCATTTCTTCTCCTTCAGACTCCAGTAATTGCTCCGTGGAAATGTTTAAAGCTCTTATTCCCACTATTAAAGATTCAAAAAATGTAATGATTCCCCTAACAAAAAAAAAGCCCAAGAAAGGATATTTTACTGCCAAAGGTGATAATTTCTGCCGCTTGGTTTTGATGGTACCCTCCGGATCCCGGCAGGCTACTACCATATTACTGCGGTTTCGCATCATCACTCCTTCCATTACAGCTTGTCCACCGATCATTTGGTTCGACTTCAAATATTTTGGCCCCCTGAAAAATATATAAAACAGAGCTAAAATAACATACTTCGCTCTGTTTAAAATAGTTATTTAATCTGAGCTACCTTCCGTACTTCCGCTTAAATCTTTCCACACGGCCTCCGGTGTCTACAAACTTCTGTTTACCGGTAAAAAACGGATGGCACCGTGAACAGATGTCAACCTTTATATTTTCTTTGGTTGAGCCTGTTTCCATAGTCTCTCCACAAACACAGGTAATAGTAGTCTTTTGGTATTTGGGATGAATATCTTCTTTCATAATCTCTGCCTCCTTCCTGCTTAACTGCAAAAATTATGATAGCACAATAATTTACATTAAGCAACAACCGGAGCCGAAGAAAACAAACGCCGGTTTTTATTAAAGATTATGCATATTCTTTAAAAAATCTTCATTATGATCGGTCTGCTTGAGTTTGCTTAACAACAATTCCAAAAACTCAGCATTGGAAGATCCACTCATAGCCTTCCGCAGGGCCCACATTAGTTCCACCTTGTCTTCATCCAATAACAGTTCTTCGCGGCGTGTCCCCGAGCGGGTAATATCAATGGAGGGGAAAATACGGCGATCTGAAAGACGACGATCAAGATGAAGCTCTAAATTACCGGTACCTTTAAATTCTTCATAAATTACGTCATCCATCCGACTACCAGTGTCTACCAGTGAAGTAGCCATTATTGTTAAACTACCCCCCTCTTCAATCTTTCGGGCCGCTCCAAAGAAACGCTTAGGCTTGTAAAAAGCACTAGGATCAATGCCTCCAGATAGAGTCCTTCCACTCGGTGGTATCACCAGGTTATAACCTCGAGTAAGCCTGGTAATACTGTCCAACAAAATAGCCACATCTTTACCGTGCTCCACCAAACGCTGAGCTCTTTCCCAAACCAGTTCTGCCATGCGGATATGGTTTTCCGGCCGCTCATCAAAAGTTGAACTAACTACATCAGCATTAACACTTCTTTCCATGTCGGTAACTTCTTCCGGCCGCTCATCAATTAAAAGGATAATAAGATGTACTTCCGGATAATTTTCCGATATGCTATTGGCAACTTCTTTAAGTAAAACTGTTTTTCCGGCTTTGGGGGGAGAAACAATTAAACCTCTTTGTCCTTTTCCGATGGGTATTAAAAGATCCATAATGCGCGTAGAATATTTATAGGGTGATGTTTCCAACTTAAGCTGTTCTATAGGATGGATGGGCGTCAAAGAACTAAAATAAGGCCTCTTTGCCGCAATCTCAGGATCCCCACCATTTATGGTCTGCACATATAGCAATGCGTGATACCTCTCGTTATCCTTAGGCTGCCTGATATGACCTGCTACCATGTCTCCCGTTCGCAAATTAAACCGCCGGATCTGGGACGCTGATATATAAATATCATCATCAGAAATAGCATACTTCTGCCTACGTAAAAACCCAAAACCATCCGGCATAATTTCCAACAAGCCTTCAGCATATTCATGTGCCTGATCCTGGTATTTTGCTTCCCGGGGCTTCTTTGTTGGCGCATCCACTTCCAGTGATGATTGCTCTTTATCTTGAGAAACATCAGGCTTTTCTACCTCTGTTACTTTAGAATCAAGGTTTTCTTCTTCTGCAACTTTAGCTTCCGCAACTGGATTTTCTTGCTTCTGAAAATGATTATTAATTTTTTCAATCAGTTCTTTTTTGCGTAAAAGAGAAATGCCTTTGATACCGTGTTCTCGGGCAAAGTTTTTCAACTGTGCCAGAGTCATGTTTTCCAGGTTTTCTACTGCCATTTTAAACCTCCTATCTTTATCACCGGGGTTAATCTTCCACCAAATAACATGAAAATTATCATATATATAAATACGCCCTCCTTCTAAAATTTATACATAGGTTTTATTAATATACACATATTTTCCTTAAACTTAAACAATAGGATCAAATCAAATTGGCCTGCCTTTTTAAAGTTGGCTTAAAAGATAAATTTTGTAAAAGGGGTGTTTATTAATAACTACCTTTTTCTTTATAGGGCAAAATAAAATAATAATAAAAATGCAAAATAAAGCACCTTTAACGTATTTTCGCTAAAAATGATTGTTATTCTTTCCGATATTAATATAATTGTTAGCATTTAAGAAATTATTTCATTTTTTTCTCCATCAAAGTATTTTAGCTTTTTGGAATTGCTTAATAAAAGAGGAAAAAAGTATACAAGGAAGCCCTTATATTCAACCAAGCTGAAGGTTATTACTTGCCTCCCCATGTAAAATTATTCTTTTAAAAAATAATTTGTGCACATTCTGTGATTACCATTATATCATAAATCTTAACTCTTTTGTGGTTAATTGTAACTTTCCATTAAAATTTATTTTTAACAACACTTTAATATATCAAACTGTCCGTTTGTGAAAAACTCATATTACGGACCTTTTATCTCCATTTTATACCAAAATTATTCACGCTTTCCTTTTTAGGGACTTCTTATAATTATTCTCTGCTAAAATTTCTATTCCTGCCTGTAAATAGATTTTTTTTATTTCACAATCTTTCCAAGCAAGAAAAAATGGTTTCCAATAAAATAAAGATTAATAGAAGCATCCCTAAGTATTGTGTCATTTGTTTCTCCAGTAGCCAAATTTACCTCCATCATTAGCATTTGGAGCCTAATATTATTAGTGCTTCCCTTATTATCTTAGCTGCTAAAATAGAAGTTACCTGTGAGTGATCGTATGCAGGATTAACCTCTACCAAATCAAAACCTACTATGTTAAGATTTTTAATATAATTAAACACTCGATACAAAGAAGCTGAACTCATGCCTCCCGGTTCCGGTGTTCCCGTTCCGGGGGCAAACCCTGGATCCACAACATCAATATCCAAAGTAATATAAACAGGTTTTTGCTCAATATCAGCTAATATTTTTTTCAAGGGGGCAAAAACCCGGTGGGGATAATAATTTGTTTTGGCGCGGGCTAAATCTAATTCCTGAGCTGTAGCCGAACGTATACCCATTTGATAAATTTCTTTGACCCCCCGCTCCAAAAGACGATAAATGACAGAAGCATGTGAGTATTTTTCTTCAAGATAGCTTGGCCTCAAATCCAGGTGCGCATCAAATTGTAACACCACAAGATCCTCATAACCACTTGAAAGCAAGGCACTCACGGGTGCATAAGTAATGGAATGATCACCGCCTATAAGCACCGGAATTTTGTTTTGATTAACTATGCTTGCAATCAATTTTTCAGCTCTGTTTAAGTTTTGCCAGACTCCATCACCCTTTATAAGCATATCCCCCAAATCATAAACATAAGATTCCGCAAGGTTCGCTTTTAACTGCAGGCTGTAGTCTTCCAAAACTTCAAAAACCGTTCTTATTTCTTCCGGGGCAAACCGTGAGCCTGCCCGATAACTAGAAGTAGAATCGAGGGGAATTCCCATAACCACTGCCCTGGAATCATCCCAAGTTGCCGGATTTTCCAAAAAAGAAATCTTTTGCCGCGTTAGTTTTTTTTCCTGCACTAATATCTCCTCTCTTTGTTATTTGCCCGAGCAGACAATTTAAAACCAAATTGTCTACTTATTCGCCGTTTGTAAAAAATCTTTTATAAATGGCGGTAAAATAAAAGAGCTCCAATGAACCTGAGGTGTATAATATCGACACCCTTCCATCTGCCACTCTTTTTGGAGTAAACCGTTATTGTGAGGTTGGTATTTTTTCGAACCGATCATAAAGCTCCATAGCCCCCCCGGGTAGGAAGGCACCGGCGCCAAATATACTTTGGTAACAGGAAAAAGTTTGCTTAAAGAGGTATATGAATTGGTAATTATATCCTGATTATGGAAAGGTGATTCTGTTTGCGCTACAAGTATGCCTTCCGCCTTCAATGAAGCATAAGCCCCTTGGTAAAATTCCGGTTCGAACAACCCCGCCGAAGGGCCAACCGGTTCTGTGGAATCAACAATAATTATATCAAATTCATCCTCTTTATTGCGCAAATATTCCCGCCCATCGGCATATATTAATTCCAGGCGAGAATCTTTTAAGGCATTAGCAGTTGCCGGAAAATATGATTTGCATATTTCCACCACTTCTGCATCAATTTCTACCATGATAACTTTTTCTACGCTGGAATGCTTCAAAACTTCTCGTGCAGCCCCGCCATCACCACCGCCAATTATTAAAACACTGGTCGGTTCAGGGTGAGTCATCAATGGTACATGTACAATCATTTCATGATAAATATATTCATCTTTTTCTGTAATTTGAATATATCCATCCAAAATAAGCATACGACCAAAAACATTGGTATCAAGGAGGCTAAGTTCTTGATAATTAGTATTTTTATGCACCAGTACTTTTTTTACCCGGCATCCCATTGATAAATGGGGGGTTTGTTTTTCTTGAAACCATAAGTCCATTGTCAGTAACCTGCCTTTATAAATATTAATTCTCAAATTTACGTTCCAGTAATTATGGGGTTTCCATGTAATACCATAATGCTACCGCAGCAATAACAGCACCTGTATTTATAACTTTATGTTCTACTCCTTTGATTATTATTTGTTCCAGTGTTTTTCCGCGCTGAGAAAAAGCATCCTGCAGCATCATCTCCACTTTAGCTTCAGCTTCAGCCTGACTCTCCCAACCCGCTCTTTCCATTATGATGCCGAATGAACCGGCGGTAAAGCCGACACCGATTGCCGCAGATATGATTTCTCCCGGGTTTTCCCCTGTCACCGAACCATATGCTGTGGGCACCAAAGAACCTTCCGGTATCTCTAAGTTCGGTTCCTCTGAGGCATGGGGCGGGAGGATACTGGTAACCCTAATAAGGTTTATATTTCCGATACCTGCCTGTAAAAGAGCTCCGTCAAAAGCAGATAAGCTTGTTTTTCCTTCACTTGCGCCCGTGACTATTTTAAATTTCTGAGGAGTTGGCAACAATATTTCCACCTTCTTTCCTGTTATTTTTTGGGGGAAAAGTCAAAACCCCTCTTTTAAGCAAAAAAGGGATTAAATTGTCTTTCCTGGCCTATAGTTGAAGAAGGGCCGTGCCCCGGATAAACTATGGTCTCATCCGGCAATGTCAGTAACTTTTCTTTGACACTTTTTATTAGCGCTTCATATGAACCTCCCGTCAAATCTACCCGCCCAATAGAAAAATTAAACAATGTATCACCGGTAAAAACAACCGTCCTTTCTGCATCTACAAGCAAGCAAATACCACCAGGCGTATGGCCGGGGGTGTTTAAAACTTTTATCTCCAAACTTCCACACGGTATTAAATCACCTTCACTAATAAATTGATCCGGTAAAGGTTGAGTTTTTAGGAATATTGAAAGCCATTTTCCAGGGTTCCGGTATATCTCCAAATCATCTTTGGACAATAGAATAGGCGCTCCCGTAATTTTTTTAAAGTTATTGTTCGCCCCTATATGATCATAATGGCCATGAGTGTTTATAATAGCTTTAATTTGTAAATTCATTTTTTTTATTTCTTCTAATATTTTATTTGCACTGCCGCCTGGATCTATGACCACTCCTTCTCGTGTTTTTTCACATCCAACCAGATAACAATTTACCGCCAGTATTCCTACTTCTAAACCTTTAACTAACATTGCCACTAATACATCCCCCTGAATAAATTTTTGCGGCACTAATTTGCTTAGAATTTTATTCTACGGTTATTTATTATTATCGGTGATAGGGCTCGCCTTTAATTATTTTCATACAGCGAAAAATCTGTTCCATCAATATCAGGCGCGTAAGTTGCGAAGAAAATGTTAATTTTGATAGGGATAGCAACAGATCGGCTCGTTTTTTTACTTCTTCACTGAGTCCTTCATGGCTGCCTATTATAATATCTATATTGCTATATCCTGCAGAAAAAATACGCTGCATTTTTTCTGCCAAAGCTTGGGAATTAAAATGTTTGCCTTCAGAAGTCAGGGCTATCACATATTCGTTTGTTTTTATTTTCTTTATAATCCGCCTTCCTTCCTCCTGCAATGCTTCCTCGCTTCCTCTAGCCACCTTATTAGCTTTTAATTCCATTAATTCAATTTTTAACCAGTTCGATAGCCTTTTCCGGTATTCTTCAATTCCTTCATTTAAATAATTGTCTTTTATTTTTCCCACCGCAATTATTCTTAAGTTCATTTAGCCTCTGTTCTGCTTCCTTTAATAATTTAACCGTGGAAGACCTCAAGTTTTTTCTTCAACTCCCAGATAACGACAAAATAAATCTGCCAGGCCGGTAATATCACGCAGCTTTTCTACTATATAATCCCGCCAATTCCGGGGACCACTTATCAGTCCAAAAACCGGGTTAAGAGTATGTTGAGAACAGCTGGCATCTTCCAGGTTGCCATGATCACTGGTAATAATTAATAAAGTTTCCTCATCCACATTTTGCAGGATACTGCCTAAAAAACGATCCAGTTTTTTAACAATTTTGCCGGCCTCTATAAGATCTGCTTGATGGCCCACTAAGTCACTTAGAAAGTACTCAAATAGTATAAAATCATAACTCCCACTGATATTCACTAACCTCTCTCCTGCTTTTTCCGGCTTTATAATCTCCACCGGATAACCCATTCTATCCAGGAATTCATTGGTTATATCCATATAGAGAGCTTTCCCCTCATTAAGCTCATCTAAAGTGCGAAACGACAGGCCAGCATAGTAATTAAGGAAAGTAGAACATGAATAAGGCCGGGTAAACCCATTATGCAGATCTGCAAAAAATTCCGGGCGATAAGCATTTATAAATGCTGGTTTCAAATTTTGTTGAGTAAGGCGGGCAAAAATACCCCGCTTGCGCAGTAACTCCTTTAACGGTTCATGTGGATAACGATTGACATGCTTGCCCATAATCAGGGGAGCATTTTCACCAGTAAATAAAGCTGTCTGACCGGTTGCGCTTTGGGGAATGCCCGGCACCCCCAAAGTAGCATCCAAAGAGATTAAACTTATTTTATCTCCATCATAGCCTGATGCTTCAAGACACAAAGGCTTGTTGCCAATTAATGGGGAAATATTAGGCGTGGAAGTTTGCACAAATGGGTTTGTCCGAGCATCGTTTTCCCCCAATCCAACGCCATCTATAAATATCATTATCGCCTGCATGTAGTTATCCCTCTAATTATTTCAATTTTAATTATTTAAAGCTATCTTCTACTTAAAGCCAAATAATTAATGTGTTTCGGCTTTTTTTATCATTTATTGAGGCATTTCTTCCAATTTAATTGTAAACTCTAAAACTTCGTCGCCTCGTTTTACTTCTATATCAGTTTTATCTCCGGGTTGGTATTGCAGTAGTTGATCAAAAAGTTGGGCAGTAAAGTCGATACGAACATCGCTTATACCCACAATCACATCCTCTTGTTGCAATCCTGCCTCGTCAGCCGGTCCACCGGATTCTATTTCTTGGATGTAAACTCCTCGATCAGTGCCAATACCGGTTACATCCGAATGGTCCATTATGTAAACACCCATATAGGCTCTTCTTACTCGTCCATACTCCATGAGATCATTAACAACCCGCGCCACTGTAGTACTTGGAATAGCAAACCCAATTCCTTCAATAAGGGGATCTTGTATTTTGGCAGAATTAATGCCAATAATGTCTCCTCTCAGGTTAACCAGAGGACCACCACTATTACCTTCATTAATAGCAGCATCTGTTTGCATGAAAGTATATTGATATTCGCTTCCCGGTATGGGCACCTGCCTTTCAACGGCACTAACCACTCCTTTAGTTACCGTATGCTGAAAAATCACCCCCAGGGGGTTGCCAATGGCTATTACTGTTTCACCGGGGCGAACACTTTTGGAATCGGAAATTTGGGCGTATTCAAGGGACTCTTCGGTATCAACTTTTATTACTGCCAGGTCAGTAAGGGAGTCCTGCCCCATTATCTCGGCCGTGGCAGTAGAACCATCATCGAAAATTACATCTAACCGGTCGGCCTCTTCGATAACATGTTGGTTGGTAATAATGTAGCCTTCAGGATCTATGATAACCCCAGAACCGGTGGCCCTTTCCATATATACTTCCTGTCCCCTATTCATTGCAGCTACAGCATTGCTAATACCCACCACAGCCGGGGTTACCTTTTCTACGGCTCCTACAACATCTGTGTGCTGATATTCCAGAGGCTCATCCGGAATTGCTCTTTCTTCATCCAGGTCTTCATCAATATAAACTTCATTTTCATTAACTTCCCCATCTTGAGAAATAATATTACCGCCTATCAAAATAGCCGAAAAAAGCAGACCTCCCAATAAAGCCCCAAAAACTCCCACAATAAAATAAGAAAACAGCGAAGGCCTTTTAGGCCTCTCCGGTTGGAACGTATAAAATTCACTAGATTTATTATCCAACTTGATCATACCTCCACTTAAATGATTAACGTTAAAGATTAGTTTACATTATTTAATTATTAGCGTAAAGAGTAATTATCCAGGCTCTTTTGCTAGTTTTCTGACTGAAATTGAGTGCAATAATTGAGTAACTTTACCACGGGAAAGTTCATCCGGGGTAACTTTTCGGAATTATATTCGTAGTATCCTTAAATAAGCATAAAACAAATATTTCATAATGTAGTTCTCTGAAGCTAAATTTTTCAAAGTGATAATCTAATATTTTTGGCTGAAGTTTTTACGCTTGTTTTTATTTTCATGATAAATTACTATGCCCAGTTTAGATAATTTATTTTCCAGCTTCTCATAACCTCTATATATATGCTCAATTCCGCTCAAGACAGTTTCCCCATTAGCTATTAATCCTGCTACTACCAGTGCCGCTCCCGCTCTTAAATCAGCTACTCTAACCGGGGCGCCATTAAGGGGCTTACCACCTTCTACTATAGCTGCTTTCCCTTCCATCTTAATATTGGCGCCCATTCTTTTAAGTTCGTCTACATGTTTAAATCTACTTTCAAAAACATTTTCTGTAATTACGCTTGTGCCGGGAGCTCTGGTAAGAAGAACCATTCCCAATGCCTGCAAATCGGTGGGATAACCGGGATAAGGAAATGTTTTAATGTCAACAGGTTGCAAATCTTGGCAACCTTTTACCTCTACTGTATCTAAAGTAGTGGTGATATCAAACCCCATTTCCTTTAATTTGGCTATGGGCGCTTCCAGGTGAGTTGGTATAACTTCTTGTAGCAAAAGCTCTCCACCTGTTGCCGCCGCTGCCATTAACAAAGTACCGGCTTCGATACGATCGGGAATAATAGTATGTGAAGCAGGATAAAAATCCTTTACGCCGTCAATGCGAATAATATCTGTACCAGCACCCCTTACAGAAGCACCCATCGCATTTAAAAAATTAGCTACATCCACAACTTCAGGTTCCTTAGCCACATTTTCAATCACGGTTCTTCCTTCAGCAGTAGCCGCAGCCAGCATAATATTAACAGTTGCTCCCACACTTACCACATCAAGATATATTTTAGCACCTTTTAATTTTTTAGCTTTTAATTTTACAATGCCATTTTCCATATTAACATCAGCTCCGAGAGCTGCAAAACCTTTAAGATGTTGATCTATGGGGCGGGGCCCCAATTCGCATCCTCCGGGAGCAGGAACTTCTGCATAACCAAAACGTGCCAACAGGCTCCCCATAAAATATGATGAAGCACGCAGTTTTTTAATCATCCCGTAAGAAAGTGTAGATTTTTCCCGCATTTTTGAGGAATCAATCTCTAGGGAATTGCGACCTCTCCTCCTTATATCTACCCCCATACTTTCCAGGATGTTTAATAAGGTAGAAACATCATCTATTTCAGGTATATTATCGATATATACTTTGGGGCCGGCAATAATAGATGCCGGTAGAATTGCAACTGCCGCATTTTTAGCGCCGCTTACCTCAATCTTCCCTTTTATGACCTGATTTCCGGGTATAACAAGATTTTCCATTGCCCTGTTATGATACCTCCCTCATTGTTAAGATATTTATAAAATGCTTACTCATGTAAAACTTGTTCCTCTGCCGCTTCAATAGTTCCAATAAAAGCGTTTATATAGTATACTTCTTGATTATTTAACACAATCCTCCATACCGGTGGTACATCCCACTGCTCGGCCTCATACTCTTTACTAAAAAATCCCAGATCAATTTTTTCTATTGTTCTCTTTTGGGGAGCAGGTCCCAGTTCTTCAACCAGGCGGGTAATCGCTGCAGTTGCAGGGATGGTTTCCATTTCCTGCTCCCTGTCCATAAAGAAAACCTGTTTCCAGTAACTCGAAAATTCTACCACCTTTCCAGATTGTATTATAACACGCAAAAAGCAAGAATATATAGGTATATTTCTTATTTTTTTATAAAAATTAACATGGTATTCATTAATGTGAATCTTATTTACTTCTTCCTTTACATCATCGTTTAGGTCAATATTGTGATCCTGCAGAAATTCTTCCGCAATTTGCATTATTTCTTTTTCAGGTTTTTCCTCCCTAAACTGCTCAGCTTTTAGAAGAGGCATGTCTTTCAATATATACCGGCAATAACCGTTGTTATAAATTTCTAAGAGCATTTCTTCGGTTTCAAAAACAATTTTATTTTCTACTTCACTTTCATCAGGCTTTTCTTCCTCATAAAATTTTCGTTTTATCTCCCCCGGATCAACTTCAGGAGGGTTGACTGTTACAAATGCTCTGCTTTTTATCCTCTTGGGCACAGATGTATTTAATTGATAATTGTTTTCAGCCAGTAATTCTTCCATGCCCTTGATCTCTTCTTCGGCCACGCTTACACCTATTCCCGTCCAAAGGGGTATAATAAGTTGATAAACCAGAAAGATATTAAGACCCAGGAAAACAAAAATCATTATATTTTTCGCTTTAGATATATCCATCGTTTTCTCCTTGCTTATGAGGTTCAAGATCTGGAATTTCCAGGTATATATTTTTATTATTGATTTTAACTACCCAAACCGGCTCGGCAAAGCTATCCTCCCCTTTTTTGAGCTCAGCGATGTGATAAGCCAAAAAAACATCTTCCACTTTTAAAAATTCATCATCGTTCTTTTGCGTATAATATTCTAATGCCCTGGCAATAATATCGTTACTCCAAACTATTTCCATTTTTTCTTCCGCTAACTCTGAAGGAGCATGCATAGTTCTTTTATAATAATAGAGTCCTTTGTCGGTAAATTCCATTTCTATGGCTCCGGCTTCCCCTACCAGTGGGAATCCCTCATGATAAAAGCGCCCACGCGCATAATAATAATTTTGCACAATATTTCCGTTATCAATAAGGGTCAAATTATCCAAATAAAGCCCTTCCGGCCACCCTCCGTAATAACAAATATATTCAATAGCTTCATTTAAGGCACTGCGATAGGAATGTGTAGCTGCTCCTTCTTCCAATTGAGGCGAGGTATATTCAAGGTAATTTGAAATACGCAGGCCTTTTTCGCCATCTGTAAAAATCAGGGAACCATCGGGTTCGGCAATTTGGCGTGCTAATTTTTCATTAATAAAAACTGCTTTTAAAAATTCATTAAGAGATACTCTTTCCCTTTTTAAACTGAGATAAGATGAAGTTGTAAAATCCTCAATAGGAACATAAATATTATTAGATAGCTCAAATTCATAATCTGCTATTTCTTCTGATAATTCAGGATCAAGTAATGAATGTTTTACCCGATTTTCTTCCCTTATCTCCTCGGTAAGCCCCTTTAAGCTCTCAAATTTTTCATTTTCTAAACTTAAATTTAAATATTCCTCTTCCCGGAAAGTTATTGAAACACCTGACTCATAATAATTAATTTTAATAACTTCATTTAGATCATTTAAGTATGGAGCTTGCCCCAATTCTATAAGCAGAGCGGGGTTAAAATAAATCGTAAGAAACGAGGGGGAGTCGAAAATTTCAGCATTATATACCTGACCTTCCTCCCATATATTGTCTTTTAATAAAAGTTTGCTTTCCTCCCATAATTCTTGATAATCAGCCTCACCCGGGCGCAAAATGAATTTCTCTTGTTCCTCTCCATCCCCAGCATCATAAAGAGGAATTCTTATCTGCGAAGGATTAATTGCCTCTATTATTTCTTTGGGTTCTTCGAAGAAAAGTGGCTCCTGAAAAACTATTTGAGCCTCTTCATATGGGTAGATTCCATACCAATTTAGAAAAGTTAAAACTAAACTAATTAAAATCAGCACAATCAGCAAAATTGTTTTTGTTTTTTCATCAAGGTTCATAATATTAATCACTCTCATTTGCGTCATTTGCGGCATAAGCCGGTAATGTTAAATATACTGCTGTGCCCTCATGTAGTTGACTTTCAATCCATATTTTCCCACCATGCGCTTCTACTACTTGTTTAGTTATGGATAAACCCAACCCTGTTCCTCCAAACTCCCGAGAACGAGTTTTATCTACCCGATAAAATCTTTCAAAAACTCGCGATAATTCTTCTGAGGGGATACCTCCGCCGGTATCTTGCACACAAGCGTACACCCACCCGTCTTGTTCTGTCGCCGAAACTTCCACTTGTCCATCTGCCGGAGTATATTGTAAAGCATTTGCCAAAAGATTAACAAAAACCTGATTAATTTGACTTTGATCGGCATGAATCGGCGGGAGCCCTTCTTTTATATTTAAATGTATATCCGGTCCGTTAGCATGGTAAGGCTGCATGTTAATTATAATTTTTCGCAATAAATCTGCCAAATGAACTTCCGTGCGATCAAAATCATCTTGCTGAGTATCAAGCTTCGACAAAATCAACAGATCTTGCACTAATGAGACCATACGTTCCGTTTCGCTGTTTATTACCTCTAAAAACTTATAGGCTATTTCTTTATTTTCCAGGTCTTCTTCCAGCAAGGTTTCTACATAAGTTTTTACAGAGGTGAGCGGAGTTTTCAATTCATGAGAAACATTAGCCACAAAATCTTGTTGACGTCGGATCATTTCTTTTTCTTCAGTTATATCATGTAAAACTACAAGCATGCCACCCAAGAATCCTTCTTCTAACTGAAAAGGCACAATGCTTACCCTAAAGACCCTAAATGGTTCTTCCCAAATAGTTTCAAAGGTAATGGAATTCCTTTCCCGATAAAAATTTTCGAGTCTATTTTTGCCAATTATCTCGTTTAAAAGAAACAAAGGCGGTTTACCTACTTCCACTTTTTCTCGGCTAATGGAATTTAAAAGTTCTTTAGCAGCCGGATTTATATGTACCAGTATTCCCGCGCCATCCAAAGCTAAAACACCGTCGCGCATGTTAATCAAAATGGCTTCCATTTTACTTTTTTCCGCAGAAATTTCATTTAGGGTATTATTCAATCTTGTTGCCATGTGATTGTACATATGCACTAATTGCCCAATTTCATCTTCAGAATATGCCTCTACTACTCTTTGCGAAAAATCACCCCTGGCCATCTGAGAAGCTTTTTGGGTCAACTCTCTGATAGGAGAGGTTATGGTACGGGTTAAAGCCATTCCTACTCCAAAACTTATTACTAAAACAATTAAAGAGCCGGAGATTATTATTCCTTTAACTTCACCCAAAGTTTGATCAATTGTTTGTAAAGAACTGCCAAGATAAATAACTCCTCTGACTATTTCTTCATGTTTAACCGGGTAAGCCAGGTAGTAATATCTTTCTTCCTGTTCGGGGTTTATCCGAATTTCATCGCTACTATTGCCGGCTAAAGCTCTGGTAACTTCTTCCTGGATGATCCTTTTCCCTATCATTTCCTCCGCTCCGGATGTTCCGGTTACTCGCGAATTTTGATCCAGAACTACAATATCAAAATCCTTAGTGCCTCTGAAACCTTCTACTATTTCAGCAATATATTCTTCCCCTTCTTCATCAAAAATGCGGGGGGTTAAAAAAGTAGAAAGGAGTTTTGCCTGAGTTTCTACTCCTTCTTTAAAATTTCGCAAATAATAGCTTTCCAGCGACTGAACCAAATACACCCCAATAGAAAGGAGGGCAAAAAGAATTAACGAAGCATAAAGCAATACTATTTTCCACTGCAGACCTTTAAACATTATTCTTTCCTCCGAAAATAGTAACCCATTCCTCTTTTGGTACATATGTAGTTCGGTTCAGCGGGATCATCTTCAACCTTTTCTCTGAGCCGCCTTATCATTACATCCACAGTTCGATCTTCACCGGTGTATTCATAACCCCAAACTTCATTTAAAAGCTGTTGACGGTTAAAAACATGGTTTTTATGCTGCATCAAAAATGTTAGCAGGGTGAATTCCCTAAAAGTTAACTCTATTTCCCTGCCGTTTTTGAAGGCTTCCATGGTATTTAAATTAATTTCTATCTCACCACTTTTTAGTATGGCTTGAGAAGATTTTACAGGTTCTGAAGTTCTTCTTAAAACAGCTTTCACGCGGGCTATAACTTCACGCACACTAAATGGCTTCGTTATGTAATCATCAGCACCCAACTCTAAACCTAATATCTTATCGACTTCTTCTTCTTTTGCCGTAATCATGATTATGGGAAGATTGCTGAAGGAAGACCTTATTTCACGGCATACTTGAAAACCATCTTTTCCGGGCAACATAATATCTAGCAGAACAAGCGCAAAATCTTGCTGGTTCACTTTTTCCAAAGCTTTTTCTCCATTATAAGCTAATTCTACTTCGTAACCATCTTTTTCAAGTCCATATTTTAAAATTTCACCAATAGAACGCTCATCTTCCACTATTAAAATTTTATTTTCCATTTTTTCCCCTCATTTATTGATAGCTTTTAAATTTTTTATTCGCTTAAGTTTCGTTTTTTCCTTCCCTATGCTAAATTCTCTTCGAAACTGAAAAAAAATTTTTCATACATAAAAAGCCAAAGGATATGCACCTTTGGCTTTATCTCTTCTAATTTATTAGACACAACTACTTGCTCAGAAAAAACTCATGGGATTAAGCCTACGCGCGCTCATCCAATTTGCACTTGTATTAGCACGAATTTCAAAATGCAAGTGGATACCGGTCCGGCCAAAAGTAGCACCTGTATTGCCCATGTAAGCAATAGTTTCTCCTTGACTCACATTCTGTCCATTGCTTACTTTAACACTGCTGCAATGTGCATAAACAGTGTAATAATTACCATGATTTATAACCACTAATTTACCATAACTGCCATGATAAGAAGTATCTATTACCGTCCCCGAGTCAGCGGCAATGATAGGAGTGCTGGTCAAAGTAGAAGCGTAAATATCAATACCGGAGTGCCCCCCTGAAAAATGACGGGTTATCCTGCCTCCACCGTCATAGGAACGTGGTATGGGCCAAATAAATTGACCTGTTCCTTCTTGAATATTAGAAGGCTGACTGGTAGTGGTGTTCGCTTGAGCACTTTGCTCAAAAGAAGGAGTTTCTTTCTTTGTACCTCTTATAACAACTTCATTTGTCGGCTCCTTAACTACACTTTCTTCAACTTTTTCTCGTTCGATTTCTTCGCCATTTTCTTTAGTTAAATGGTACACAATTTCTTTGATGCCTTCTTCACCTTCTTTTTTAACTTCTGTTTCGCCTTTTTTTGTTTCATCACAATTTTCATAGGTGGTTTCGTAAGGTATGGAATCTTCTTCAATTTCTTTTTCCACAGAAATAATATTAATGGGATATCTAGTATGCCTTTCTGATTCTCCTCCCCTGCTGGCATAACTTCTAAATGCATCTGATTCACGACCGCTACGGGAAGCCAAATATGTTCTATCACTGTCATCAGGAGAGAAAAACGCCATCGCTTCATTTAGGGTCCACACTTCTGCCGGATCTACCTTCACCCACTCACCTTTAATTTTTTCCGCCGGCCTTATCTCGATTATCTCCCGTTCTTCCTCCTCTTCATCACCAGGTAAAAATTTTGCTTTAAGCTTTTCCATTAAATCTTCATAATCATCCCGGCCATGCAAGTTAATGGAAACATTATCATCAATTGTCACCAGGTATGACCATGTATAAAAATTTAAATTATAAGAAATAAATGTTTCCATATTTTCCATGTTTTCTTTGCCCAGAAAGTAAACTTCTGGTTCGTCAAATGTAATATTTTCTACCGGTTTAACTTTTGTTTCATATTTTAAGCTTTTAGCTTGAACAAGTTCATCTACATAGTTTTCAATTTTTTCTGCCTCTTCCACTAAACCGATTTCCTGACCTTCAAAATACACTGTATGGAAGAAACTGTTATGGTAATTATTTATGCCTACAATGGCCGTTACCAAAATCAAAGAAAACACCATAAAAAGGGCGGGGCTCATTTGCTTGGGTATCATTTTAGCTAACCTGGAGAATAATAGAGCAGGACTGCCTTGAGACTTTTTAAGCTTTTTTCCTTTATTATTTATGATCCCTTGACATTTGCGTTGTAAAAATATTGATATATCAAAACTTTTCATGTTTTATTGCCTCCCGTTTCTACTTTAAAATTAACAATTATTAACATTAATATTACTAAAGCATAACATTCATACTTATTCTTCACTTTTTTATAAGTTCCTGCTAACTCATAAAAATTTTATTTTTTATAACTTCCTTAATATAAAAATTTCCCCCGAGTCAAATGTAATTGCTTTATGCTTCGCCTAGTCTGTCGCAAATTTCTCTTGCGGCCACAATTCCAGAAGCTGAGGCCTGAACAAGGCCACGGGTAACTCCGGCTCCATCTCCAACAGCAAAAAGGTTTTTTATACCGGTTTCCAGGTTGTTATATAAGTCCAGCCTAAAAGAATAAAATTTAACTTCCACACCATATAAGAGCGTATGCCGGGAATTAACCCCCGGTGCCACTTTATTGAGAGCTTCCAGCATTTCTAAAATTGAAGTTAGATGACGGTAAGGAATTACCAAACTCAGGTCTCCCGGGGTTGCCCCGTTCAAGGTAGGCCTAACCAAACCTCTTTTTATGCGCTCGCTGGTTGAGCGGCGTCCTTCGAGTAAGTCCCCCAATCTTTGAATAATGACTCCTTCCCCCAACATATTTGCTAAACTTGCAATATTTCTTCCATAGCTAATAGGTTCCTTAAAAGGCTCCGTGAATTTTTTGCTTACCAGTAGGGCAAAATTAGTATTATAAGTTTGCTTGTTAGCATAACTATGGCCGTTTACAGTAATTAAGCCATTATTGTTTTCAGCAACCACTTCTCCATGGGGATTCATACAAAACGTCCTTACTCTGTCATCAAATGAAGGAGAATAATAGATAAGCTTTGACTCATACATTTTCTCCGTAATATGCTCCATTGTAATTGCAGGAACTTCAACTCTTACTCCTATATCCACAGGATTATTGCTTCCTTTAAGGCCTAACTTTTTTGCTTCTTCCAAAAACCATTCGGATCCGGCGCGTCCGGGACCACATATAATATACTCGGCTTTCCATGTATCTCCTTTTTCCGTTAATACTCCTGTTGCTTTGCCGTTTTCTGCAATTATATCAACGACGCTTTCGCCGGTGCGAATATCTATTTTTTCCTCAAGCTCCTCACGCATCTTATTTAGAATGTGGTTGCAATTTTCCGTTCCCAGGTGACGAATTTTAGCAGGAACTAAATTAAGATCTGCTGTAGCAGCCTGACGCTGAAGTTCTTTTATTAATGTGCCATCAACGCCATAAACTTTCGAATGAGCTCCATAAGAGAGGTATGATCTATCAACATAATTAATGAGTTCATCAAAATCCTGCAGGTTAATATAGTCGCCTAATGCACCGCCAAATTCCGGTGATAGAGTTAGTTTGCCATCACTAAAGGCCCCCGCTCCGCCAAAACCACTTACCAGATAACACGGTTTGCATCTCTTGCAAATAGAATTTTCTTTTTTAGCCAGGCATTCCCTTTTAAATAAATCCGGTCCCTTTTCCAACAACATAACTTTTAACCCGTTTAGTTTGCATAGCTCCATGGCAGCAAAGATGCCGGAAGGGCCGGCCCCAATTATAATTACATCGTAATCAGCGTTAGTCAAAAATTTTCACCTCGGTTATGCATACATCCAAAGATCCTCTATAATATTCTGGTATAAAATTTTTTAAGCTGAACTGTATTCCTTACTAACATTACCAAACTTAATAAAGTTTTCCATAAAATAAAGATCAAAACTGTCCACAGGTCCGTTCCGCTGCTTGGCAATAATAATTTCTGCAATATTCCTTTTTTCAGCATCTTTGATATAATAATCTTCTCTATAAATAAAAACCACTACGTCAGCATTCGCCTCAATGCCACCCGACTCCATGAGATCACTTAATATAGGCCGCCGATCTGTTCTTTTTTCCACCGCGCGGCTTAACTGGGACAAGGCTATTACCGGAACCTTCAATTCTTTAGCCAATGCTTTGAGAGATCGTGATATGTCTGATAACTCTTGTTGCCTATTTTCGCTTTTACCTTGACTGCGCATTAATTGAAGATAATCAACAAATATTGCATTCAACCCTTTTTCAGCTTTTAAGCGCCGCGCTTTTGCTCTTATTTCCATCACCGTTTGAGCTGCGGTATCATCTATAAAAAGTTCTGCCTCACTAAGTGGGCCGACTGCGTTAACCAACTTGGGCCAATCATCTTTCCCCAAAAAACCGTTTCTTAATTTTTGAGAATCTATATTTGCCTGTGCACACAATAGCCGCTGGGCAAGCTGCTCTTTAGACATCTCCAAGCTATAAAAAGCAACAGGTAACTTTTCATTAATAGCAATGTGCTGCGCAATATTTAAAGCCAATGTAGTTTTTCCCATTGAAGGCCTGGCAGCTATTATAACTAGATCGGAATCTTGAAAGCCGGAAGTCAACCGATCAAAGTCAATAAAACCCGTAGAAACACCTGTTACTCCCGATTTTTTTTCATGAAGTTTTTCTATCCTGTTAAACGTTTCGGTTAAAACATCTTTCAGGTGAACAAACCCCTGCCCTGAGGTGTCCCTTGCCACCTCAAATATGAGTTGCTCGGCTTTGTCCAGAAATTCGTCTACATTTTCGGGAACTTCATAGCTTTCTCTTACTATTTCAGTACCCACCTGAATGAGATTTCGCAGTACTGCTTTTTCTTTAATAATGCGCGCGTAATGCTGAACATTAGCCGCTGTGGGAACGGAATTTACCAGGGAAGTTAAGTAAGTATATCCGCCTATTTCTTCCAAAATCCCCTGGTTATGAAGTTCTTCGGACAGTGTTATTAGGTCCACCGGTTCATTTCTATTAATCAAATTAAAAATAGCTGAAAAGATTTTTTGGTGCGCCGTCCTGTAAAAATCTTTATCACTCAGTAGTTCCAAAGTTTGATAGGCTGCTTCTTTTTCTATAACCATGGAACCTATAACTGATTGCTCAGCATCAATATTATGTGGAGGAACCCGACTTTCCAGCAATATTTTACCTCCCCTGAAACATTATAATAACCCTATTTTTTCTATAAAATAAGCCTCTAAAGAACTTAATTACTTATTATAAGTTTATAATGGACCTTTTTCGGCTAGCTGGCTATTCTTCCTCGCTTATAACCACAACTTTTATTTCCGTATGAATTTGGGGTCTAAGCTTTAAAATTACGTCATGTTCGCCGAGTTGCTTGATAGGCTCTTCTATTTCTACTTTGCGTTTATCAAGGACATATCCTTTCTCTTCTAAGGCAGAGGCAATGTCGGCAGATGTTACGGAGCCAAACAATTTTCCTTCAGAACTTGCAGAACGGTAAAACTTCAATTCCATGCCTTTTAATTCCTCTGCAGTTTGCTGAACCTGCTTTTCTTCTTGTTCTTCCTTTTTTCTTTGAATTGCGATTTGCTTCTCAGCTTCTTTTATTTTTGCATCGGTAGCTTCTACAGCTAACTTTTGGGGAAAAAGGTAGTTTCGCGCATATCCATCAGCAACTGTTTTTATTTCCCCTCTGCTGCCAAGTCTTTCTAAATCTTGAAGCAATATAACTTTCATAATTTTAAGTCCCCCTCAACCATTTATTAATCATTTTATTAACCATTTACATTATACTTGATCATTCCAAATTAAAGAATAATAAACTACAAACAAAAATAATAATTTTATTTCCCTGTAACATGAATTAACACTCATAAAAATAAGGTGCCAAAACACTCGGCACCGCAGCATTTTATAATTATGACCTTCTTTTATGCATTATCTGAAGTAAAAGGCAATAATGCAAGGATTCTTGCTCGTTTAATTGCAATGGTAAGTTCTCTTTGATGGCGTGAACAATTGCCGGAAATCCTGCGGGGAAGTATTTTCCCTCTCTCGGTTATATATTTCTTAAGCTTTTCATATTGTTTATAATCAATAGTATCAACTTTTTCCTGGCAAAATGCGCAAACTTTTTTCCTGGGTTTTCTAGCTCTATCTCTCTTCAATGTATAACCCTCCTATCTCAACTTTTATTTAATCAATTTTGCAAATAACCTTAACTAACTTCAAAATAGTTCCGAATGTTGTTTAAGATCAGATTCACCAACTATTTTTATCAAAACTTACTTTGTTTAAATTTTCCTAACTCCCTCGCATTTTTATTTTTCCGCGATTTTGCAATCTTTTTTTGATAAATTTTTTAGCTTGGGCCGATAAGGTTCTTTTGCGCCGCTCTTTTATTGATCAGCTCTTACAACTAAGGACCTCAAAATTTCATTATTCATCTTAAAGAAATGGTCAAGCTCACTAAGCACCTGAGAATCTCCTACAAAATTAATTAAATAATAATCTCCCTCTTTATGGATCTTATCAATTGTGTAGGCTAACTTTTTCTTGCCCCAATTTTCAAGCTGGGATATTTCTCCGCCGTTTTTTTGGATTACATCTTTAATTTTTTCGAGCATATTCTCTTTTGCTTCATCATCAAGGTCGCTTTGGAGTATAAATACACTTTCATATGGCCTCATTTTCTTCACCTCCCTTCGGACTAAGCGGCCCTATTTAATAGGGCAGGGACACAAAGAAATATATCACATTTAGCAAGGGTAATCAACTATTTGTAAATAAATTTATTGCCAAACATTTCCAAAACATGGTTGTTTTTAAACTTATTATTTTTTTAACAAAAATAAAATAAGAGTATTTAATCCAAAAAAACGCGATAAACAATAAATTTATTATAAAAGAGAACATTATTTAAATTTTTTTAACCATTGCAGCTATTTTTTTAATCTGTTAATATTAATTCACATGTTTAGAAAAAGAGGCAAAAGCTTATACACAGGGGTTGTGGATAATTTCTCCTTGGTTGTGGATAACTTTTGCGTTGTAAAGTATTCATAATATTACAACAGTTTGGGGGAATAGCTAATGGCTACTGAAGTTAATAATTTAAATGCCATGTGGGAAAAAGTGTTGGAAGAAGCTGAAAAACATTTAACCAAACCAAGCTTTGAAACATGGCTAAAATCCACAAAACCTCTCTCCATCAATAACGGTATGATCATCATTGAAGTGCCCAATGATTTCACCCGTGATCGCCTTGAAAACACCCATAAGGAGTTACTATTAGATGCAGTAAAAAAGGTGTCAAATCAAGAATATTCGATTTATTTTCAGTGTGAGCCCACTATTAAGGAGCATTACTACAATACTTTTTTTGATGATGCTCAACATAAAGTTGCCAATTCTATTTATGCTGTGCCTCAAAAGCATAACTCTGATTGTTCCCCCACGACTTTGCCTTACCAAACTGCCCCCTGGTTAAACCCAAAATATACCTTCGAAACATTTGTAGTGGGAAGTTGCAACCGCCTGGCTCATGCAGCTTCATTTGCGGTGGCCGAAGCTCCTTCTCAAGCCTATAACCCACTCTTTGTGTATGGCGGCGTTGGTTTGGGGAAAACTCACCTTATGCATGCAATCGGTCATTTTGTAATTACAAATTATCCAAATTATAATGTATGCTATCTTTCTTCGGAAAAATTCATGAACGAATTCATTAATGCTATTAGGGATAATAAAACCGTAGAATTCCGAAACAAATACCGTTATATAGATGTTTTACTTATTGATGATATTCAGTTTTTAGCCGGTAAAGAACAAACGCAAGAAGAATTTTTTCACACCTTTAATGCTTTACATGAAAGCAATAAACAAATTATTGTTTCTAGTGATCGAGCTCCTAAAGAAATACCTACATTAGAAGATAGATTGCGTTCACGTTTTGAATGGGGCTTAATTACAGATATCACCAAACCAGACCTGGAAACACGAATTGCTATCCTCAAGAAAAAAGCTCATAATGAAAACATATATATTCCCGGCGAAGTTATAAACTATATTGCAAATAAAATCGAAACTAACATCCGAGAACTAGAAGGCGCATTAATACGAGTTATGGCTCATTCCTCACTAAATAATACCCAGGTGGACTTAAATGTTGCTGATGAAGCTTTGAAAAATGTTATTATAGATAAAAATACAGAAATTAGCGTCGATAAAATTATTAATTTTACCGCCAACTATTTTGCTATTACCCCGGAGGATATAAAAGCAAAAAGAAGAAGTAATAGTATTGCTTTTCCCCGGCAGGTAGCAATGTTTTTAGCGCGGGAGTTAACTGATCTTTCACTGCCTAAATTAGGGCATGAATTCGGAGGCAAAGATCATACCACCATAATTCACGCCTGTAACAAAATAAAAAAACAATTTGTGGAAAATAAAGAACTAAAAGACATGATCGAAAAATTAAAACATGACATTACTCATTATTAACAATTTGTTGTGTATTGTTTGTGGAAAAATTATTTCATGTTGTTAATAATTTAAAGTTCTTAATTAATTAAGTGGTTTTGTGGATAAAAGATTATACTTATAAACATTCCTTTTTTCTGTATTGATAGTTTTTTTTATTTTTATCCACACTTTAAACAGACCCTATTATTATTACTAATTATATAAATAACTAAAAGTAAAAAGAAAGGATGAATAGATTATGCTCTTCTTTAAAGATAAAGAAACTTTAGCTAATCATTTAGATATTGTAGAAAAAGCTTTACCCGGAAAAACAACTTTACCAATTCTGAACAATATTTTTGTAGAAAAAAATAATGATAATCTAACATTTCTATCTACTAATTTGGAAATAGGAGTAAGAAGTTCTATGAAGTTGGATAACGAAGAGGAATCAAAAAAAGAATCTTCAAAGGAACAGGTTCTTATACCGGCAAAAATAATTCCTATAGTTAAGCATCTTCCATCAAATGAAAAGGTGGAAATAAATATTGATAAAGATAGCTACAGTGTGGGGATCAAAGGCGGTGAATCCCAATTCTACTTGAAAGGGATTAATGCGGAAGAATATCCTGTGTTTAAAGAAGAAGAGCCCTCAAAAAAACCGTTAATATTAAAGGAAAAAGAATTAAAGGAAACTATTAGGCGCACGATTTTTGCTACTTCATCAGATGAGGGAAGGCCAGCGTTCACAGGTGTGTTGGTTTTGATGGAAAATAATTCTCTGAGTTTTATTGCTTCGGATACTTACAGACTGGTAATGCAAAGTATGGAGATTGAAAAATGGGAATATGAAGAGGAAAAGTTTTTAATACCGGCCAGATCACTTCGGGAATTAATGAAACTTTTGAGGGATAGTGATGATGAAGTTTATATATATCCCCTGGAAAAGCAACTGGTGTTTTCTTTTAATCATATTTTTTTCTATACCAGGTTACTTGAGGATAATTTCCCGGATTTTAGGAAGGTTATTCCAGCGAGTTGTGTAACAAAGGCTATTGTTGATAAAGAAAAGTTTGAAGAAATTATAAGACGTGCTTCATTATTATCTGATAATATAAGCAAAGTAGTAAAATTACAATTGAAAGAAAATGTAATATATGTAAGTGTTTCTTCAGAAATAGGTAAGATGGAAGAAAATATTACATTGGAAGAAAAAGAAGGCGAAGAAATAGATATTTTATTAAATGTGAGGTTTTTGATGGATGTGCTGAAAATAGTAGAAACCCAAAACATCGAAATTAAATTTAATGGAAGGGAGGCACCTACTATTTTACGTCCCGAAAAAGAGGAAGATTTTATTTATCTGGTATTACCGATAAAGGTAGAACAACCTTTATAGTTTTATGGGAGGATAAGCTTGAAATTAGAAAAAATAATAATAAATAACTTTCGTAATTATGTAGATAATACATTTGAGCCGGGACCTAAAATAAACGTTATTTACGGAGAAAATGCCCAGGGGAAAACAAATTTATTAGAAGCAATCTATTATCTATTATCTTCAATTTCTCACCGTAGCAGGAAAGATGGAGAATTGGTCAATTGGGAAAGTAAATATTTTAAAGTTAAGGGAACAGTCTCATTCAAGGAAAAGAAAAAAAAGAAACTGGAAATTATTTATGAGAATAGTAAAAATAAATCTTTAAAAATTAATGATAATGTGATAAGTACGGATAAATATTTTTCCCAATTTCCAAGTATAATATTATATCCTCAAGATTTAAATTTGATTAAAGAAGGGCCGGCGCTGCGCCGGCGTTTTTTAAATACAGAAATAACAAGAATTAACCCGGTTTATTATGAATATTTGCTTAATTATTATCGGGCCCTAAGGCAGAGAAATAATATTCTGAAGAAAGCAGTTAAAAAAAAAGAGGAGCTTTCTTCATGGGAAAATATACTGGCTCAATACGGTAGCAAAATAATCATTAACAGAGTTTATTTCTTACAAGAATTAAATAAATATGCTCCTTCGTATCAAGAAATTTTTAGTTCGGGAAAAGAAAAAATTGAGTTATATTATAAGACCCAAATTAAGTTTAAAAAAGAAATTGGCCAGAGAGAAAACAGGTATTTGGAAAATGATATTCAAGAAAAGATATTAGAGTTAGTGGATGAAAAAAGAATGGAGGAATATAATAAGGGACATACACTGGTGGGGCCACATTTAGAGGATATGGGTATTATGTTAAATGGCAGAGAATTGAAAAAGTATTCATCTCAAGGCCAGCAGAGAACTACTGTTATTTCTATTAAATTTGCCCAGGCAGATATTTTGATGGAAAAAAAAGAGGAAACGCCGATATTGCTAATGGATGATAGTTTTTCTGAATTAGATAATTACCGGGGAAAGCTTATATTAGATTTAATCGCAGAGAAACAGTTACAATGTTTTATAACTACCTATGAATCTTTGAAGTTACCTTCAAACTGCGAGGGTGATTTTTTTCGTATTGAAGGGGGTATAATTGAAAATGGATAATGTGGGGGACATATTAAAAAAAGTTTTAGAAGAAAAAGGAATATGGAATGCCGTTAAACAACAAGAAGTTGTGGAAATGTGGGAAGATATAGTTGGAGAAAAAATTGCTGCTCATACAGAGGCTGTAAAAATGGAAAAAGGTATTTTGTGGGTTAAAGTGAAAGATTCTGCATGGTTGCACCACTTGTCAATGCTTAAACCCCAATTGATAAAAAAAATAAGCCGGAGAGTACATAAGAAGGTAGTTAATGATGTTTATTTTTTTTGGGGTGAATTATCAACTAAAAATGAAGGAAATAAAACATCAACCGAAGTAGAGGGTAGTAAAAATACAAATTATAAACCTGCATGGGAATATTCCCAAAAAGAAGTAGAAAATATGATTAATGCATTACCGGAAACCAATCCCAAATTAAAAGAAAAAATAGCAAAAATTCTTTCCAGGGATTATGAAAAGTGATTTTTAATTAAGTGGGTAAGCACGAGAAGTAAACATTACTTCTCTGCCCAGAGGTTTAAGAATTATCTTCCAGAAAAACCTAAATTCATTTAGATAGTTTGTCACAATATGTTGTAGTTATAAAAGAAAAAAATATGATATACTAAAATTATGTTACCAAGCAACAAATGATGTAAATCTGTGTAAAGGAGCGGGTTAAAATGTATTTGCACATAGGGGAATCACGGATAGTTTTTTTAGAAGATATAATTGGAATATTCAAATTAAATATCAAGGATAAAGAAGAGAACACACAGTTTTTTGCCCTTTCCCGGGGAAGCAATGAGGAAGGGAATGCCGAGCAAAATAAATCTTTTATAGTTACCAAAGACAACATTTATTTTTCACCAATATCGTCGCAAACTCTTGCCAAAAGAAAGGGAAAATAAGATTGGGAATAATAAAGCAATATTACATGTTTACGGCGGCAGTAATTTTTTAAAAGAAATATAAGTTAATAATAATTGGAGGTATAAGATGGTAGATAGGTCTAAGGCTAATATGAAAGAAGAAATTTATGATGCATCTCAAATACAGGTTCTAGAGGGGTTAGAAGCTGTTAGAAAAAGGCCAAGTATGTATATTGGCTCTACTTCCAGCCGAGGGCTTCATCAACTCGTATTTGAAGTTATTGATAATAGTATAGACGAATCGCTGGCAGGTTATTGTAATAATATTACCATTACTATAAATGAAGACTACACCGTTCAGGTAGAAGATGACGGTCGCGGCATACCTGTGGAAAACCACCCCCAAATAAAACGGCCAGCCTTAGAGGTTGTATTAACTACATTGCATGCAGGTGGGAAATTTAGCAATGAAAGCTACAAGGTAGCCGGGGGGTTACATGGAGTGGGGCTTTCAGTGGTAAATGGATTGTCAGAGTGGCTGGAAGTGAGCGTGAGAAGAGATGGGAAAATATATTATCAACGATATGAAAGAGGCAGGGCAGTGTCTTCCATCAAGGAAATTGGCGAATATAAAGGAAAAAGTGGGACTACTATTTTATTTAAAGCAGATGAAAGTATATTCGAAGGAATTGATTACGATTATGACACAATTGCCAAGAGATTAAGGGAATTGGCATTTTTAAATAAAGGTGTTCAGATTAAATTAAATGATAGGCGTATTCAAAAGGAGGAATCATTTAAATTTGAAGGGGGCATAGCTTCTTTTATTACTTACTTAAACAAAGGGAAAGAAGTGATTATGAATGAACCTCTCCATATTGAAAAAGAAAAAGATGGAAATTTTGTGGAAATAGCTCTACAGTATAATACAGGATATAGCGAGTTGATTTATTCTTTTGCCAATAATATTCGTACTACTGAAGGCGGAGCCCATGAAATGGGACTTAAAAGTTGTCTCACACGGTTATTGAATGACATGGCTCGGAAGATGGGAGTATTAAAAGAGAATCAAGGGAACTTAAGTGGTGAAGATGTGAGGGAAGGCTTGACAGTGGTAATTAGTGTAAAGTTGCTGGAGCCTCAATTTGAGGGTCAAACCAAAACAAAACTTGGTAACAGCGAAATGAGGGGAATTGTAGACAGTGTGCTTTATGAAGAGATGGAAATATTTTTAGAGCAAAACCCCCAAATAACCAAAAGGATACTTGAAAAATGTATCAGGGCTTCTCGAGCGAGAGAGGCAGCAAAAAAAGCCCGGGAACTAACCCGCAGGCAAAATGTGATGGAATCTTTAGGCTTGCCCGGGAAATTGGCTGATTGTGTTAGTAAAGATCCGGGAGAAAGCGAATTGTTTATTGTGGAGGGAGATTCTGCCGGGGGATCGGCTAAACAGGCTAGAGATCGAGGCTTTCAGGCAGTGCTCCCCTTAAAAGGAAAGATATTAAATGTAGAAAAAGCCCGGTTGGATAAAATTTTAGGAAATGATGAGATCAGAACATTAATTACGGCAATTGGCACGGGAATAGCGGATGATTTTAAAATAGAAAAAGCGCGCTACCAAAAAGTTATAATAATGACTGACGCTGATGTAGATGGTTCACATATTAGGACTCTTCTATTAACATTTTTATATAGGTACATGCAGCCTTTAATATCTTCAGGCTTTGTTTATATTGCCAGGCCACCTCTTTGCAAAGTTAAAAAAGGCAAAAGTGAGTGGTATATATATGATGAAAATAGCTTACAAAAATACATGCAAAAAGCGGAAAAGGAAAACCTATCTATTCAAAGATATAAAGGGCTTGGTGAGATGAACTCGGAACAATTATGGGAAACTACTATGAATCCCCAAAGTCGATTGATTAAAAGGGTGGAAATGTTGGATGCTTTTCAAGCAGATCAGATATTTAATATTTTAATGGGAGATAAGGTTGAACCTCGCCGGGAATTTATTGAAAACAATGCCCTGGCAGTGGAAAATTTAGATATTTAGATTAAACTATAAAAAAACGTGTATTTATTGGTGAAAAGTTTTATTTGGTTAAGGAGGAAAAATGAGCGAAGAAAATAGAGATAATATTACACCTGTGAATATTCATGATGAAGTAAAAAGATCATTTATGGATTATGCCATGAGCGTGATAGTAAGCAGGGCTTTGCCTGATGTAAAAGATGGGCTAAAGCCGGTACATCGGCGAATCCTTTATGCAATGAGTGATATGGGTTTAACACCGGATAAACCTCATCGCAAATCTGCCCGTATTGTAGGGGAGGTTTTGGGTAAATATCACCCCCATGGTGATTTATCGGTGTATGATGCTTTGGTAAGGTTGGCTCAGGATTTTTCAAGCCGTTATCCCCTGGTAGACGGACACGGAAATTTTGGCTCCCTGGATGGTGACTCAGCTGCGGCTATGCGTTATACCGAAGCACGGATGGCCCCTATAGCTGTAGAAATGCTTAAAAATATTAAAAAAGATACGGTAGATTTTAGACCTAACTTTGATGAAAGCCTACAAGAGCCGGTAGTGCTGCCTTCCCGCTTTCCCAACCTTTTGGTTAATGGTTCTTCCGGCATTGCGGTAGGTATGGCTACAAACATTCCTCCCCATAATTTGGGAGAAGTTATAGATGCAATTTGTTACTTCATCGATTATCCTGATGCTCATATCTACGAGCTTATGCACCATATAAAAGGGCCCGATTTTCCCACCGGCTCAAATATTGTTGGCAAAGAAGGCATTTCTTCCGCTTACCTGCAAGGACGGGGTATTTTAAAGATACAGGGAAAGGTTATAGTAGAAAGTAATGCCAAGGGCAGGGATCTGATTGTAATTCAAGAGGTTCCCTACATGCAGAATAAAGCCAAACTGGTAGAAAAGATTGCGGATTTGATCAAAGACAAAAAGATTGAGGGAATCAGTGATTTAAGAGATGAATCTAATAGACTTGGAGTGAGGGTGGTTTTAGAAATACGTTCCGGCTTTAACCCCAATATTATTATTAATCAGTTATACAAATTTACGCCGTTAGAGCAAAGTTTTGGCATTATATTGTTAGCTCTGGTGAATGGTGAGCCACGCATATTAAATCTTAAAGAAATCCTATATTATTATGTTGAACATCAAAAAGATATTATAATGCGGCGAACCAAGTTTGACTTGAAAAAGGCGGAAGAAAGACTTCACGTGGTTGAAGGCTTAATAACGGCGCTTTCTCATTTGGATGAGGTGATAAAAATAATTCGTGGTTCAAAAGATGTAGCCAGTGCCCGTCAAAGTTTAACGAATGCTTTTAAATTAAGTGAGGTACAGGCTCAAGCTATTTTGGATATGCGTTTGCAAAAGCTAACGGCTTTGGAAAGAGAAAAACTTGATGAAGAATATAAAAATTTAAAAGAAGATATTGCTTATTATCAGCGACTTATTGCGGATGAAAAATTGATTTTAGAAGTAATTAAAACAGAATTAAAAGAAATTAAAGCCAAACACAGTGATGAAAGGCGAACTCAAATAGTGGAAAAGGCAGAAGAGATTAATGAAATTGATTTAATAAAGGAAGAAGAAGTAGTTGTAACCCAAACTCAAAGAGGTTATGTAAAGAGAATGCCTCTGGATACTTATAAAAGCCAGAGAAGAGGAGGCAAAGGAATTATTGGTACAAAAATGCAGGAAAACGATTATGTAAAAGAAATGCACATTTGCTCAACGCACAGTAATTTGCTTTGCTTCACTAATAAAGGGAGGGTTTACCAGGTGAAAACCTATGAAATTCCCGAAGCAAGGCGGCAATCTAGGGGAACAGCCATGGTAAATTTGCTTCCTTTTCAGGCAGGAGAATATATAACTACGATAATGCCCATTCAAGATTTTCAAAAAGAAAAATATTTGCTTATGGTAACCGCTCGCGGTTCTATAAAAAAGACTCCCTTGAAAGCTTTTGATAATGCTCGCAAGTCTGGAATAATTGCTCTTACTTTAAGGGAAAATGATGAACTTGTTAATGTTTTGCTTACGGATGGCAAAGAAGAAGTAGTTATCGGCTCGGATACAGGGCACTTTATCCGCTTTAATCAGAATGAAGTAAGGGCAATGGGAAGAACGGCTCAAGGGGTGAAAGCGATGAAATTGGGTTCAAATAATAGTGTTGTTGGTGCGGATACTATTAGTGAGGATAAATATATTTTGGTAGTAACGGAAAAAGGTTTTGGGAAGAGGGTGGCTTTAAACCAATTAAGACCCCAAAAAAGAGGGGGGATAGGTCTTATTGTTCTAAAAACAGACACCAAGCGAGGAAAACTCAGTTGTTTTAAATTGATCGCCGGTGAAGAAGAATTTATGAGCGGTACAGCTAAAGGGGTCATGCTAAGACAGAAGGCAAAAGAAGTGCCTATTCAAAAGAGATATTCTAGAGGGGTTACTTTGATTAAAGTAGGGCAAAAAGATTATGTGAGAATTCTGGCCTGTATTGAGTAATTATTTTAAACAATTGCAATTTATATTTTAGGTGGAGGCAGTTATGAGAAAAATTAAAATTACTGACACTACTTTACGAGATGCACATCAGTCATTAATGGCAACCAGGATGAGAATCGACGAAATGTATCCTATTCTGGATAAAATGAATCAGGTAGGTTATTATTCCATGGAGGTCTGGGGTGGTGCCACTTTTGATTCTTGCATGAGATTTTTGGATGAAGATCCATGGGAAAGGCTTGTTAAAATCAAAAATAGAGTAAAAGACACTAAATTGCAAATGCTTTTGCGCGGTCAAAACCTGGTGGGTTACCGGCACTATCCCGATGATGCGGTAGAAGAATTTATAAAAAAAACAGTTGCCAATGGAATTGATATTATAAGAATATTTGATGCCCTTAATGATATTCGAAATATGGAAAAAGCTATTGAAGTCACCAAAAACGAAGGGGCACATGCCCAAGGAACTATTAGTTATACTATTAGCCCGGTTCATGATCTGGGTCATTTTGTGGAATTTGCCAGTAGACTTAAAGAAAAAGGTGTCGATTCTATTTGCATTAAGGATATGGCGGGGTTAATTTCTCCCTGGGATGCCTATGAACTGGTTTCTAATTTGAAAAAAGAAGTAGGTCTTCCCATCCAACTTCATTGCCATTATACCAGTGGAATGGCTTCCATGTCATATTTAAAAGGCATTGAGGCCGGAGCAGACGTTGTTGATACAGCAACAGCTCCTTTATCAATGGGGACTAGTCAACCGGCTACAGACAGTATGGTGGCAGCACTACATGGAACGCCCTATGACACAGGAATAGAAATAGACAATTTAGCCGAAGTTAGTAATTATTTTAAAGGTGTAAGGAATAATTATCACATATCAGGGGATATATCCGTGGGAGTGGATACTAATGTACTTAACTATCAAATTCCGGGAGGAATGATCTCCAACCTAAGGTCTCAACTTGCCGAGCAAAATTCTTCACACCTTATTGAGGAGGTTTTGGAGGAAGTGCCCCGCGTCAGGGCTGAATTGGGATATCCGCCATTGGTAACCCCTTCCAGTCAGATAGTTGGAACACAGGCTGTAGTTAATGTGCTTATGGGTGAAAGGTATAAAATGGTTTCAACGGAAGTTAAGAATTATTTAAAGGGATTATACGGAACCCCACCGGGAGACATTGATGAAGATTTGCGCCAGCAAGTTTTAAAGGGAGAAAAACCTATAACCGGGCGACCCGCGGATATGCTTGAACCCATTTTAGATGAAGCACGCGCAGAAATAGAAAAATATATTAAAAAGGAAGAAGATGTTCTGTCGTATGTGTTATTTCCTAATGAGGCAATTAAATTTTTTAAACGCCGCATAGGCGAGGAGCCTCCTTTAGAAGTAAAAAGCGAAAATAACCAGGGAAAAACGGAAAAAAGTATGGGGAAAAATGGAAAAGAGAATATGAAGGCATCTTTTGAACATATAAATGTTATTGATGAAAGTTTGATTGGTGCTGCTCGGAATAACGTGGTTTATTACCCTGCTTAATATGTGGGCCCGGAAAATTTCTTGACACTCTTGACCGTGAATTGTATAATTTTCGAGGCAATTCGGGAAAATTTATGGAAAAAATGTCATAATAGTTGACAATGTAAGGAGATATTTGAGATGAAAAGAACTTATCAACCTAAAAAAAGAAAAAGAAAAAGAACACATGGCTTTTTGAAGAGAATGAGGACCAGGTCCGGAAGAAGGGTAATTCGTAATCGAAGGCAAAAAAATAGAAAAAGTTTATCTGCGTAGAGGCTTAATGAAAGAAACCTTAAGTAGGTTACGTAAAAATAGGGAATTTAAAAGGGTTTACAAACTTGGGAATAAAATTGTGGCCAAATATACCGTTTTATTTTATATTCAAAATGATTTAGGCTATAACCGGGCAGGGTTTTCTATTAGCAAAAAGGTTGGCAATAGTGTACGTAGACACCGCATTAAACGGTTGTATTTCGAAGCCTTAAGAAGATTAAACTCTGAACTGAAGAGTGGCTACGATCTTGTAATAGTGGCCAGAAAGAATGCAATCGAGTTGAATTATAATATCAGCAAGAAAGAATTGGAATCAATGCTTAAAAGAGCTCGCCTATGGGCTCATGAAGGAGAAAAAAAAACTAAATGAGAGCATTCATATTATTTTTTATAAAGATATATCAAGTAGTCATATCTCCCCTTATACCTGCAAGATGTCGCTTCTACCCCACCTGTTCGGAATATATATTTGAAGCAATAAAAAAATATGGGGTAATTAAAGGTGTATTTTGGGGGACTATTAGGCTGGGTAAATGTCATCCGTTTCACCCGGGTGGATATGATCCGATAGAATAGTTACGTTAAAAAGGAGATACTAAAGAATGGGTGAGATTTTATTTTCTATTGCAAGTTTTTTTGATGTTATTTTAACTTATATATATAATATAGTGCCTAATTTTGGTATTACAATTATTATGCTAACGCTGTTGGTTAAGCTTGTTACTTTTCCCCTGAACAATCAGCAAATAAAGTCTGCCAAAAGAATGCAGGAAGTGCAGCCGGAATTAAAAAAGATACAGGAAAAGTATAAAAATGACAAGGAAAAGCAAAATCAAGAAGTAATGAAATTTATGCAGGAAAATAAGGTTAATCCTCTGGCGGGCTGTATGCCGCTGTTGATCCAATTGCCGGTATTAATAGGTATATTTAGATTGCTCAGGGATGTAGAAAGTTTCGGCATTTCACAGCTAGAAAATTTTAACCCTTACCTGATTCCGGCTCTGGCAGATACCGGTTTGCAGTGGGGAAACCTTGCAGTTGGGGATCCAACCTATATTTTTCCCGTTTTAGCCGGTATAACTACTTATCTTTATTCGAGGTTGAGTATGACAGACCCTAATCAAAAAATGATGTTATACATTATGCCGGCCATGATTTTTGTTATCAGTGCCGGTTTAATAGGGCCTGCCTTGCCTGCAGGGTTAATTTTGTACTGGATTGTTAACAACATGTTTTCTATAGGTCAGCATTATTTACTTACCAATAAGGAAGTAAAAGAAAAGGAGCCAAAAGGTAAGGAAGCAAAAGAAAAGGAAGAAAAAGACGTGAAAGGTAAGGAGGCGAAAGGTGCGAAAGCCAAGAGCAAATGAACTCACAAAACGAAAGTGTTGAAATAATCGAAAAAACAGTAGAAGAAGCGATTGAGAGAGGATTAGAGCAATTAGGAGTAAAAAAAGAGAACGTTGACGTACAAATAGTAAATGAGCCCGGAAGCAATCTATGGGGGCTTCTGGGGAAGAAACAGGCCAAGGTCCATCTATCGATAAAGCGAGGGTACAAAGAATATATGAAAAACTTTGTGGAGAACCTTTTGGAGAAGATGGGTATAGATGGGAGCGTAGAAGTTAATGAGAGTAATGGCGATTTATGTATTGATGTCAAAGGAAATAAATTAGGGGTATTAATAGGCCGGAGAGGACAAACTTTAAATTCATTACAGTATTTGATGAATGTTGTTATGCGCAGGCAATTTGAAAATTTCACAGGAAGGGTAATTCTGGATGTGGAAAACTACAGACAGGAAAAAGAAACAACCCTTAAGCAGTTAGCTTTGAATGTGGCTGAAAAAGTAGAAGCACAAAAACAAGAAATAAGTTTAGAACCAATGATACCCCAGGAAAGACGCATCATACATTTAACACTTAAAGATAATCCCCATATCATTACTTATAGTTCGGGGGAAGAACCTTACCGGAAAGTGGTTATTGCTCCCGGAAAAGATTAGCTTATTATAATTGTAAATGTGAAACCCTTTCATATAATGAATACCGCCTCCATTGGGTGGTATTTTAAATATTTAATAAATTTTCAGGAGCTAAAAACATGCGCAATGCTCTGGGAGATAATTCTACAATTGCTGCAATATCAACACCTATTGGCGAAGGTGGCATAGGAATAGTGCGATTAAGCGGCCATGATGCTTATGCTATAGCAAATAAAATCTTTTCCCCTAAGCGTAAAGGAAAAAGTTACCCCCAATCACATCGGCTTTATTATGGATTTATAGAAGATAAAAATCTTGAAATAGTAGATGAAGTAATGGTGTCTTTTATGAAGGCTCCAGCTACCTATACCAGAGAAGATGTTGTGGAGATTAATTGCCATAGTGGAATATTGATGTTAAAGATGATCTTGGAGCTGGTTTTGCAAAATGGGGCCAGAATGGCTAATGCAGGTGAGTTTACACGAAGGGCATTTATAAACGGGCGCATAGATTTGAGTCAGGCTGAGAGTGTGCTAAACCTGGTTACTGCTCGTTCAGAAAAAGCAATTAAAAGTGCTGCCAGATCTGTAAAAGGGGAACTATCCGGCAAGATAAATGTATTAAGGGAGCAATTGATTTCCATAATTGCCAATATTGAAGCTATTATTGATTTTCCTGAAGACATTGAAGACATTAATGAAGAAGAGATGGAAGAAAAGGTGAAGGAATTAACCCTAATTCATCAGGAAGTTAAACATCTGTATAAAAATGCGGAAAAAGGGAACATATTTCAATACGGCCTGCGGGTTTCAATTGTAGGAAAACCTAATGTAGGCAAATCATCATTGTTGAATTCTTTAATCAATAAACAAAGGTCTATTGTAACGGAAATTCCGGGAACAACCAGAGATTTGTTAGAAGAGCAAATAAATATACAAGGAGTACCGGTGGTCTTTGTTGATACGGCTGGAATAAGGAAGACGGAAGAACCTGTGGAATCTATAGGTGTAGAATATTCAAAGAGAGCCATTGAAGATTCTGATATGGTGCTATTTCTAATTGATGCTTTTACCGGTGTTGAAGAGGAAGATAAAGAAATTATGAATTTTATTCTTGAATCTAAAAAAGAATTTTTAGTATTGGTAAATAAAATTGATTTAAAGGACTGGAAAGAAGAACAGGAGTTAATAGAATACGAAAAAGTTAGCAGTGAAAATATCGTAAAAATTTCAGTTAAGGAAAAGATAGGAATAGAGAAGGTAGAAGAAAATATTGTATCTATGGTTGAAGGAGGAACAGTAACAGGGAGAGAAGACTCTATGGTTTTAAATGTGCGGCACAAGGAAGCCTTAAAGGAAATAAAAGAGCATTTGAATGAGGCCTTGCGAAATATAGAAACACACCCTATTGATTTAATTACTAGTGATTTAAAAATGGCCGAAAAAAGATTGGGTGAAATAACCGGCAGTTATGTTTCTGAAGATATATTGGATCATATTTTCTCTAATTTTTGTATCGGAAAATAATTATGAAAGAAAAGCTGGCTAAAAGTTTAAAAGAAATAGGAATATCTTTTAAGGAAGAAGAAATTATCCTTTCTGCTAATTTTTTAGATGCGGTGTGGGAGGCTAAACATTTTTTAAACCTCACTGCAGTTAAAAGCAAAGAAGAGCTAATAAAAAAACATTTTATAGACTCTTTATATCTTTTACATTTTTTCTCCTTTGAAAGTAGCAAAGAAACTCTTGTTGATCTGGGAACAGGAGCGGGATTTCCCGGGGTTCCCATAAAAATATTTCAAAAACAATTATCTTTATATCTCCTTGAAGCGAAACGGCGAAAATTAAATTTTATAAAATATACGCTGGAAACAGTAGGAATCAAAAACGTTTATTATTTACATGATAGAGCAGAAAATATAGCCCGGTTGGAAAATCATCGGGAAAAATACCAATATGTGTGTAGCCGGGCGATGGCAAGCCTCCCTGTTTTACTGGAAGTTGGAATGCCATTGCTAAAAGTAGGAGGAATATTGATAACTTATAAGGGGCCACGAGGAAAAGAGGAAATTCAGGATGAAGAAGAAACAATAACAAAGTTCGGAGGCAAAATATATAAAGAATGTTTTTATAAATTACCCGAAGGAGAAAAAAGATACATATATTTGATAGATAAAATTAAACCTACTGCCGAGATTTACCCGCGCAAAAAAATAAAAGGTAAAAAACATTCGTAAATCTACAGATAGTTAGAAGGGAATAAAATGTTTTTGTCAAATAAATTAACAATAAGGCGGTGAATTTATTTGAGTGATGATAAAACAATTCTACCATGGCTTGCAGGTAGTTCGGAAAAAGAAAAGATTAGCATGGTGGATATTAAAAAAATTGAATCTAACCCATATCAGCCCAGACGTATAGTTGAAGAAAAAACCATAAATGATTTGGCGCATTCTATTAAAAATTATGGATTAATTCAACCAATAATATTAAGGAAGATAGATAAAGAAAAGTATCAGATAGTAGTAGGGGAAAGAAGGCTTTTAGCTTGTAGGAAATTAGGTTGGGAGAAAATATCGGCAGTGGTTAAAGAACTTTCAGATAATGCTGCTGCTACCATGGCACTGATTGAGAACCTGCAAAGAGAAAACCTAAATATAATAGAAGAAGCAGAAGGATATAACAGATTAATGGAGGAGTTTGGATTTACGCAAGAAGTTTTGGCCCAGAGATTAGGCAAGAGTCAGTCAGGTATTGCCAATAAATTAAGGTTGTTAAAATTGTCGGATAAGGTTAAACAGATGTTAAGCAGCGGGGATATAACAGAGAGGCATGCTAGAGGATTATTAAAATTATTTTCTGAAAAAGAGCAAGAAAAAATAGCTGATGAAATAGTAAATAAAAACTTGAATGTTAAGCAAACAGAAAAAAGAATTGATGAAATAATTAATAAAGAAAAAGCAAAAAACAAAGGCAAACAAAGTAAAACAATAGTGCGTGATTTAAAGATATATTTAAATACCATTCGCCAGGCAATTAATATAATTCAAAGATCGGGATTAAACCCAACTGTAGTGGAAAATGATGAAGATGACTACTATGAAATAAGTATAAGATTACCTAAAAAGTAAGGAAATAATAATTTAAGGGAAGGCTTTCTTGGTGTCGGAATTTTAGGTAAATGCAAGTTGGAGGTAAGAATGTCTCGAATAATTGCTATAGCTAATCAAAAGGGTGGAGTGGGAAAAACAACTACTGCTGTTAATTTAAGTGCTGCCCTGGCTGAAATGGGAAAAAAAGTATTATTAATAGACATTGATCCACAGGGAAATACTACCAGTGGGATTGGTATAGAAAAGAATGATATAAAAAATTGTATTTATGATGTATTAATAAACGAAATTCCCCTGGATAAGGTTATAATAAAAAGCAAATATGCAAATCTTGACCTGGCCCCTTCTTCTATTCAACTTGCGGGAGCAGAAGTAGAGCTAGTTTTAACCATATCTCGAGAAATCAAATTAAAAAAAGCATTGCATTATGTTAAGGAGAATTACGAGATAATTATAATTGATTGCCCTCCATCATTGGGGTTGCTAACTTTAAATGCTTTAACAGCAGCCCATGGGGTTTTAATCCCTATTCAATGTGAATATTATGCTTTAGAGGGTTTGGGACAATTAATGAATACCATAAACTTGGTAAAAAAGCACCTGAATACCAGTTTGAACATTGAAGGCGTATTGTTAACCATGTATGATATTAGAACCAATCTTTCTTCGCAGGTGGCAGAAGAAGTTAAAAATTATTTTAATGAAATGGTATATGAGAATGTAATACCAAGAAATGTAAGGTTGAGCGAGGCCCCAAGTTATGGCAAGGCAATTATGGATTATGATCCCAAAAGCAAAGGGAGCAAAGTTTATGCGGAATTAGCGCGAGAGGTGGTTAAAAATGAGTAGCAAGAAAAGACTGGGTAAAGGTTTAGAAGCACTCATTCCTGATCATAAAAATAAAGGTGAGTTGTCAGTGAAAGAAGTTCCGATAGATGAAATTAAAGCAAACCCATATCAACCTCGCTTAGATTTTGACGAAAAAGGATTAAAAGAATTGGCTGATTCAATTGCAGAACATGGGATTGTTCAGCCTGTTATAATTTCCCCTGTTGAGGATGGCTATATCATGATAGCAGGAGAAAGAAGAATGAGGGCAGCAAAAATAGTGGGGTTGGAAAACATTCCCGCCATCATAAAAGAAATAGAAAATGAGGATCAAGTTAAAATTGCCCTGGTTGAAAACTTGCAAAGGGAAGACTTGAATCCTATTGAAGAAGCAAAGGCATATAACTTTCTTATTGAAGAATTTGCTTTTACTCAAGAAAAAATTGCGCAGGCACTGGGCAAAAGTAGGTCGGCTATTGCTAATACCATAAGATTATTATCGTTGCCGAATGATATAAAAAATGCATTAGCTGCAGGGATAATTAACATGGGGCAGGCGCGTTCTTTGCTTTCTATTAAGGATGAAAAAGAACAGTTAGAAATGGCTCGCAAAATCATTGACGATAAAACTACGGTAAGGGAAGTAGAAAAGAAGGTAGCGGACATGAGAAACAGCAAAAAAGAAAAAAAGTCTAATGAAAACTGGACAGAGGGTCTCCATATAAATGAAATAAAAGAAGAACTGCAAGAGCATTTAGGAACAAAAGTAAAAATAAGCGGGCAAAAACAAAAGGGTTTAATAGAAATAGAGTTTTATGATAATGAAGATCTGGAAAGGCTAAAAGAGTTAATTATGGGCAAATAATATATTAAATGTTTCACGTGAAACATTTAATATAACTTCTTTTTTATTCACGCTCTTTGTTCATCATTTTATTAGCTTATGCTTGATTAATAGATTACCTCGTATTTATTAATTTCAACAGGTCTTATTATTAAAGAATTGCTTAAAAATTAACTTTAATCAAAAGGTAAGGCTGGGGATTGCCATTGTTCTTTACTGAGCTCTGACCAGATATTTTCTAACTGCAAAACAAGTATTTCCATAATTGCTGGTGAGCACACAAAAAAATATTAATTTAGCAGGAAATATGCAATAAAAGAAGAAGTACTCGATTTGTATATATTATTTCTGGTTAAAGCCACGAAAACAATGCTTAGAATAGCATAGCATAGTGAACGAAGATATTTAATAAACTAAGTGTTTTAGGAGGGATCTATTTTGATAGTTATCCTTTTGGGGCCACCAGGTGCGGGGAAAGGGACTCAGGCTGAGCGTATAATTGACCATCATAAATTAACGCATGTTTCCACAGGTGACATTTTGAGATCATCAGTAAAAAAAGGCACAGAGCTTGGCAATAAAGCGAAAGAATTTATGGATAAGGGTGAACTTGTTTCTGATGACATAATAATTGGCATAGTGGAAGAACGCTTAAAAGAGCCTGATTGTAAAAGCGGCGCTTTATTGGACGGTTTTCCCAGGACTGTGGTGCAGGCCAGATCTTTGGATAAAGTATTGGAAAAAATGGGCCGTTCCATAAAAGCTGTTATCTATATTAATGTGGATGAAGAAGAAATTATATCCCGTCTAACGGGGAGAAGAATTTGCCGGGAATGCGGAGCTTCTTATCATTTAAATTTTAATCCACCACAAGTGCGCAATGTGTGTGACCAATGCGGGGGAGGTTTGTATCAACGGGAAGATGATAGTTTTGAAACGGTAAAACAGCGCATAAATGTATATCAAGAGCAAACAGAGCCACTTATAAACTATTATGAAAAAAATAATTTATTGGAGAAAGTTGAAGGCAATCAGGACATTGACGAAGTATTTAAAGAAATTAAAAAGATATTGGAAAATTGAAGGCAGGTAATGTTTTTTGAGGAGATGTAAATTATGGTTCAATATGAATTGGGCCAGATAGTTAAACTTAAGAAAAGCCACCCTTGTGGTGAAAATCGCTGGAAAATAATTCGTATAGGTATGGATTTTCGTTTGAAATGTTTAAAATGTGGAAGAAGTGTCCTTTTACCCAGATCAAGGTTTGAGCGAAGGGTGAAAGAAATTATAGATGAATAAATTAGCCAGGAAAGGATGTGGAAAAACTAAGGAAAGGATGAAGGCTTTTGGCATTAAGCTGTGGCATTTTAGGGTTGCCCAATGCAGGAAAGTCAACCCTCTTCAGAGCATTAACTTCTATACCGGTTTTGGTAGAAAGCTACCCGTTTTCTACTATTAATCCAAACACAGGGATGATTCCTATTCTGGATAGACGATTAGGAAAACTTGCAGAGCTTACTTTGCCGGAGAAGCTCACTCCTGCTTATTTAGAGGTTATTGATGTAGCTGGTTTGGTGAAAGGGGCGCATAAAGGTGAAGGGTTGGGAAATCAGTTTTTATCACATTTGCGGGAAGTTCACGCTTTAATTCATGTAATAGGTGATTTTGATGAGAGTAAAGGCACTGCTGAAGATAGGGACGTGGAGGTAATAGAAAAAGCAGAAACAGTGAACCAGGAATTAATTTTGGCTGACATAGATACCCTACAAAATAGAAAAAGTAAAATAGAAAAAAAAGCTCAGAGTGGTGAAAAAGAATCATATCAAGAGCTACAGGTCATAAATAGTTTAATTGAGTATTTAAATGAGGGCAACTTGCTGCGAACCAGGAATAGTAAAAAAGAAGAGATAGAAATTGTCGATGAGCTAAATTTAATTACGGTTAAGCAAATGGTTTTTGTATTAAACAGGCATGAAGGGAATATCAATCGGGAAATACCGGATGAAATAAAGTATTATGCTGAGGCACGAGAGTCACCTGTTATTTCTATATGTGCCAAATTGGAATATGAACTGCAAGAACTAGATGAAGAAGAAAGAGAAATATTTAAAAAAGAATATGGGTTGGAGCAAACTGCTTTGCCGTATATTATTGAAGTTTCCCGTCGGATGTTAGGGTTAATAACATTCTTTACCATTAAGGGCAAGGAGACTAAAGCTTGGCTGGTAAAAGATAATACCACGGCTTTTGAGGCAGCGGGGAAAATACATACTGATATGCAAAAAGGGTTCATTGCGGTAGAAATTATTACTTACGAAGAACTTATGGAAGTGCAGTCATTGAAAACTGCCAGGGAAAAAGGATATACAAAAATAGAGGGGAAAAACTACATAATAAGAGATGGAGATATTTTAAGTTTCCGATTTTCCCAATAATTATTTCCTGGGAAATAATTATTGGGAAAATAATTGGCGTAGAAAAACTCATATAATATTAATGGAGGTAATTTGCTATGGCTTTAAAGGTTTTTTTGAATGATAAATTAGTAGCAGAAAAAGACGCAAAAGTATCTGTCTTTGATCATGGCTTTCTTTATGGAGATGGCGTTTTTGAAGGTATTCGTGTTTACAATGGAAGGGTTTTTAAATTGAAAGAGCACATAAAGCGCCTGTTTGATTCAGCCCGGGCCATTATGCTTGAAATTCCTTATGGAATAGAAGAAATGGAAGAGATAGTAAAAAAAACGGTTAGAGAAAATAATTTATTAGATGCTTATGTCCGGGTGGTTGTTTCACGTGGAACAGGAGATTTAGGGTTGGATCCGCGTAAATGTAAAAAAGCTCAGGTAGTTGTCATAGCTGATTCTATAACTCTTTTTCCCGATGAACTTTATGAAGAGGGGTTAAAGGTAATAACGGTAAATACCAGACGTAATATTCCTGATGCACTTCCTCCCCAAATAAAATCCTTAAATTATTTAAATAATATCCTTGTCAAAATCGAGGCTAACCAGGCAGGGGTATTGGAAGCCATTATGCTAAATAACAATGGCTTTGTTACGGAGGGCTCTGGAGATAACATTTTTATTATGAAAAAGGGTAAACTTCTTACTCCACCTTTCTACATGGGTATATTAGAAGGTGTTACCCGGGAGATAGTAATTAATTTAGCAAAAGAAATGGAAATGGTTGTTGAAGAATCACCATTTACTTGTTATGATCTCTATATTGCTGATGAATGTTTTTTAACTGGAACTGCCGCGGAAATAATTCCGGTTATTGAAGTTGATGGGAGGTCTATAGGTAAAGGTAAGCCCGGCAAGGTGACCCGGCAATTAATGAAGATGTTTAAAGAGCAAACCGGAAACAGTGGCGAAGAAGTTTATTCAGAATAAATTTTAATCCTGCTGTTGTCAAACCTTCAAGGTAATAATTATAATTACATAAGCAAGTAATACTGCTTGAATGTGAAATAAATTTAAGCTCAATTTATTAATTGCTTCATTTCATTTTTTAAAGCTCATGAATTTAAGTAATTATAATTAAAATACCAGGGGTGTCAAAAAAAGAAAGGAAGTTTACCATGCGTAGTGATACTATAAAAAAAGGGATGGAGCGGGCGCCTCAAAGAGCTTTGCTAAATTCAATGGGTTATACCGGCCAGGAACTAAATCAACCTCTAATTGCGGTAGTAAATTCAGCCAATGAAGTAGTTCCCGGTCATGTTCATTTACCTAAAATTGCTGCTGCCGCCAAATCAGGGATAAGAATGGCAGGTGGTACTCCAATGGAGTTTTCTACCATAGGCATCTGTGACGGAATTGCTATGAATCACAGTGGCATGCACTATTCGCTGGCCAGCCGGGAGTTAATTGCAGATAGTATTGAATCCATGGTGGAAGCTCATTGTTTTGATGCCATGGTGCTGGTAACAAATTGTGATAAAATAACCCCCGGCATGCTTATGGCTGCTTTGAGAGTAAATATACCCACTGTAATGGTAAGTGGAGGTCCTATGCTTGCAGGAGAATTTCAAGACAAAAAAGTGGACTTAAGCAGTACTTTTGTAGGGGTAGGGGCAGTCAAATCCGGGGCTATGACCGGTGAAGAATTAGATGACTTGGTTAGTAAAGCTTGTCCCGGGTGTGGTTCTTGTGCGGGAATGTTTACTGCTAATACCATGAATTGCCTTGCCGAAGTAATGGGCCTTGCCCTCCCGGGTAACGGCACAATTTTGGCCATAAGCGCTGAACGTGAACGTCTTGCCAAAAACGCCGGTGTTAAGGTGATGGAAAACTTGCAGAAAGGAAGGTTGCCTCGCGAAATTATTACAAAACAAGCTTTGAAGAATGCGCTGACTGTGGATACAGCTTTAGGAGGATCAACTAATACCATTTTGCATTTAGCGGCAATTGCTAACGAAGCGGGAATTGATTTTGAGCTGGATATGTTAAACGAAGTCAGCTCAAGAACACCCCAACTTTGTGTTTTAAGCCCCGCTGGAGATTTTCGTATTGAAGACCTGGGGAGGGCTGGGGGAATTCCTGCGGTAATGAAAGAGCTTGACAAACACGAGCTCATTGATGGTTCTGCTCCGGCAGTGGGCAGTGAAAAAATTGCTGATTATTATAGGAATGCTTTATCTGCAGATGGCCGTGTTATTCACCGAATAGACGAACCGTATCGAGATACGGGTGGACTCTCCATCTTATTTGGCAATCTAACACCGGAGGGTGCGATTGTAAAGCAAGGTGCTGTAGCAGATAATATGCTTCAGACTGAAGGTACCGCCAGGGTCTTTAACAGTGAAGAAGAAGCAGTAAAGGCTATTTTGGAAAATTATATCCAGCCGGGCGATGTAGTAATTATAAGATATGAAGGGCCTAAAGGTGGACCAGGGATGAGAGAAATGCTGGCTGCAACTTCAGCTCTGAGTGGTATGGGGTTAGATAAAGATGTATCTCTTATAACTGATGGTAGGTTTTCCGGGGCTACGAAAGGTGCAGCAATAGGGCATGTTTCTCCGGAAGCTGCCGAAAAAGGGCCTATTGCTATAGTGGAAGATGGGGATATTATTTATATTGATATAACCAATCGCAAATTAGAATTAAAGATATCCAAGGAACAAATGGATAAACGATTTCTTAATCTTGAATTGCCCGTACCCAAAATAAATCATGGGTATTTAAAGCGATACAGTCGCATGGTCACTTCGGCAAGTAAAGGAGCTATATTGGAGGTTGAATAAAAGATGAAAATGAAGGGTGCAGAAATGGTTATTTCAGCTTTGGAGCGGGAAAATGCTACCACTGTTTTTGGTTATCCCGGCGGAGCTGTACTCCCACTGTATGACAGTCTTTTTGATTCGTCTATATATCACGTGTTGAGCAGGCATGAGCAGGGTGCAGTTCATGCTGCTGATGGTTATGCCAGAGCTAGTGGAAAACCGGGAATTGTTTTTGCAACTTCCGGGCCGGGAGCAACGAATCTTGTAACCGGTATTGCCAATGCATTTATGGACTCTGTTCCCCTGGTGTTAATTACTGGTCAGGTAGGTACAGGTTCCATAGGCACTGACGCATTTCAGGAGGCAGATATCACCGGCATTACTATGCCTATTACCAAGCATAATTATTTGGTTAAGAATGTTGAAGAGCTTCCTTTGATTATAAAAGAAGCATTTCACATTGCTTCTACCGGCAGGTGCGGACCGGTATTAATAGATATACCTAAAAACATACAGGACGAAATAGGGGAATTTGATTATCCCGAAAAAGTTGACATTCAAGGTTATAAGCCTACGTTGGAAGGACATCCCGGACAGGTAAACAAAGCCGTGAAGCTAATATCAAAAGCAAAAAAACCTTTAATTATTGGTGGTGGGGGGGTTATTCGCTCCGGGGCCGGAAAACATTTGCTTGAACTGGCTGAAAAAGGGCAAATTCCGGTAGCTTTGACTTTAATGGGTTTAGGAGGTATTCCCGGCGATAACCCATTATTTTTAGGGATGCTGGGAATGCATGGGACAAGAACGGCTAATTATGCTGTTATGGAAGCTGATTTAATTATAGCCGTGGGAATGCGTTTTGATGACCGGGTAACCGGGCACCTGGATTCTTTTGCTTCTAAAGCCCAGGTTATTCACATAGATGTGGATCCGGCGGAAATCGGGAAAAATGTCCCTGTTGATGTTCCCATCGTAGGGGATGTAGAGGTAGTACTAAAAAGAATGCTCAAATATTTCAAACCCGGCGATATAGCAGAATGGAAAGAGAAAACACTTCAATGGAAAAATGAAGAAGTGAGTGACTATTCTTGTGAAAAGTCTTCACCGGAGGTTTTAACAACTCCGGAAGTTATTAAAACTATCTTTCAGCATACTTCTCAATTAGATACCATTATTGCAACCGATGTAGGACAGCACCAAATGTGGACAGCGCAGCATTATTGTTTTAATAACCCCAGGACCCTGATTTCTTCCGGCGGTCTGGGTACAATGGGGTATGGATTCCCGGCAGCCATTGGTGCACAGGTAGCTATGCCTGAGGCCAAGGTTTTTTGTATTTCCGGTGATGGCAGCTTTCAGATGAATATTCAGGAATTAGCTACGGCGTCATATTACCGGATTCCCGTTAAAATTGCCGTTATTAATAATACTTATTTGGGGATGGTGCGCCAGTGGCAAGAGCTTTTCTTCCAAAAACGTTATTCCAGTACCTCTCTATCCGGTAATCCGGATTTCTGTAAGGTAGCCGAAGCTTATGACGTTCCGGCCAGAAGTATCAGCTCTGCGGAAAAAATTGAAGAAGCTGTTACATGGGCCCTGGCAGAGGAGGGACCGGTGCTATTAGATTTTCAAGTTGAACCTGAAGGCAACGTATTTCCTATGGTTGCCCCCAATCGGCCGTTAAATGAGATTATAGATGGGAGTGATAAATAAATTGAAGCATGTGCTGGCTGTTTTGGTAGAAAATAAACCCGGAGTTCTTGCTCGCATTTCTGGTTTGTTTAGTCGGCGGGGTTTTAACATCGACAGTCTGACAGTAGGGGAAACCCTTGATCCTCATATTTCGCGAATGACTATTACAGTTAGCGGAGATGCATCAACCCTGGAACAGGTAGTAAAACAATTAAACAAATTGATTAATGTGATCAAGATAAGCAATGTCACTGAAGACCCGGCAGTAATGAGAGAATTAATGATGATAAAGGTGCAAGCTGATCCTCAAACCCGCAGTGATATCCAGCAAATTGTAGAAACATTCCGCGGTAAAGTTGTGGATGTTTCCCTTGATTCTCTGGTTATTGAAATTACCGGTGATGAAGAAAAGCTGGAAGCAATTAAGATTCTTCTACAGCACTTTGGTATAAAGGAATTGGTGCGTACCGGTAAGGTAGCTATTTTAAGAGGAAGTAAAACTACGCGGGAAAGCAATGGTACTGTACCGGGAAACTAACAAATAATCTCAGTTAACTTATGCGGGGAATATTATAAGAGGAAGATAGGTGATATAGTGGGGCAGACGATGGTGGAAAAAATTTTAGCTCGAGGGGCAGGAAAAGATAAAGTTGAACCGGGTGAAATAATTAATGTAAAAATAGATCTCTGTCTTGGTAATGATGTAACGACACCGGTGGCGATCAGAGAATTTCAACGCATGGGGGCCAAAACGGTTTATGATCCGGAACGAGTGGTGCTTGTTCCCGATCATTTTACTCCCAACAAGGATATTGAATCAGCTAAGCAGTGCCAGCAGATACGCAAATTTGTGATAAATAATAATATTGCAAACTATTTTGAAGTAGGCCGTATGGGCATAGAACATGCGCTGTTGCCGGAAAAAGGTTTGGTCTTACCCGGTGAAATTGTCATAGGGGCTGATTCACATACATGCACATATGGTGCTATGGGTGCTTTTGCTACCGGAGTGGGCAGTACAGACTTGGCAGCGGCAATGGCCCTGGGAGAAGCATGGTTTAAGGTTCCTTCTACTCTTAAATTTATCTATACAGGGGAACTTAAAAGGTGGGTAGGAGGTAAGGATTTAATTCTTTTCACTATTGGCCAGATTGGTGTGGACGGTGCTCTTTACCGGGCTATGGAATTTAAAGGGGTTTCTATAGAAGAAATGAGCCTGGATGGTCGTTTAACCATGGCTAATATGGCTATTGAAGCAGGCGCTAAATGTGGTTATATGGAACCGGATGACAAAACATTTACCTATTTGGAAGGCAGAGCTGTCAGAAGTTTTGAGCCTGTTTATGGTGATGAAGATGCATTTTATGAAGAAATATACGAGTTTGAAGTTAGCGATCTGGAACCGCAGGTAGCTTTTCCGCATACACCTTCTAATGTGTGGCCGGTTAGCAAAGCGAAAGAGATAAATATTGATCAGGTGGTAATTGGATCATGCACTAATGGCAGGATAGAAGACATGAGAGAAGCAGCCGTTATTTTAAAGAATCAAAAGGTTCATCCAGCTGTCCGTCTATTAATTATTCCGGCGACTCAGGAAATTTATGCCAGGGCTATGAAGGAAGGGTTACTGGATATTTTCGTGGAAGCAGAAGCTGCTGTTAGCACTCCAACATGTGGGCCTTGCCTGGGTGGACATATGGGTATATTGGCACCGGGGGAAAAAGCTATTGCTACCACTAATCGAAACTTTGTGGGTCGGATGGGGCATCCAGATAGTGAGGTATATTTAAGCAACCCGGCTGTAGCGGCAGCATCTGCTATTACCGGTAGAATAACACATCCGCAGGAGGTGGCTTCCCCATGATAGTCAAAGGTAAAGCCTGGATATTGGGAAACGATGTAGATACAGACGTTATTATACCGGCTAGGTATTTAAATATTTCTGACCCTCAACATTTAGCTCAACATTGTTTAGAAGATATAGACCAAACTTTTGCTACGAATGTAGCAGAAGGAGATTTAATTATTGCCGGCCGGAATTTCGGATGTGGGAGTTCACGAGAACATGCACCTCTGTCACTGAAAGCTACGGGAATTAGCGGGATTGTGGCTGCTAGCTTTGCCCGGATATTTTTCCGTAATGCTTTGAATATAGGACTGCCTATTTGGGAATGTCCGGAAATGGCAGCGGAAGTTGAAGCCGGCGAACGAGTGAGGGTTAATATTGAAAAAGGAGAATTTTACCTTTTAGATAAAGGAACTACTTTTACGGCTCAACCATTTCCACCTTTTATGCAGCAGTTAATAAAAGAGGGTGGTTTGGTGAATTATGTACGTAGTAGACTTAAAGAAGCTAATTAAATAATTACAAGGAGGTTTTGCAATGTCTAAGTACATCCCAAGTCAAATTAGAAATGTGGCTCTTGTTTCACATAGTGGTGCCGGGAAAACTACATTAACAGAAGCTATGCTATATACTGCCAAAGTTATAAACCGTGTGGGTAAAGTAGAAGCAGGAACTACAGTGTGCGATTATGATGAAGAAGAAGTAAAAAAACAAATTACCATTAATACTGTGCCTGCTCCTTTGGAATGGGAAAACAATAAAATTAACTTGCTTGATACTCCCGGATATTTTGATTTTGTAGGTGAGGTTTTTAGCGCTTTAAGCGCTGTTGATTCAGCACTGATAGTGGTATGTGCCGTTAATGGCGTTGAAGTGGGCACCGAACAAATGTGGGAGCATACGGATAACTTTAATTTACCGCGCATGATTTATATAAACAAATTAGAGCGGGAAAATGCTAATTTTTATAAGGTACTAGATCAGTTAAAAAATAAATTTGGTAACAAAGTAATGCCTTTAATAATTCCCTGGGGAGAAGAAGCCAGTTTTAAAGGTGTAATTGATCTTGTTAACCAAAGAGCTATTTCTTTTGAACCCGGTGAAAGCAGGGAATGGAAGGAAGAAGCGGTACCTGAAGAATATAAAGAACAGATGATGGAATACAGAGATAAGATGGTGGAAGTGGTTGCTGAGGCTGATGATGATCTCTTGATGAAATACCTGGAAGGAGAGGAGTTAACGGATGAAGAAATAAATACCGGCTTGCGTCAGGGTATTATTGATAATAAAGTTGTTCCTGTTTTTGGTGGTTCGGCCAATCAGTGTATGGGAATAGAAACCTTATTGGAAGTTATTAATACCTATCTCCCCTCTCCTGAAGATAGGGAAGCGGTAATGGGGGAATTGCCGGGAAAAGGAGAGGACGTGGAGCGTAAGCCTTCTACCGAAGAGCCTTTTTCGGCCTTGGTGTTTAAGACCTTAGCTGATCCGTATGTAGGTAGGATTAACTATTTTAGATGTTATTCAGGAGTCATAAAATCAGACTCTCAAGTATTAAACTCTACCAAAGATAAAACGGAAAGAATTGGCCAGGTTTTTTACATGCGGGGCAAAACACAGTTGACTTCAAATGAAGTTGTTGCCGGCGATATTGGAGCTGTAGCCAAGCTGCAGGAAACTTCTACCGGCGATACTTTGTGTGACCGCAATAAGCCGGTCAAGTTTGCAAGTATTGAGTTTCCCAATCCGGTGATTTCTTTTGCAGTGGAACCCAAAAACAAGGGCGATGAAGATAAAGTTGGCACCGGGCTTGCCCGTTTTCTTGATGAAGATCCTACTTTCAAAATGGAAAGAAAGAAAGAAACTAAAGAGACCATAATTTCTGGAATGGGCGAAATGCAATTAGAAAATATAGTTAATAAACTTTCTCATAAATTTGGAGTAGACGTAACATTGTCCACCCCGAAAGTTCCCTATAGAGAAACTATAAGGGGTAGAGCCCGAGTTGAGGGGAAACATAAAAAACAAAGCGGCGGCAGAGGTCAGTACGGGCATGTTTATCTGGAAATGGAAGGCATGGAAGAAGAAGGAGATTTACAATTCGAGGATAAAATATTTGGGGGAGTGGTTCCCAAACAATATGTGCCCGCGGTGGAAAAAGGTGTGAGGGAAACCATGGAAGAAGGGGTGTTGGCAGGATATCCGGTGGTAGGTATAAAAGTAGCCCTCGTTGATGGTTCTCATCATTCTGTAGATTCCTCGGAAATGGCCTTTAAGGTTGCCGGATCCATGGCATTTAAAAAAGGTTTTATGCAAGCTGATCCCATCCTCTTGGAGCCAATTATGGATGTGGAAGTAAATGTGCCGGAAGAGTACATGGGAGATATAATGGGAGATATAAACAGCAGGAGAGGTCGCATTCAGGGCATGGAACCGGCTGATGGCATGCAAACAATTAAGGCCCGCATACCCATGGCAGAAATGTTTCGGTATGCTATTGACTTGCGTTCTATGACCCAGGGAAGAGGAATCTTTTCCATGCAGTTTTCCCATTATGAAGAAGTTCCCTCCCATGTTTCGGAAAAAATAATTGAAAGTGCTCAAGAAGAAAAAAGCAAGGAAGAATAATTTAAACTAGCTTTCTAATAAAAGCAATGTTTAGTTATAAAGTAGGGTAATGGAGGTATTAGGTTTGACCAAAAACCAAGTAGCTGTCATTTTTGGAGGTCAATCTGGTGAACACCCAATTTCACTGCGTTCAGCAGCTTCAGTAATGGAATCATTGGACAAAGATAAGCATGAAGTTTTTCCTGTAGGTATAACTCGCGGTGGAACCTGGATAGTTGGAGAAAATGCGTGGCAAGATTTATGGGAAGGGAATGAAGGGGGAAATTGTTACAAGACTACCCTGGTTACCAATCCCTCAAATCCCGGCTTTTTAATATGGGATGAACAAAATGGAGAAAAAAAGAGCTTTTCCTACAAGAACGTTGACGTTGTTTTCCCGGTTTTGCACGGACCCTTAGGAGAGGATGGAACCATACAGGGATTGCTGGAAATGGCGGGGCTTCCTTATGTAGGTGCAGGGGTGCTTTCTTCTTCCGTAGGCATGGACAAAATTTTAATGAAAGGGATATTAAAGCAAACCGGGCTTCCTGTGTGCAAGTATTTGGACTTCAGGGTGGACAACTGGCAAAAAGACAAAGTATACTGGATTGAAGAAGTAGAGAACTCCATAGGATATCCTTGTTTTGTAAAACCATCAAACTTGGGGTCTAGTGTAGGTATAACTAAAGCTTATGATAAAGAGCAGTTTATTAAAGGGGTTGAAGAGGCACTGCGTTATGATGATAGGATACTTATAGAGACTTTTGTAGCCGGGCAAGAAATCGAATGCAGCCTTTTGGGGGACTTGGAAATAAAAGCTTCATTGCCGGGTGAAATAATCCCCAGCAGAGATTTTTATGATTATCATGCCAAATATATTGACGATCATTCGGAGTTGGTTGTCCCTGCCAAACTTAAAAATTCTCTGGTTCAAAAAATCCAAAATTTATCTATTGAAGCATTTAAAGCGATTAATGGAAGTGGAATGGCCAGAGTGGACTTTTTTGT
>Ga0207421_10000387_pt1 | contig 56431 bp, 57 predicted proteins | sample SodLakKL_010_SED_4_FD_187542 | JGI IMG/M metagenome (GOLD analysis project Ga0207421, IMG submission 187542) | Alkaline sediment microbial communities from Lake Tanatar, Kulunda Steppe, Russia - 8KL_010_SED (SPAdes) (version 2) | ecosystem: Environmental > Aquatic > Non-marine Saline and...
CCAGAGCTGCTTTTTTTTTGTCGTTAAAAAAATATTTGTTAACATCATATTATGACAAAATTTTAACACTTAATCCCTTATAATTATTCATAGATTACAATTTCCTGGCATAAAAATTATGGAAAGATTATTGAGGGGTGAACTAGGTGTATCTTGACGAAATACTGTTTATAAACATGGCTATGAATTATTTGATACTCTGGTTAACAGCCCGTTTATCCCGAAGAAATTATCAATTTAACCGCTTGTTCTGGGGAGCTCTTTTAGGAGCATTGTATGTCCTGACTGTATTTTTACCAGCAAAAAGTGCTTTTTTTACTATAATTGCTAAATTTATTCTTTCAGTGGCCATTATTTATGTTTCATTTTTACCTGTCAAGGCGAGGGAGCTCTTCTCTCTTTTAGGTGTATTTTATCTGGTCTCTTTTACTGTTGGTGGAGCAGTACTGGCCTGTTCTTTATTCCTGTCTATGCCCATCTTATCTTCCAGGGGCGCTTTAGTCATATCTCCTGTTTCCAGCTGGAATCTGGTTATCCCCTTTTTTCTGGTTTTGTTTTTGGGAAAATGGGGATTGGATTACCTTGAGCAGAAAAAGTGGCAGCGGTTGTTTAAGGTAGTACTACTTATAAAGCTATTAGGTAAGGAAATAGAGGTCAAAGGAATAATGGACACAGGAAATAAGTTAAAAGAACCAATAAGCAGGGAACCAGTAATAGTTGTTCAATACTCAGCTTTAGAGGAAATATTACCTGGAGAAATCAAAGAATATATAAAAGGGCAAAACGACAAAGGTTTGGAGTTAGACATAGAAAAGCTGTCGGATTCCCCCCTTGCTTCTAAGTTATGCTTTATTCCCTATTCTTCTTTAGGTAAGAAAAAAGGTTTTCTTTTAGGATTTAGACCTGAAGGGATAAAACTTTGGGAGAAGGGTAGGGAAGTTGAGGTTTTACAAAAAGCAGTTGTTGCTATTTACTCTGATTCATTTTCAGACAAGACTTCATACCAGGCTCTGTTGCCTCCATCTTTGCTGGCTAATGTAACTTAAAAAAATCTGGGAGGGATTTGTTTGTTGCCAATAATACCTAAATATAAAATATTGGTTCGTTTGACCCTGTTAAAATTGTTCAACTGGATTGGCCTGAGCGCTGTTCCGGAAATCTACTATGTTGGCAGTAGTGAAGCTTTACCACCACCGCTAACTCATGATGAAGAACATTTTTTGTTGGATAAACTTAAAAATGGAGATAAGGAAGTTAAAGGGGTATTAATTGAAAGGAACTTGAGGCTGGTTGTCTATATTGCCCGTAAATTTGAAAATACAGGAGTTAATATAGATGACCTGGTTTCTATTGGAACAATAGGACTTATTAAAGCTGTGAACACTTTTGATCCCCATAAAAATATTAAACTGGCTACTTATGCTTCCAAGTGTATAGAGAATGAAATATTAATGTTTCTAAGAAGAAATAATAAGATAAAGGCTGAAATATCCTTTGATGAACCTCTTAATATTGATTGGGATGGCAATGAACTTCTTTTATCAGATGTTTTAGGTACGGAAAATGATTTAATATATAAAAGTATAGAGGCAGAAGTAGATAGAAGATTACTGCGTTTGGCTATGGAGAAACTTTCAAACAGAGAAAAGAAAATAATGGAATTACGCTTTGGTCTGGTTAATGGTCAAGAAAAAACTCAAAAGGAGGTTGCTGATTTACTGGGCATTTCCCAATCCTATATTTCTCGTTTAGAAAAAAGAATAATAAAAAGACTAAAAAAAGAAATCAAAAAAATGGAATAATATCCCTTGCTCTCCCGCCTTTTCCTGATTTCCTGCAGTATAAAAAAAACTCTAACGGACATACTTTTTATAACCTAAAAAAAACTGGGAGGGTAACAAATTAGTTATGAATAAGGTAGAGATTTGTGGCGTTAATACGGCAAAACTTCCAGTGTTGACAAATGCACAGATGAAAAAACTTTTTGAAGATTATAAAAACGGAGATGAGGAAGCGAGGAGAGAGTTAGCCAACGGCAATTTAAGATTAGTACTGAGTGTGATACAAAGATTTAATAATAGGGGAGAATATGTAGATGATTTATTCCAGGTAGGTTGTATTGGTTTAATGAAAGCAATTGACAATTTTGATTTAAATCAAAATGTGAAATTCTCTACTTATGCGGTTCCCATGATTATTGGAGAAATCAGAAGATACCTGCGGGATAATAATCCTATAAGGGTTAGTAGATCATTAAAAGATATAGCTTATAAAGTATTACAGGTAAGGGATGTACTGGCTAATAAATACGGTAGAGAGCCGGCAATTAATGAAATAGCTGAGGAGCTAAATATAGATAGAGAAGAGATTATATTTGCTTTAGATGCTATCCAGGAACCAGTTTCTCTTTTTGAACCTATATACCATGATGGAGGAGATCCTATCTTTGTCATGGACCAGATAAAAGATGATAAGAGTCAGGATGAAAAATGGCTTGAAGAAATTGCTGTAAAGGAAGCTATAAATAAGCTGAATAAGAGGGAGCAAATGATTTTAGATATGAGGTTTTACAGGGGAAAGACTCAGATGGAGGTAGCTGATGAAATAGGCATTTCCCAGGCACAGGTTTCCCGTTTGGAAAAAGCTGCGCTGGGGCACTTAAAAAAACATATCCAATAACTTGTTAAGGTTGTAAGGCAGGAGGGTGATATTAGTGATTAATTTTTATAAAAAAATAGGCGCTCTGACTTTAAGCATTTTTTTATTTTCTTTCAGCTTATATTTCATGGGCTTTTCAGATAAAGTAGTTTGGTCTTACAACCAGAATAATCTACACAGGATCTTAATTGTTTGGCAGGAAGAGAATGTTTTGGAGAAGTATGAGCATAAAGAAATTCCATCTCATATTCCTATAATAAAAATATATCCTTAGATTTTACTGAGAATGCAGGCCGAACGTCAGGCATGCATTCTCATTTTAAGAACAGTGTTTTGCTTTTAATATATTTTTTTATCACTTTCTTATATTTTCAGGCATATAATTTTTATATAAGGAGTTTGGGAGGGCTTTTAATATGCTTAAAACTTCGGATTTGAGAAGTAGGGAGGTTATTAATATACAAGATGGTCGTAGGCTGGGGTTAATTAATGATTTAGATGTAGATCTGGAAAAAGGGAGAATCAGGGCATTAATTGTCCCCGGTAGTGGCAAATTATTTGGTGTATTTGGAGGAGAAAGGGACTATGTTATACCCTGGGAGAATATAGTTAAAATTGGAATTGATACTATTTTAGTAGAACTTCCTGAATACTCTTATTCAAAAGATAGTATTGATTATTAGGCAGTACAGAACAAAGATATAGAAAATACATATAAAATAATAAGAAAAAGTAAGCTTTATTATGAAAAATTGTTGTTATCCTGGCTAAATTAACCTGGCCAGGATTTTTATGGTTAGAAAAAAAACACAATATATGGTATGGTTGCATTTATACGACAACAATATATAGGAAAGTTATTTCTTAAGAAGGGTGGAGAGAAGGAGTGAAGTGTCCTTACTGCAGCCATGTTGAAACCAGGGTAATAGATTCCCGTTCTACAGAAGAAAATTCAGCTATAAGAAGACGACGGGAATGTACCAATTGCAATAATCGTTTTAGGACATATGAAAAGATTGATGAGGTTGTTTTAGTTGTTATAAAATCTGATGGCAGGCGGGAAGTATTCAGCAAGGACAAAATAATAAGCGGAATTTTAAGGGCCGGGGTAAAGAGGGAGATTCCCTTAACAACTTTTGAAGATTTAGCAGATGATATAGAAAGGGAATTATGTAATAAATTTATAAGAGAAATCAAATCACATCACATAGGAGAAATGATTTTAGAAAGGCTCAGGGGTTTAGACGAAGTAGCCTATGTCAGGTTTGCCTCGGTATATCGTAAGTTTAAAGACATAGAATCTTTTAAGAAAGAATTAAATAACTTGCTGAAATTCAAAGAAACCCCGTAATCAAGTAACTATTAAGAGGGTTTCAATATAATAATGTATATAGTTAAGGAGGAAAAATTTTGTTTAAAGAAATAAGAAAAAGAGATGGAAGGATTGTAACCTTTGAGGATCAAAAAATTACAGAGGCTATTTTTAAAGCAGCAAAAGCAGTAGGAGGTGAAGATAAAAGCATAGCAAAGGAATTGACTCAAAAAGTAATTGAGTATTTGAATGAGAATAATCAGGAAATGATACCTTCTGTTGAAGGTGCTCAAGATGTAGTTGAAAAAATATTGATTGAAAATGGACATGCCCGCACAGCTAAGGCCTATATACTTTACCGGGATAGACGGACAAGAATGAGAGAAGGTAAAACTGAGCTAATGGATACGGTTAAAGAGATATTGGTAGAGACTAACCGGGAAAATGCTAACATTAATAATTCCCCTTCGGCTAAAATGCTTCAGATTGCTATGGCGGCCAGCAAAAAGTATTATTTGAGCAACCTCCTACCTGAAGAGATTGAGGATGCTCACAGGCAAGGGTTTATACATATTCATGATCTGGACTATTATGCGAAAACCCTGAACTGTCTGCAGATTGATTTAAAAAGACTTCTAAGTAAAGGTTTTCACACAGGGAATGGCTGGATAAGGCCTCCCCGCCGCGTTTATTCGGCAACTGCCCTGTCAGCTATAATACTCCAAAGTAATCAGAACGATATGTATGGAGGGCAGAGTTTCCCTCACTTTGATAAAGATATGGCCGAGGTTATAAGGGCTTTTGATAAGCTACCTTCGGAAGAGGAAACTTTTCAGGCCATGGAAGGGCTTATATACAACTTGAATACCATGCATTCCCGGGCAGGGGCCCAGGTTCCTTTTAGCAGTATAAATTTTGGCACCGATATCAGTTCAGAAGGGCGCATGGTCACAAAAACTATACTAAAAGCATATGAGAAAGGCCTGGGAAGGGGAGAAAACCCTGTATTCCCTAACCTGGTTTTTAGAGTGAAGAAAGGAATTAACTTTAATCCCGAAGACCCTAATTATGATTTATTTCAATTGGCTTTAAGGGTTGCATCACATCGCTTAAATCCTGCTTTTAGCTTCATGGATGCTTCCTATAACCAAAAATATGGGGATGAAGTTTCCTATATGGGATGCCGTACCAGAACTATTGCCAACAGGCATGGTCTTGAAATATCTGCTGGACGTGGAAATATAGCTGCCGTCTCTTTAAACCTCTCCCGTTTAGCCCTTCTTACTAAGGAGACTAATTTATTTTTTGTAGAGCTTGACCGTTTAATGCGTTTAGCTGTTAGACAGTTGCTTCACCGCTTTGAAATTCTCAGTGAACTGAAGGAGAAAGATTTACCTTTTTTAATTGGTCAGAAGCTTTACATGGATTCAGAAGAAGTCCTTTGTGGCGAGTCTATCAGGGAGGCTATAAAAAATGGTTCCCTGTCTATAGGTTTTATTGGTTTGGCGGAGGCTCTTACGGCTCTGGTAGGAAGTCACCATGGGGAAACTGATGAAGCCCGGGACTTAGGATTAAGCATAGTAGAGCACATGTACAAGCGTACCCAGCAATTCAGCCAGGAGTATGATTTGAATTTTGTTCTTTATGCTACACCGGCAGAGGGTCTTTCCGGAAGGTTTATGTCTATAGACCAGAAAGAATTTGGAATACTACCAGGGATTACAGACAAAGAGTATTATACTAATTCTTATCATTTGCCGGTAAACTACTTAACTTCAATAGATCAAAAAGTTAATATTGAAGGACAGTACCATCCATACTGCAGCGGAGGACATATTACTTATGTTGAGCTATCTTCTCCTCCTAAAGGGAATATAGAAGCTGTGGAGAAAATTATCCGGCACATGGCAGATAAAGATGTAGGTTACGGAGGAGTAAACTACCCCGTGGATGAGTGTAATGATTGTAATTTTTCCGGGATTATATCCGATAACTGTCCTGAGTGTCAGGGGGAAAATATTCGTAGAATAAGGAGAATAACTGGTTATCTTTCTTCAGATGATAGGTTTAATACAGCTAAAAAAGCAGAACTAAGGGATCGCAGACCCCATGTGTTTGGTGACGGCTAAGGTGCAAAAATCTATTTCAAATTCTCAACTTTAATGATGAAATAATGGCTGATTGGAGGAGATTTAAGTGATAAAATATGCTGACATAATTGGAGAGTCAATGGTGGATGGCACGGGTATCAGGGTTACAGCGTTTCTTCAAGGTTGTCCTCGGGCTTGTGAGGGATGCCATAACCCTGGCCTACAGAATTACGAAGGGGGGCAAGTAATCCAGGAAAAGGATTTTACCAATTTATTATTAACAAAGATAACCCCCGTTCATGCCGGCATTACTTTTAGTGGAGGAGAACCTTTAATTCAGCAGGAGGGTTTATTTAATGTTTTATCTGCAGTTAAAACTAATAGCCCCGGTTTAGATATCTGGGTCTATACGGGATATACTTTTGAAGAAGTAAAACACTCACCATTAATGAAGTGCATTGACGTTTTGGTTGATGGTCCTTTTATCCTGGAACAAAAGGATCTTTCCCTGCCATTTCGTGGCTCTGCTAATCAGAGGATTATAGATGTGCCTGAGTCATTGAAAAAAGGGGAAGCTTTGGAAATTGAAATCCTATGTGTTTAAAGGCTTATGCTACAAATTATCCAGCAAAAAGCACACCTTATCCAGGTGTGCTTTTAAAGGAGATAAGTATTATTTAGGGGCTTGTTTCCACGACAGCCTTAATTGATTCGTATTCCTGTTCAGATATTTTTTTTGCGCTACATACTAATCTGGACAATAATGTGTCTTTAAATCTTTTTTTAGCTGACTCATAATCGTATTGATCAATCGGGTAAGTCTCTGATAAAACTCTGCGGATCTTTTCCCGTCTATAATTAGTGATCTTTACGTTAGTATAAACTATAATTTTCTCAGGCACCTTTTTGTTATCATCTTCCATAACAGATGTAGAGATGGGGTCAATTTTGTAGGCGATGCCATGGGCATCATCAAAGTAATAATCACACAATTCCCAACCCTCCCTTGTTTATATTTTTTTTATATAAACTTAATTTAACTATATATTATTCTTCTACATAACTTAAATATTTCCTATTAAAAATATAATTAAAAATTATTAAAAAGTATTACTTATTATGTTAACATTTAATATCTTTTTTCCCCTATGGGTAATTATTTATTCATTTCTTTTGTTATTATAATAATAATTATGTCATAGTGTTAATGGTAAGGAGAGACGGTATAAAGTAACTTAATTCCGGGTATCTTATAATTAATTAGTAAGAATATAGGGAGGTTTTCATATATGACTGAAGTCAAATGTTCAGTTGACAGCTGCGAGTTTTGGAGTGAAGGTGAAATCTGTACGGCAGATTATATCTGGGTTAAAAATAATATGGTGGTCGATGCAGAAGAAGAAATACCTTATTCTTTAAAAGCTTTAAAAACAGAATTTGCTGATGAATTTATGCCCGAACAGAACATAAAAAGCGCCAAAAGATCACAAGGATCCTCAGCCGATACTTCTTATCAAACTTGTTGTGAAACCATGCGTCCCCGGAAATAGAAAGATAGTCTTACTGTTACCCTTTCCTTAACTGGGAAGGGTTTATTTGAATAGTGGAAAAAGGAAGTAGATGTTGATGTGGTAGTTTTAAGCGCATAAATTATCTAATTTAAATTCCATACTGTGGGATTTTTTATTTTCTATAACCATTTTTTATAGTATAATTAAATAAGTATTAACAATTACTGTTTATTGAATAAGAAAGTTTATAGCAGGAGGTTCTTTATTGCGTGAATTTCAGTTACAAATGAAAAAGGGTGTTATCTATTTAAGTATTCCTTCATTTGAAAATAATGATATAATAAATGGATTTTCCAGCCGTATTGCTAAAGGTGTGGGAACCAACAAACTACTTGAAGCCCTGGATCTAAATGGAAAACTATATTCTTTAAAACAGGTTCATGGTAAAAAAGTCATTGTTATAGATAATGAGGATGATATAAATGGCCAGGAGAAGGCTGAGGGTGATGGGCTGGTCACGGGTCGTAAGGGAATTGTTCTTTCCATGTATTCTGCTGACTGTCCTGTTCTATTTTTGTTTGACCCAGTCAAAAGGGTAGTTGGTTTAGGGCATGCAGGATGGAGAGGAACAGTTAAAGGTATTGGATTGGAACTGGTAAAAGCCATGAAAAATTTTTACCAGTGCAGGGAAGAGAATATCCTGGCAGGTATCAGCCCGGCCATAGGTTCCTGTTGTTATGAGGTAGGAGAAGAAGTAATTCAGGGCACAGCAAGGATTCTTGATGATGATTTTTCTTGCTGTGAAGAAAAAACAGGTGGTAAATGGATGCTGGATCTCAAGGAAGTTAATAGCAGGGTGCTGGAGAAAGCCGGTATTCAGAAAAATAATATTGCTGTTAGCAAACTTTGCACTTTTTGTAATTCGTCTTTATTTTATTCATACCGTAGATCTGGAGGTTCAACCGGTAGGATGATGTCTGTTATTAGTTTAGGGGATTAATAGTAATTTTAAAGCTTCTCTATCATTAAAATTTTTTTAAATATTAAGGTGAAAAAATTCATGAAAAAAAATCATCTCCACTTAATTAAAGGAAAAGGTAAAGAACATAGCTCTAATAAGAGAAATCAAAAAAAAATTATAATTTCCCTAATCATTGTTTTGGCTGTATTACTTTTAACCAAACCGTTATTAAGCTGGGCATACGGCAGGGTAACTTCTTTTTTTGTTGATACATATATAGTAGAAGAGCAGGTATTTGAACAAACATTTGCGGGAGAAGGCTATATTATCAGAGATGAGAAAATAATACCTGCACCCCAAAAAGGTTACTTGCTCTGGGGTGCTGAACAAGGCACCAGAGTTGCTGTTGGACAAGTAATAGCAGAGATAGTTGAAGAAATTGAAGAAGGAGATAGTAACGAAACATATGGTAATCAAAGTTATTCTGGGGAAGTGTACTCTGAAGAAGACAATAAAAAAGAAGAATCGGAAACAGAGAAGTTTTGTTCTGAAGAAATAGAGTACCTTACGTCTAAATTGGTTAACAGGTTGAGAGAATCAATGTCAAAAGGGAATATGGAAAAAGCTGAAAGTTATTTTAAAGAATTAAGAAAATTATCTCAGGAAGTAGTATTCCAAAGTAGTTTTGATACCGATAAAAGTAAGATAGTAACTCCTTATTCAGGAATAATTGTGTATTATACTGATGGCTTAGAAAACCTCCTTTACCCTGGAAATATTAGTTTTTTAAAGCAAAGTCATTTAAAGGATTTAAATTCTATACGTAGAAGTGTAGATTTTGGAGAAAAAGTAAATGAAGGATTTCCTTTAATTAAAATAGTAGACAACTATGCCTGGTATTTCACTCTTCCCCTGACTTTTAATGAGGCTGAGCTTCTAAAAGATAAGGGATATGTTCAGTTAAAATTTTCTTTTGCTCCCCAGAAGGATGTAAGGGCAGAGGTATATAAAATTAAAGAAGAAAATGATAGTTATTTAGTAACCTTTAAAATAACCCAGCATATAGATAAATTTTACCTGTTCAGGGAATCTGCAGTGGAGGTTATCTATAGCCAGTCCAGGGAAGTTACTGTTCCTGCTAGTGCTATTATTAATAGGAATGGTAAGTTGGGCGTGTATTCTATTGAAAGAGCTAAGGTAAGATTTCGGCCGGTAAAAATTAAAAGTAAAATTGAGGAAAAAGTTATAGTAGAAGAGCTTTCTCCGGGAAAGAGTATAATAACTAATCCCGGTTTGTTTAGGGAAGGCCAATATATTCACTGGAAAGGTGATGCTTAAAAGTATATATAACGGGGGATGAGGGTTTAATGGCAGGCTTGTTAGAAAATTACCGGAAGGTAGTAGAACGAATAAACAAGGCCAGGGAAAGGTCTGGTTTCAAAAAAGAGGTTACCATGATTGCTGTAACAAAGAATGTTACTACTGATCTAGTTAGGGAAGCTGCTTCTATTGGAATCAAGCATTTTGGCGAAAACAGGGTTCAAGAAGCTTTGCCAAAATTGGAAGATTTACCTCAAGGTTTAAGCTGGCATTTTATTGGACATTTACAAAGTAACAAGGTAAAATATGTGCTGCCCCGATTTCATATGATCCATTCCCTGGACCGATTGTCTCTGGCTAAAGAATTAAACAAAAGAGCCTTAAAGGATGGCAGGGTGGTGGATGCTTTGGTGCAGGTCAACATTGCGGAAGAAGAAAGTAAATTCGGTCTTTCTACTGAGGAAACAGAAGACTTTATTAAAAAAGTAGCTGACAGTTTTCCCGGTATTAACATAAATGGCTTGATGACTATAGCTCCATATGTGGAAAATGTTGAAGAAGTCAGGCCAGTTTTCAGGCAATTAAAAGAATTATATGACCATATAACTATAAATGGAGTAGTATTAAAGGAATTATCTATGGGTATGACTAATGATTTTGAAGTAGCTATTGAAGAAGGAGCAACTATGGTAAGAATAGGGACAGCGCTTTTTGGAAAAAGATATTAAGTTAGAAATATTTTTACAACCATTTTTAATAGCGTTATATAAGGGAGGAAAAGGAATGGGTTTAAAATTTATAGAAAAAATACTAGTTTTTTTAGGTTTAGCTGAGGAAGAAGATGAATCCAAGGAAATGGAATACCAGGGGGACAGTTCACAGCCCCATGGCAAAAAAGGGAAAGTTGTTAATTTACACGCCAGTAAAAATTTAAAAGTTGTTGTTACAGAACCTAGCGGCTTTGATGAGGCTCAAGCTATAGCTGAAAATTTAAAAAACAAGTCTCCAGTAGTGGTAAATTTAGAGCAAGCCGACTTAGATACTGCGAAAAGAATAATAGATTTCGTAAGTGGAGCAGCTTTTGCTCTTAATGGAAATTTCCAAAAGATAAGCAGCCAGATATTTATTTTTACTCCCCCCCATATTGATATTAATTCGACTATTACTCAAAGTGAAGTGGAAGCATTTACAGGTGGCGGTAGGATAAACAATGATTCTGGTCAGGAAGATTAAGTTATGTTAAGTTAAAATAAGTAAGAAAGGGTGATTTAGAATTATATCGTTACCGGGAATAATTAACATTGCCTTTCATATTATTTATTATTTGTTAATAGCAAGAGTTATACTTAGTTTTTTTGCCTTAAATCCTTATGGAAAACCTTTACTGGTACAAATAAAAATTTTAGTTTTCAAAGCGACTGACCCCATACTACATCCTTTCAGGAAAATAATACCTCTTGTTAATATGGGTGGGGGCTATGTTGACCTTTCTCCCCTGGCAGCTTTAATAGTCCTTAGTTTATTAAGAACTGCCTTGCTTGGCATGTTATGATAAATAATTATTTAAAAAGGAGAGAATAGATGCAGGGAGGAAACTATTTAGACCCTATTGAAAAGATACTGGAACAAAAAGTTAAAGATAAAATTGAAAAAGCTCGCAAGCATAATGCTCCTCAAGTTACTGATTTTCTGGATCCTTACCAGCAGAAATTAGCTGAATCTTTTCTTAAGCCCTGTGAAGATTTAACATATTTAATATACGGAGGTTACTCCAGCGCTGAAAGAGCAAAAATTGCTATAATGCCTAAATTTTGGCTGGAAGAATCAGTTGATTTGGGCATTATATTTTTGAAATTACAGGGGAACTTTAAATTTAATAAGGTTAGCCATGGGGATTACCTGGGTGCCACCTTAAGCCTGGGCTTAAAAAGGGATAAGATAGGAGATATAATTGTAGAGGAACAGGGAGCAATAATCACTGTTGATTCTACAGCTGTTTCATTTATTCTTAGTAACTTGAACCAGGTCAGGAACACACCGGTAACAATAAGAGAGATTTCTTCAGAAGAAATTACAGTTCAGCCGGAAAAAACAAAGGAATTAAGGGGTACTGTTGCCTCTTTAAGATTGGATGCTTTAGCCAGCTTGGGCTTTGGTTATTCCCGTTCTAAAATAGTAAAGGTGATTAAGGCAGATCAGGTTAAATTAAACTGGCAAAGAGCCAATGATCCTTCGCATCAAGTTAAAAAGGGAGACGTAATTTCACTGAGGGGAAGGGGAAGAATTGTCATAGAAGATATTTTAGGTAAAAGCAGGAAAGGAAGAATTCAAGTTGTTATAAAAAAGATTCTATAGCAGGAAGGAATTTACTACATTATAGAGAAGGATGAAAAATGTAATAATAACTGGTTAATATAACCTGAGGAGGTTTTTGAGATGGCTTTAACCCCATTAGATATTCAGAATAAAGAATTTTCAGTAGTTTTACGAGGTTTTAACCGGGAAGAAGTAGATGAATTTTTAGAAAGAATTACCAGGGATTATGAAGAAATAATAAAAGAGAATGTGAGCCTAAAGGATAAAGTTGAAAGCCTGGAAGAACAGATGACACACTATAAAAAAATAGAAGAGACTTTACAAAAAGCTATAGTAGTAGCTCAAGACACAGCTGAAGAGGTAAAAAGAAATGCCAGCAAGGAAGCTGAGTTAATTAGAAAAGAAGCCGAAAAAGACGCAACTAGAATTATAGAAGATTCCAGGTATAAGGCCAGTCGTATTTTAGCCGAACATGAAGAGTTGCATAAGCAGGCTCAAGCTTTTAAGTTGCGACTGCGTTCCCTGGTAGAAGCCCAGCTATCAGCTCTTGAAGCAGAGAGCTGGATGGATTTAGAATACAATGAAGAAGATAATACAGAAGAAGAAAAAGAAGATAAATCAGCTTAAAAAAATATAAATTTGTGAGTTGTTGTATAAAAGTTGACATTTTCTGAAATAATGTTATATTATTTTTATAATAAAAGACATGTAACACTGTGAACGGGTCGAGTAAGTAAGCTTTTGATGTACAGAGAGTCAGGAATGGTGAAAGCTGACCTTCAAACTTTACTGAAAATCTCCCGGGAGTGCTATGCCAAATTCTTATGAATAGTAGACATAGCCGGTTGTTCCGTTAAAGCTAAAAAGGTTACATTTTTATTATTAAATGTAAACCAGGGTGGTACCGCGGGAAAGATCCTCTCGTCCCTATGGGAACGAGGGGTTTTTATATTTATTAATGTTTATAATATAATTACGGAGGTATTAAAGTTATATGGATTACAAAGATACATTAAATTTACCGAAAACAGATTTTCCTATGCGAGCTAACCTTCCCAAGCGAGAACCGGATATTTTAAAATACTGGGAAGATATAAATTTATATGAACTGGTTCAAAAAGCAAGGGAAGGGAGCAAAAAGTTTATTCTTCATGATGGTCCTCCCTATGCTAATGGGGATATTCACATGGGCCATGCTTTAAACAAAATAATTAAAGATATTGTAGTAAAGTACAAAACTATGAAAGGGTTTGATTCTCCCTTTATCCCGGGCTGGGATACCCACGGCCTGCCTATCGAGCATCAGATTATTAAAAATAAAAAGATTAACCGTCATGAAGTGGGTGACCTGGAGTTTCGGCAGCAGTGTAAGGAATACGCCATGAAGTATGTGGATGTACAGAGAGAACAGTTCAAGCGGCTGGGGGCCCGTGGGGATTGGGAGCAACCTTATCTTACTTTAGAACCTGCTTTTGAAGCCAAGCAAATTGAAGTTTTTGGAGAAATGGCTAAAAAAGGTTACATCTACAAAGGGTTGAAGCCGGTTTACTGGTGCACCGAATGTGAAACGGCCTTGGCAGAAGCGGAGGTAGAATATAGTGATCGAAAATCTCCTTCAATTTTTGTTAAATTTAACATTACGGATGATAAAGGTATTTTTGGTGGGGATCCCAATACTTTTATTATCATCTGGACTACAACTCCCTGGACTCTTCCGGCCAATGTGGCGGTAGCGCTGCACCCGGATTTTGAATATACCAGGGTTAAAGTCGGTGATAATTACTATATTATGGCCGAAGCCTTGACGGCCAGAGTCATGATGATTCTGGGACGGGATGATTGGGAAATAGTTGATACTTACAAAGGAAAGGATCTTACCGGTTTAAAATATAAACACGCCCTCCTTAAAAAAGAGGGAGAAACGGTGACAGGTAACATGGTTACCCTGGAACAGGGTTCGGGATGTGTTCATATTGCTCCCGGGCATGGTCAGGAGGATTACCTGCTGGGGCTGGAATATAACCTTCCTGTTTTTGCTCCCATGGATAACAAGGGTATTTTTACCCATGAGGCTGAACAGTTCGAAGGCATGTCATATAATGAAGTTAATAAAGCTGTTACTGCCGAGCTTAAAGAAAAGGATTTACTTTTGGATTTAAGCTTTATGACCCACCCTTATCCCCACTGCTGGCGATGTAATTATCCTATTATTTTCAGGGCTACGGAGCAGTGGTTTGCCTCTATCGAAGGCTTTAGGAAAGAAGCGCTGGAATCTATTAAAGATGTACAGTGGATTCCTGCCTGGGGAGAGGAACGCATCAGTAAGATGGTTTCTGAGCGGCATGACTGGTGTATCTCCAGGCAGCGTATCTGGGGTGTTCCTATACCTATTTTTTACTGTGAAGAATGTGATAAAGAGCTGATTAACGATGATACTTTAAAAGCTGTTCAAGAACTATTTGCCAGGGAAAGTTCAGATTCCTGGTTTAAAAAGACAGCTGAAGAGATACTCCCTTCTGAGACTAAATGTCCTGAGTGTGACAGTGGTAAATTTCGTAAAGAAACTGATATTATGGATGTATGGTTTGATTCCGGGTCATCTCATGTCGCTGTCTGTGAACAGAGGGAAGAGTTGGGCTTGCCGGTAGATCTGTACCTGGAAGGAAGTGACCAGTATAGGGGATGGTTCCAGTCTTCTCTTTTAACATCTATTGCAACCAGAAACAGAGCTCCTTACAGATCTGTCCTTACCCATGGTTGGGTGGTTGACGGAGAAGGTAAAAAAATGTCCAAGTCACAGGGCAATGTTATAGCTCCACAAAAAATTATAAAAAATTATGGAGCTGATATCCTGAGGTTGTGGGTTTCCTCCTCGGATTTTACTGGGGATGTAAGGGTATCTCAAAACATATTACAGCAGCTTTCAGAAGTATACCGTAAAATTCGCAACACGGCCCGTTATATGCTGAGTAACTGTTATGATTATAACCCTCAAAAGGATAGCATTTCTTATAATGAATTATGGGAAATTGATCGCTGGGCTCTCCACAGGCTGCAGGAATTGGTAGAAAAAATTACGGCGGCTTATGATAATTATGAATTTCATGCTGTTTTTCATGCCATCCATAATTTTTGCGTAATCGACATGAGTAATTTTTACCTGGATGTTCTTAAGGATAGACTTTATGTTTTTCCTGCAAAATCTAAGGAACGAAAAGCTGCCCAGTACGTTATGTATGAAATTTTAACTTCACTAGTATCCATGCTAGCGCCTATTATAACTTTTACATCTGAAGAAATTTGGAAGCATCTACCTGAGAGAACTGAAAAAACTGTACAGCTATCTTTATGGCCGGAAGTTAAAAAAGAATATCTTGATTATGAATTAAAAAACAAATGGGATAAGATATTAGATATCCGGGAGGAAGTTACTAAAGCTTTGGAAGAAGCCAGGAGACAAAAAGTTGTTTCTGGTTCCCTAAGTGCAGCAGTAGATATTTACCCTTCGCAGAAAACCTATGACCTTTTAAAAGTATATGAAGAACAGCTGCCTATGATTTTTATCGTATCCCAGGTTGATTTAAAAGAGCCTGATACCCAGGCGGAAGAAGGCATTTTCCAAAGCGATATCATTAAAGAGTTGAAATTAGGAATCAGGCAGGCTGGAGGGAATAAATGTGAGAGATGCTGGAATTTAAGCGAATCAGTAGGAGAGGATTCCCAGGCTCCGGAAATTTGTGGTCGGTGCAGTGAAATTATTAAAAAACTAAACATTCCCACTGCTTAGGATAGTGCTTAACTTTTTAATAAAATTTAATGATTGGATTGATATAGACCGCTTACTTAAATTTGCGGTCTATTTTATTACTTGAGATAAGAATAATTATAAACTAACTGTTATTTACATATATTTTTGGGTAAATTAAACATAGCGGAGGTTTTTATGGATTATTATAGAAAAAATTATTTAATGAAAGAACTAATTAAAAAGTTAGAAAAGCTTGGCGAGGATCTAGAAAAATTTAATTTGGCTGAATATCTACAGTTGATTAACAATTCCAGACGTTTCTTATGGATTAATTTCCTGGCTGGGCTTGCCCGGGGTTTTGGGTTTGCTTTAGGGGCTACTATTCTGGGCGCTATTGCTTTAATGGGTTTACAAAGGTTAGTAGTTCTTAACTTACCAATTATCGGCGACTATATTGCTGAAATTGTTAAAATAGTGTATACCCAGCTGTAAAAGATTATTTTTTAAGGCTATTAATAATAAGCATAATTTTTTGCAAAATAGTAATAAATAAGCTTTAAGGAGGTGAAAACTTGGACCTGGTAGAAGCAATTAAGAATAGACGCAGTATAAGGAGTTTTAAAGGTGATGTTGTGTCTGAGGAAGATATTTATAAGCTTTTGGAGGCAGCCAGTTACGCCCCTACCGCTGGTAATGTCCAGCCCTGGATATTTATAGTAGTTAAGAATATAAAAACTAAAAAAAATTTGGCAGTATCAGCCCTTAATCAACTGTGGATGACGGAAGCCCCGGTAGTCATTGTTGTTTGTGCCAATTTGGCCAGAGCAAAGCGCTTTTATGGAGAAAGGGGAAGGGATTTATACTCAATACAGGATACAGCCGCAGCTGCCCAGAACATTCTTTTAACAGCTGTTTCCCTGGGATTAGGAGGATGTTGGGTTGGCGCCTTTAGTGAAGCCAGGGTGGCTAAGATTTTAGATCTTTCATTGGAACTAAGACCTTTAGCCTTGATACCTGTCGGTTATCCCAACGAAGAACCCCAACCTTCTAGCCGCTTTAAATTAGAAGAAGCTGTCAGTTATGTAGAATAGAGAAACGCAAAAGGAGGGCGAGTATTGTATAGTCATTTATATGAAAAATTAAAGAGAATCGAGAAGGAAATGGCAGATAATATCGAAAAAAATACGGGGATAGGAAAGCATGAATCCCTAAGGGATAGCATAGAAGAGCTTTCGTTATATGATAACCATCCGGCAGACCTTGGTTCTGAAAGTTTTGAAAGGGCTAAAGACTTGTCTTTGCATGAGAATAGATTGCTTGAATTAAAAAAAGTCAGGAAAGCTTTGCATAAGATGGAAAAGGGTGATTATGGTCTTTGTGAAGCCTGCGGTCAAGCTATGGATAGTTCAAGATTAGAAATCCTTCCTTATGCCGAAATATGTATTGAGTGTGCTGATAAGGTTGAAGGTGACTCTGATTCACGACCGGTAGAAGAGGATGTATTAATGCCTCCCTTTGGACGATCCTTTAAAGATGATGAGGAATTTTCTGCTTATGATGGTGAGGATGCCTGGCAGGATGTAAGTGAGTTTAATAAACTTCGGCATATATATTATGAGGATGTAGATCCGGATGAAGAAAACAGGGGCTATGTAGAAGATTTGGAAAATATCCCTACGGAAAAAGGAGAAGGAGGCAGCTATTTCAAGACCAGATGGAATGAAGATAAAAATCGGGATTCAGGTAAGGAGAAAAAAGCTGAAGATGAAGACAAAGATAAATAAGGCGGTAAGCCGCCTTTTTTCTTTGCTTAAATATGGACTTTAGGTATATCAAATAGTAGTATTTTTTTTGCAGATAAGGCTTGTTTGTGCTAGAATAAGGGAGTTAGGAGGGCAGAAAAACGTGAGATATTTTTTGTTAGCTTTTTCTCTGGTTTTCATTGACCAGTTCACTAAACATTATGCTGATAGTCTGTTATACTTGGGTCAGTCTGTTCCAGTAATTCCAGAATATTTTCATATTACACTGGTTCAGAATCCAGGAGCTATTTTTGGCATATTGGCTCATAACAGGTGGTTTTTTGTTATTGTTACGATAATAGGTCTTATAGTGTTATTTTTTTTAATGAAAGACATATGCCGGGAAAAAATATATACAAAATTAGGGTTAACCTTAATTATAAGCGGCGCTATCGGTAACCTAATAGATCGGCTACGATTTGGCTATGTAATTGATTTTATTGACTTTCGTTACTGGCCAGTTTTTAATATTGCTGATACGGCTTTATGTATAGGAGCGGCCTTTTTCCTTTATGAGTTAATTACCAGTGGTGATTTTTTAGAAAAGCAGGAGGGGAGATAAAATGCACCCAGTTTTATTTCAATTAGGCTCTTTGGAAATTTATTCTTACGGGGTTGCTTTAGTCATTGCCTTTTTAGCAGGCACTTATTTTGCTGTCAAGGAAGCTCCCAAAGCAGGTATAGAGCCTGAGAGAATACTGGATTTGGCTATATTAATAGGTGTTGCGGCTATAGTTGGAGCCCGCTTTTACTATGTAATCCTTAACTGGTCCTACTATGCAGAAAATCCTATTTTCATTGTAACCCGGGGGGGAGGCCTTGTCTTTCACGGCGGCCTGGCTGCTGGTTTTTTGATAGGGCTGTGGTACGTTAAAAAACATAATATATCTGTTGGTCTTACGGCTGACCTGGCGGCTCCTTTTGTGGCCTTGGGTTATGCCATTACCAGGATAGGCTGTCTTTTAAACGGCTGCTGTTTTGGAGTAGTAAGCGATGTTCCCTGGGCCCTTCCCGCATCTTTTTTGGATAATGCCCTGAGACATCCTACTCAGCTTTATGCCAGTTTATCCAACTTGTTGTTTTTTGGTATTTTGATGTACCTGAGAGATAAAAAACCTTTTAACGGTTATCTTTTTGTGGTGTATACTGGTTTGTATGGTGCATACCGGTTTATAGTTGAATTTTTCCGTGAAGGAGACCTTTTCCTTGGACCAATTACTTTAGCCCAGGTTGTGAGCTTGATTATGATTCTAGTTTCACTGCTGCTTCTTAAATTTTGGCCTTGGAAACAGGTGACCGAAGCTCATGAACAATAGATATATTTCCGTTTGTAAAGAGGAGGTAGGAAAGCGCCTGGATGTATTCTTGATGGAAAAATGCACCGATTTTTCCAGATCCCGCATTCAAGGTTTAATCAAACAAGGCCGGGTTAAGATAAGTGGCAAAAAGGTAAAGGCTAATTACCGGGTTAAAGATGGCGATAAAATTCTAATGGAAGTTCCTCCTCCTGAAGATATTAATATTAATCCGGAGGATATTCCTTTAGATATTTTATATGAAGATGTAGATATAATAATTATAAATAAACCGGCGGGGATGGTAGTCCATCCGGCTGCAGGTCATTACTCCGGTACGCTAGTCAATGCGCTTCTCTTTCATTGTAAAGACCTGTCGGGGATTGGGGGAAAGCTGAGACCGGGAATTGTTCATCGTCTTGATAAAGATACCTCAGGAATACTGGTAGCAGCTAAAAACGATATTGCTCATTTATCGTTAAGTGGACAGCTAAAAGAACGGACTATAAAAAGGGAATATTATGCCCTGGTCCACGGGAGAATTTCAGAAAATTACGGGACTATAGATGCTCCTATAGGAAGGCATCCCAGGGAACGGAAAAAAATGGCGGTTACCGAAGGCAAGGTGAGAAAGGCTGTTACCCATTTTGAAGTTTTAGAGAGGTTTTCAAAGCATGCCTTTTTAAAACTAATATTGGAAACAGGGAGAACTCACCAGATAAGGGTTCACTTAAGTTATATTGGTCATCCTGTATTAGGGGACAACGTATATGGTCCCAGGAAAAATAAGCTTGACATTTCCCATCAGGCACTACATGCAGGGGTTCTGGGTTTCATTCATCCCCGTAAAGGGGAATACATGGAGTTTTCTGCTCCATTGTCGGAAAGTTTTAAAGAAATAATTATATTGCTTGACAATAATATTTTTCCTTGATAGTCTTATATAGCAAGGACCTTTAAGCGAGTCCCGTGAGACTGGAAGGTGTTGGCCAGTAAGTAATGAGTGCCTTCTTAGATCAATAAGAAGGCACTTTATTTTTCGGGGGGATATTATGTCTTACTATAAAAAACAATTAATGGATGCTAGCAGCATAAAAAGAGCTTTAACCAGGATTTCCCACGAGATCCTGGAAAAAAACAAAGGAACTGAGAAACTGGTTCTGGTGGGCATAAAAACCAGAGGTGTTCCCCTGGCTTACAGGATAGGAGAAAAAATAAACGAAATTGAAGGTGTTAAAATACCTGTAGGTATTCTGGATATAACCATGTACCGGGATGACCTGCGTGCTTCCAGAGACCAATCCAAAGATAAAAAGGAATGTCGCCTTCCTTTTTCTATTGAAGCTAAAAAAGTTGTTTTGGTTGATGATGTTCTTTACACCGGGAGAACAGCCCGGGCTGCTCTTGATGCTTTGATAGATATGGGGAGACCCAGGTTTATCCAGTTGGCTGTTCTCATCGACCGGGGACACAAAGAGCTTCCCATACGGGCTGATTATGTGGGTAAAAATGTTCCTACCAGCCGTTCGGAAGAAGTAGCTGTTAACCTTTTGGAAATAGATGGAGAAGACCAGGTAGATATTGAAAAACAAGAAAAATAAAAGGGGCTGAAGATGCGGTTTTTTTCTTAAAAATGCTTTAATTTTTATAAAGCTAGTAATTTTCAAAGATTCTTTCTTAAAGTAACGCAAGAAGATTGGGTCTTATTTTTTTATGTTTATATATACCATTTTATGGTTTTTTGTTTGAAATAAATAATGAAACATTTTTGATTGCAAAACGTCATATATTTATAAGAGAAAATATTTCTTGTAATGGAAAATATTACGTAATTAAAAATAATAATATCTCTGGAAAAATTCGGGAAAAAGCATTAAAATATACATGGGAGGCAATTATGATTTATTTACACAAAATTAAGGTAATTAAATTAATAGGAGCTGTTTTTTTAACTATATTATTATTTTATCCGGGTTGTTCTCATTGCTACCATACTTCCCAGGGAGACTTAAGATATTTAGATGCTGTGGAGTCTGTTTCTTTTAGTGAGCCCTTCAACTATTATGACTATACTGTGATAGAAAAGGAAATTGAGGAGCCGGAAGAAGTAAAGGCTATTGCAGACAGTTTAAAAGAAGCAAGCGTTAAAGGAGTTTACAGGCCAGGAGATTCTCGGTTTCCGGACATAGGATTTCCTGACTATTATATAGATTTTAAAGTAGGTGAACTGGAGATAAGATGTTTTTACTGGGAGGGGAATTACATCCTTCTTCCCCTATCTCTGGATTTTACTCTTGAAGGAGAAAGGGGTCTTTTGGAAGTGGGAGAGGATTTTTTAGAGCATGAAAAATAGCCGTTTATAAGTTAAGAACCAAATTGTCTCTTTTTAAATTTATGTGGGAGTTTAATATTTTTTAATTATTAACCCTGGCAATTTTGTCTATCTGTTTTTCATCGGCTGTTACGTATAATGTTTTATGTTGGTCATAGGTTACCATGCCCGGTTTGGCTTGCCGAGGTTTTTTAACGTGCTTTATCTTTGTGTAGTCCACAGGGACGTTGGAGGAGTTAGAACCTTTGCTGTAGTAAGCTGCCAGCAGCGCCGCTTCTTTCAAGGTTTCCACAGGGATGTTTTCTCCTTTTACTACTACATGGGACCCGGGAATGTCTTTTACGTGGAGCCAGAGGTCTTCTTTAGAGGCGGCTTTTAAGGTAAGGTAATCATTCTGCTGGTTATTTTTACCCACGAATATTTCATAACCATCAGAAGAGAGAAATTTTAAAGGCTTGGATGCTACTTCTTTTGTTTTCATTTCATGTTTTTTCTGTTTTTTATGAGATTTTTTTAGATAACCTTCCCGTAAAAGTTCTTCTTTTATATCCCTTATATCCTCCCAGCTGCCTGATTCCAGGTTATATTTTAGACCTTCCAGGTAATTTAATTCCTGCAGGCTTTTTTTCAATTCTTTTTTTGCCAGGGGCAGGGACTTTTTTAACTTACGGTATCTTTTAAAGAATTTCTGGGCGTTTTCCCCTGGAGACAGTCGGGGATCCAGTGATACAGTTATTTGTTCCTGTTCAGGGTGGTAATAGTTTATCAGGTTTACTTTATCCTGTCCCTTTTTGGCCAGATAAAGCTGTGAAGTTAATAATTCTCCCCACAGTTGAAGCTCTTCGCATTTTTCAGCTTTTTTTAATTTTTTAGCCAGGCCTTTACGTTTTTGCTTGACTTTTTTTAGTTCATCATTTACCAGCTGGAGGAGACTTTGTCTTAATTGTTTATATTTCTGCTGGTGTATTTTTGTGCAAAAGAAATCATCAAGCATTTCGTTTATTTTGTTGTAACCTATTCTAAGGGTATCCGGGTAGCTTTTTAATTCTAAGCAGGTAAAATCTTTAAAGTTTTTGTTTTTATCTGTCAAGATCTCTGGATGCCAGTTACCGCTTTTTATAGTTTCACTAATAGTCTGCAGGACTGTTGCTAACCGGTTTATTTCTTCAGTAATTATTTTTTCTGTTGTTGATTGAGGGTCAAGGGCAGCACGAAATGTTATTTCTTCAGCCAAAAGAGGGTCTAGACCGTTAAAGATAGAAATCAAGGCTTTAGAAATTTTTTGTTCAGGTTTTGAAATAAGGGTTTTCCTTAGTTCATCGGGGGATATTATTTTAGAATCTGTCAAGTTTATCTTTTCTCCATAAGGAGGTGGGTTATAAGGTTTTCCAGGGATAACAGTTCGGTGACGGCTTACAGCTTCAGTTACAGTTTTAATGCTGCCTAAAATAACTTCATCCTCGTCCAGGAGGATAATATTACTGTGTTTTCCCATTATTTCAACCAGCAGTATTTTTTCCTCTATCAGGTCGAACTCATCCCTGGTTCGTACCGTAAGCCGTAATATGCGATCTAAGCCTTCCTGCTCAATTTTTAATATTCTGCCTCCTGACAGGTGTTTTCTAAGCAGCATACAAAAGGTAGGAGGAGATAAAGGGTTTTCTTTTTCACCTTCTGTAAGGTGAATTCGGGAGTACACCGGGTGAGCAGATATTAGAAGGCGATAAATATTGTTTCGGTGGACCAGAAAATTAATTTCAAACTTTTCCGGTTGGTAGATTTTTTCAATACGACCTTCTATTATTTTGCTTTTTAATTCCTGCATAACGGAGGCCAGGACTATGCCACTAAAAGCCATTTTTTAACTTCCCTTCATTGTTTAAATATTTACATACTAAATAATATATCATGTGGCATTAATCTTCAAGTTTAAACGGCAGTTTATGGAGAATATAAAAAGTAGATGTTTCAGGGAAGGAAATAGTAGGTTGTTGTCGAATATGAAACAATGGCGTGATAGGGATTTCTATTATAGTATTTGTTTTTATACAGAAGGAGGGGGTTTTTTGGCTTTTAAAGATCTGCAGGAATTTATTGCCTTTATAGAAAGTAAGGGGCAACTGCGCAGAATTACAACAGAAGTTGATCCTGAACTGGAAATAACAGAAATAACGGACCGGATATCTAAAAAATACGGTCCAGCTTTAATGTTTGAAAACGTAAAAGGCTCAGAATTCCCTTTAGTCATAAATACCTTTGGAACTAATGAAAGAATGAGTATGTCGTTAGGGGTGGAGAGCTTGGACGACATAGCGGAGGAAATAAATTCCATGCTAGAAGCCTTTTCCGCTAAAAAAATTATGGACAAATTAAAAACCATTCCCATTTTATCCCAGGTGGCAGGATATCCACCAAAGAAGGTAAAAAAAGCGCCTTGTCAGGAGGTAGTTAGGGACCCGGACCTGGATAAACTGCCTATCCCTAAATGTTGGCCCCAAGATGGGGGGAAATATATTACTTTACCTCTGGTATTTACTAAAGACCCGGAAACAGAGGAGCGCAATGTCGGCATGTACCGGTTACAGGTTTATGATCACAAAACTACAGGAATGCATTGGCATCTGCATAAAGACGGGGCCAGTAATTTTTCTAAGTATAAGAGGCGGGGCCAGAAGATGGAGGTTGCTGTAGCTTTAGGGGGAGACCCGGCAACTATATATGCTTCTACGGCACCCCTTCCTAAAAACTTGTACGAACTAATATTTGCCGGTTTTTTAAAGAAATCTCCGGTGGAAGAAGTAAAATGTAAAACTGTAGACCTTTATGTGCCGGCCCACGCAGAGTTTATTTTAGAAGGGTATGTAGATCCCCAGGAAGAATTCAAGGTGGAGGGCCCCTTCGGTGACCATACCGGCTATTATTCCCTGGCTGATAAGTACCCTGTATTTCATATTACGTGTATGACTCATAAGAAAAATGCTGTTTACCCGGCTACAGTAGTAGGCAGGCCTCCTATGGAGGATTGCTACCTGGCTAAGGCTACGGAAAGAATATTTTTGCCTTTGTTAAAGATGTTGATGCCGGAAGTTTTAGATATTAACCTGCCGTTAGAAGGCGTTTTTCATAATTGTGCAATAGTATCTATAAAAAAGACCTATCCCGGACAGGCCCGTAAAGTTATAAATGCCCTATGGGGTCTGGGTCAGATGATGTTTACCAAGATAATTATTGTGGTTGATGAGAATGTAGATCCCCAGGATCTGTCTGCCGTATTCTGGAAGGTATTTAATAATGTAGATCCCAAAAGGGATCTAATGATTGTGGATGGGCCCCTCGACGCTCTGGATCATGCTTCACCTTTGCCAAATTACGGGGCCAAGATGGGTATAGATGCGACGATAAAAGGACCTTCTGAGGGGCACTTCCGGGAATGGCCTGATGAAATAGAAATGAGCCCGGAAATTAAAGAGCTTGTAGATAGGAAGTGGAAGGAGTATGGTTTGGAATAAATTAAAAGCTTACGGTGAAGTAGTAATGTTTAGGCATACTTTGTTTTCTCTTCCCTTTGCTTTTATGGGGGCTTTTATGGCTGCTGGAGGATGGCCTCCTTTTAATAATTTGTTTTGGATACTGGTAGCCATGGCAGGTGCCCGGAATGCCGCCAATGCTCTGAATAGGCTTATAGACTGGAAAATAGATGCAAAAAATCCCAGAACAGCTTCCCGGCATTTACCCCGGGGGAAGGTTAAACCGGTTGAAATATTGGTGTTGAGTATAGTCGGGTTGACGCTTTTAATCGTATCTGCTTTCCAGCTGAACGAACTCTGTGTAAAGCTTCTGCCGCTGGCGGTTATTATTTTAGCAGGATACTCTTATACCAAGCGCTTTACCTGGGCCTGTCATCTTGTCCTGGGCCTGGCTGTTGGGCTTGCTCCCCTGGGTGCATGGATAGCCGTGACGGGAGAAATGGCGCTGCCGCCTTTCATATTGACCATGGTAGTAACTTTATGGGTTGCCGGTTTTGATATTATATATGCTACCCAGGATGTTGATTTTGACCGGAAGGAAAAAATTCATGCCATTCCCGCCAGGTTTGGCATCAGCGCTGCATTAACCATAGCTAAAGCTTTTCATCTTGTTACCATTATTCTTTTAGCTCTTTTACCTTTATTTTTCCCTTTTGGTTATATATATTTCCTGGGTGTTTTTGTTGCCGCAGGCCTTTTATTGTACGAGCATAAAATAGTTTCTCCGGATAACCTGGCCAGGGTGAAAATAGCCTCTTATCATATAAACGAGTTGATAGGTATAACTGTTTTATTTTTTACTATGATAGACCTGTTTTTCATAACTAATATATAACTTAAAAGAGATGGTCAGGTTTAATATTAGATAACCTTGTGGGGAGATGTTTTATCCATGAAAAATATAGTTATTGGTATTACCGGGGCCAGTGGTATAGATTATGCCCGAAACCTGGTAAAGGAACTCTATAAAACGGACCATAAAATATTTTTAATTATTACCGATCCCGGGAAGCTGGTTATGGAAAAAGAACTGAACTTTATGTTGAAGGGAGACTTTTTTGATCAGCAAAAACAGCTTAAGAATTTCTTTGAGATTCCTTTAAGGGAAGATAACCGCTTTATTTTAATGGATAATAAGGATATAGCTGCTTCAGTAGCCAGTGGTTCTTTTAAGATTGATGCCATGGTAGTTGTTCCCTGCTCTATGGCTACAGTTTCCGGCATAGCCCGGGGAAGTTCCCGGGATCTTTTAGAAAGGGCTGCTGATGTAGCCATTAAAGAAGGACGTAAGCTAATTTTAGTGCCCAGGGAAACTCCCTTGAGCAGTATTCATCTGCAAAATCTCCTCAGCTTGAGTCAGATGGGGGTTACTATATTACCTGCCATGCCGGCTTTTTATCACAAACCTTACAATATAGAGGATCTTTTAAATTTTATTACGGGACGTATAATGGAAAACCTGGAGATAGAACATGATTTATACAATTCCTGGGGCGAAGTGAAAGATAGAATCGGAAAAGATAAAGAATTTAAGTACAGTATAGGTATTCTACAACTCACCTCTCACTTAGATGATGCGGTGGAAGGTTTTAAGGAAGGGATATCTTCTTTTAAAGATGCAGAAATACACTATGATTACAGGAATGTTGAGGGTAAGGTTCCTCTTTTGGCTGATGAAGCAGGAGAGCTGGTTAGTCGAGGTGTTGATTTAATGTTTGCCTGTACTACACCGGCAGCCAAGGCAGGGGCTGGAGCTGGTGAAGGACAAGGAATACCTGTAGTATTTACTCCTGTTTTAGACCCCGTTAAGGTTGGACTGGTAGCCGGCTGGGAAAGTTCTGAAAATCATTTAACCGGGGTAAGCGGACTGGTTTCTTCAGAATTAAAACTTGCCAGGTTTAAGGAGATATATCCCCGACTTAGAAAACTGGTTATCATTTATGAAGAAGGAAATCCTAACACAGCCATAGAGCTGGATTATGTCCTGGCAGCTGCTGCCGGAATGGGTTTAAAAATAGAAACATTGCCTGTCAGGCAGTCTGGAGATATTAAGGATTTAGCACGGAAAAGACTTAGTTCTGGGGATGGAATTTTTGTTCCCATTAGCCCTGTAGTGGAGCAAAACATTTCTCTTCTTATATCTACTGCCAGGGAAAAGAAGGTTCCTTTAATAGTTCCCGATGAAACAGGGGTAAGAAAGGGAGCTTTACTAGGCCTGTACGCCAGTCATTATGATTTGGGCGTGAGCGCAGGATATATGGCTGCTGAGATTCTTCAGGGCAGAGAGCCTTCAGATATTCCTATAGGCCGACCTGAGCAGCCCAGGCTTGCTATTAATTTAAACACAGCCAGGTATCTAGGTTTAGATGTTTCAACTAAATTTTTAGAACAGGCCACCGTTATATACTAAAATGGCGCTCTTAAATGAGGGGGTTTAATATTATGAACCAGGGGAAATTAGAGTTATTGGCGCCGGCAGGTAAGTGGGATGTGCTGGAGACTGTTATAGAAGCAGGAGCCGATGCTGTCTATTTGGGCAGTAAAAAACATAATATGCGCATGTTTCGTCAGGATTTTAATTTTTCTGATGAAGAAATTGAAGCTGCTGTAAAGTATGCTCATGAAAGAGGCGTAAATATTTACGTTACGGTTAATAACCTCCTTTTTGATGAAGAGCTGGAGGAATTAAAGCCTTACTTAAAATTTTTAAGCAAGGTTAAGCCGGATGCACTTATTATCCAGGATATTGGTCTGGCAAAGCTTATCAGGGACCTGGGTATTAATATTCCTCTGCATTCCAGCGTAATGATGAATACCCACAGTGAACCCGCCATAAAGATGTTGGAGGAATTTGGAGTAAGCAGAGTCATTCTTTCTCGGGAAATATCCCTGGTAGAAGCTAGAGAGCTTCTTAAAAATACTGGTATGGAGCTGGAGTATTTCATACATGGTGATATGTGCGTTTGCCAGAGTGGCCAGTGCTACCATAGCGGAATGGTTTTTGGGGAAAGCAGTAACCGGGGCAGGTGTAAGAAGCCCTGTCGCTGGTCCTTTGATTTGTGGGACAAAGAGGAGGAAAGGATAATAAACCTCTCCCGGGAGAAAAAGTATCCCCTTGCGGTTAAGGACATGTGTATGTTGCCCTTTATTCCAGAATTATCTGATTCAGGGATTTGCTCTTTAAAAATAGAAGGCAGGATGAGGACAGCTGAATATCTCAGGGATATTGTGAGTGTTTACCGGAGGCACCTGGACAAGTTTATTGATGATCCGGTGGGATACAGTTTAGACCCGGAAGATTTTAAGTATCTGCACAAAAAGAGGATCAGGGATTACAGCACCCTTTATGCTTTTAAAAATCCCGGACCTTCCTCTATTGGTTACAGTGGAGAAAGGGAACCTCGTTTTTTTAGCTCTGCCGTAAGAGAAAAAGAAATTAAAGATGAAGATATTGGGGGACAGTTCTTTGAAGATAAGCTTGTTCAAATGAAGGATCAAGATAAAATGAAAGCACGTAAAAAGGGGGCACCCCCCAGACTGGCTGTTAGAACAGGTAGTATAAAGGGAATGGTAGAAGCAGTTAAGAACGATGCAGATTTGGTTTATATCGGAGGGGAATCCTTTAATAGTTCCGGGGGGAGATGGACTGGGGCAGATCTTTATTATGGGGTTAATTACTGCCGGGAGGCAGGAGTTGATGTAGTTGTTACCACCCCTAGAATTACGCAGGGTAGAGAAGTAGATAAAGTAAGGCATCTGTTAGAGCAACTTGAAGATTTAAAGCCTTCAGGAATAATGGCTGCCAATCTGGGCACTCTCTACCAGGTCAGCAGATATAGCAGTTTACCCCTTTACGGTGATTTCTCCCTTAACGTTATTAATAGTTCCGCGGTAGAATTATTAAAGAAACTGGGGGTTAAACAGTTAACGGTTCAACCGGAAACCAGGTTTGAACATGCGGTATCTCTTCTGCAAAAGTCATCTATACCTTATGAATTTTTAGCTCATGGTCCTCTAACGGCTATGATTATGGATCACTGTCTGCCGGCAGCCCTGCTCCAGGAAGTTTCCAGAGAAGATGTGTGCAGTTACTCCTGCCGAGAAAAGAAGCTTTCCCTCCTTGATCACAAGGGGCAGCAGCATGAAGTAGAAGTGGACGAAGACTGCCGCAACCATATTTTCCTGGCCAATGAACTGGCCCTCCTGCCTTTCATGCAGGCTTTCATAAAAACCGGGGCCGCCGGTTTTCGCCTGGACCTGAGGACCTATCCACCAGAAAAAGTTGGCCCTGTTACAGCCTTGTACCACAAACAAATTTCTTTAATAATAGAAAATCCTGAAGGGTACAGGTTTGAAATGGAGGACTGGAGAAAGCTTAAATCCCTTCATAATGTTCCTTACGGTTTTGGGGGTTATTTAAAAGGAGTTAAGCTCAAGGATAGCAAAATAAAAGAGAAAGGAAAAGCGTTTTTCTCAAGCAGGTTGTAAGTATCTTTTGGATTATTTAAAGAAGGAGGAATATTTTTGCAGGATAAATTTATCGGCCCGGATAAAATAATAGAAAAGAAGCAGGAGTATATGATTCCCTGCGTATATCATTTTTACCAGGAACCCATGCAAATTGTAAAGGGGGAAGGGAAGTATTTGTTTGACCATACGGGGAAACAGTACCTGGACTTCTTTGCCGGGGTTTCTGTAGTGGGAGCGGGGCACTGTCATCCTGAAATAACGGAGGAGGTTTGTCGGCAGGTAAAAACCCTTCAGCATACTACAACCATATATCTGACCCAGCCTATTGTTGACCTGGCGGAGAAACTGGCTCAGGTAACTCCCGGAAAGTTAAAAAAGAGTTTCTTTTGCAGCAGCGGGACAGAAGCCAATGAAGGGGCAGCTCTTTTGGCCAAGCTCTACACAGGTAATTCAGAGTTTATAAGCTTGAGAAGCGGTCTTCACGGCCGGACTTATCTTACCATGAGTTTGACAGGCTTAAGTTTTTGGAGGACGGACCCCAACCCGGTGGGAGGGATAAGCTTTGCTCCCAATGCATATTGTTACCGTTGTCCCTATGAAGGGACTTATCCTGACTGTGACCTGGCCTGTGCCAAAGAGATAGAAAAAGTCATACAGACAAGTACCTCAGGTAATGTAGCGGCCTTCATAGCTGAGCCCATACAGGGAAACGGTGGGGTTATTACCCCTCCCCTGGATTATTTTAAAGTGGTTAAGGAAATCTTAGACCGTCATGAAATATTATTAATTGTGGATGAAATTCAAACTGGTTTTGGTCGGACGGGAAAAATGTTTGCTATAGAAAATTACGGTGTAGATCCCCAGATAATGACTGTAGCCAAGGCTCTGGCTAACGGGACTCCTGTAGGAGCCTTTATTGCCGAAAGCGATGTGGCAGATTGTTATACCCGTCCCGGAGCTTCTACTCTAGGAGGGAACCCGGTTACCGCAGCAGCTTCTTTGGCGACCCTGGAGGTTATTGAAAAGGAGAAGTTAGTGAAAAATGCAGCAGAGGTAGGCCCTTATTTTAAGGAAAAACTCTTGGAACTAAAGGACAAACACCCTATAATAGGTGATGTTCGGGGAATCGGACTGATGTTGGGAGCTGAACTGGTCAGGGAAGGAAAAGAGCCAGCTGTTGAAGAAACCGATAAGGTGTTGGAATATCTTAAAAACGCAGGTGTGATTATCGGTAAAAACGGTCCAAGCCGTAATGTTCTGGCCTTCCAACCACCTCTGATAATAAGCAAGAATGATGTAGATCAGGTTGTTAAAGAGCTGGACAGGGTTCTGGCTGAATTATAAAACGCGTTATTATAATTAAAGCTTTATTATGAAAAAGAAAGGAAGAAAGAATATGAAAAAGATATTTAAGGTTAAAAGTGCTAAACTACAAGTTATTTTATTAACATGCCTGGCATTCATGTTAGTATTTGCCATGACTGGTTGTAATGATAATACACCGGAGCAGGAGAAAAGTACTCTGCGTTTTGGCCTTCTACCTGATGTAACCTGCTTGCCCATGGTAGTAGCGGAAAAAGAGGGAATCTTTGAAGACATGGGCATAGAGGTAGATTTGGAATATTTCAGCAAGGCCATGGAAAGGGACCAGGCTATACAGGCGGGACAAATCGATGGTGCTATTTCAGACATAGTAGCGGTAGGGTTTTTCCAGGACAGCGGTTTTGACGTTAAGATTACCTCTTTAAACGAAGGAAACTTTGCTATAATTGCTTCTCCTGAATCAGGCATAAAATCGGTAGATGACTTAAAAGGAAAAACAATAGGCCTTTCTAAAAATACCATTATTGAATTTATGGTGGACGGGATACTGGCTAATTATGGTTTAACTCCTGAAGATGTAAATAAGGAAGCCATTGCGGCTATACCTTTACGTCGGGAAATGCTCCTACAGGATCAAGTTGATGCAGTCTCTATACCGGAGCCTTTGGGGACCTTAACTGTTGAGCAGGGTGCGGTAATGGTAACAGAAAGTGATAAAGAGGGGTTAATTCCCTCGGTAATTATTTTTACAGACGAGGCTATAGAGGAAAAGAAGGAAGCCATTAATAGGTTTTACCAGGCTTGGCGGGAGGCAGCTGAGTTGATAAACCCGGACCCTTCCGTCTATAATGACCTGCTTTTAGAAAAGTTAAGGTTTCCAGAAGAGATTATTGACACCTATGAAATCCCTTACTTTGGAGAGCCCCTTCTCCCTGACAGGGAAGGTGTGGATAAATATTTGAACTGGCTTGAAGGAAGAATTGACCTGGATTTGACTTATGAGGACTTAATTACAAACGAATTTGTGGAGTAGTTGAAAATGATTATAGTTAAGAACATGTTGGTAGAGTATCAAAATTTATACGATAAGCTTGTGGCTTTAAACAGGGTAGACCTGGAAGTAAAAGAAGGGGAAACCTGTGCAATTATAGGTCCCTCGGGCTGTGGTAAAACTACCCTTTTATATGCCCTTGCCGGGTTAGTGCCTTTTAATTCCGGTACGGCTTTAATAAACGGGAAGCCGGTTAAAGCCAAGCGTAAAAAAACAGCGCTTATCTTGCAGGATTTTGGCTTACTTCCCTGGAAAAACGTATGGAATAATGCAGCCCTGGGTCTTTCTATCCGGGGCTGTTCACAGGAGTACCAGGAACAGAGAGTAAAGAATATTTTAAACCAGCTTGATTTATTAAAGTTTAAAAATTATTATCCCGGACAGCTCAGCGGGGGCATGAGGCAGAGAGTAGCTATAGCCAGGGCTTTAACCCTGGAACCCGACCTGCTGCTTATGGATGAGCCTTTTTCTGCATTAGATGCTATTACCAGAGAGGAATTACAGGAGCTGTTGTTAAATATCTGGCAGGAAAAACCGGTAACGATACTTCTGGTTACCCACAGTATTGAAGAAGCTGTATATCTGGGGCAGAGAATTGCCATTTTCTCTCCTGGACCCGGCACTATAATATCAAATATCAGCAACCCATATTTCGGAGACCCTAGTCTTAAGCGTCGTCCGGAGTTTTACAGAATTTGTAGCAAAGTACGTTCCCTGTTGGAGGATGGAAGAGCCCATGAACTTAAAGAGAACAAAGTATAAAAAAGTATTAGAACTATTACTGGCTTTTCTATTTTTATTATTATTATGGGCTTTATTGTCTTTTATCATAAATAAACCGGTTTTACCTACGCCCTGGTTGTCCCTGAGCACTTTTTCAAGGATATTTATTTCTGATTTGCTTCCCCACCTTTTACAGAGTACTTTTAGAGTTATGTCCAGCCTTATAATTGCTCTTTTTCTGGGAACTGTATCAGGAATGGTTATTGGCCGCTGGAAAAAGATAGATAACTGTGCTTCCCCTGTTATTTATTTAACCTATCCCATACCCAAGATAGCTTTACTTCCTGTATTGATGGGGATACTAGGTATTGGCGAAACTTCAAAAATATTTCTAATAAGCCTTATAATTTTTTATCAGATACTGGTAACAACCAGGGATGCGGTGAGAGATATTAACAAACAAATCATTTGTTCCGTTGTTTCCCTGGGGGCAAGTGAATGGGACCTTTTTAAGCATGTGTTTATTCCGGCAAGTTTGCCTAAAATTTTTACTTCCCTTCGCATAAGCCTGGGTACGGCTATGGCTGTATTATTTTTGACGGAAACTTTTGCTACTGTGCGGGGAATAGGATATTTTATACTGGATGCTTCTATGCGGGGGAGATACCAGGAGGTTTTTGCCGGAATCATAGCCATGAGCCTTTTGGGACTGGCTCTTTTCATAGTGGTGGATTTGTTGGAAAAAAAGATCTGCCCCTGGCAGTATATTTAGTCTATTTATATACGGCTTTCTGCTATCAGCAGAAAGCTTTTTACTGTTATTTTTTATCCTCCTTTAGAATATGTATTATGGAGAACATTTAAAGGAGGGAAAATATGAAAAAGAAACCGTGGTTTATCCTCTCGGAAGGAAAGGTCCTGGAAAGTTTTAAAGTGGATCCCTCCCTGGGGTTAAGCAGCAAAGAAGCAGAAAAAAGGCTTCAGAAAAAGGGACAAAATGTTCTGCAGGAAGAAAAAAGAACTTCCCCTTTAAAAATGTTTTTAGATCAGTTTAAAGATTTTATGGTCTTGGTTTTGCTGGGAGCTACCTTAATATCTTTTTTACTTCATGAATACTCAGATGCTATAACTATAATCATTATTGTTATTCTTAATGCCTGTCTTGGTTTTTTCCAGGAATTTAAGGCTGAGAAATCTTTAGATGCCTTAAAACAGTTAACGGCTCCTACGGCTAAGGTTTTAAGGGATGGAGAGTTTGCCGAAGTCTCGGCCAGGGAAGTAGTCCCGGGGGACGTGCTCTACCTGGAAACAGGTGATAGAATCCCTGCTGATTTGCGTTTATTAGAAGCTGTAAATCTGGCGGTGGATGAATCAGCTTTAACCGGGGAATCGGAAGTGGTAGGCAAAAAAACTTCTCCCTTGGTGGGGGGCAACCTCACCCTTGGAGATTTAAAAAATATGGCTTTTATGGGCAGTGTAGCTGCCAGGGGCAGAGGCAAAGGTGTAGTAGTAGCTACAGGTATGCAGACAGAAATGGGTAAAATAGCCCATATGATACAGCATACAGAAGTGGAGAGCACTCCCCTGCAGGATCGCTTAGCCCAGCTGGGCAAGCTACTGGTAACTGTTTGCTTGGCTGTTTGTGCTGCAGTTATTGTCCTGGGTATTTTCCGGGGCGAGCCAACTTATAAAATGTTTTTAGCAGGAGTTAGCCTGGCAGTGGCAGCTATACCCGAAGGTTTACCCGCCGTTGTTACTATAGCTCTAGCTCTGGGGGTTCAGCGCATGATAAAACGTAAGGCTATCGTGCGTCAACTTCCGTCGGTGGAGACCCTGGGCTGTGCCACGGTTATATGTTCTGACAAAACCGGAACCCTCACTCAGAATAAAATGACCGTCAGGCAGATCTATACCGGAAATAATATGTACGGGGTAGAAGGGGAAGGTTATGATCCTAAAGGAAAGTTTTTTTTAAATAGAAAAGGAATAAATCCCTTGAAGGATAAAAACATTAAACTAGCCTTGACTATATGTGCAATAAGCAGCAATACCCATCTTGTCAAAGATGACGTTTCTATAAAACCAAAATGGCGGGGAAAGAAAAATAATCAAAACTGGAATATAAAAGGAGACCCTACAGAAGGAGCGTTGATGGTAGCCGCCTCTAAGGCAGGCATATGGAAACAGGACCTAGAGAAAAAAATGAGTAGAGTAGGGGAACTTCCCTTTGATTCAAAGCGTAAGAGAATGACAGTTATTTATGAAGATTCAAATAAAAAAAGACGGGCTTACGCCAAAGGGGCACCGGATGTTATACTGGGTTTATGCACCCATTACTACGAGAATGGCAGAATCCTGAAATTAACCACACCTTTGAAACAGGAAATACTAAAAAATAATTCCTTTATGGCTTCCCAGGCCTTGCGTAATTTAGCTGTAGCTTTTAAGGAACTGCCTCCAGGGGTTGAGCAAACTGAGGAATCAGTAGAACAGGGGCTGGTGTTTGTAGGTATAATGGGAATGATGGATCCTCCCAGGCCAGAAGTATTGCCTGCTATCCAGAAATGCCGAAAAGCCGGTATTAAAACAGTAATGATTACCGGGGACCACCAAAATACAGCAGTAGCCATAGCAAAAAGTCTTAAACTCATGCCTTCGGGAGGAAAAGTGTTAACAGGTGCCCAGTTAAGCAAAATGAAAGATCGGCAGCTGGAGAACATGGTAGATGATACATATGTTTATGCCCGGGTATCCCCTGAGCATAAATTAAGAATTGTCCAGGCCTTGAAAAATAAGGGTCATGTGGTGGCCATGACAGGTGACGGGATAAACGATGCCCCTGCTGTAAAAGAAGCTGACATAGGTATTGCTATGGGCATTTCGGGGACAGATGTTACGAAAGAATCTGCATCTTTAATTTTAGCAGATGATAATTTTGCTACAATAGTAAATGCTGTAGAAGAAGGCAGAAGTATTTACGATAATATAAGAAAGTTTATACGTTTCTTACTGTCCTGTAATATCGGAGAAATCTTCACCATGTTTTTTGCCCTGCTTATTGGACTGCCCTTACCACTGAGACCTATACAGATTCTGTGGGTTAACCTGGTTACCGATGGATTACCTGCCATGGCACTGGGAGTTGAGCCACCGGAAAAGGGGATTATGAGAAGAACTCCCAGGTCGAAGGAAGAAGGGGTTTTTTCCAGGGGCTTATGGTTTATGATACTGAGCAGGGGAAGTCTTATTGGTCTCTTAACTTTAATTGCGTTTACAGCCGGGTTAACTACTACCGGGGATCTGGAACGGGCCAGGACTATAGGATTTTCAACTCTAATTGTACTACAGCTTTTTCATGTTTTTGACTGTCGTTCCGAGCAGGCTCCTTTTTGGAAAATCAGCCTAAGGAGTAATCTTTACCTGATTGCGGCTGTAGTTTCTTCTTTTATGATGTTGCTTGTAGTTCTTTACTGGCCATGGCTGCAGGAAGTTTTTAGAACAGTTTCCCTGACTACAGAAGAATGGCTGTTGGTTGTGGTGCTGTCAACTGTGCCTTCTATGGGAACAATTCTTAAGCATTTTCTTAAAAACTTATTGCCAGTGAAGTTATGGCAATTAAAAAAACAAAAGATTTAAATTAGATACTAAATATGATAAGATAACTGGAAGGAGGAATTTTGTGTGATTAGGAGTATGACCGGGTATGGTCGGGGTGAAGGGGAACTGGAAGGGGTAAGGTTTACAATAGAGATTCGTTCTGTTAACCACCGTTACTGTGATATAGTATTCCGTATACCCAGAGAGTTTATAGTTCTAGAAGAAAAGATGAGGCAGTTAATAAGCAACGATATAACCAGGGGGAGGCTAGAAGTATATCTTACGCTAAAGGAAACTGATGATAGGGAAAAGAGGGTAGAAGTTGATCTTCAGCTGGCCCAGGGCTACTATAAAGCCTTAAAAAGGGTCAAAGAAACCCTTAACTTAAGCGGTGAGATTACCCTGGAACAAATATCGAGCTTTACGAACATTCTTAATGTAGAAAAAGAAGAAGCACTTTCTTATTGGCCTGGAATGGAAAAGGCCTTGTCGGAAGCAGTAAAAAACTTGTCCAGCATGCGCCTTTTAGAAGGAGAAAATCTATCAAAAGACTTGAACCAACGAGTGACGGAGACAGAAAAGCTATTGCAAGAGATTGAAGAAAGGGCTCCCCAGGTAGTTGAATCCTACCGTCAGAAGTTAGTGGAGAGGCTAAAAGAATTACTGCCCGACCAGGCAATTGATGATAACCGTCTATTGATGGAATGTACTGTTTTTGCAGATAGGAGTAGTATTAATGAAGAAGTAGTTAGACTGCAAAGCCACCTTGAGGCTTTTAGAAAGGCTTTAGATGAAGGGGGCACAGTAGGAAGAAAAATGGATTTTTTGATTCAGGAGCTTTACCGGGAGATTAATACTATTGGATCAAAAGCCAATGATTACCATATTGCACGATTAGTGGTGGAAATAAAAAGTGAACTAGAAAAAATAAGAGAACAAGTGCAAAATATAGAATAGAGTTATTTTTAGGCAAACCTTAAATAATTCTTGCATTTTCTAACTCTTATCCGTTATACTATTTAGTACAAATACTAAGGAGGGCATAATAATGCAGGTAAAGCTAATTAATATTGGTTTTGGCAACATCGTTTCAGCAAATCGAATTATAGCTATTGTTAGTCCGGAATCTGCTCCAATAAAGAGGATTATTACTGAAGGCAGGGACAGGGGAGTACTTATTGATGCTACTTACGGGCGTCGTACCAGGGCAGTTATCGTTACGGACAGCCAGCATGTAATCTTGTCAGCGGTCCAGCCAGAAACTGTTAAGCACAGGCTCCATTCTAAAGAAACCAGTGCCACTGAAGAACAAGAGGAGTAAAAATTAATATACGGGGGAGGTAGAGAGATGGCTAATGGCTTACTGATTGTTCTTTCTGGACCTTCTGGTACCGGCAAAGGAACAGTATGTAGAATTCTTGCTGCAGAAATTCACAATTTAATTTTTTCTATATCTATGACTACCCGCCCCCAGCGTCCAGGAGAGAAAGATGGGGTAAACTATTTTTTCGTGACGGAAGAAAGATTTAAACGTTTGATCCAGGAAAATGCCTTTTTAGAGTGGGCTAAAGTATACGGTCATTATTATGGAACACCCAGAAGCTTTGTTGAATCTAATATAGCTGAAGGTAAAGATGTGCTGCTGGAAATTGATACCCAGGGAGCAAAAAAAATAAAATCTAATTTTTCTGAAGGCGTTTATATATTTTTAATACCTCCATCATTAACAGAGTTAAAGCGCAGGATAGTTGAAAGAGGAACAGAATTGCCGGAGAAAGTTGAAGAACGTTTTACTGCTGCTTTTTTGGAGATACAAGAAGGTATTAACTATGACTATATAGCTTTAAATGATCTCCCTGAAAGGGCAGCGTTAACAATAAAAAATATAATTGAAGCTGAAAAGTGTCGAGTAACGAGAAACGGTGAACTTCTTGAGAAATTAAGGAGGGGTGATTTAATAAAATGTCTATGATATATCCATCGATTGATGAATTAGTAACGCATGTAGATAGCAAGTATACTCTGGTAATTGCTGCGGCTAAAAGAGCCAGGCAAATTCTTGATGGCAATTCTATATTAGTTGAGACTGATTCTACTAAGGATGTAACTATTGCCTTGGAAGAAATATCTACCGGTAAGCTGGAATATGAAAAGACAAAAGAAGGTATAAAATAGTTATTCCAAGGGGTGGGCTTAAATGTTAAAGGGTAAAACGGTAATCCTAGGGATTACTGGCAGTATTGCTGCTTATAAAGGAGCGGAAATTTGCCGGCTGTTAATAAAAGCAGGTTCAAGAGTCCGGGTTATAATGACTGAAGCAGCTATGGCCTTCGTGAATCCCCTTACTTTTGAAACTTTAACTTCCGGGCCTGTAGGCACCTCTATGTTTAACCACAACCGATCCTGGGATATTCAGCATGTTAGCTGGACCCAGGAAGCTGACTTATTTTTAATAGCTCCAGCGACTGCCAATGTTGTTGGAAAAATTTCCCATGGAATAGCGGACGACCTTCTTACTTCATCTGTTATGGCTACTACTGCTCCAGTAGTAATAGCTCCGGCGATGAATAAGGAGATGTATGTCAATTCTGTTTTTCAGGATAATATGGACAGGCTAAAGGCTTATGGCTATAAATTCATAGAACCCGGATCTGGTTATTTGGCCTGTGGAGATGAAGGAAAGGGTAGACTGGCTGACCCTCAAAAAATAGTTGACTTTGTCTTCTCGCATCTTGCTTTAAAGCAAGATTTAAAAGGTTACAGATTTTTGATAACAGCCGGGCCTACTCAGGAACCTTTAGACCCGGTTCGATATATCAGCAATAACTCCAGTGGAAAGATGGGTCACGCCCTGGCTGAAGCGGCTTCTCAAAGGGGAGGAGAAGTAGTGTTGATATCAGGGCCCACTTGTTTGCCTCCTCCTTCCGGTATGATTTTTATTCCTGTAAAAACGACTTCAGAAATGAGAAAAAAAGTTTTTGAAGAGTTTCCCGGGACTGACATTATTATTAAGGCAGCTGCTGTATCCGATTACCGGGCATTAAATGTTTACAAGCATAAAATTAAGAAAAAAGAAGGAAATATGGAAATGGTTCTTCAAAGAAATCCCGATATCCTGGAGGAACTGGGAAAAATGAAAAAAAACCAGATACTGGTAGGTTTTGCTGCCGAGACAGAGAAGCTTTTAGAAAATGCCCAAAATAAATTAACCACAAAAAACTTAGACTTAATAATAGCCAATGACCTTGGTCAGTCAGGAGCAGGGTTTGAAGTAGACACCAATATAGTTAAAATAATTAATCGGCAGGGAGAGGTGCTGGAAATGCCAATTATGGCTAAAAGAGACTTGGCCGATAAAATTTTAGACCAAATTATGAGAAACAAAAAATCGACTTGAAAAAAGTCGTTTTTTTTAGCGATGTAACCGGCAATTAAGCTAAACCCCTGAATCATAATACAAAAAAAGGCTTGCATCTTTATATTTTTTTTTATATAAATAAAATACTTATAAGAAATGGAGTTATCAGAATTTCAATTATGGCTGCTAAAACTAAAAGAATAAATATAAAGAAAAATATGTTTAAAACTTCATTGAGAATATAAGAAATGCTTTTCCGCCTGTTTTTTCCTTCAATAGGGTAGATTAAATGATACCCAAGTTTTAACCCGAAGGCTGCGCTGATTAAGAAGGCGGGTATTTCTAAGATACCATGGGGAAGAATGCCCAGGGATAAAAAGAATACAGGATTAATGTTTTGCTCAGCCAGGATTGCGGTAACAATTCCTAAAATACTACCATTAACCAGTAAACTTAAAAATGGAGCTATGCCCAGAATTATTCCCAGGAACAGCACTCTTAAGGAGGCAAGGAAGTTATTCAAAAAAAGCAGAAAAATGCCTCTTAAAGGACTGCTGTCAACAACTTCTTCAGCCAGATCCTCCAAAAAATCAAAATAGGGAGCAGAAAATTCTTGAATAAAATCAAGGTTTTGAGCTGTACCAATATATCCAAGAAAAAAACTACCAAAAAATATTAAGGCCGACAGCTTAATCCAGGAGTTATTATTTTTTAGAATTAATAGAAACTTTTTCAGGTCAAACAATTTAAAACCTCCTAGAATTAGTATATCTTAAAAAATATAAATATTAAAATATTTTTAAAGAAAAAGAAGCAAGAATGTTTATAACAGGGAAGGAAGATCATATGGAAGATAAGTTTGCCAGGGTGGTTGTTGATCTTGCCAATCCGGGGATTGGAAACAAGTTTTTTCATTACAGAATATCCGGACAGCAGTTAGACTTAATACAAGAAGGGGCCAGGGTATTAGTTCCTTTCGGTGGGCGTAAACTGTCCGGGTTTGTTACAGGTTTTGATTCCAGCCCGGAAATTGAAGAAGAAAAAATAAGAGATATAATTAATGTAATAGACCCCTTTCCATTACTGACTAAAGAATTAATAGAGTTAGCCGGCTGGATCTCCCAGTTATATCTTTGTCCTTTGTCAGAAGTTTTAAAAACTATTGTTCCTGGGTTTTATGCTAAGGTTAAAGCCAAGGAAATAACCCTGGTTAGAATAAAACAATTTGGGGAAAAAACATTAACCTATATCCAAGAATATGAAAAAAGAGCCCCGAAGCAGGCTCAAGTTCTAAACTTAATAATGAGTCAAGGGGAAATGCCTTTAAAAGATCTCCTGGAAGCTGCTGAAACCAGTCATCAAACAGTTAATGCTCTGGAGAAAAAGGGTTTAGTAGAGTTCTATAAGAAAAGAATAATAAGAGATCCCTTCCAAAAAAAACTTTTTGGACTTTCAGCAAAACTAAAATTAAACATCCAGCAGTCACAAGCTTTAGAAACCATAAAGAGTCATCTGTATAAAAAAGAATCTGATACTATATTGCTTCACGGGGTAACCGGTAGTGGGAAAACTGAAGTTTATCTACAGGCAATTGAAGAGGTTATTAAAGAAGGCAGAGAAGCTCTGGTACTGGTTCCAGAAATATCTTTAACTCCCCAGATGGTAAGCTGGTTTAGAGCAAGGTTTGGTTCTCTGGTTACCGTCCTGCACAGCAAGCTTTCCGCGGGGGAAAGATACGACCAGTGGTGTAGGATACTAGAGGGAGAGATAAAAATTGCTGTGGGCCCCCGTTCAGCTATTTTTGCTCCTTTTACTAATCTGGGCATTATTATTATCGACGAAGAACATGAGAGCACCTACAAGCAGGAAGAGAGCCCCAGGTACGATGCCCGTAAAGTAGCTGAAAGAAGAAGCTGGATAAATAAATGTCCTCTTATTTTAGGAAGTGCCACTCCTTCTGTGGACAGTTATTACCAGGCTGCGTCCGGGTTCAATGTTCTTGTTAAAATAGACAGCAGGGTGGAAGAGCGTCCTTTGCCTCCAGTTAATGTGGTAGACCTGAAAAAAGAAATAAAAAAAGGCAACAAGAATTTCTTGAGCAGTGAGCTTTATAGGGAGATAGAGTCTTCCCTGGAGAAAAAACAACAAGTTATACTTTTTATTAATCGCAGGGGGTTTGCCTCTTTTGTAGTTTGTAAAGAATGCGGTTTTGTACAGCGCTGTCCTAACTGCAGCATTACTCTAACCTACCATTCCAGCGGGGATCAGTTAAAGTGTCACTACTGCCACTATGAAAGAAAGGTCCCTAAGCTTTGCCCTGACTGCCAGGGCTACTATATACGTTTTTTGGGGTTAGGTACACAGCGAGTTGAAAGAGAAGTGAAAGAAAAATTCCCTTTTGCCAGGATTTTACGCATGGATAGAGACTCAACCTCCCGCAGGCATTCTCACCAGGAAATATTTAAGTCCTTTAAACAGGGGAAAGCGGATATATTAATTGGCACACAAATGGTAGCCAAGGGGTTAGATTTCCCCAGGGTTACTTTAGTGGGAGTGATCGCTGCGGATACAGCTTTAAATTTGCCTGATTTCAGGGCTGGAGAAAGAACTTTTCAGCTTTTAACTCAAGTAGCCGGGAGGACCGGGCGTAGTTCTCTAGGAGGTAAGGTTTTAATACAGACGTACTGTCCCGATCATTATAGTATTTTGACGGCCATGAACCATGATTACCAGGAATTTTATGAAAAAGAGATAAATTTAAGGAAAGAATTTGGATATCCACCTTATTCTTGTATGCTAAGGGTGGTTTTTTCTGGAAGTGATGAAAAGGATCTTTCTAATATTGCAGGTTTGTTTAAAGAAACTCTGGACTCTTTATTAGAAAGTGAAAAAGGAGAAATACTCGGCCCTGGGCCCTGTCCCTTGTCTAAAATAAAGGGCAGATATCGATGGCATTTAGTGCTAAAAAGCAGTGATTTGGAAATCATAAGTCAGGTAGGTCAAAAGGCTTTTGAAGATATTTATAGCACTGCAAAGGGTAAAAATATAAGGATAGCCTTGGATGTTAATCCTTTAAATATGTTGTGATAAGGCAAAAGGAGTGAATAAAATGGCAGTAAGAATTATCAGAAAAGGGAATGACCCGGACCTTAGAGAAAAAGCTAGCGAAATTAAAAAAATTACTCCCCAGATAATTAACATTCTTAACGACATGGCAGAAACTATGTACAGCGCAGAGGGAATTGGGCTGGCGGCTAACCAGATAGGAATTCCAAAGCAGTTGGTAGTTATAGATATTCAAGATGGGAACCTGATTGAACTGATAAATCCCAAAATAGTTGAATTAGAAGGAAAAGAGAATAATGTTGAGGGCTGCCTTAGTTTTCCTGGAATCATAGGTGAGGTAAGTCGGGCAAAGAAGGTCACGGTAGAGGCTTTAAACAGGGAAGGACAAAACTTTCGAATAGTGACTAATGGACTGCTGTCCAGGGCCCTTCAGCATGAAATAGACCATCTGGAAGGGAAACTGCTTATAGACAGGGCTATTCGCTTTATTGAGCCGTCTGAAAAAGAGCTATAAACAGTAACCTATTAACCCAATATAAAATATGGTAAAATAGAAACTATAATAGATTAAACTTTAATTTTGGTTGTTGTATAGATTTAAAGGAGAATTTAGATGAAAAGAACACCTGGTATAGTATTCATGGGAACTCCTGATTTTGCAGTTCCTACTCTAAAAAATCTCATTGGAAATAATTATTATATAAAAGCTGTAGTAACCCAGCCGGATCGCCCTAAAGGAAGGGGCAAAAAAATATCTTATTCACCGGTAAAACAAGAAGCCATGGGGCATGGTTTTAAAATACTGCAGCCGGAAAAACTTTCCACTGAATTCATTAATAATTTAGTTGAACTAAAGCCGGATTTAATTATAGTTGTAGCTTATGGTAAAATTCTTCCGGAGAGTGTATTAAGGACTCCTCCCCTTGGTTGTGTAAATGTTCACGCTTCTCTTTTACCTCAATACAGGGGTGCAGCTCCCATCCATCGGGCCCTAATTAATGGGGAAAAGACTACAGGGATTACTACCATGTATATGACTAAGGGAATGGATACTGGAGATATTATTTTACAGAGAGATACGAATATTAAGGAGGATGAAACGGTAGGCTTGCTCCATGATCGGTTGGCTGAAATGGGAGCAGAGGTGCTGCTGGAAACAATAGAATATATCGTTAAGGGGAACGTTTTCCGAAGGGAGCAGGATCAGGAAAAGGCTACTTATGCGCCTCCGTTGAAAAGGGAAGAAGAAATAATTAACTGGGAAGATTCAGCAAGAAATATTTTCAACCAGGTTAGAGGTATGAATCCGTGGCCCGGAGCCTATACTTTCTTTAAAGAAAAAAGGCTTAAAATATGGGGATCCAGGGTGGCACAAGAGGAAGGCAGTTTCAAACCGGGAAAAGTGCTGAAGATTAATGAAGAAGGAATAAAAATCGGTACAGGAAAAGGGATTTTACTGGCTACGGAACTCCAGCTCTCAGGAAGCAGGAAAATGTCGGCTGTTGATTTCTTAAAGGGGAATAAATTAGAGGCAGGAGATTTACTGGGGGGCCGGTAATTATGAAAATGGAGTCAAAAAAAAGAATTTTTGTAGGGCTTCTTCTGGTCAGTCTAATAATATTTACCCTTCTTGTTTATTATATCTGGAGTTTAACTTTTAATCAGAGGACGTTTTTAAATCAAATAGTATTTATAGTTTTAGTGGTGATCTTTATGGGAATAGCTTTTCTGGCAGCAGCTGGCCTTGCAGGTATATTGCTTACTATCTTAAATGTTCCCCTTTACCCCAGCTGGCAAAAAGCTACAAGACTTACGTTAAACTTCCTTTATCCCTTTGTGATTCAACTGGGGAAAATGCTTAAGATTGCTCAGGATAAAATACAACGGTCATTTATAGAATTAAATAACCATCTTGTGTGTATCCGCAATATGAAGGTGCATCCCTCCCAGTTGCTAATTTTACTTCCCCACTGTTTACAGTTAAGTAACTGCCCCCACCGTATTACTATGAATATTAATAATTGCCAAGGCTGTGGCAGGTGTAAAATTGGGCCTTTATTGGAGCTAGCTGGTGAATACGGTTTTAACGTTAAAGTAGTTACAGGAGGTACCCTGGCAAGGAAAGAGATTGAAAGTATAAAACCTAAAGCCATTATTGCAGTAGCGTGTGAGAGAGATTTGAGTAGTGGTATACTGGAGGCCAGTCCACTGCCGGTTTTAGGGATATCTAACCAACGACCCCAGGGTCCTTGCTTTAATACCCAGGTGGACTTAAAAATAGTAGAAGAAGCGGTTAAATTTTTCATAAAATAGATTTTTAAGGCTCATTTTTCAAAAGCTTACTTATACAATTATACAGGAATTATTATACAAGAAAATAGGAGCGTGAAGTCTTAATGTGGTTAGTATTTGCATTATTTCTATGGCCTTTAGTTCTTGTTATCTTAATTAGTGTTATTTTACTTCCTTTTCACTTTACCATTTATTCTTTAATAAATATTGTTACTGTTCCTTTTCAATTGATAAAGATAGCTTTTAACAAAGAGCTAAGGGGAAATCATGCTTTAGAGCATGCAACTATAAATGTCCTGGAAGAAAAGTTTGGCTATCAGGGATTAGCAGGTATGGCTAACGAAAATGGATTCATTATTCAGGGAATGGTAGACCCATTACACCTGGAAATGGCGGCAGCTGCAGGTTTGCGTCGGCTGCAGCAAAGAGAAGACAGCCTTGTCATCCATGACCGCTGTGGAACCAGCATCCTTGCTGCTAATTTTGTTACTTCAGTAATTTTTCTGCTGCTTCTTTTGCAAACGGGGATGTTTAATTTGATAAATGTATTGTTAGCTATTTTTTTAGCCCAAATCATTGGTCCGATAGCCGGTAAAATAATACAGCGTTATCTAACTACTTCTACTCAGGTAGATGACTTTCAGATTGTTGGAGTTGAGTATAAGGCAAAGGTAGGTATGGGTTTTTTAGGTCTGCCCATAAGCCTCAAGCCAACGGAGTTTTTTGTCCGAACTAGAAGAGCGCATCATGTAGCGTTAGATTTTTAAGTAGGGGTATTAACCGGCCCCTACTTTTAAAGTACATTAAATATGCAAGCTATTCCATACTTAATAATATTTACTGGTATGTAGAACTGCTGGAGGTAATAATTGATGAAAGCAAAGATGGTTAAACCCCGGGAGGTCGTTTTTCACATTTTAAATGAAGTGGATGTCCGGGGAGCTTATGTGGACCTTTCTTTAAAAGCCCATTTACAGAAAAAAAATTTGACCGGCCGAGACAGGGCTTTGGTCACAGAAATGTGCTATGGTGTGGTAAGATATTTACTAACTCTGGATTGGTTGATAGAAAATGTTACTGGAAGGAAAGCATCAAAAATTGATCCAAAGACTAAAAATATACTTAGACTATCTATTTACCAGATTGCTTATCTGGAAAAGATTCCGGCATCTGCCGCCTGCTATGAAGGAGTAGAGTTAGCCAAAAAATTTAGCCATAAAGGAGCGGCTAAATTTGTTAATGGTGTGCTCCGGGGATTTTTACGTCGGAAAGACGAGATAAAAAATCCTGATCGTGAAAAGGACTTATTAAAACACCTGTCAATCCGGTTTAGTTTTCCTACTTGGATGGTAAAAAGATGGCTTAAGCGTTTTGGAGCTAGAAATGTTGAAGAAATGCTAATTTTCCTGAATAAGCCAGCACCTGTAACAGTGCGAACTAATACCTTTAAGGTTGAGCGGGAGGAATTAAAGAAGGTTTTAAGGGAAGAAGATATGGAGGTAGAGGAAGGATTTTGCACCCCGGAAGCCCTTATTATAAAAAAGGCAAAACCTCTTTCAGGCTTAAAATCTTTCAATGATGGATTATTTCATGTTCAAAGTGAAAGTTCTATGCTGGTTTCCAGGCTCTTAGACCCACAGGCAGGGGAGACAATTTTAGATAGTTGTAGTGCCCCAGGAGGAAAAGCTACCCATATTGCACAACTTATGGGTGGCAGGGGAAGGGTGGTATGCTGTGATATCTATTCTCATAAAGTTAAAATAATAGAAAAGAACGCAAAACGTCTGGGAATCAATATTATAGAACCTGTTATAGGGGATGCCCGTAATCTTCCTTTAAAGCTAAAAGGTAAGGTGGACAGGGCACTTGTTGATGCTCCTTGTTCCGGGCTTGGGGTGTTAAAGGGAAAGCCTGATTTAAAGTGGAAAAGAAAACCTGCCGATATTAGTGAACTTTCCAGGATTCAAATAAAACTGTTAGAAGAAGCAGCTAGCACCCTTAAGCCTTCAGGGGTACTGGTTTACTCGGTGTGCACCAATGAGCTGGAAGAAACAACAGAAATATTTGAATATTTTATGAAAAAAAACCCTGATTTTGTCTATTGTGATCTTACTCCATATTTACCTTCCCAGTTTAGGGAAGAAAGCACACTTGTAAAAGGCTTCTTGCATATTTTCCCCCATAAATATAATTTGGATGGTTTTTTTCTGGCCAGATGGCAAAAGAAGGGTTAATTTGCCTTTTAAAAAGTCATTTGTTATACTTTTTAAAAGGAGTTATGTTAACAGTATAAATAAAATAACAAAAGGGTGTAATGTGAATTGAATCAAAAGGCCAATTTTCTGGGACTAAAAGAAGAAGAGTTAATAGATTTTTTTTCCAGCTTGGGGGAAGAAAAATACAGGGCTTATCAGTTAATAGACTGGATTTATAAAAAAGGAGTAACTTCTTTTGATTTGATGACCAATTTTCCCAAAGAGCTGAGAGAGAAGTTGAAAAAAACTGCTTTCATTGAAGAATTAGTTCTTTTAGATGAGCAGATTTCAAAGGATGAATCTATTAAATACTTATTTTGTCTGCCGGATGGGGAAAAAATTGAATCGGTAGTTATGTACTACAGGTATGGTTATATCCTTTGTGTTTCTTCTCAGGTAGGATGCCGCATGGGCTGCACGTTTTGTGCTTCCGGGATTGGAGGAAGGGTTAGAAACTTAGAAGCTGGAGAGATAATGGCACAGGTGTTGTTTGTACAAAAAGAATTAAAAAGAAGAGATAAGGTATTAAAAGGAATTGTCCTAATGGGACTAGGTGAGCCTTTAGATAACTTTACAAATATTTTGGATTTTCTTCACCTGGTAAGTTCTCCCCTGGGTTTTAATATGAGTTTACGGCATGTTACTTTATCTACCTGCGGTTTGGCACCAAAAATAAAGAGGCTTGCTGAATATAATTACCCTCTAACACTTTCAGTATCGCTTCATGCTCCTACGGATGTTTTAAGGAACCAGATTATGCCTGTTAATCGCAAATATCCTTTAAAAGAGTTAATGAATTCCTGCCGGTATTATGTTAAAAAAACCGGTTCTCGAATTACTTTTGATTATCTTCTCATAGATAATTTTAACTCGGAGAAGGTTTATGCTTACAACTTGGCGAATCTAGTAAAAAAAATAAACTGTCATGTTAATCTTATTCCCTTTAATCCAGTAAAAGATTTTAATTACAGACCTCCTTCAAAAAATAAGATAATAGAATTTAAAGACATGTTAGAAAAATCAAGGATACCTGTAACTGTTAGAAGGTCCCTGGGAAGAGATATAGATGCGGCTTGCGGTCAGCTTAGGAGAAAGTCATACCATCAGCCAAAAGGTGGAGATCTTTAATGTTAGTAGAAGGCAAAACTGATGTAGGACAAGAACGACAAAAAAACGAAGATTGCTATCTGATCATAAATAATGATGAACGTATAAGACTTTTTGCGGTAGCTGATGGTATGGGAGGACACAAAGGAGGAGAAGTGGCCAGCAGCTTGGCCATGGAAATTGTCAAAGATTATTTTTATAATCATTGGGAGCAATTATTAGAAGTTTCTTCCGAAAGTATTAAGAAATTTATTACTGAAATGTTCAGAAAGGCTAATAAGAAAGTATGGGAAAATTCTTTTTATAACAAAAACTTAAACGGAATGGGGACAACACTAACTGTAGCTTTATTAATTGCTAATCACTTAATTATCGGGCACATTGGGGACAGCAGGGCTTACCTGGTAAGTGAAGCTGGACTATGGCAGTTAACGGAGGATCATTCCTATGTCCAAAAGCTGGTTAATGAGAATCAACTGGAAGCCGGAGAAGAGAGTAATCACCCTCAGAGAAATATACTTACCCGCGCTTTGGGCACAGACAGGGTAGTAGATGTTGATATTCATTATTACTCCGTGAAAGAAAACGATTATATTTTACTATGCACTGATGGTTTAACCAGAATAGTTTCAGATATGGAGATAAAGGACTTAATATTAACTAAAAAATCGCCTTCAGAATCTGTGGAAGAACTGATTAAGATGGCCAATGCTCGGGGAGGTCCTGACAATATTACTGCATTGCTTGTCAGATTAGAAAGTAGGCTCTAAGAGTTAGCGGTTATATAACCAAGAGGTGAAACCATGATTGGAAAAACTTTGGCTAAGCGCTATAAAATAGAAGAAAGAATTGGAGACGGTGGTATGGCTATTGTTTATAAAGGCCATGATGCTGTGCTTAACCGTTGGGTGACTATAAAGATATTAAGGGCGCAGTTTGTTCTTGATGAAGACTTTGTCCATCGTTTTCGTCGTGAGGCTCAGGCTGCTGCCAGTTTATCACACCCTAACGTTGTTAACATATATGATGTGGGTGAAGAAGATGATACCTATTATATAGTTATGGAATATATTGATGGGAAAACTTTAAAAGAGCTTATTAACGAAAAGGAAAGACTGCCCGTTGAAGAAGCCGTAGAAATTACTCGGCAAATCTGTGAAGCTTTGGTCCATGCCCATAAAAATAAAATAATTCATCGGGACATTAAACCCCAAAACATACTTATAACTAAAGACAAAAGGGTAAAAGTGACTGATTTTGGAATAGCCAGAGCGGTTACTACTGCTACTATGACTTACAACAACAATGAATTTATGGGTTCCGTTCATTATTCTGCACCGGAACAGGCTAAAGGAGGTTTAGCTGAGGAAAAGGCAGATCTTTATTCCCTGGGCATTGTGTTTTATGAGATGCTTACAGGCAAAGTGCCATTTTCCGGGGAAAGCCCCATATCTATAGCTATTAAGCATCTTCAGGAAGATATCAAGTCGCCTGTGGAACTAAATCCTGAGGTGACGTCTGAACTGGAGAGAATAGTTCTCAGAGCAGTACAGAAGGACTTAAATCATAGATATCAAAGTGCAGAAGAAATGCTAGAAGAATTAAAAGCGTTTATTAATAATGAAATAATTAATAACGAAAACCACAAACAACCTATAGTTAACAGCATTAAAAACAATTCGATCCCTGTTAAGAGAAATGATAATGCCAGAAATAATGAGGGAAAAAAGGGCAAGAAACGTGCAGGAGATTTAAGCTGGCGATATAGCTGGATCGTTGTGGGGTTTTTGATTTTCTTTATATTTGTAGCTGCCCTTGCCATGGGATTTAACCACTTAAAGTCTTCTTTACTGGTTCCCGAGACAGAAGTTCCAGATATAGTTAACCTTTCAATCCGTGAGGCTACAGGATTGTTAAATGAAGCAGGGTTGGAGGGAGATATCATAGAAGAAGTTTCCCATGATGAGGTTCCCACTGGTTATATTGTTTCTCAATTTCCGGAAGCAGGAAGAATAGTAAAAGAAGGTAGGGAGATTGAACTGATAATAAGTACAGGGCCAACTTATATAGAGGTTCCCCTGGTTACCGGGAAAAGGGAACAAGAAGCTAAAATAGTGCTTGAGGATAAGGACCTGGTTGTAGAAGTTTCGAATGATTACAGTTCAGATGTGGAAGCAGGAAAAGTTATTTCCCAGGATCCAGGCCAGGGCTCTAAGTTGTCTAGTGGTGAAATAGTGTCAATTGTAGTAAGTAAAGGGTCAGAGCCTTTTACCCTGAGTGATTTCTCTGGTCATTCTTTAGAAGATGCAAAAGAGTGGGTAAGGTTATATAATCTAGAATTAAGGGATGTAGATGAAGAGCACAGTGAGGATGTGTCTGAAGGTCATGTTATCAAACAATCTCCTAAGGCCGGAGAAATGGTTCAGGCTTTAGATCCCATAGACCTGGTGGTCAGTAAAGGCCCTGATCCCGAAAAAGCTGTGGAGGCTTATGATATTACCATAGATCCCAGCCTGTGGGGCATTGACCATGGAGAAACAGTCAGGATAGATGTAGATGATAATAAAGGTAAAAGGACCGCCTTTGAAAGTTCTTACACAGGATCTAATATAGTAATTGAAGGTTGGGGAACAGGTACAGTTAGTATTATGAAAAAGGAAGGCCAGGGGTATATTACTCTTGAATATGTTAATTTTCCGCAATAGGAAGGAGGAATCAACAGCTGGAAGGAATAATCGTTAAAGCAGTCAGTGGATTCTATTATGTTAAAACAAATGACCATATATACCGATGCAAGGCACGGGGACGCTTTAAAAAAGAAAAAATCAATCCTTTAGTGGGGGATCAGGTTGAATTTACAGAAATCAGCAAAGAAGAAGGGGTTATAGAAAAATTATATCCCCGAAAGGGTACGTTGACCAGACCTCCCATAGCTAATGTTCAGTTGGTTGTTTTTCTTTTTTCCATAAAAGATCCTCCCCTAAACCTTATGCTTTTAGACCGGTTACTTGTTTTATCGGAGAGCAAATATTTGAAAGCAGTTATATGTTTTAATAAAGTTGACCTTGTTGATGTGGAGGAAGTTAATCCTGTTGCGGAACTATATAGCAACATAGGTTACAAAGTTATTTTAACCAGCGCATTAAAAAACCAGGGAATTAATGAGGTTAGGGAGTGCCTTAAAGGCAAGATATCTGTAATTTCCGGTCCCTCCGGTTCCGGAAAGTCTACTCTTTTAAACAGTATTGAAAGCGGGCTGGAGCTTAAAGTAGGTTCTATCAGCTCTAAATCCAGGAGGGGAAAGCAAACTACAAGGCATGTAGAATTGATAAGCCTAAAATCTGGAGGTCTGGTAGCTGATTCTCCAGGATTTAATCAAATAGATTTGACAGACATAAAAAGAGAAGAAGTGGCTCATTGTTTTCCGGAAATATTTATGCATAGCAAAAAATGCAAGTTTAACGGATGTGAACACAAGCATGAACCTTCCTGTGCTGTAAAAGAAGCTGTAGACAGGGGGGAAATATCTTCTTCTAGACATAGGCACTATAATATATTTTTAAATGAGGTTAAAGAAAGAGAAAGGAGCTTTTAAACGTGGTAAAAATCGCACCTTCTATTCTTTCTGCGGATTTTGCTTTTTTGCACGAAGAAATCAAAAAAATAGAAAAAGGTGGTGCTGATTGGGTTCATATTGATGTTATGGACGGCCATTTTGTGCCAAATATTACCATGGGGCCTTTAGTTGTTGAAGCTATAAAGAAGAATACCAGCTTACCTCTGGACGTCCATTTAATGGTTGAAAAACCTGAGCGTTACGTGGAACAATTTGTAAATGCCGGGGCAGATATAGTTTCTGTCCATACAGAAGCTTCTGTACATCTAAACCGGACTGTTAATTATATAAAAAGTTTGGGGGTAAAAGCCGGGGTAGCTTTAAATCCTGCTACATCTCTTACCGCTGTGGAATATGTTTTGGATGATGTTGATATGGTAATATTAATGTCTGTAAACCCTGGATTTGGAGGGCAGGAATTAATTAGTTCTTCTTTAGAAAAAATAAGAAAGCTAAAGAATATTATTTCTCACCGCTCTGTTTTGATAGAGGTAGACGGGGGGATTAATTCCCAAAATGCTTCTCTGGTTTCTGAAGCAGGAGCCGATGTACTGGTAGCAGGTTCTGCCGTTTTTTGCCAGAGCGATACCAGTTTAGCCATTAAGCTTCTTCGTACTAAAAAAAAGATGGTTTGATGTAGTTTTTTGTGCTATAATTAATTTGTTTACAACTAGTTAATCCTTCAGGGTCCGGTGAGAAATTAATATTTCAATTCCGAACCGGCGGTAAAAGCCCGCGAGCTTTAAGAGCAGATCTGGTGTAATTCCAGAGCCGACAGTATAGTCTGGATGAAAGAAGGACAAATTTGCCCTGAGGGTAATCCCGGGGTATTTTTATTTCATAATTGAAGAGGTGATTAGTTTTAAATGGAAGCAGACGAAAAGTATATGTGGCTGGCTTTAGACTTGGCACGACAGGGTATGGGCAGGACAAGTCCCAACCCTATGGTGGGTGCGGTAATTGTTAAGGATGGTGAGATACTTGGCACTGGATATCACCAGAAAGCCGGCACACATCACGCAGAGATTTATGCTCTTAATGTAGCGGGAGAAAGAGCACAGGGGGCAACTCTCTATGTAACATTAGAGCCCTGTGCGCACTTCGGAAGAACTCCTCCCTGTACAGAAAAAATAATCCAGGCTGGCCTAAAAAGAGTTGTGATTTCAATGGTTGATCCCAATCCTCTAGTTAGTGGTTCAGGAGTTGCTGCTTTAAAAGAAGCCGGGATTAAAGTAAAAGAAGGGGTACTGGAAGATAAGGCACAAAAACTAAATGAGACATTTTTGAAGTATATAACCACAGGAGTTCCTTTTACCATTTCAAAGTCTGCCATGAGTATGGACGGGAAAATTGCTACTAAAAAAGGTTTTTCCCGCTGGATAACTTCGGAAAAATCAAGGGAGTTTTCTCACCAGCTGAGGAACCAGGTAGACGCTATTATGGTTGGCATTGGCACTGTTTTGACTGATAATCCCAGACTTACTACCAGGTTAGAAGGAGAAGATATGAAAAATCCCGTAAGGGTAATTGTGGATACTAACGGTCGCCTTCCTTTAGAATCCAGGGTAGTAAGGCAATCTAACAGCGATACAAAAACTATTATAGCTACTACCCAGATGGCTCCTTACGATAAATTAAAGGCGCTTTCAAATTTAGGCGTGGAAATCTATCAGGCTGAAAGTAAAGATAATAAAGTAGATTTAAAGGCTTTATTAAAATATTTAGGAGATAAAGAGATAACCAGTCTTCTAATAGAGGGGGGTTCAACCCTCAATTATGCTTTATTAAAAGAGGAGCTGATTGACAAAGCTTTATTCTTTATCGCTCCCAAGCTGATTGGCGGCAGCAAAGCTCCTACACCTGTTGGTGGAGAAGGGATTGATTTTCTAGATGAAGCCTGGGAAATCCAGGACATTACGGTGAAGTATTTAGGAAAAGATATTTTATTAACCGGCTACCTGGACAAAAGGGGTTGAAAAGGTGTTTACAGGAATTGTTGAAGAATTGGGAACGATTAAGGGAATAGAAGTTAATGGTTTAAATCCTTCAATTGAAGTGCTGGCTACAGAAATTCTTTCTGATATAAAAATTGGCGACAGTATTTCCGTTAACGGTGTGTGTCTTACGGTAATATCTTATAAAAAAGATTCTTTTAAAGTAGAGGTTATGCCTGAAACATTAAGAAAAACAGGGTTAGCTGAGCTGAAGAGGGGTCATAAAGTAAATTTGGAAAGAGCCCTTTCTTTAAAAGATCGTCTAGGGGGGCATATTGTAACAGGGCATATTGATGGAGTAGGTAAAATTATAAAAAAATATATGGAAGCAAACGCTGTAGTTTTAGAAATTGATGCTCCATCAGAAGTTTTAAAATATGTTATTCCCAAAGGTTCTATAGCTATAGATGGTATTAGCTTGACTGTAGTCGAGGTAAAGCAGGGCAGCTTTACTGTTTCTTTAATCCCTCATACTGCCGGGATTACGACCTTGGGTTTAAAGATAATCGGAGATAAGTTAAATCTGGAAGGAGACTTGATCGGTAAATATGTGGAGAAGTTTATTTCCGTTCAAAAGCACGGGGAAAACTCCGGTAATATAAGTATGAAAGATTTATTAGAAAATGGATTTATTTAAAAAGGAGATGGATGGGAGATGTCTTTTAACCGTATCGAAGAAGCACTGCAAGAGCTTAAAAAGGGAAATATGGTAATAGTAGTTGATGATGAAGATCGAGAAAATGAAGGGGATTTAATTATGGCTGCCGAAAAAGTTACACCGGAAGCTATAAATTTCATGGCTAAATACGGCCGTGGTTTAATTTGTACTCCTTTAACTGCAGAAAGGATAGAAGAACTGGACCTTCCCTTGATGGTTAATGAAAACACTGAAGGGCTGGGGACGGCTTTTACCGTGTCTGTAGATGCTGCAGATACCACAACGGGAATATCTGCCCATGAAAGGGCTTTGACTGTTAAAGCTTTAATATCTTCAGAAACAGTTCCCCGTGACTTAAATCGTCCCGGTCATATTTTTCCACTGCGGGCTAAAGAAGGAGGCATATTGCGGCGAGCCGGGCACACCGAAGCGGCTGTAGATTTAGCCAATATGGCTGGGTTATATCCTGCCGGGGTTATTTGTGAAATCATGAATGAAGACGGGACTATGGCCAGGGTTCCTGAACTTATGAAATTCTCTCAAAAATATGGGCTAAAAATAATTACTATTGCTGATTTAATTAAATACCGTATGAAAAAAGAGAAATTGGTATGGAGAGCTGCTGAAGCAGAACTTCCTACTATATATGGCGATTTTAAGTTAGTTGCTTATGAAAACTCGGTAGATGAGGAAGCCCATGTAGCCTTGGTAAAGGGGGAGATCGACAGTGAAGATGATGTCCTGGTAAGGGTGCATTCGGAATGTTTAACGGGAGATGTTTTAAAGTCCCTCAGATGTGACTGTGGTAACCAGCTGGCTCAAGCCATGAAAAAAATTAACCAGGAAGGTAAGGGAGTTTTGATTTATATGCGCCAGGAAGGCAGGGGAATTGGACTTTCCAATAAAATTAAAGCTTATCAACTTCAAGACGAAGGCAGGGATACGGTAGAGGCCAATGAGGAACTGGGGTTTCCTGCCGATTTAAGGGATTATGGTATAGGTGCTCAGATTTTAGTTGACCTTGGAGTAAGGAAAATAAAGCTTTTAACTAATAATCCCCGAAAGATAAAAGGCCTGGAGGGTTATGGCTTACAAATTGTAAAAAGAGTTCCTTTAGAAATTAAGCCAGGTATTTATAACTTCAGTTATCTAAACACCAAGAAGGAAAAACTTGGACACTTGTTAGAACAATAATTTAATAAACAAGGAGGAGGATTATGAGCAAAATATTTGAAGGTCAGTTAATAGCAGATACTTTTAAATTTGGTATTATCGTAAGCAGATTTAATGAATTTATATCTAGTAAGCTCTTAGATGGGGCAATTGATGGTCTGCAAAGGCACGGAGCTCTAGAAGAAAATATCGAAATTGCCTGGGTCCCTGGTTCTTTTGAGATTCCGTTGATAGCACAGAAAATGGCTAAATCTCAAAAGTACGATGCTGTCATCTGCCTGGGAGCAGTTATAAGGGGAGCAACTCCCCATTTTGATTATGTGTCCAGTGAAGTATCCAAGGGAATTGCTAAGGTTAATTTAGATACGGGGGTACCTGTTATATTTGGTATTATTACCAGTGATACCTTGGAGCAGGCCATTGAAAGAGCAGGCACTAAAGCCGGGAATAAAGGCTGGGATGCAGCTGTATCTGCCATTGAAATGGCCCATTTAACTCGACAAATAGTATAGGTATTAATAGTTATTATTTGGGAGGAAAAAAATGGCTACCTATTTTTTGGATGCGTTGGGAGATATGTGTCCTATCCCTGCCTTAAAGGCAGAAAAAAAACTGAAAGAACTAAAAAAAGGCGATGTGTTGGTAGTGGAATCGGACCACAGTTGTGCTATGACCAGTATTCCCAATTATTTCAAAAGGAGAAATTATGAAATAACAATTGCAGAAGTAGTAGAAGGTATCTGGCAGATAAAAATTGCAATAGGAAGATAGTTTCAGGCTTAATATATTATTATAGTGTGATATAATAATATATATTACTTTGAATTGGATTGATAGTATTATGCCAAAAATAGAATCACAGGTAAGAAAACAAAA
>Ga0207421_10000388_pt1 | contig 56330 bp, 61 predicted proteins | sample SodLakKL_010_SED_4_FD_187542 | JGI IMG/M metagenome (GOLD analysis project Ga0207421, IMG submission 187542) | Alkaline sediment microbial communities from Lake Tanatar, Kulunda Steppe, Russia - 8KL_010_SED (SPAdes) (version 2) | ecosystem: Environmental > Aquatic > Non-marine Saline and...
CCATGACTATGAATATTTGACTTTGAAAATCAAGGAGGCTTGCTCAGGTTATCCATAAAAATTGGAAGTTATTGGTTCCACTATAATGGAGGAGAACCATAAAAAAAGGCCCTTAGAAAAAGGGCCTTTCAACTATTAGTTTGTGTTAATTTTCAACTGCTTTGTATCCTTATCCCATTCAACCTCTACTTCATATCCCAGGGTAATAACCTCCGGCATAACCAGAGTTCTATCACCATGTAAAATGGGATGCTGTTCAAAATTCCAGTGTTTGCGGTTACCGAAAGCAACATTTTTTTCAAGCTGGATGATAATCCTTATATCTTTTTCTTTGTCCATCATTGCTACAGTTCGAGGATCCTCAAACCAGTGAACTTCTGCTCCCAGGGCACTAAAGACTGCACGGAGGGGAATAAGTAATTGCCCATCCCTGATGACCGGGTCTACATCTGTTTGTACTGTCTGGCCATTAACTATAATCTGTATTTCACTTAAATCCTGGCTGGAAAACCCTGTTACATCAAGTGGGAATTGGAGCTCATTATTTTGAGCTGCAAAAATAGACCCCCCAACCAAAACTGAGATCATAAATACAATAAAAGAAATTTGAGAAATTTTTTTGCAAAACATTTTAAAACCCCCTTTTCAAAAACTCATAATACATTACACACCGATTTGTTCTTCCATTAACCCCTCCTGGCAAATTAAAAATTGTCCAAACCAAGAAATAATTTTTCCTTTTTTCAGAAACTGGATGGAATGGGTTAATCTATTATAACACGCGAACAAACGTGCTGCAAGTTACCCCGAACGAATATTTTCCTCTTTATAAGAATTCCCATTTTTTCCGATAATTAAACTAAGGATTTTTTTAAAGAGTTACCACAATCCATTTCCCGTATCCAAGAACTCCCTCTCCCCTCTTTTTCGAAAAACGGAAGGTTTTACTTGAAAAACTGAAAATATTATTTTAGCAAATAGAAACGGGTGATTTTTATGGAAAAAACCATCCTCTTTGTTGATGATGAAGAAGCTGTTTTAAGAGCATTTAAAAGATGCTTCCTATTTTCTGACTATCCAGTCTACCTCGCTTCAAGCGGAGAAGAAGCGCTTAAAATTCTTTCTTCTGCCCCTATAAGTATTATCATTTCTGATATTAGAATGCCCCAGATGGATGGATATTCTTTATTAAAAATTGTCCGGGAAAAGTATCCGGATGTGATCAGAATAATCCTGAGTGGATATGCTGACGAAGAAATCCTGGTAAAGGCTTTCCAGAAAAACCTGGCCAAAATGTACCTGTTAAAACCCTGGGATAATGAAGAATTACTGCAGATGTTGGAAATTTTTTTTAGCTTGGAAGAGCGCCTGCAGGGAAAAAATCTTCCCTTCCACCTAAACCACCTGGAAGATCTCCCTCCCCTGGGTTTTACTTACTATAAAATTCAAGATTTAATTGAAAAAGATCGCTCAATGGACGAAATTGCTAAAGCTATAGGGGAAGATCCTGCAATAGCTGCCCGATTACTCCAGGTTGTAAATTCGGCCTTTTACCGGTTTAACACGGCTTCAATTAAGGACGCCCTCGTATATTTGGGTCTGGTTAATACCAAAAATATAATTTTAACTTCCTCCGTTTTGGACTGGTTAGAAAAAGACCGGGTAGGAAATTTATACCAGGAAACTCTTTGGCGACATTCCAGCCTCTGCAACAAAATATCCAATGTTTTATTTCGCTACCTTTTAGATAAAGAAGTCCCCAAAACCCACGCTACTGCTGGGCTTTTTCACGACCTGGGCAGGGTTTTCCTTGTGAAATATTTCGGGGGAAATTATCCCCATAAAAGACCCAAGGAAAACCAGACCATTTCCGCCCAGGAAAAGGAATCCCTGGGCATAGATCACTCGGAAATGGGGGCTTTCCTCCTCAACTGCTGGGAACTTTCCCTGCCCATTATTGAAGCAGCAATGTACCATCACCATCCTCTTGATGAAAATATTATTCACAAAGAACTGGTAGCAATTGTCCACCTGGCGGATTATTTTGCCCACAAAATAATCCGGGCCCGCTACCAGTCTCACATCTACCCCCAAATATTTGATTTTCTTGGAGTAAGTGAACAGGAGATTGCAAAAATCCTATCAACCAAAAAAGGGCTTAAATAATCACCTGTTTTTTTCACTAATATCCAGGCCAGTTTTGGTCTGGGCAAGCCCCCCTTTAGCTGTTTCTTTTAAAGATGAGGGTAATGATCGACCGATATCAGCCAGGGCATCAACTACCTCATCGGGAGGGATTACACTTTTCAACCCTCCCCTGACCAGGTCTACGGCAAGCAGAGCCTGGACAGCGGCAAAACCATTTCTCTTAACACAAGGAACTTCAACCAGCCCACCTACTGGATCACAAACTAGACCCAGCATATTTTTTACTGCCAGGGCAAAAGCCTGGAAAACCTCTTCTTCTTTTCCTCCCAGCATATACATGGCCCCGGCTGCAGCCATTCCGCCAGCCACACCACATTCAGCCTGACAACCCCCTGCTGCCCCGGCCATTTCCAGTTTTTCACCAACAACCATCCCCGTTCCTGCAGCTATCAGTAACCCATTTTTTAATTTTTCTTCCCCTAGGTTTTTTTCCTCTTCCAGGGAGAAAAATAATCCAGGAACCACTCCAGAAGACCCCCCCGTTGGCAGGGCCACTATTCTGCCCATTCCTGCATTTTCCTGGGCTACAGCTATAGCATAAATTGCTGCTTTTACTGTCCCAGCTCCAGCAAGAGAACTGTTGTCGGCAAAAAACTCTTGCAAAATCTTGCTTTCATCCTTAATCATGCCACCGGGAGTAGGTTTTTCTCTTTTTAGGCCATCCTGCAGGCTTTCCCGCATCACTTTTAACCTTTTATCCAATTCATTCATTATTGTTTCTCTTTTTGACCCGGTTTCTTCTATTTCTTTTTGCAGAATAACTTCCGCCAGGGATAATTTCTTATCCCGGGAAAGTAAAAGCCAGTTTTTAAAAGTCCATAGCGGTTTCACCCGATCACCTCACCCGCGGGATATAACGGCAGCTCTGGACAAATTCTTTCTGCCGAATTTCCTCAATTAATTCTTTTTCCAAAGGATCATCGCATTCAATAGTCATTGAAGCCAGGCCCCTGGGCTGACTTCGCTCCAGGCGCATATAAGCAATATTGATTTGTTTTTCGGCCAGCAAAGAAGCTATTTTACCTACCATTCCCGGCCGGTCATAATGCAGAATCCAGAGAGACGGATACTTCCCATCCAAATGCACATCAAACCCGTTTATTTTCTCAACAAGAATGTTGCCTCCACCCCGGGAAGAACCTAATAATTCAACCTTCTCTTCTCCATTCCAGAGGGCAATTTCCAGGGAATTGGGATGTCCTGCTGCCTGGTCAATTGTCCTGATTTTATAGGATAAACCCTCCTCTGTTGCAATTTCCAGAGCCCTCGGGATACGGGCGTCAGCAGAGTCCATGTCCAAAAGGCCTCCAATAACAGCCCGATCAGACCCGTGCCCTTTATAGGTGGTAGCAAAAGAACCCAAAAAAGTTATTTCAGCTCTATTCGGTTTTTTGCCCAATATATTGCGGGCAATCTGACCCAAACGGGCTACGCCAGCAGTATGAGAACTAGAAGGGCCAACCATTATTGGACCCAGCACTGAAAAAACTGTTTCTCCCATTATTATCACTCTTCTCCCGGGAATTTCAGGGGCAGAACCCGATTGGTGTAACCGATCCAATCCCTTTTTTCCTTATCACTCAAATCTCTTAATATATAAGGAAATAATCTGGTGAATGCTTTCTCCAGTTTTCTGCTCTCCTTTATCGAAAGCCCATCACGCCATTTTCTAATAAAAAGGACAAACCAGTTGCCTAAAATTTTGGGATTGGTTAGCAAATAAAGTGGAATCCATTCATTGTTTTCATCAATATCACAGGTGTGCTTATGGTGAATATGAAAATTGCTCGCTTTTCCTTCTTCCTCCTTCCAGGAAAAAAGGCCGAGCTCAACTTTTTTAATTTCCTTGGAACAAATGTCGCATTCCAGACCCACTGTGTTCACCTCCTGTTCAGGGAAAAACCCGGTTAACCGGGTTTTATTGATTCTTTACCATTTTTTTGGTTCTCTCAATTATGTCCTGCGGATCAACTTTAAGCCTTGCAACACCCGATCCCATTGCCGCTTTGCCTACAGCACCGGCAACTGCAGGGGCAACCCTTTCATCAAAGGGCTCTGGAATAACCCGATCTTCCCGCAAGTCATCCCCGACCAATTCAGCGATAGCTTCGGCAGCGGCAACTTTCATTTCTTCGTTAATATCAGTGGCTCTAACATCCAGCGCTCCTCTCATTACTCCGGGAAAAGCGAGAACATTGTTGATCTGGTTGGGGTAATCACTCCGCCCTGTTCCAACTATTCTGGCCCCAGCTTTTTTGGCCTTTTCCGGCATTATTTCCGGAGTTGGATTAGCCAGAGCAAAGATTAAGGGCTCGGAATTCATGGAGCGGACCATTTCTTCACTTACAACATCTCCGATAGAAAGGCCAATAAAAACATCTGCCCCTTCCATTGCTTTTTCCAAACCCCCTTTAATATTTTCGGGGTTGGTAATTTGAGCCAGCTCTTCTTTTTCTTTATTCATCCGCTCGGTTCGCCCGCGGAATATTGTTCCCCGGCTATCACAAATTATGGAGTTTCTTGCACCAGCATTAATTAAAAGTTTAAGAGTTGCAATTGCCGAAGCTCCCGCCCCATTGACTACAATCCTAATATCCCCCAGCTTCTTACCCGTAAATCTCAGGGAATTAATAATTCCCGCAAGGGTAACAATTGCAGTCCCATGTTGATCATCATGGAAAATCGCCATGCCCGTTTCTTCTTTCAATCTTCGCTCGATTTCAAAACAGTCTGGAGCAGCAATATCCTCCAGGTTTATCCCAGCAAAAGTAGGTTCCAGCAGTTTAACAAAGTTGACAACTTCATCAATTTCCTTGGTCCCAATACAAAGGGGAAAAGCATCTATGCCCGCAAAATCTTTGAAAAGGACACACTTCCCTTCCATGACTGGCAGAGCAGCTTTCGGACCTATGTCTCCAAGCCCTAAAACAGCGGTTCCGGTCGAAACAACGGCAACCAGATTCCCCCTGGCCGTATATTCATTTACCATTTCTTCGTTTTCTGCTATTTCCTTGCAGGGCTCCGCCACTCCTGGAGAATAAGCCAGGCTTAAATCCCGGGGAGTTTTTACACTAACCTTCCCCCTTACCTCAATTTTTCCTTTGTGCTTAAGGTGAAGTTCCAGAGCTTCTTTCTTAAAATCATCCATAACCTTTACCTCCTTTGGGGAATCCGGTATTTCTCAATCCCCTGTTCAAAAATATCATTACCATGGATATCATTGGCAACCAGAACTGGAAACTTTTCAACTTCAAGACGATGAACTGCTTCGGGCCCGAGGTCCTCATAAGCAATAACCTCGGAAGTTTTTATACAGTGGGAAAGAAGGGCCCCTGCCCCTCCTGTGGCCACAAAGTAAATCCCCCCAAAACGCTGCAGGGCTTCTTTAACTTCCAGGGATCTTTTCCCCTTACCAATAAACCCCTTAACTCCCTCCCTGAGAAGCATTGGAGTGAATGGGTCCATTCGCCCACTTGTTGTGGGGCCTGCTGAACCAACAGGTTTTCCTGGGGGCGTGGGAGTTGGACCAACATAGAAAATCACACTTCCCCGCAGGGGAAAAGGCAGGGGTTTCTTTTCTTCAATTGCCTGAACTATCCTGCGGTGGGCGGCATCACGAGCGGTATAAATAACTCCTGAGAGAAAAACCTTATCTCCAGTTTTTAAATTTTTCAGTTCTTCCGAAACTAGGGGTGTTGTTAATTCAACCACGGCTATCCTCCTCAAAGCTCAATCTGACCATGCCGGGCTGCATGGCAGTTAAGGTTAACGGCAACAGGTAAAGAGGCAATATGGCAGGAATGTGTTAAAATATTTACTCCCAGAGCAGTGGTCCTCCCTCCCAATCCCAGAGGACCCACACCAAGACTATTTACCTCAGTCAGTATTTGGTCCTCAAACTGAGCAAGTTCAGGATCGGGATTTCGATAATCAGGCCGGAAAAAAAGAGCCTTTTTTGAAAGGAGGGCTGCTTTTTCCATGGTTCCCCCAACACCCACTCCAATAAAAAGGGGTGGGCAGGGATTGGGTCCAGCCTCCTCTACAACCTGACAGATGAAATCGATAATTCCCTGGGGGCCATCTGCTGGTTTTAGCATTTTTAGCTGGCTCATATTTTCGCTACCGCCACCTTTGGCACCAACTTCAATTTTTAATTTATCACCCGAAATTAAATCAGTATGAATTATTGCCGGGGTATTATTCCCCGTATTAATTCTCTTAAAAATTGGGTCGGAAACCATGGACTTCCGTAGATAACCTTCCTCGTAACCCCTTGCAACTCCGGCGTTAATCGCTTCTTTTAGTCCCATTCCTTTTATTCTCACATTTTCACCTATTTCAACAAAAGCAACGACAACACCCGTATCCTGGCAGATGGGAAGCCTTTCTTTTGCAGCTATTTTTGAGTTTTCAAGGAGTTGTTGAAGTAAATCTTCACCCAGAGGGGATTCTTCGGTTTCCAGGCTGGCTTTTAAGGCATTGCATATCGAGGAATCCAGATCGATATTGATTTCTATTAACTTTTCTGCAACGGCATCAGTTATTTTTCTGCTATCAATTTCCCGCAAAGGAAAGCCCCCCTCTATTTATCCTTTCAGACAAAGGTGAAGCAGGCCCATCCGCATGGCAACTCCATTACGCACCTGTTCCAAAATAGCAGATTTAGGATGATTTACCAGGCCTGCTTCAATTTCCACCCCGCGGTTAACAGGACCAGGGTGCATCAAGAAACAGCTTTCTTTTGTTCTGGCCACCCGGTCTTTATTTACCCCATAAATTCTGAAATACTCTTCTTCGTTGGGGATAAAAGCTTCTGCCATCCGTTCTCTTTGGATTCGGAGTAAGTATAAAACATCGATATCCTCAATTACATTATCAATATCGTGTTCTATTTGCAGGCCTTTTTCCATTAAATCTCCGGGGATCAGAGCAGGAGGACCCACCAGAACTATCTCTGCCCCCAGTTTCTGCAGGCCAAAAACTTCCGATCGAGCTACCCGGCTGTGCAAAATATCTCCAACAATAGCTACCTTTAACCCTTCGAAATCAATACCACGGTTCCAGATGGTAAAAAGGTCTAAAAGAGCCTGGGTGGGGTGTTCGCGGGAACCGTCTCCTCCGTTAAGGACCGGGGAATCAGTGTAACGGGTTGCTATTTCCGGAGTTCCAGGTTGGACATGACGCATAATAATAGCATCGATATTCATGGCGTCTATTGTCTGGATCGTGTCAATGAAAGTTTCACCCTTGGCCAGACTGCTGGCCCCTGCAGAAAAGTTTAAAACTTCCATGCCCAATCTTTTTTGGGCAAGTTCAAAAGACATCCTTGTTCTGGTGCTGGGCTCAAAAAAAAGGTTAACCGCGGTATACCCTTTCAAATCCGAAAGCATAACCCCCGGTTTTTTTTCAATCCCTTCCAGGTATTCAGATGCCTTTTCAAAAGTAATCATAATTTCATCCGCTGTCATTTCTTCAATTCCAAGAATATGTTTTCTTGTCCAATTCAATGGTGAAGCCCCCTTTATTCTTTTTTCTTCATTTTAAATTCCATTCAAACCATCTTTTTTCCTGCCTTAACTTAAACCTTGTTAAAAAAAACTCAATTAAACCAGACCCAACCGTAATTCCAAAATAAAAAGTTTTACTCCTCAAGAGCAAAAGGATAATTTAATTCTCTCATAAGCAGAGCTAGACCTTTATTCAAGCTAATTTTCCCGGTTTTTTCAATTATTCTATTGCTTATCCCCCGCGTTTCCCAGGGACTTAAAACCACACCACTGATATTGTATTTACATCCAGTAATACTTAGCCCGGTCACTTCTCCGCCCCAGGCCGCTAGGGAAAATTTTTCCCCTTTTTCTCTTTTGAGCCCTGTTCTCCCGGAGACCAGTTCCAAACTATCCCCTGGATTTAATATGATCCCATTTCCATTGTGTTTTTTTATTTTATGCAATACCGAAATACCGGCAATGGATTGGTCGGGGCGCCCACCCCATGCTCCCAGAATAATTATCTTTTTATACCCTTTCCGCAGGGCAAAATCGGCAGCTATTTCCAGATCAGTTTCATCTTTTTCCTCGGGATAATCTGCAGTTTGAACTCCCGCTTTTTTCAGGGCAAGCAGGACCTTTTTGGAAATTGAATCGAAATCTCCCAAGAGATAATCCGGGGTAATACACATTTCGGAGAGGTGCTCCCCTCCCCGGTCAGCAGCAAATAGCGGTGTTTTATCAACAAGGAAATCTTTATAAAGTTCAATGGGAGCAAGTAATTCTCCCCCGGCAATAATATAGCAAGTATTATCAGGCAAAATGATCCCACCCTTCAACTTCAACCGGTTGATACCCTTTTTTATCAAAAAATTTTATACCTCGGGTTTTTTCTTTAATTTTTCCTATTTTTGAACATTTAACCTTTAAGGAATCAAAAACCGATCTAATTTCCGATTCTCTTTCGGGCGGAGCGGAAAATAGTAACTGATAATCTTCACCACCTGCGAGGGCGATTTTTCGAGGGTCCTTTCCCCGGTTTTTTGCCCACCATTTAAGCGCCGGGGAAAGGGGAAGTAAATCCAGATTAATTTCTGCTCCCACATTACTCGCGGTACAAATATGGCCAAGATCATTGGAAAGTCCATCGCTGACATCAATCATTGAGTTAACCAGAGGTGCAACCAAAGGGCCTGCTTTGCTGCAAACTTTGGGATTAATATTGGCTTTTGCAAGAAAAAATATTTTTTCATTTAACCTGTTCTCTTTAACTTCATTTTTAATTAATTCAAGTTCGGTTTCGTCTGCTTCCCCCGATAACCATAGCCACCCGGCATGGGAATCGCCGAGAAATCCTGTTACCCAGATATCATCACCAGGTTTAGCACCAGAACGAGTTGCATATTTTTTAACTGAGCCCCAAATCATAATATTAATAAAAAACGGGCCCGGGGAACGGGTAATATCTCCACCAATAATTTCCAAACCATATTGGCGGCACCCCTCAGCAATCCCCTGGCCAATTTTTTCTAAATAATCGTCACCTGTTGTTTGGGGGATGGCCATGGCCAATAGGGCAAATTCTGCCTCTCCCCCCATCGCGTTTATATCGCTGACATTTACTGCAATAGCCTTATTGCCCAGCAATCTTGGCGGATGAAAAGCCCGGTTAAAATGAACATCTTCTACAAGAGTATCTGTTGAGAAAACCTTATTCCCGGGCTTACAATCAACTACTGCTGCATCATCTCCGATTCCCAGCTTAACTTTCCCCGAAGAGGGAGCAAAAATTTTCTCCAACATTTCAATGAGTACAAACTCCCTCCTCGGTTCCAAGTGCGTTTACCTCCTTTGAAAAATTCCCCGTTTATAACTCAAAGCCAAAACAACCACAAAAGTAAGCAACGCTTCAGGAATGATAAAAGAAAGGTTATAGGTTAAGCTGTAAACAACTACAGGAGTTCCCTCGGGAGCGTAATGACCGAAAAATACCAGTCCAGAAATAAAGTGGCTGATAAATCGGGCAAAAAACCCCAGGAAAACACCGGCTGCCAGGTAAAAATACCTCTTGTCTTCAGTTTTCTGAAACCCGGAATAAAAAAGGCCGGCTAAACCTACGAGTAGAAAAGCCAGAGGATAATCCAGAATAGCCTGTAGGGGATGAACAATGTAGGGTCCAAGAAAAAGTTTTGCAATACCAGCTATTCCACCGGCCATTACCCCCGCAGGGAGTCCGTGCCTGAAAGCAACTACGATTAAAGGTACCAGGGCCAGGGTAACTGAACCACCCTGAGGAGCCCGCCAGAGTTTAAAAAGGTCCAGGATAACAACAAGAGCAACTGCAAGACCAATTTCCGTCATTAACCTTAATTCAATCTTCTCTTTCATTATTTGCCTCCTCCGCAGCCCCCTGGACAAGCTCAACCCTCCTCAGTTTGCAACGGAGATTATTGTTGAGCACCTCACTTCCCTCCGCCAGTATTACCTGGTTCAGGTTCTGGGGTCGACAGCCTGCTATTGACTGACCTCTCAGCGAAAGCTCCCCCAGTAAGGGCTAATTTTATTCTTAATAATTTTACTTCGCCCCAAACAGGACGAATCCTTTAAGCCAGAGTTTTCCTCCTGAACAATTCCCAGTCAGCCCCATTATTATCACCAAAAATTGCCGAGCCCGCGACAATTATCCTTGCACCTGCTGAAACAATTTTCCCAACATTTTCTGCGTTAACTCCCCCGTCAACAGCGAGTTCAATTTCTTTTTCCCTGCTATCAATCAAATACCGGGCTTCCCTGATTTTTTCCAGCATACCGGGAATAAATGCCTGCCCACCAAAACCAGGATTGACTGTCATCAACAGTAATAAGTCAATCTCCTCCCAGATGCTATCCAGGAGCGAAAGGGGAGTTCCCGGGTTTAAAGATACCCCAACCCCAACCCCTTTTTCTTTTAATTCCTGTATTCCACGGTAAATATGGGGGGTACTCTCCACATGCAGGGTTATAATATCGCTCCCTGCGGCAACAAACCCGGAAAGCAGGCGTTCAGGCTTTTCAACCATCAGGTGTGTTTCGCAGATTAAATCCGAACCCCTTTTGCAGGCTTCAACAAAAGCCGGTCCCATGGAAATATTGGGAACAAAGTTGCCATCCATAATATCCAGGTGGAGCATATCGGCGCCTTTAACATTTTGCAAAGCTTCTCCCAGTTTAAGGGGATCAGCTGCAAGAATAGACGGGGCTATTTTTACATCACTCATATTATGCCAGCTCCTTTAACAATCGCAAATAATTTTCATAGCGTATCCGGTCAACCAAACCTTCTGCAACTGCTTGTTTTACTCCACACCCCGGTTCTTTATGGTGCAAACAGGAAGAAAAACGGCATTTTTCCAGAAGGGGGATAAATTCAACAAAAGTAAACGGAAGCGATTTTTGGGGAATTAAATTTACTTTCAGTTGGGAAAAGCCAGGTGTATCAGTAATCAAACCGCCTTCCCAGGGGAAAAGTTGCACCTGCTTGGTTGTATGCCTGCCCCTACCAAGTTTTCGGCTTACTTCCCCCGTCGCCAGTTCCCACTCGGGATTAAACTGATTCAGCAGGGTTGATTTCCCCACACCAGTAAGTCCAATCAAAACCACGGTTTTCCCTGCTACCGATTCCTTAAAAGTCTCAACCCCCTCTCCGTGGAGAGCAGAGGTAAAGAAAACATCGTAGCCCAGAGGTTGGTATGTTTTTTTAATTCTTTCCATTTCCAGTCCATCCAGGTCAATTTTATTTACACAAATCTTAACAGGGAGTTGGAACCATTCGGCCAGCGCAATAACTTTATCCAGGTAAAAATAATCGGGAGGGGGATTTTCCAGGCTTAAAACCACTATTAAAAGGTCAACATTAGCCACTTTAGGGCGAAATAGGAGGTTTTTTCTACCCAGGACTTTTTCCACCACAGGCTGGCCATCTTCAATAACAAATTGAACATGGTCGCCAGGATGAATTTTAATTCCTTCCTTTTTTAAGCGCCCCCGGGCAACTGCTGTTAAAATTTCTTGTTCTTCCTCAGTCCAAAGCAAAAATTCTCCACCGCTTGCTCTTAGAACAATACCGTTATCCATAGAACCCCCTAATGACCAATTTTTTCTTCTTTAGCAAGTTCCCCATTAATAAAAACCTGGACTATTGTCGGACCAACTGTATGAGCCCGCTGGAAAACTCTGTCCCCCGGGCTGTGGACCTCCTCATAAAGTGTATAACGTCCATTCATATCCTCAATTTCAATCCGGATTTCCTGTTCCTGGGGCCCTTCCGGAACCGGGATCCTGATTCCGGGTGAATAAACCTGAGCCTGGTCCTCATTAAGAAGTCCCGAACTCAAAACGATGTCTACAAGGTCTCCCTCAACCAGGGGAGTTCCCGAGCCGGGATTCTGGTCGATAACATAACCGGACATAAAACGCCGGGATTCTTCTCTGTTAATTTCCCCCACGACCAGCCCTAAACCCGACAACCTTTCCTGGGCTTCAGACTGGGTTAAGCCCGTTAAGTTTGGCAAACGGACCATGTCATCTTCGCTGCCCTGGCTAACTACAAGGTTTATCACTTCATCAGCAACAATTTCTTCTCCCGGTTCGGGAGATTGCCTTATTATTGTATTGGGCTCATATTCCTCGTCAAACTCATATTCAATTTCTCCAAAAGTAAGGCCCGCAGCACTGAGGATTATTTCTGCCTCTCTCAAGCTTATTCCGTATAGATCAGGAACCTCAGCCCACCTTGGCCCACTGCTTAAAATCAGCCTGATTTCACGGCTAGCACGAATTTTTGTCCCCGGCTGGGGAAAATGAGTAACAACTGAACCTCTGGCAATCTCGTTATGGGGCTGATCCCCGCTTATTATAAATTTCAACTCGTATTCCTTTAATTTTTCCACTACTTCTTCTTCAGACATTCCCACCAGATCGGGAACCTCAACTACGGGAACATCCATGTACCAGGAGAAAATGCTCCAGGCTCCGGCAAAAACTAAAATAAGCAAAAATGCCGAATAAATCCAATACTTGTACCGAGAAAATTTCCCCTCGAGTTTTTTCTTTTCGGTTTCCTCTTTCCCTTCACCTCGTTCTTTCCTCCGCAGAGAAAATTTGGGGAAATATTCCCTCCAGCTTTTCCGTTCTTCCTCTTCTCCCTCTTCGTCCCAGAACTCGTTCTCAAAATTATTGGGGCGATGGTAATTCTCAAAATCCTTAATATGGGGTAATTCCTGGGTATCAGCCTCATCAACATTATATTTTTCGCCCGTCTTTTCCCCTTTTTCTTTTGCGAATAATTCTTTTGCTTCCTCAATAGCTTCCAGCAGACTTTCTGCGTTGGGGTAACGGTCCTGGGGTTCTTTTTCCAAGCTTTTCATTACTATCTTTTCAACATAACCAGGAAGTCCTGCGGTATAAAGGGAAGGAGAGCTGGGATGTTCCCTGATATGTTTCAAAGCAAGGGTAATAGGTCCTTCGCCCTGAAAGGGAAGTCGGCCCGTTAGAAGTTCGTATAAAACAACTCCCAGGGAATAAATATCTGAGGATGAGGTCAGTCGATCCCCCTTGGCCTGTTCAGGGGAAATATATGGAGCGGATCCAACCACGCTATCAGTATGAGTTAATGTTGCCGAGGACACGGCACGGGCTATTCCAAAATCGGTAACCTTGCAACCATTATCTTCAGTCAAAAGAATATTATGGGGTTTAATATCGCAGTGGACAATATTATTTCGATGGGCAACTGCAAGGGCTTCTCCTATTTGAGAGACTATTTCCAGGCTTTCTGTTATGGATAATTTCCCTTCGCTTTTTAATTTTTTCTTCAGGTCAATTCCTTCAACATTTTCCATAACCAGGTAATGGTATTCTCCATCCTGGCCAATATCATATACATTAACAATATGGGGATGGTTGAGGCTTGCGGCAGCCTTTGCTTCCCTCTGGAATCTGCGAACGAAATCAGCGTCACTGGCAAATTGGGGGCGGAGAACCTTTACGGCAACCTTTCTTCCCAAAAGTTGGTCTTCAGCCCTGAATACAACCGCCATACCACCTTCGCCGATTTTCTGTTCGAGTTTATACCGATTGTTTAAAATCCGGCCCTCCATTAACTTCCACCTCTTTTATTAACACTATTCCCCATCATAAGCACACAAAACAACAGTAATATTGTCATTACCGCCCCTGGCATTAGCAAGGTCTGCCATTTTCTCAGCTGACTTCTGCAAATTAGCTGTCTTTTTTAAAATTTCAGTTATTTCTTCATCGTTCACCGGACCGGTCAAACCATCGGTACAGAGAAGGAAAAGATCCCCTTTCTGGAGCTCAAGTTCAGAAAATTCAATTTCAATATTCTCCTCAGCTCCAAGGGCCTGAAGAAGGACATTTCGTTGCGGATGAATAGCTGCTTCTTCGGGAGTGAGTTTACCCTGCCGGACCATTTCCTCTACCAGAGAATGATCGCGGGTAATTCTCTGCAATTCTCCTTCCCGGAAAAGATAAAGTCGACTATCCCCGACATGGGCCACCAGGGCGTTTTCCTCGTTAATACCCAAAAAAGTAATGGTTGTTCCCATGCCTTCAAGTTCTGGATCACCGCTGGCCCGAGCAATTATTTCTTCATTCGCCTTGTAAACAGCTTTTCCCATATCTTCTTTCAAATTATCTCCATTAATACAAAAATTATTAATTACTTCGAGAGCAAGACGGCTGGCAATATGCCCTCCCTGGTGACCTCCCATTCCATCTGCAACTGCTAACTTTTTAATATTCTGGGAAAGCTGGACCAGATGCGCATCCTCATTTCTTTTTCTTATTTTACCGGTATCTGATAAAAAACCGGTGCGCAGTTGTGTCATCCTTGACCCTCCTCTTCCAGCGTACTGAGCTGACCACAGGCAGCCTCAATTTCCTGGCCCCTTGATTTCCTAAGCGAAACAGGCAATCCGTTTGCCTCCAGAATCCCTACAAATCTCTTTATCTTTTCTTCTCCGGAACCCTTGATATTCCCTCCACTGATTGGGTTCGCAGGCAAAATATTTATATGGGCGGGAAACCTGCGCAAAAGGGCGCCAAGTTGCTGAGCCTGTTCTGGCCTGTCATTAACCCCTTCAATAAGGGCGTATTCAAAAGAAATCCGCCGCCCACTAACAGTGAAATAATTGCGACAGGCTTTAAGCAATTCTTCAAGAGGGTATCTTCGGTTAATGGGAACCAGTTTGCTGCGCAAATCATCGCTGGGAGCGTGCAGAGAAATGGCCAGAACACACTGGAGTTCTAAAGCGGCGAGTTTATTAATTTCTGGAACCAGTCCACAGGTAGAAATTGTGATCCGCCTCTGGCCAATATTCTGTCCTTGGGGATCTCCGAGTAATTCAATTGATTTTAAAACCGCTTCCAGGTTATCAAGGGGTTCCCCCATTCCCATAAAAACAACGTTCCGGATAGAAGAACCAGTTATTTTGCTTGCTGAGTGAACCTGACCTACTATTTCACCGGGAAGCAGGTTTCTTTCGAACCCCATTTCCCCCGTTGCACAAAATTTACATTTGTAACTGCAGCCCACCTGGCTGGAAACACAGAGGGTGTTATGGTCAGGATGTTTTAAAAAAACACTTTCAATTTTTTTCCCATCAAATAATTCCAGTAAAAACTTCCTGGTTCCATCTTCCCCTATCCAGTCCTTATTCATTTGCAGGGGGGCAATAAAAGTTTTTTGGGCAAGTTTTTCTTTTAACTTTTTAGGGAGATTATGCATCTCCGCAAGGTCGTCCTCGCAGTGGACCTGAATCCAATTAAAAATTTGAGCTCCCCTGTAAGCTGGCTCGCCCCATTTTACCATCAGGGAGGAAAGTTCTTTTTTTGTCACACCCCGCAATTCCGTTTTAACTTCCATGGCCCACCTTCCAGTTTATCATATTAAAATTTCGACAACTTGCCCCAAGCTCCTTTTACAAAAGCCTAATTTAAAGTCCGCAGGAAAGCTGTCTGGATAAAAAACCACCCCGGAGATGAAACCCCCTGGGGGGATCGATTCTCAACCCCTTTTATCACCATATCCTTTACTTTTGCAGAGGTTGTTAACCACCTCTGCAAAGAAACTCCCAGAGAAGGCCCAACAAGGTTTGCCAGTAAAATAGCTATAATTACGTAAAAAAGGGAAAAAACTCCCAGGCCAAAAAGAATAACCAGAAAAACAATAGAGGACAAGAGATTAACCACCAAAATAGTGGTTCCGCACCGTGTATGAACAGCAAGATTTTCTTCACCCTGCTGGAGCCTTATTAAACCCTCCCTTGCGGCTTCTTCAACTTCCAGGGGACTGGCCTGTCCCCTGACAAAAAAACCTTTTTCCCTGGCCAATCCAGAAAAAAAGAGGCCTCTTCCGTATTTTTCTTCCAGAACATTAATCGTTGCGTGTTCTAAAGCGTGGTTTTTCCTTAGCAGTTTATTCGTAGCAATCTGGTAAATCTGGCTCGGGGCACTTAAAAGAATTACAATTGAATTAAAGGCAAACTTGAAGGGGATAAAAACAAGCAGAAAAACCCCCAGCATTATTAATAGGGGCAAAATTAGCGGGGGGAATAAAATAGTCATTAAAAGGAGAAGTAAAAGGAAAAAACCCATTGTTTTACCTCCGGGACCCAGCAAGTAATAAAAACAGGCGAAGCAGGTGAGCGATTGCAACTGCAGTAGCAGCGACATAAGTTAAAGCGGCTGCATCCAGTATTTTTTTTACCTGCTCCATTTCATCCTGGGCCAGAATATTTTTGTGTTCCAGAACCTGCAAAGCCCTGCTGCTGGCATTAAACTCAACCGGTAGAGTGGCAACCTGGAATAAAACCGCCCCGGCAAAAAATATAATACCCGCGATAACAAGACTTTCTGCGGCGAAAATAAAACCGATAAAGGCCAGAGGAATTCCCAGCCGGGAACCAATATTGGCAGCAGGAAAAATAAGGCTCCTTATTGCCAGGGGAGCATATCCATTCAGGTCTTGAAGGGCGTGGGCTGCTTCATGGGCAGCAACCCCTATTGCGGCCAGAGAGTTTCCACTAAAAACATCCTGGGAAAGGCGAATGGTCTTATTCCTGGGGTCGTAATGGTCGGAAAGCTGTCCTTCTCCTCTTTCTATTTTAATTTTTTGACCCTCTACTCCAAGAACTTCCCGTGCAATTTGAGCTCCGTTATAGGGGGTTCGCGACCGAACACGCAAAAATTTATTAAAGGTAGCCTTTACCTTGTATTGGGCATAAAAAGCAAAAAGCATAGCCGGAATTACAACAATAATGGAAATATCAAAAACCGGAAAAAACATTACTCTGCCTCCTTACACAAACTTTTGATTGCAGTTTCCAATTCAGTCCAATCGACTTCTGTATTTAAACAAGGCCCATGGGGCCGAATATTGACCACTCCCAAAACAGGGTGAGGGAAAACATCTTGAATTCCACTCATCAAATCCCGCTCACAGGCGATGGCTACAATGGCCCGGGGTTTCATCTTTTTTACCACCTGCCGGGCTCCTGTGCCCCCTGTTACTACCGCCAGCCGAAAACCAAGTTCCTGCTGCATCTCGGTTAAATTACCAATCTGGCACTTCCCGCATCTTTTACAGTTATTTAAATCATGGGTAATCCGGTGGGGGCAGCTTGCTTCCTGGATACAATGAGGAGCTAAAACAAGAATCTCTTCAGGAGAAAAGCGAAGGCGCAAACTTTCAACCAGCTTATTGGTCAGATTTATATAACTTCTTTGCAGCTTCTCCCGGGATAATCCCAATAATTGACCAACTCTGATTACAAAACCCATGAAATAATTTACCGTCAATACCATGGGAGTATGCAGAAAAAAAGGGATCCTATTATTTCTAATTAAAAGCCATATCCCCAAAAACCCGGCAACCAAAACTAAAAAGATTAAGGATAAAATTAAACTTAAAACCAAAAAGAAAATATTAACCAGAACCGAAGGCCCAAAAATGTTAAAAACCCATAAAAAACCCAGGACCAGGAAAAAGGCAAAAAATACTGCGAGGGTCAAGAAAACAAATACAGGGTTTAGTTTTCTATCATCCATTTTTCTCGCCCTTTCCTTCAAACCTTTCCCCATTTTTCAGAGGAAAACCTCGTAGAAAAGCCCCTGAGGGCAAGGCCTTCCTTCCCGGTCTTTGTAGCTCTAAAATCCCCAGGGCACCATTTCCGGTTTGAACTACAATTTCTTCATCTATAACCTGGAGCTGGCCGGGTTGAAATCCCCGAATATTTTTTGTTGATTTCCCCTTCCAGATTTTCCATTCCTCTCCCCTGTAATTAGCCCGGGCGACCGGAAAAGGGTTCAGAGCCCTTATTTTTCTCTCCAAAAGAGCCGCACCCTGCTCCCAATCAAGGTACATTTCTTCCGGTTTGAGTTTGGGGGCATGAACGGCCGGCCCGGATTGTTTTTTGGGTTTTATCTTTCCGATTTTGAATAACTTTAAAGTTTTTAAAAGAAGAGGGGCCCCTTCTTCAGCCATTTTGTTATGGAGTTTTTCAAGAGTATCATCGTTTTCAATAGGGATACTTTTTTGCATTAAAATCGGACCGGTATCCCAGCCTTCATCCATCAACATGGTAGTTAAGCCGCTTTCCCGGTCCCCGTTTAAGATTGCTCGCTGAATAGGATTGGGCCCCCTGTACTTAGGGAGCATTGACGCATGGAGATTTACGGGACCATTTTTACAAAGATTTAATAATTCCCGGCTAATTCTCTGTCCAAAAGCCACTACAACCAGAAAATCTGCCTCTTTTCTGGCAATAAAATCAAGATTATCCCTGCTATTAATATTTTTAACTTCAAATAGAGGAAGGTTAAGTTCTCTTGCCGTTTTTGCAACCGCTGTCGGTTTGGTTTTCTGCCCTCTACCCCGGGGGCGAGAAGGCTGGGAAAAAACTCCGACGACTTCTATTTCTGTATCGGCTGCCAAGACTTTAAGTGATGGAACCGCAAACTCCGGTGTTCCTGCAAAAAAAACCTTCATCAATCCTCAATCTCCTTTTTAGGCAGAGGTCTTCCTCTCTGGATAATCAGTTTGCCCTGCAGGTGATCAATTTCATGCTGCAAAACTCTTGCTGCAAAACCAGAAAATTCCTTTTCAAATTCTTCCCCATAGCGATCAAGCCCTCTCACTTTAATCCAGTTGGCTCTTTTGATTGCCCTTTCTTCTCCAGGCACACTCAAACAACCCTCTACACCTTCTTCACCTTCATCGGTTTCGACTATTTCAGGGTTTAAAATTACTTCTAATCCCTCGCCAATATCATAAACGACTACATGTTTATTGACTCCAATCTGAGGTGCGGCGAGCCCAACACCGGGAGCATCATACATGGTATCCCCCATATCTTTTATCAGCCTTTCCAGGCTTTCATCAATTTTTTTTATGGGACTACATTTGCTTTTTAAAACAGGATCACCCATGGTTCTTATAGGTCTTATGGCCAATTATATCCACCTCACAATTCTTAGGTAATTATAACATCCCCTTAGGATTCAGTTCAAGGTTCACCCCAATGCCGTCCCTGATTAACTCCCTTGTAGCTGGGCTGGTCTTGCTTACCATTTCCCGAAAAACCTCTCTATTTGAACTGCGACAGGATATCTGCCACCTGTATTTTCCTCTTTCCTGGGAGAAGTAAGAAGGAACTGGTCCTATCATTTCTAAATCTCCCCTACGGGCAAAAACCGCAATTTCTTTGGCCAGTTTCCGGGCACCACGAGCCACTTCCTGTTCGGAGGTCCCTGAAAGGATATAAACCAGAAACTGGGTGACAGGGGGATAACTAAATTCCTGCCTAAAATGAAGCTCTTTACTCATAAATTCTTTCCAGTCGTTTTTCGCAGCAAGTCGGAGAGTCAGGTGGTCCGGGTTGTAAGTCTGGATAAATAGCTTTCCACCTTTAACTCTTCGTAAATTAGCATTAATCAGGTGAAATAAATCTTCCTGGCAATCATAAAAAGGCAGGTTCAATTGAGTATCCGCCATGACCATAATACCCACATCAAAAAGGGGGAAAAATTCTTTTAGCATTAGTCTGGTCCCAATAACAATTTCCCATTTACCTTTTTCAATTTCTCCCGAAAGCTTTTCCAGCTGGATTTGGTTTTTTACCCGATCCGAATCAACCATGACCTGCTTCAGGTCAGGGAATAATTTATTTATTTCCTCGGAAACTTTTTCTGTACCGATTCCCAGCGACCTAATATATTTGCTCTCGCATTCAGGACAGACCTGCAGGGACTTTTGTTTTCTCTTACAGCGGTGACAGTAAAGTATATTGCCCTCTTTATGGAAAGTCATAGCCCTTTTGCAACTTTCACAGCGGGCAACAAAACCACAACTTCTGCAGAGAATAAAAGGTGCATAACCTCTCCGATTTACATAGAGGAAAACTTTATTTTTTTTACTTTCCTTTAATTCTTGCAAAAGGGCCTGAGTTTTTTGACTGAAGATACTAATATTACCCTTCCCAAACTCTTCCCGCATATCAACAAGTTCGACTCCGGCTTCCTCCATTTTTAGAGCGGGACTTTCCCTGTAGGTTAAATTTTTCTTATAGATCCCATAGAAGGATTTTAGCGAAGGACTCGCCGAGGATAAAAGCAATCCCCCACCTTCAAAATTAACTCTTTCTCTAGCTACCTCTGCTGTAATATACCGGGGGTTTTCCTGCTGACGATAGGCTTCATCTTCTTCGTTATGGATTATCAGTAGACCCAGGTTTGCAACAGGAGCAAAAACTGCGGACCTAGTTCCTACTAAAACGCTGGGGCTATTCTTCTTGCACTTCCACCATTGGCCATAACGTTCCCGTGGGGCAAGATCGCTATGGAGGATTACCGTTTCTGCTGGAAAATATTTAACAAGCATTTCCCCAACACGATCAGCTAATTGAGCTTCTGGTACCAACAATATAACACTTTGACCCATTTTTATTTTGTCATCAACCAGGGAAAAATAAAGTGGCCAGATAGTTTCTCCCGGACCATAATGAAGGACAACTGGTTTTTCCGAGTGTAAATCCAGTCCTTTTTGCTGACCACCCGGCTCGGGAAAAGCTTCTGGTTTTTCGGGGCGAGGGGCTAGCGGATCTTTACCAGAAATTACGCGCTTGATTTCTAGTAAACCTTTTTTTTCCATGGTCCTGATTGTTGAAGAACTTGCTGCAACTTCTCTTTCAATTTCGTTTTTTAAGGGGGGATATTTAATCGAGTTTAAATACTCCCAGACTGCCTTTTGTTTCACAGCCTTTCCCCAGTCAATCTCCTGCTCGATGGACAATTTATAAACCCGGGATTCTTTAGGCGCCGCTTCCCGGGTTATTTCAGGGGGTACAACAGCTTCCAGAGCGGTAATGTGGAAGCAAAAATAATTTTTAACCAGCCATTCAACAAGTTTGAGTTGGGTTGAATTAAGGAGAGGTTCGCCCAAAACATCCTTTAGTGGTTTAATTTTTTCAATTGCGCTTTCTTCTTTTAACCTCCAGACAAATCCTTGCCGAAAACCGTGGCCGAAGGGAATACGGACTTTACAACCGGGTTTAATTTTTTTTCTTAAACAAGGAGGGATCAAATAGTCAAAAACCCGGTCTACTTCTCCATGAGGAATATTAATAATTACTTCGGCCACTTTGGGAACCATTTTAGATCTGTCGCCCTCCTTGCTCCTTCAAATCATTCGCTCTGTCGGTTTTTTCCCAGGGTAAATCCAGGTCTTCTCTCCCCATATGACCATATGCTGCTACCTGACGGTAAAGCGGGCGGAGAAGATCAAGGTCTTTTATTATCTTACTTGGTCGCAGGTCAAAATTTTCCCGAACCAGTTTTTCCAGTTGCCCGTCGCTTATTGTTCCCGTATTAGAAGAATTAACAAAAATAGATACCGGGCGGGAAACACCAATTGCATAAGCAATCTGCACCTCACACTTTCTCGCGAGTCCTGCGGCTACAATATTTTTCGCAACATATCTGGCTGCATAGGAACCAGAACGGTCAACTTTGGTTGGGTCCTTCCCGGAAAAAGCTCCCCCACCATGCCGGGAAAATCCTCCATAAGTGTCAACAATTATCTTTCTCCCGGTAAGTCCAGAATCTCCCAGGGGTCCCCCAATTACAAATCTTCCCGTTGGATTTACATAATTTAGCATTTTTTCATCCTTCAAATTATCGGGAATTATTGGCTCAACTACCTCTTGGATAATATCCTGATAGAGTTGTTCGTTTTCAATCTGGGGATGGTGTTGAGCTGAAACAACAACTGTGTGGACTCTTTGAGGACCCTCAGGTCCATATTCAACTGTTACCTGGGTCTTTCCGTCCGGCCTGAGATAGGGAATAACACCATTTTTTCGAACCCAGGCCAGTCTACGGGCAAGTTTATGGCTGAGCATAATCGGAAGAGGCATTAGTTCGGGGGTTTCATCGCAGGCAAACCCAAACATTAAACCCTGATCCCCTGCTCCAATTTCATGGTCTTCCCCGTTTTGAGCTCGATCAACCCCCTGGGCAATATCCGGAGATTGTTCATCAATAGAGGTCAATACAGCGCAGGTATCACAATCAAACCCATACTTGGCCCTGGTATATCCAATTTCTCTAACAGTTTCTCGGGCAATTCTGGGAATATCCACATAGCAAGATGTGGTGATTTCGCCTGCAACCATAATCAAGCCAGTATTTACAAGGGTTTCACAGGCAACCCTGGCCATTTTATCCTGCTTGATTATTTCATCCAAAATACTATCACTGATCTGATCGGCAATCTTATCCGGGTGCCCTTCAGTTACCGATTCCGAGGTAAACAGGAATTTCCCATTGGAAGACATTTAATCACCCACTTTGTTTAGTTTTACTTCGAGCCTTTTTTTCAGGATAATCTGGGGAATATTGATTTCACAACTGTAGGCCAGGACCATTACCCCCGCCCTGTATGCTTCTTCAACTTTCCGTCCAAAAACGGGATCCATCTCATAGTGCGGAGAAAAAACATTTCCATCTTCTCTCTGCACTGAAAAAAACAAGGCCCCCCTCGCCCCGTTATTCTGAACTTCAATTAATTCATCGATGTGTCTTGCTCCTCTTGCAGTTGGGGCATCCGGGAAAAGGGCGCGACCATCTTGGACCAGGTTAACCGATTTAACTTCAACATAAACCGGCCCCTCAGGAGACCACAGCTTAAAATCAAGCCTGCTTTTGCCAATAGTAATTTCCTTTTTTTCTATTTTTGCTCCCTGAAATTCAGTTAATCTTTCCCCATCAAGTGCTTCAGCGAATAGCGAGGTTGAGAGTCGTGAATCCACTGCAACAAGGCTTTCTGGTCCCCGGACCAAAACAAGGTCCCAGAGAGTTTTTCTTTGTTTGTTCTGGATCGGTTCTAAATAAACTCTGGTCCCCGGCTGCATTAGTTCTTCAAGCCTACCGGTATTGGGGACATGGGCTAGTTGGGTTTGCCCCCTTACCCTTACTTTCGCAACAAACCGGTTTTCCCTTTCCAGCAATATTGCCGGGGTTAATTTATTATACTCCATTTCTTTACCTCTGTTCCATTTTATTTAAAACCCTGAAAAAAACCTTTTAAAGTTTTTAGTAAATTAAAAATTCCGCAGGTCATTTCTCGGAAAGGTATTTAATCCAACTATCAAAAAAACTTATGATGTGTTAAAGCAGTAATTACCTGGGAAAGTTTTTAGGCCCAGATTACAGAGGTTGGGGGGAAATAAAAAAGTTGTTCTCCTCTATCATCTTGCCCCCATAATAATAATAAAATTAAAAAGTCCTCATCTATTTCCTAAAAACACCTATATTTATCTTATACAAGGTATTTTGAACTGTCAACTAAAAAAGGGTCTTGATTGTTAATCAAGACCCTTTTCATTCTTATACCCAGCCCCTGACTCGCATTGCTTCGTCAAGGCGTTTAATTGCAACCATGTATGCTGTAATTCTCATGTTAACATCATTTTCAAGGTAGGCGTTATATACATTTTTAAAAGCCTTGACCATTATTTTTTCCAGTTTTTCTTTTACTTCTTCAGCAGACCAGTAGAAATTCATCAGGTTCTGGACCCATTCAAAGTAAGAGACAGTAACTCCACCGGCATTGGCCAGAATATCAGGAAGAACCAGAACTCCTCTTTCATCAAGGATTTCATCGGCTTTGGGAGTTGTCGGTCCGTTGGCTGCTTCCCCAATTATTTTGGCATTAATATTGGCAGCATTTTTGGTAGTAATAACATTCTCCAGAGCTGCGGGAATCAGAATATCACACTCTAGCTCTAAAAGGTCCTTGTTGGATATTTCGTTACAACCGGGGAAACCTTTTACGGAGCCCACCCGATCCTTATGTTCTTTCAATTCAATTGGATCAAACCCATCGGGGTTATGAACTCCACCTGAAGAGTCGTTGGCTGCAATTATCTTGGCTCCAAGCTCTTTTAAGAGGCGACCGGCAGCACTTCCTGCATTCCCATAACCCTGAATTACAACCGTAGCCCCGTTAAGGTCAAGGCCAATTGCTTTCGCAGCTTCGCGCACCACGATTACACAACCCCGTGCAGTAGCTTCTTCCCGACCCTCAGAACCGCCCAGAATAATCGGCTTACCGGTCAATAGCCCGGGGACGTTTACCCCTTTTAACTGGCTGTATTCGTCCATCATCCAGGCCATTATCTGAGGGTTGGTATAAACATCAGGGGCAGGAATGTCTCTATCCGGACCAACTATTGGAGCAAGGGCACGGATAAAGTTACGGGACAGTCTCTCGATTTCCCTGCGGGATAGTTCTTTGGGATTAACCTGGACTCCACCTTTTCCCCCACCATATGGTATTCCAACAAGGGAACATTTAAAGGTCATCCAGGCAGCAAGGGCTTTTGTTTCATCTATTGCAACATCAGGATGGAACCGAAGTCCACCTTTGGTTGGTCCTAGAGCATCATTATGCTGACAGCGATAACCAGTAAAAACTTTTACAGAACCATCATCCATCCTTACCGGGACTGAGCAGGTGAAAACCCGCATCGGTTCTTTTAATAGGTCATGAACTCCTGGATCCAAGTCCAGTTCCCGAGCCGCTACTGCTAGCTGCTGTTGAACAATTTCATAGACGTTAAGATTTTCTTCCATTAATTAATTCACCTCTTCTTTTATTAATTACTAAAATTCCTCAAAATTTAAGCCAAAAAATCTCCATTAAAACCTCCTTTCCTAGCCAAAATGAGATAATATTACTCCAGCGGCTACGGCCGAACCAATAACGCCGGCCACATTAGGTCCCATTGCATGCATTAAAAGGTGATTGTCTCCATCTGCTTCCAAACCAAGTTTTTGACTAACCCGAGCCGCCATTGGCACTGCAGACACCCCAGCAGAACCAATAAGGGGGTTTATTTTTCCTCTGGTCAACTGGTACATAATTTTACCCAAAACCACACCTGCAAAAGTCCCGACAGAAAAAGCAAAAAGGCCCAATAAAATAATCTGGATCGTTTCCCAAATCAGGAAATTTTCTGCGGTTGCAGTTGCTCCAACGGTCAGGCCTAAAAAGATGGTTACAATATTAACCAGAGAATCCCGGGCAGTCTGAAGCAATCGGTCCACAACACCGGATTCCTTTAACAGGTTACCAAACATTAAAGAACCAATTAAAGGTATGGAAGCCGGGATAAGCAACCCTGTTAAAATGGTTACCGCAATAGGAAAAATTATCTTTTCTTTTTGGGAAACCTCCCTTAACTGGCCCATTCTAACTTTTCTTTCGGTATCATTAGTTAATAATTTAATTATCGGCGGCTGGATCACAGGAACCAGGGCCATATAAGAATATGCGGCAACGGCTATGGGGCCCAAAAGTTCTGGGGCTAGATTCGCCGCGGTAAAAATTGCAGTTGGCCCATCTGCCCCACCTATTATCCCTATGGCTCCAGCTTGGAAGGGTTGAAAACCAACAGCAAGAGCACCCAATATGGTGGTAAAAATCCCAAACTGGGCTGCTGCGCCGAGCAGCATGGTTTTTGGGTTGGCAAGCAGGGGCCCAAAATCCGTCCAGGCCCCAACACCAATGAAAATTAGGGGAGGATAAATCCCCAGACTGGTTCCCTGGTAAAGGTAATACAATAGACCCCCTACCTCTCCTCCCTGGGGTGGTGCCATAACTCCGGTCAGTGGCAAATTAACCATTATTACCCCAAAACTGATCGGGATGAGCAATAGAGGTTCATATTTTTTCTTTATCGCAAGGTATAATAGAACCCCGGCCACTGCAACCATAACCATTTGCTGCCAGGTCATATTGGCAAAACCTGTGCTCTGCCAGAAACTATCAATTGCAAGTTCCATTAATTTTCCCCCTACTCCAAAATTACAAGAATATCTCCTGGATTAACGGAATCCCCTTCATTTACTTTTATTTCTTTAACTTTTCCTTCGGTGTTAGCGGTAATTTCATTTTCCATTTTCATTGCTTCGAGCATCATAAGCACCTGACCTTTTGTAACTTCATCTCCTGTTTTCACGCTTACTTTCAAAACCTTTCCGGACATTGGTGCCTTTATTTCCCCGGGCGCGCCACTGCTTTGCACCGCCTTCTTTTTCTCCTGAGCTCTTGGGGCCGCAGGGGCAGAAGAAGCTGGGGGTTTGTTGGGAGAAGTTGTCGGTTTTTCCCCACCTTCATTAATTTCCTCAACCTCAACCTCGTACTCCTCACCATTTACTCTAATCCTGTATTTTTTCATCCCTGGTCTTAACTTCCTTTCCTTTCTGGTTTATTATTAATAAGTTCCTGGCGGCCCCAGCGGGCCCACTCTTCACCGCGGTGGCTAATCCTGATTATTTTGAACCTGCCAGCGCCCTTGTAAGCGTGGATACCGGCAGTTATAGCCGCAACGGGGGGCTCAGTTTTATCTTCCTCATCTTGTTCGGTTAGGGGTTGATCCTGAGAAGGGGGAGTAGTTTTAGGGCCAAAAATTTTCTCTAACCCCACAACTACCAAACCGAGGAAAATTAAAGCAATAAAAACAGTCCCCGTCCCAAGGATTATTATTTCCCAACCAGCAGTTAAATCAGGCATCTATCTTCCTCCTTAAACCGGAAAATTACCGTGTTTTCTGGGCGGCCGGGAAACCTTTTTGCAGGATAAAAGGTCCAGGGAATAAATTAAACGGGCCCGAGTTGATTCATACTCGATGATATCGTGAATCATACCCCGCCGCGCAGCCACAAGGGGATTGGCAAAGAGCTCCCTGTATTCTTTAATTTTTTCCTGCCTTACCTCTTCAGGATTTTCTGCCGCTTTTATCTCTTTACGGTAAATAATGTTCGCCGCTCCCTCGGGACCCATAACAGCAATTTCTGTATTGGGCCAGGCATAAACAAAGTCCGCACCCAGAGCCTGGCTGCACATGGCCAGAAAAGCTCCCCCGTAAGCTTTGCGAGTAATTAAGGTTACCTTGGGAACGGTGGCTTCAGAATATGCATAAAGGAGTTTCGCCCCGTGGCGAATTACTCCTCCGTGTTCCTGATCGGTCCCGGGAAGATAGCCGGGAACATCAACCAGATTTACCAGGGGAATATTGAAAGCATCACAAAATCGGATAAAACGCGAAGCTTTATCAGAGGAATCGATATCCAGAACTCCTCCTTTATCCTTTGGTTGATTGGCAACTATACCCACAGCTTTCCCGCCCAGGCGGGCAAAACCAACAATAATATTCGGGGCGAAATAGGGGTGCACTTCAAAAAAGTATCCTCCATCGACAATAAGTCTTATTACCTCTTTCATATCATATAGTCGCCTGGTATCTTCAGGGATAATATCCGCAATTCCCTGGGGTCCTGGAGCAGGTGGTTCATCTGTTGCGATTTCCGGAGGATTTTCCATATTATTTGGCGGTAAATAACTCAATAATTCCCGGATAGCGTTCAGACAGGATTCTTCATCAGCATGATTAAAGTGGGCAACTCCACTGAGTTGATTGTGAGTTGCTGCCCCACCAAGTTCTTCAGAGGACACTTCCTGCCCTGTAACAGCTTTGACCACCTGAGGACCGGTTATAAACATCTGGCTTATTCCTTCAACCATAAAAGTAAAATCCATAAGGGCTGGAGAATAAACCGCTCCTCCTGCACAGGGACCAAGAATTGCAGCAATCTGGGGGATTACTCCAGAGGCCAGTGTGTTGCGATAGAAAATATCCCCATAACCGTCTAAGGCGTCCACACCCTCCTGGATCCTCGCCCCACCTGAATCATTCAACCCAATTATTGGGGCCCCATTCTCCAGGGCCAGATCCATTATTTTTACAATTTTCTTGGCGTGTGCTTCCCCAAGAGTTCCACCCATTGCAGTGAAGTCCTGGGCAAAAACAAATACAAGTTGCCCATTAACTGTCCCCGAACCTGTTACTACACCTTCTCCGGGAACTTCCCGGCTTTCCATTCCCAGGTCGGTAGCCCTGTGGGAAGTAAAAAGGTTAATTTCCATGAAAGAATCGGAATCCAATAATTTTTCCAACCGTTGCCGGGCTGTTAACTTTCCTTTTTCATGTTGGGCTTTTATTTTTTCACTACCCCCGCCGAGTTTCGCCCTTTCCTTTAGTGACTGCAGGGTTTCTCCTTTTTTTGCTTTCATAGTCACTCTCCTCTACTCATGCTGGCATAATTCTAATAAAACTCCCTGGGTTTCCTTAGGATGGACAAAGGCGATCAGGGCTCCTCCGGCCCCCGGAACTGGTTCTTCATTAATCAACCTGATCCCTTGCTCTTTTAATTTAGCCAGTTCGGCTGCAACATCATCAACCGAAACCGCAAGGTGGTGAATTCCGCTTCCTTTTTTGTCCAGGAATTTCTGAATGGGACTTTCCGGGTCAGTTGGTTCTAAAAGTTCGATCTTGCTTTCTCCTAGGGGTAACATGGCAACCCGGACTTTTTGGGAAGGAACCTCTTCAATATTTACAATTTCCAAACCCATAAGTTTATAAACTTTCGCTGCCTCTTCAATATCAGTTACAGCAATACCAATGTGGTCTATGTGCACTTTAATCACTCCCGGAAATCAATTTTTCTGCCCAGTAAGCAGGTGACTTTTCCCGCCTGTTAATAGATTTTATGGCCTTTTCCCAGTCTTCTGTTCCTAGGAGGGGCCCAAGATACAGGTCCTGAAAGCGAGCCTGCAGGTGCATCTTAAGAGCCATTTCATTCCTCATCTTTTCTTTCTTTTCTTTTTGGCCTGATTTCTCCAGGGTTTTCTGGTGATCTTGGAATTTCTCAAGCAAGGTATCAAGATTCTGTCCCTGGCTGGCAACCAGTTTAATTACCGGGGGAACCCATTTTTCATCCTCGTTCCGGGAAGAAAGCATACTTTGCAATAACCCGGCGAGGGTCTCCGCTCCCTCCAGATCAGCCTTATTTACAACAAAAATGTCACCAATTTCCAGCAGACCAGCTTTTATTGTTTGAACATCGTCGCCTGTTCCCGGCATCATAATTACTGCAACAGTGTCCGCAAGAGATACAATATCTGTTTCCGATTGCCCAACACCAACAGTTTCCACCAGAATCCTGTCAACCCCAAAAGCCTGGTACAAAGCAACTGCGTCCATTATTGCAGGGCTGAGTCCACCTAAAGCCCCGCGGGAGGCCATGCTGCGAATGAAGATCCCCTCTCTTCCGGCCAAATCCATCATTCGAACCCGGTCCCCGAGAATAGCTCCTCCGGAAAAGGGACTGGTGGGATCGACGGCTAAAACTCCAATTCTTTCAGAACAGCTGGCCAAACTATCTACCAGGTAATTTGTAATGGTGCTTTTCCCCACACCCGGTGCTCCAGTAAGACCCCAGATTGGACAGGGTTTGACCTCGGGGTAAATGGAATCTAGAAGTTCTCGGTAACCCTTGCTTCTATTTTCCACGAAGGTTAGACCTTTAGCAAGAGCTTTTTCCTCACCCTCAATTATCCCCCGGGCCAGTTCATCTACCTTTTTACCCATTAACTTTTTCCTTTATATAGGAAACGATATCTTCCGTGGAAGTGCCTGGAGAGAAGATCCGATCAAATCCAATTTTTTCAAGTCGCTTGCGGTCTTTCTCAGGGATAATCCCTCCACCAATCAGAAGGATATCTTCGTTTCCTTTTTCCTGGAGCAGTTCTGCAACTTTTTGGAAGAGGTGGTTATGGGCTCCAGAAAGGCTACTCAAGCCGATTACCTGGACATCTTCCTGAACTGCAGCGGAAACTATCTGATCGGGAGTCCGGCGAAGACCGGTATAAATAACTTCCATGCCCGCATCCCGTAAGGCCTGCGCCACAACTTTAGCTCCGCGGTCATGCCCATCAAGACCCGGTTTGGCAATTAATACTCTTATTTTATTCTCGGCCATGTTTCTGCCTCCTAACTTTAAAATGTGGGAGCCTGGTACTCACCGTAAATTGAACGCAGAACTTCACAAATTTCCCCGAGAGTTGCATAAGCCTTGACGGCCTCAATAATTGCTGGCATAAGGTTTTCTTCTGCTTCGGCGGTGTTCTTAAGCTTTTCCAGTGCCTTTTGAGCTTCTTTTTCATTTCTTTTTTCCCTGCTATTTTTTAGTTTCTTAATCTGTTCTTTTTCCATCTGGGGATCAACTTCCAGGAGATCAGTCGGAGCAACTTCTTCCTGGGCAAATTTATTTACTCCTACAACTATATCTTCCTGTTGCTCAACTCTTTTCTGCATTTCATATGCGCTTTTCTGGATTTCTCGCTGAACATAACCTTTTTCAATTGCCTTTACCATCCCGCCCATTTCTTCAATTTTATCCAGGTACTCTTCTACCCTTTTTTCAATATCATCGGTAAGGCTTTCCACATAATAAGAGCCTCCCAGCGGATCTACAGTTGAGGTTGCACCGCTCTCATTGGCAATAATTTGCTGGGTCCGCAGAGCAATCCGTACTGATTCCTCGCTGGGCAGGGCCCATGCTTCATCATAGGAATTGGTATGCAGGGATTGCGTTCCACCAAGAACTGCTGCCAGGGCCTGGATGGTAACCCTTACGATATTATTTTGCGCTTGCTGGGCAGTTAGAGAAGCCCCTGCAGTCTGGGTGTGGAAACGAAGCATTTTACTCTTGGGGTTCTTTGCTCCAAACTTTTCCTCCATAATTTTTGCCCACAATCGGCGGGCAGCTCGGAATTTGGCCACTTCTTCCAGGAGATTCATCTGCGCATTGAAGAAAAAAGAAAGCCTGGGGGCAAATTCATCAACTTTTAACCCTGCCTGGAGAGCAGCCTTTACATAGGCAATTCCGTCAGCAAGAGTAAAAGCAAGTTCCTGGACAGCATTTGCTCCTGCTTCCCTGATATGATAACCGGAAATACTGATTGTATTCCAGTTTGGTAATTCCCGTGAACAGTAGGCAAAGATATCTGTGATCAACCGCAAAGATGGACCCGGGGGAAAGATATAAGTACCGCGGGCAAAATATTCTTTCAAAATATCATTTTGAATGGTTCCCTTCAATTTATCAGCTGAAACCCCCTGCTTTTCCGCCAGTGCTATATACATTGCCAAAAGAACTGCTGCTGGAGAGTTAATAGTCATAGAAGTACTGACCTTATCCAGGGGAATCTGATCAAAAAGAATTTCCATATCGGCAAGGGAATCAATCGGGACACCAACCTTGCCCACTTCCCCATCGGCAAGTTGATGATCTGAATCAAGTCCAATCTGAGTTGGCAGGTCAAAAGCAACGGAAAGTCCGGTCTGACCCTGTTCCAGAAGGTAGCGATAACGCCGATTGGATTCCTCGGCGCTGGCAAAACCCGCGTACTGGCGCATTGTCCAGGGCCTTCCCCGGTACATAGTTGGATAAACACCGCGGACAAAGGGAAACTGGCCTGGAAAACCGGTCTTTTCAAGATATTCGTCATCAGAAAAATCCAGGGGAGTATAGATTTCTTTTACCGGTTCGCGATAGGAGGTATAGGCTTTATTCCAGCCTCTTTGCTGGAACTTGGCAAAAGGACCTTCCCGCCATTTTTTCAGTTTTTCTTGAATTTTTTCCTGCCGGTCCTTGTCCTTCATTCTTCTTCCTCCTCCTCCTTGCTTTTTATTTTGTATTGGTTCAGGTTCTCGGCCAGCTCTTCACCAAGTTCCAGGGCCTTTTGGTTTAAATCCTCGGTTCCCCTGGGCACTCTTTCCAGAACAGCTTCTTTTAATTCATCTGTTTTTACCACTTCGTGCAGTTTATTAAAAAGAGCAAGGGAAACTACATTAACTACCATCCTGGTTCCCAGTTTTTCCTGGGTTAACTTTTGAATTGGTACGACGTAAGTAGGGCCGCCACGCGTGGCAATATCTACCCTTTCATCGACTACCATGATCCCGTATTCCTTGAGATCCCTGTTATATTTATTATATGCTTCCTGGGTTAATGCAAGGAGAAAATCGGGTTTGTTAACCTGGGGATAGTCTATTTCTTCATCAGAAATGATGACTTCAGCCTTACTGGCTCCTCCACGGGCTTCGGGCCCATAAGACTGGGTTTGAACAACTTCTTTATCTGTAAACCGGACCACAGCCTCGGATAGAATGATCCCTGCCAGGATCAAACCCTGGCCTCCCGCGCCGCTAAGCCTGATCTCATACCTGGCCATTATTCTTTACCCCCCCGCACACTGTTAATTAATTGGTCATACCGAACTGTATACTCTTCGCCATCTCCTTCTGCAAATATCCCCGTAATTATTTTACCCTTTAATTCCTCGGGATCCAGGTCCTTGGCTTTTTTGATATCAATAGAATTTTCCTTCTGCCACTCCAGCATTTCCACCGGTGTTTTCATTTTATTGCGGCGACCATAATAAGTTGGACACTGGCTTATTGCTTCTACATAAGAAAAACCTTCTTTAGAAAAGGCTTTTTCCACATATGAATCCAGCTTGGGAAGGTGGTATACCGTTCCCCGTGCAACAAAATTTGCCCCTGCAGATTTGGTGAGTTCACACAGGTCAAAAGGTGGTTCGATATTACCGTAAGGTGATGTTGTGGCCATTGACCCTTCAGGGGTCATTGGTGAATACTGGCCACTGGTCATTCCATAAATTTGATTGTTAAACAAAACCACATTAATTCCAATATTTCGACGGCAGGCATGGATGAGGTGGTTTCCTCCGATAGCGGCACCATCTCCATCCCCTGTTATCACAATCACCTTTAATTCTGGATTGGCTAATTTTATTCCGGTGGCAAAAGCTATTGGCCGGCCATGAACTGTATGCAGGGTATTGAAATTCATATAACCGGGGGCGCGGGAGGAACAACCTATCCCCGAGACAACCGCTACTTTTTTGGGATCCCAACCCATCTTGTCTATACCTTTAACAATACTCATCATTACAGAACCATGACCGCAACCCGGGCACCAGATATGGGGAAGTTTATCTACGCGAAAAAACTTTTCCATTTCCATTTAATTAACCCCCTCCAGTTTTGCAAGTATCTGTTCGGGAGTAATGAGGACTCCATCAGCCCGCTGAGCTCCACGAATAGGAACTCTTTTATCCATTACTCTCTCCACTTCACCTATCAACTGCCCTCTATTCATTTCAGCAACCACTATATTGTTCTTGTCATGTCCCGCCTGGACGACAATTTCTTCGGGGAAGGGCCAGATCGTTTTCAGGATTAAAAGCCCAACTAAAAGACCTTTTTCCCGCGCGATTCTCCAGGCTGCCTTGGCCGAACGGGCTGACGCACCGTAGCTGATTATCAATTGATTGGCCTGGCGCAAACCATAAGTTTCATAAAGGTACAGAGTTTCTTTGTACTTATCAATTTTTTCGTGGAGACGGTTTAATAACCTACTGGTAACCTCGGGCCTGTTTGAAGGGAAACCAGTCTCATCATGGTATAACCCCGTTGTATGGAAGCGATAACCACTACCATATGGGGGCAGGGGAGGGATCAAATCCTCGTCAGTAATATCATAGGGCTGGAAGGATTCCGATGCCCCATGGGGTTGCTTTCTGTTGCTAATAACCATTTCTTCTTTTCGGGGAAGGATAACCCTTTCTCGCAGGTGGCCAATTGTTTCATCGAGCAATAAAATTACCGGGGTCCGAAACCTTTCAGCCCAGTTCACAGCCTGGAAGCTTAAAAGGTAAGCATCGGTAACGGAGTTCGGACAAAGCACAAGGGCAGGGTGATCACCGTGGGTTCCCCAGCGAGCCTGCATCACATCTCCTTGAGCTGGAGACGTCGGCAATCCAGTGCTCGGGCCAGCCCTCTGCACATTCATAATCACGCAGGGGGCTTCAATCATATTGGCAAAACCTATTATTTCCTGTTTGAGGGAAAAACCAGGACCGCTGGTTGCAGTCACTGCTTTTTTGCCAGCAAGGGAGGCTCCAACAACTGCAGCCATACTGGCAATTTCATCTTCCATCTGGATAAACTTCCCGCCCACCGGTGGAAGTTTAGCGGCAAAATCTTCCGCAATCTCCGAGGAAGGAGTTATCGGATATCCCGCGTAAAAGCGAACTCCAGCGTCAAGAGCTCCTTCAACGCAGGCTTCATTACCCTGCATTAGCTTTACTCTCTCAGTCATTATTCTCAATCACCTCAACTTTTATGGCATAATCGGGACAGCGGAGAACACATTGATTGCAGGCAATACAGTTTTCCGGATCCTTTACTTCCATTTTCCCATTACTTCTAAGTCCCAAAATTTTTTTGGGACAGAAAGTTGCACAAATTTCACAACCTTTACACCAGGATTCGTCGATCGCAACCTTCCCTTTTTTTGGCAACCTTTACACCTCTTTCGCTTCAACTTTTGCAAACAATTATACAATTTTTACAAAAAAAGAATAACTCCTTCATAATATCTCTAAAAAGTATACATAAATAATAAGAGCCCAAAAGGCTCTTTTTATTTGATTTCACGCCTGAGTATCTGCACCTCATCAAGGATCCTGTTTCCCAGATCAAATTTGGTTGCGGGAGGTAGGTTTTCATAAGAATCGGGGAAAACAAGGGTTGCCTGATTTGTATCAACTCCAAACCCGGAGCCCTCCGCGGAAACGTCATTGGCGACAATAAAATCCAGATATTTTCTTTTTAATTTTTCCTGGGCATTGGCAACAATATTCTCGGTTTCAGCGGCAAAACCTACCAGAATTCGGTCACCTTTTTCCCGACCGATTGCTTCGAGAATATCTTCATTGCGCTCTAAAGCCAAAACAAGTTCCTTTTTCTCTTCTTTTTTCACTTTCATTTTAAAAGTTTCTTTGGGGCGAAAATCCATCGGGGCAGCGGCTTTTATTATTACATCGTGGTCCAAACACCTTTTTACAACAGCCTCCAGCATTTCGCTTGTAGTTGAAATCCTTACCAGTTCATTTAACCCCCAGGGAGATTTTAAATGCGTAGGCCCGGTAATCAGGGTTACCTGGGCCCCGCGGCGCAAAGCTGCCTGAACGATAGCGTAACCCATTTTTCCTGATGAAGGATTGGTCAAAACCCTTACCGGATCAATAAACTCCTGGGTTGGGCCAGCAGTGACCAGCAAACGCATTCCGGCAAGATCCTTGGGGGTTAAGGCCCGGATTACTTCTTCAATTATAATTTCGTTATCCGCAAGCCTGCCCTTACCCGAAGACCCTTCAGCCAATCGTCCCACTTCCGGCTCAATGAAGGAATAGTCCATTTCCTGCAGCTTCCTGAGATTAGCCTGGAGAATTGGATTTTCATACATCCGGGTATTCATGGCTGGAGCAAAAAGAACGGGGGCTTTTGTTGCCGAGATGGTTGTGGTCAGAAGATCGTCGGCTATGCCACTGGCTACTTTTCCAATAATATTGTAAGTCGCAGGAGCAACAAGGATAAGATCAGCTTCTGTTGCCAGGTCAATGTGCTGAATATTCCAGTTGGCAGGTTCGGAAAACATTTCCGTGGCCACAGGCTGATGGGTTATACTCTGGAAGGTAATGGGACGAACCAGCTCGCAAGCAGCTTTGGTCATAATAACCCTGACTTTGGCTCCCTGTTTTACCATTCGGCTTACAATATCAACCGCTTTATAAGCTGCAATTCCTCCGCTGACACCAATAACAATAGTTTTCCCCTGAAGCAAAATTCCCCCTCCTCAATTACTTAATACTGTCAACCTTTTTCCGGATATAATCTACCTTCCCAGCTATTATTTCATTCATTGCTATCGTTACAGGTTTATTAGTGCTTGAATACTCGATAAGGGGTTGACTTCCATCATTTAAGGCCCGAGCCCTTTTGGCAGCAGCAATAACCAGGGTATAGGGGCTGTCAATTCTCTGCATTAATTTTTCATGACTCAACCGCTTGTTAATAGCCACCCTTTAATTTCTCCTTTCCTCGTCGCAAATAATTCTTTTTATTCGGTCTACAGTTTCCTGTAGTTGATCATTGATAACAATATAATGGTAATCATCCTGCTCCTTCATTTCCTGAAGTGCATTCTGTAAACGGATTTCTTTTTCTTGAGAGGAGTCTGTTCCTCTTTTCTCCAAACGTTGGGCCAGTTCTTCTAAACTTGGGGGAGCCAGAAAGATAAAAACCCCTTCAGGACACTTCTTTTTTATCTGTCTTGCTCCCTGGACATCGATTTCCAGTATAATGTGTTTTCCGGCCCGAACAGTCTTTTCGACAAAATCCCGGGGAGTTCCATAAAGGTGATTGTGAACCCGGGCCCACTCCAACCAGCGGTTCTCCTCAATACCTTTTTGGAAATCCTCGGGGGTAAGGAAAAAATAGTCTTTACCGTGAATTTCTCCGGGGCGGGGCGGGCGGGTTGTTGCTGAAACGGAATATACTAAATCATCTCTTTGCCGCAATAATTCCCTGAGAACTGTTCCCTTCCCAACCCCGGAAGGTCCGGAAAGAACAAATAATTTCCCCTCTTTCATTTTTACAGGGGAGCGTCTTTATCGACTAAACGGTGAGAAACAGTTTCCGGTTGCACTGCACTGAGAATAATATGATCGGAATCGGTAATTACAACTGCACGAGTCCGGCGGCCATAAGTAGCATCCACAAGGCGTCCCTGTTCCCTGGCTTCCTGAATAATTCTTTTTATGGGAGCCGATTCAGGACTTACAATTGCGATAATCCTGTTAGCTGCAACAATATTTCCAAAACCAATATTAATAAGCTTAATAGCCATTAATTATCCCTCCTGAAAACTCATAAAATGTTTTGAACCTGTTCCCTTATTTTTTCCACCCAACTTTTTAACTCAATAACCCTGTATAGGACTTCACTGTTATTAATCTTGGAGCCGATGGTGTTAATTTCCCTGAGCATCTCCTGAGCAATAAAATCCAGTTTTTTCCCAACTGCATTTTTCTCCCGTAACGCCCCACTTAAATGTTCTAGATGGCTTTCCAAACGGACTATTTCTTCCTGAATATCGCTGCGCTCCGCTAACACCCCCGCTTCCATCATTATTCTTTCTTCGGCGAAATCATTTTCCTCGAGAAAGCTCTCCAGTTTGCTTTTTAGCTTATGATAATGTTCTTTCTGGATTTCGGGCAATATTCCTTTTATATTTTGCACCATTTCCGCAATTTTTTTCGCATATTCTTCTATTTCCTTTTTCAGCGTCTCCCCCTCTCTTTCCTGCATAAAAATTAATTGTTCCAGGGCCTGTTTTACAGATTCCTGGAGAACTTTCTTTACTTCTTCCAGTTCAGGGGTTTTTTTCTGTCTCAAAACTCCAGGAAGAGAAAGCTTGAATTCTTCGCTAACCATTCCCCTGCCGACAGCCTGGGTGATGGCATGATTGTAGGCTTGAAGTAGGTTGTTGTCCAGGGAAATCTCCGGAACTTCCCCCTCTTCAACCTCAACGTTAATATTCAAGTCAACCCTGCCCCGGGCAATTCGCTCTTTCACCACTGATCTAACCAGCGGATCCAGGGAAGAATATTCCCCCGGAAGATAAATATTAAGGGAAAGATTGCGGTGATTTACACTTTTAATTTCGGCCTCAAAAATCCAGCGACCTTTTTTGGCAACCCCGATCCCATACCCGGTCATACTTCTCATTTGGCACTCCTCCTCTGCATTCTTCTAGATAATACCACAATAGAAGTGGTGTTTCAATAATTCGTCCGAGGTTTTAAAATGGCGGATTAACTTTTCCCGGAAAAATTATCGCTTGACTATAGGCACCCAAATAGTAAATAATAGCATATACAGAGTTGTGATCCGGGGAGGAGTTTTATCATGGACGGTGTTATGCTTTACAAGGCTAAAGAGGAGCTGCAGAGGGAACTAGAAACTGGCTATATCATCAAAATATATCAACCCCACCAGCAGGTTGTTAATTTTGAATTCCGCTCCCAGCAGAAAAATAAAAACCTATTTATTTTTCTACACCCTTCTGACCAGGGGATTTTTCTGGCAGATTATAATATGGACAACCCCCTTAAACCCCCTTCCTTTACCATGTTGCTCCGCAAGTACCTGCAGGGAATGCCCCTGGATAGAATTGAGCAACGGGGCTTGGATAGAATGCTTGTTTTCCATTTCGGTTCCTACCAGTTGATTGTTGAATTGATGGGCCGGCATGCCAATTTAGCCCTGGTAAAAGAAGGAAAAGTTCTGGGAGCTTTAAAACCCCAGGGAGAAGAAAGCCAAAGACCCATCGGTTCGGGGTTACCATATAACCCCCCTCCTGCCCAGGGGAAATACGATCCCTGGGAGATCCCCTGGGAAATTTTAAAAGAGAAAAACAGTGATAAAAAAACCTGGAGATTGTTATTTGATAATGTTGAAGGAATTGGTCCCAAAACTGCAAGGGACCTGGTGGCTAGGGCTGAACTTGATCCCGAAGAAAAGGTTGGAAATCTTGAAAATCATCAATTCGATAAAGTCAAAGAAGTTGTTTCCTGGCTGGGAAATTTCCTCAACACCTCTCCACCCCACCCTACTGCCCTATATGAAGACGGAAAATTATTTGAAGTTTTTCCCTTCGAACCAGTTGCCTGGCCGGAAATGGAAAAAAGAAAATTTCCTACCCTGTCCGGATTATTGGGGACAACCATAATTCAAAGCTGGGAAAAAAATCAACTTCAGGGAAAAAAGAAGCAACTACAAAAAATGGTTAATAAAGAGCTGAAGAAAAAAGAACGGAAATTACAAAAGCTGCAGGAAGACCTGCGGGAGGCACGGGGAAGTGAAACTCTCAAGGTGAAGGGAGAACTTTTAACCACCTACGCTCATAAAATAAACAAAGGGGATCAGGTAGTTGAACTGCCCAATTATTACCAGGACAATACCCCGATAGAAATTAAAATAAAGCCAGAACTTTCCCCTCATGCCAACGCCCAGCAATATTTCAAAAAATACCATAAAAAGAAAAAAGCCTTAAAACACCTCAAAAAACAGATAGGTTTAACCCGGCGGGAGGTAAGGTACCTGGAAGAAGCAAATCATTACCTGGACCAGGCGGATTCCCTGAGAGAAGTTTGGGAATTAGAAGAGGAATTTAAAGAAACAGGCGTAATTCCCATCCGGCGGAAAAAAAGCAGCCCTGATGTCAAAAGCAAGCCCCGCCAGTTCGAAACTTCCGACGGGAAAACAATTCTCGTAGGCAGAAACAACCGCCAGAACGAAGAGCTATTTCGGAAAGCAAAATCGCATGATTTGTGGTTCCATACCCGGGAAATACCTGGATCGCATGTCATAATCAAAACTGAAAACGTGGCTGTAAAAGATGAGGACCTGCTTAAAGCGGCAACCCTGGCAGCCTTTTTCAGCAAAGGTAAACAGGACAGTAAAGTTGCGGTTGACTACACCGAGGTTAAAAATTTAAAAAAGCCCAAGGGCAGTCCTCTCGGTTTTGTTCACTATGAAAATTATCAGACGATACTTGCTCCACCTGAGCTTCCTGAGTCCTAAAAAAAGGCACGGGTTACCCCGTGCTTTTTTTATTCCATCTCCGATACTCCTGTGAAATTAAATCCATCAATTACCAGGGCAGGTGCCTGAGGAGCCCCAATTTGGAAGGGCATTTTTCCGAGGCTATCTCCCACCCCAACTACTTTCTTCAGTGCTTCAATTATGTTCTGGGTAAATCTCAGATTTTTGAGTGCATGCTCAATTTTTCCATTTCCCACCCAGAAGGTGCCATCCCTGGTTAAACCGGTTATTATAGTCTTTTGCGGGTGAATTACTCCTACGTAATGGAACCTTGTGACCAGAACTCCTTTTTCCACTTTTTGCAGGAGTTGATCCTTGGTCTCTTCCCCGGATCTCATTTTAAGGTGCATAGGCATCGCCCCAAATGTCCTGAAACCGGGAGGTAGGCCATGCCCGGTTGATTTTCTATCCTCTTTTTTAGCTAAATAATGATCGTAAACATAATTCTTGTAAACCCCTTCTTCTACGAGAGGAATTGGTCTTTTGGGCATCCCCTCTCCATCATAGGGAAAGGGCAAACCATTTTCGTCATAGGGGTCATCAATTATGGAAATACTCTCTGCCATGACCTGTTCCCCGATCTTTCCTGTGAAAAAACTTCTGCCTTCATTACAGGCAAGTCCATTAAAACCAATGAAACTAAGGTAACCAAGCAACTCGCAAACAGCAAGGGGTTCCAGGATCACCGTATACTCACCCGGCTGAAGGGACTCTCTTGCCTGAGTGGCTGCACATTTTTTTGCAGCCTTCTCAGCAACTTCAGCAATTTTTAAATCATCAACATTTACCTGAACATCCTGGGCAAAACCTTCTCCACCTCCAGGCCCCCCCATATATAAGACCTTTAAAAACGCCTGGGAAGTTTCCCATTCCCGGTAGTTCCCACTGGAATTCAGGGAAATATATCTGTTGGCTTGAGTTGAAAAAGTTCCAAACCCTTTAAAACCTTCCCTTTCACCAATACTCCTAACCTCTGCAATTCCTTTCGCCCTTTTTTCAGGGCTACAGTTGGCTGTTTTTTCGGAATATGAAGGTAAATCAGGAGCGATTTCTTCCGAAAAAGGTAGCCCCGGGAAGTCAAGGTCCGGTTTTTGAAAACTTGCGGCTTTTTGGGCTCTTTCTATTGCCTGTCGCACTGAAGCAGGGCTTGGGTCCGTTGTGCTTGCACTCCCCTTGCGTTTTTGGTCATGAACAACCACGGTAAGATTTGTTGTTTCCTGGCTAATATTTTGGTGGATGATTGATTCTGCAAAACGGGAAAGTTTGAGATTTCCCTGCTGGCAGAATATTTCGGTATGTTCTGCCGGAGATTCAGCAACCATTTTTTTCAATTCTTCCCTTTTCATCGGCTGACACCTACCTTTATGTTTCTAAACCTGGCATAGGAAGCTCCATGACCTACCGGTGCGGCCTGCATGGGTTCGCCTTTCCCGCAGTTGGGAACACCCCACATCTTCCATTCCGCTGAACCAGCTATTCCATCGCAGGAACGCCAGAAAGGAAGAGTGCTCCCCGTATAGGTCGGGTTTTTTATCATGCCCTTAATTTTTCCATCTTCAATTAGCCAACCGATCTCTGTTCCAAATTGAAAATTTATCCTTTTATCATCAATACTCCAGGATTTAATCATATCCAAAAGAATGCCCTTCTCGGTCCCTTGAATTAATTCCTCGCGGGAAGAATTCCCCGGTTCGAGATTAATATTCGTCATGCGGATGATGGGGAAATTACTCCAGCCAATAGCTCTCATGGTCCCATTACTTTTCTGCTTTAAAACCGGTGCAGTTTCTCGAGAGGTTAAATAGTTTTCAAAGCGTCCGTTTTTGACAATGGGAACTCGCTGGCCGGGAACACCCTCATCATCATAGGCAAAGCTGCCCAGGGCTCCAGTTATCGTAGCGTCAGCATAGATATTAACTAATTCTGAACCATAAGCCAATTCTTTCAGGTTCTCCGGAGTCAAAAAGCTTGTTCCTGCAAAAGCTGCCTCGGTCCCCAGGACTCGATCCAGTTCGATGGGATGTCCACACGATTCGTGAACCTGCAACCCCAGCTGACACCCTCCGAGGATAAGGGTCATTTCTCCTTCGGGACATTGTTCTGCAGTTAAAAGCTCTTCTGCTTCTTTTCGAACCCTATCGGATTCCACTTCTAAATCCATTTCCCTGATAAATTCGAAACCTTTCTGAGCGTAATTGCCGCCAAATGCACTGGGATAAGACCGTATTTGGCGGTCTTTTCCATCAGTACTCATTGCGCTAATTCCGGCTCCAGTCCTGTAAAAGGTCTGTTCTATTTCTGATCCTTCCGAGGAAATAAATAACTTCTTTTCTCTCTGGCAATCGATATTTCCAGTAGTTAGAAAAATTTTTTCTCCCTTCATTCCCTGATGAGCTTTTTGCAGTAGTTCAATCTTCTCATCCAGGGAGACATCGAAGGGGTCTTCTTTAATTTCAGTAGTAAACTCGGTTTTAGCAGGTTCAACAGGGGCAAGATCCCTGGGAGGTTGCCCTTTATTCGCCGCTCGAGCCAGGGCAACCGCTTCCTCGGATAATTGATCGGCTGTATCAAGATTTCCTTCGGACAGGCTCATGCTGGCAAATCCCCAACTTCCATTAACCCAAACTCGTAACCCTACTCCCCGGTCTTCCCCCAGATTCAAGTCTTCAATTTTTCCATTTTTGCATCTGATACCTTGTTTTTCGTTCTCAATATAACGCAAATCAGCATAATCCGCTCCAGCTTCCAGCGCCTTTTTTATCAGCTTCTTCCAGCGTTCCACGTAATCCCTCCTCAAAAAAAAGAGGAAAAAGCCTCATAAGAGGCTTATTCCTCATCCTTTTTAGACTGCGCAATAATTTGTTCGGTTTCACGGGGCGGGACCTTGTCGTAGTAAGCAACTTTCATGCTAAATGTTCCCTGGCCACCGGTAATTGATTTAAGGTCATTGGCATAGTTGGCCATTTCAGCAAGTGGAACGTTGGCTTTAATAATTTGCAATCCGTCCTGGGGATCCATACCCAGAATTTTGCCCCGCTTACTGTTCAGGTCGCCGATAACATCACCCATGTTCTCTTCTGATACTTCGACCCGGACTTCCATAATCGGTTCCAGAAGAACAGGATCAGAATTTTGTACTGCTTTTTTAAAGGCCTTGGAAGCAGCAAGTTTAAAAGCCATTTCCGAAGAGTCAACAGGGTGATAGGAGCCATCAAAAACAGTGGCTTTAAAATCAACAACCTGGTATCCGGCGAGTACTCCTTCTTTCATTGCTTCCCGAACACCCTTTTCAACTCCGGGGATAAACTGGTTGGGAATTGCCCCTCCGAAAATTTCCTCTTTAAACTCAAAACCACTTCCCCGGGGCAGGGGTTCAAGTCGAAGATGGACGTGTCCGTACTGCCCTCTTCCACCGGTTTGTTTTTTATGTTTTTCTTCAACTTCAATTTTTTTCTGAATGGTTTCTTTGTAAGCAATCTTGGGAGCAGTTGTTTCGAAATCAACCCCAAATTTCCGCTTACTTACATCCTTAACCACATCCAGGTGCATTGTTCCCATTCCAGAAACAACGAGTTCGTTTGTTTCGGGATCGTGGAAAACGGCAAAAGTTGGATCTTCCTCTGCGAAGCGATTTAACGCGGTACTAATTTTATCTTCGTCCCCTTCTCCCTTGGGATGGGCTGCCAGGGAAAGGTTGGGCTTGGGAAACTTAATTTCGGGAAGAATAATCGGGTTTTCTTTTTCACAAAGGGTATCACCGGTTCCAGTATGCTGCAGTTTGGCGACTGCTCCAATATCTCCTGCAATTACTTCATCGACATTTTCCTGGTCTTTCCCCTTTTGATTATAAAGCTTGGCAATTTTTTCACTTTCTTCTTTGTTGGAATTGTAAATTTCGGAGTCTATGGTTATTTTCCCGGAGAAAACACGGAAAATTGATAGCCTTCCTACATAAGGGTCAACCATTGTTTTGGCCACCAGGGCGCATGGGGGTTCATCAAGGGATGGTTTACGTTCCACCTCATCCTCACTATCGGGAAGAACACCTTTAAACGGCCCCCGGTCAACAGGTGATGGAAGCACCCTGAGAGCAAGTTTTAGAATTTCATCAACCCCGATACCCTTATTAACTGAGCCGGCAAAAACCGGTATTAATTTCCCTTCCCGCACACCTTTTTCCAGGGCGTTTTCCAGTTCTTCTTTGCTCAATTCTTCTTCTTCCAGGTATTTCATCATCAATTCATCGTCCACTTCAGCCAGGCTTTCCACCATTTCCGTGTGGAATTCCTCGTAGTCATCTGCGTACTCGTCGGGAATATCCTCAACCTTATATTTACCCCAATCTTCGTAAACATGAACTTTCCCGCTGAAAAGGTCAATTACTCCCTTGAAGTTATCTTCAGCGCCCATGGGTATGAAAAGGGGAAGAACCCCATTGCCAAAGTTTTCCTGGACCTGGCTTAAAGCGCCCCGGAAATCAGCACTTTCCCTGTCCATCTTGTTAATGAAAACCAGGCGAGGAAGATTTGCATCATCAGCCATTTTCCAGACTCGATGAGTATTTACCTCTACTCCCGATGCCGCGCAAACCATAACAATAGAACTATCAACCACCCGGAGGGCACCATGCACTTCACCAATGAAATCGATATAACCGGGAGTATCGATCATATTAAATTTAATCCCATCCCGATAAAGAGGGATGTAAGTGGCATTGATAGAAATCCCTTTGTTTTTTTCTTCGGGGGTGAAGTCGGACACTGTAGTCCCTTCTTCGACCTTACCCAGACGATTGGTTGCTCCACTATGAAAAAGCATAGCTTCCAGCAACGAAGTTTTTCCCACACTGCCGTGGGAAAGCAAAGCAATGTTTCTGATGTCTTCAGGTTTAGAAACCTTCACTAAAAACCACCATCCTTATTAAAAAATATAGTAGAGGGAAAAGGCTAATTTGTTTATCCCATATCTCTCTATTTTTTCTCTTTAATGCTAACAAAAACCTTCTTAATCAAGAAAACTTTTTAAGGTAATCCCTTAATTATGATTGGAGCGATATCGGTTATTCCCTTAACCTCCCTGAAAAGGTGGCTATTCTTCCCCATTACATAGGCGGGGACTGGATTCTTTGTATGAAGATGGGTCGAAAAATCTTCTATGTTTCCATGGTCACTTGTAATAATCAGGGTTAATTTTTCCGGGATTTTTTCTATTATACTCTCTAAAAATTCTTCCAGATTTCCGAGAATTATCCGGGTGAAACTGGGGTCATTGCGATGCCCGGCGATATCTGTTTGAAAAAACTCGAAAATAGAAAAATCATTTTCCGAGGCAACATTCAATAAAACCTCTCCTGCTTCTTCCGGTGACCATAGAGGAACATCGTAGCCTCTTTCCCGGAGTTGTTTATTGGTAAATTCCTGATATACAGCCTTTTTATTTCTTAAAGCTTCAAGGGTCCTAAAATTCTGGCCTGCTGCAAGGACAGTATAAGTAGTTACTGAAGCCCTGCGGACATTTTCCCAGGTAAATTCCCTGGTGTAGGCATTGACAAAAGTACTTTTATAACCTTTTTCCTGAACCTTTTTCAGCAGGGATTTTTCCTTAATTAAGGATATCAGGGTGGGACCTGGAAAACCGCTGCGGTGTCCTCCCACCAGTGAGATCGGATTTTCTCCAGTCAGGAGAGCGGTCTGCCCGGTAGCACTCTGGGGTAACCCAGGGCAGTCGAGGGAAGGGTCAGTGATCATCAGACTACCTGTACCTTTTCCAGTTATTATCTCCTTTAAACGAGGAAAATTGTTCTGCATGATGGGGTTTGTTTTCGAGTTATTGTTCAACCCCAAACCATCAATAAAAAATAGTAGAAAAGCCAAATCAGCTCTTACTCTCCCGGCTTCCAGGCTTAACCAGGGGTAGGCCCTGCTCGCAAAGGGGGCAATCTCGGGGGGAGTAAATTTCTACTTCAACTCGCAACAGGGCCTGGAAAGGAACTGGCATTTCAAAATCCTGGGGGCTTCGATCTACAATAGAACCTATTCCTGCTATTTCTGCGCCTTCATTTTTCACAACTTCCAAAACTTCCAGGGCAGATTTACCGGTGGTAACAACGTCTTCCACAATTAAAACCCGGTTCCCAGGTTCAATGGAAAAACCCCTGCGCAATTGCATTATCCCATCTTTACGCTCGGTGAAAATCCCCCTGCAACCAATACTCCGGGCCACCTCGTGGGCAAAAACCACACCACCCAGAGCTGGACCAACTACCAGGTCAATTTTTTGAGCGGAAAATTTCTGGGCCAGCGCTGCTCCCAGTTTTTCTGCCTGTTCAGGGTATTGTAAAATTTGGGCACACTGCAGGTACTTGTCGCTGTGCAAACCCGAGGAAAGCAAGAAATGTCCCTCCTGGAGTACTCCGAATTTTTCAAGTCTCTGCATTATTTCTTCTTTTTTCATCGATCAAGCCTCCCTTTCCTGGTGAGCAAGTCCCACCATTTCTTCCAAACTGGAAAAATTATGGCGATGCATATAATCCAAAAGATAATTTTTTATTTCTATAGGAGCTCTTGGATTAACAAAATTTACAGTTCCCAGTGCTATCGCCCTTGCTCCCGCAAGTAAAAAAGCTACAGCATCCTCTCCCTGGGTAATACCACCCATGCCAATTATTGGAATTTTAATTTGCCGGTAAACCTGGTAAATCATCCTCAGGGCTACCGGTTTTACCGCAGGCCCGGAAAGTCCACCCACTATATTACCCAGCATGGGTTTTTGTCTCTCTACGTCAATCTCCATTCCCATGAGGGTGTTGATTAAAGAAACGGCATCCGCTCCTGCTTTTTCTGCCTGAATTGCAATTGCTCCCACGTCAGCTACGTTAGGTGTCAACTTAATTATAAGCGGTTTAGTGGTTATTTCCCGCAGCCTTGCAGTTATTTCATAAACCAAACCCGGATTGGATCCAAAAGCAAGGCCCCCTTCCCTCACATTGGGGCAGGAGACATTTACCTCCAGAGCAGAAACTGAAGAAAAAGGATCGAGTCGTCTCGTTAATTCTTCATAATCACGAATTCTTCGCCCGGCGATATTTACAATTACCGGGATTTCCAGTTTTTCAAGGAAAGGAATTTCCTCTTTAATAAAATATTCTATCCCCGGGTTCTGAAGCCCAATTGAATTCAAAATTCCTGCTGGAGTTTCTACAATCCTGATACCGCTGTTCCCCGAGCGGGATTCGAGGGTTAACCCCTTGGTTACCAGGCCTCCCCAGCAATTCAGATCAATGTAATTACTGTATTCACGGCCATTTCCATAAGTTCCAGAAGCAGTCAGGAGCGGATTATTTAATTTTAAGGAGCCAATTCTGCTTTGAATTTTAGGTTCCATCAATATTTACCTCCTGCCAGCGAAAAACGGGACCTTCAATACAGGCTCGAACTAACTGAAGTTCTTCCCGGGGCGGTTTTTTCACCTTTACTGCGCAGCCCAAACAGGTTCCTACTCCGCAACCCATTCTTCGATCGATGGAAACCTGGATGGAAAAATCACCGCAATCATTGCAAAGGCTTGCTATTTCCCTGTACATTCCCTCCGGGCCACAACAATAAAGGGAAGTCTTTTTTTCAGTTTTAAGATGCGGGGGAAGTAAATCGGTAACCTGCTTTGCCTCACCACGAGGAGAATTTTCATGACTTGAAAAAAATTCAACTTCCTCTGGCAAAAAATCTTTTATAAAAAGGAGTTCTCGCTCCCTCATTCCCAGGAAAAATTTATTATCTACTTCCTTTTTGATTAAACGATGGGCTAAAAACACCAGGGGGGCGGCTCCAACTCCTCCTCCAACCAGAAAATTTTGCCCAGAATCCTCAATCTCGAACCCCTTTCCCAGGGGGCCAAGCACATCAATTTCATCTCTGGGGCGAAATCTGGTCATAATTCTGGTTCCTCTTCCCACAACCTGGTAAAGGACCGATAGGGTTTCCCCCTGGGCATTTAATATACTCATAGGTCGCCGCAGAAGAGGATCATAAATTGTTCCCAGATTAATGTGGATAAATTGCCCGGGCTCTGCTTGCCCTGCCATACCTGCAGTTTTAATTTTTAGAAAATAAAGTCCTGGGGCTATCTCTTCATTTTTCTCGATTAAAACAGACTCCTGCAGCATGTCGGCCTCCTTTAACCCCAGGCGAGGCGCCCGGCATTTTTTAAAGCGGAATTAATATCTGTCCTCATCTGTTCAACAGCCTGTCTTGCCGCCCATTGATGCTGATCGGGGTAGGTATCCTTTTCATATGCAAAAATAATCGATCGGGAAGCGTTAATTAAAGCCCCCAGGCCATCTTCATTGAAAAACGGGATTACATCTTCAGGGCCAGCTCCCTGGGCTCCATAGCCGGGGACCAGTAAATAAGATTTGGGCATTAATTCCCGAAGTTTCTCCGCAGCTCCGGAAAAGGTTGCACCTGTAACCGCGCCCAACTGGCTGTAGGGAACTTTTTCGGATACTAAATCCCCGCCCCAATCATTTACCATCGTCGCCACTTTTTCATAGAGGAGTTCACCGCTTTCCAAGCGAAGATCCTGGATATCCTTGCTGCCCGGGTTAGAGGTTTTAACAAGAATAAATGCTCCCTTTTTATTTTCCTCCATTTCTCGGAGAAAAGGCTCAACACTATCTTTGCCGAGATAGGGGTTTAGAGTCACTGCGTCGGCATTGAAAACTTTTTTCTTTACCCCGTACCAGAAATTCACTCCTCCCAGATAACCCCGGGAATATGCTGAAGCGGTACTTCCAATATCTCCTCTTTTTATATCCAGGATGGTCAGTAGTTTTTTGTGGTGGGCAAAAGAAATTGTTTCCTCCAGTGCTTTCAAACCCCAGTGGCCGTATTCTTCAAAAAAAGCAATTTGCAGTTTAACCGCAGGAACCGAATCTTTAACTGCTTCGATTATTTCCCGGTTGAAATTTAAAAAAGCTTCTCCAATTGCTCTCCGGTTGGGCCCGTATTCATTAATTGCCATCTCCTTAATATGCCCGGGAATCCTCTCAAAATCAGGATCCAGGCCAACACAGACATGGGACTTCTTCTTTTTCACTCCTTCAACTAGGTCAACAATAAAATCTTTAGGCACTGTCAACTCCTCCCCGCCGGGAATATTACCCGACCTTTTTCCATTATTTTTTTCCCATTTTTAAATACCAGCACCGGTTTACCCTGAAGATATTCCCCGGAAAAAGCTGAGTTAAGGCTTTTGGAATAAAATTCCTGAGGATCAACTCTCCATTTTTGGGCTGGATCAATTACCGTGAAATTTGCTTTATTCCCCTCTCTGATATCCTCGGGGGGTAATCCGAGAATTCTTCGGGGGTTTTCCGCTAAAAGATGCCCCAGCAAAATCGGCGAAAGTTCCATCCCATGGAATAACTCGTTCCAGATAACACCCACCGCTGTTTCCAGCCCCACTACTCCCCGGGGCGCTTTTTTTATTGGAACATCCTTTTCCCCCGGCGTGTGGGGAGCATGATCAGTTGCAATTGCATCAATCAAACCTTCCGCAACCCCCTGTTGCAGGGCAAGAACATCTTCCCGCCTCCGAAGCGGCGGGTTCATCCGGGCATTGGCCCCCATTTTTTTAACGGTTTCCTGGTCCAAAGCAAGGTGGTGTGGTGTAACCTCACAGGTTAAGTTAAGACCTTCTTTTTTCCCTTCTGCAACCAGTTCAAGGGATTTCTGGCAGCTAATATGGGCCAGATGTAAATTCCCACCGGTTTGAGCAAGACAGTCGATGTCCCGGTAAACCATATTAATCTCCGAAAGAGGATCCTCGGGTTCATATGTCTTATCCTCGCAGTGTTCAATATAAACAAAGCCCAGTTCAAGCGTCCATTGCAAAAGCTCTTTTAACATGTTTGTATCAGGGATTGGTTGTCCATCATCACTTATTGCAACTGTTCCCCCTTTAAAAAGGCCTGGAATGTCAGTAAATTCTTCCCCGGACAGGCCAAAGGTAGCAGCCCCAATCTGGTAATAGTCCGGTCCCTGCAATTTCTTTCCTTTGGCGAGAAGACTTTCCACTAATTCTGGTTGATCAATAACAGGACTGGTATTTGCCATAGCGGCGACGCCGGTGAAACCACCGGCGGCGGCCGCCTGCAAACCGCTTTTTATTTCCTCTTTATGAGTTTGCCCTGGTTCCCTGAAGTGAACATGCATATCAAAAAAACCGGGGAAGACCTGTAACCCTTTACATTCAATTACTTCGGTATTTTCACCGGGATGAGTTACTTCTTTTCCCAGGGAAACAATCCTTTCTTCTTCAATCAGAAGGTCCCCGGTAATTATTTCCTCTTTTCCCAGACAAATAAGGTCTGCTCCCCTTAAAAGAAAGCTCAAATCTATCACTCCTTAACTTTACCCGCAGTTGCTTCGGTTAAAAACCCCATTTCTTTCTGGGGTAAGATCAAATTCAGGAAAATCCCTACCATGGCTGCCAAACCCATTTGTTCAAAAACAAGCTCCCCGACTTCCAGGGAAATTCCACTTAATCCAACAACCAGGGTCAGAGATACGATAATCAGGTTGCGGGGATTGGAAAAATCAACTTCATTCTCGGTAAGGGTTCGTAGCCCAACTCCCGCGATCATCCCAAAAAGAAGGAAGGTTATTCCACCCATTACCGCTGCAGGGATACTCTGGATCAAAGCACCAAACTTTCCAACAAAGCTAATAGACATTACAAAAACTGCTGCCATTGATACAATCAAGGCATTTTTAACACCCGTAAGAGCCAGAACTCCAACATTTTCACTATAAGTAGTGTTGGGAGGCCCCCCAAAGAAACCTGCCAGCATTGTAGCAATTCCATCTCCAAGTAATGTTCGGTGTAAACCAGGGCGGACAACAAAATCCTTTCCAACAGTTTTACTCAGAGCCACAACATCTCCCAAATGCTCGACAATCGTAACCAGGGCAATTGGAGTTATTATGGTTATTGCTGCGAGAGAACCCTGAAAGGAAGGCGCGGTAAATGAAGGCCAGGCCAGCCAGGCAGCTTCATTTAATGGAGCAAAATCTATTAAACCCTGGAAAAGAGCGAATATATAACCACCAACAATTCCAATTAAAATCGGGATCAAGCGGAGAAAACCCCGCATAAAAATGCTGACGACCACTGTCAGGATCAATGTAACCAGAGCAGTAGAAGGATGAGCCATGAACATATCTTTAGCAACCGGGGCCAGAGCCAAACCAATTATTATAATTACCGGTCCAACAACCACAGGTGGAAGCAGTCTTTTAAAGAAATCAGGACCAACCCTTTTTATTACCAAGGCTACCAGTACATAAATAAGCCCAGCAAAAACAACTCCAACCATTGCCGGGCCAATTCCCAAACCCAGGTTTTCCTGGAAAATTACAACCTGCAGGGGAATAATAAAGCTGAACGAAGAACCCAGGTATGCAGGAACCCGCCCCCGGGTAATAAAATAAAATGCAAGTGTCCCTATTGCCGAAGTAAATAAAGCCACTGCAGGATCAAGACCAGTTAAACGCGGCACAAGGATTGTGGCACCAAACATCGCAAACAAGTGCTGAAGTGCAAGCATTGCCGCTTTTCCCCTGCCAAATTTCTCGATCTCCTGCCAGTTTTCCCTAAACATCCCTGCTTCTTTCCCTGCCATTATACCGCCTCCTAATTAATTTTCCCAACCGGTACAGTGAAACAGGCAGGGGAATGTTTTCTCTGGGCTTCCCTTGCCGGCCTCTCTGGACCGAATTAAAGGGCTTTTTTCTTTATTCCCTGTTTAAGTAAACACCATCATTTTGATCAACTTCTTTTAACTCTACCTGCACTATCTCTTTGCGCGAGGTAGGTAAATTTTTACCAACAAAATCAGCTCGGATGGGCAATTCCCGATGGCCCCGGTCAATTAAAACTGCAAGACCTATCTGCCGGGGCCTCCCTTTATCCATCAAAGCATCCATTGCCGCTCTGATGGTTCGACCGGTAAAAAGAACATCATCTACCAGAATTATCTTTTTATCGGAAATCTCAAAGGGCAGGTCAGTTTCGTGCAGGATGGGGTGAGGACCAACCAGAGTGAGATCATCGCGATAAAGGGTAATGTCAAGAACGCCAACCTTAATTTCCCGGCCCTCAATATCTTTCATGCGGGCAGCAATTCTCCTGGCCAGAGGTGCTCCCCTGGTTTTAATCCCAACTAAATAAAGGTCATCGACTTTTTTGTAGGCTTCAATTATTTCGTGGGCAATCCGGGTCAATGCTCTCCTGATATCACCCTCATCCATAATCACTTTCTTCTTTTCGCTCATTTTTACCCCTCCTACAAAAAAAGGCTTCCTATCAGGCTAACAGGAAGCCGCTAAAAATCTTCCTTGTTAACCTCGCAGGGTTAACTTAAAGGACACATATGCTTCTCTAAATATTATCAATAGATATAAAATTTGTCAAGAAATTATTCAAATTCCCGGGCCAGCCTTTCCATTGCTTCTTCAAGTGTCGGGCGGGGACAGCCAATATTAATTCGGAGAAACCCTTTTCCCTGTTCGCCAAATGAATAGCCAGGGTTCAGGCCAACTTTGGCCCCGTGAACTGTTTTTTCCTGCAACTCCTCGTCCGAAAAACCGTATTCATTAAAATCCAGCCAAACAAGAAAAGTTCCTTCCGGATAATGAACACGCACTTTAGGCATGCGGTTTTTTAAGAACTCTACGAGGAATTTAACATTTTCCTCCAGATATTCCAGGAGAGATTCCAGCCACTCTTCACCATGATTGTACGCAGCTGTAAAAGCTATGGTACCCATGACATTGATTTTCCCCAGGCCCAAACGATTCATCGTTTTACAAAATTTATCCCGGAGATCAGGATCAGAAATAACCGTTGCCGATGTTTTCAGGCCAGCGAGATTGAATGTTTTGCTTGGAGCCATGCAGGTGATAACTTTGGAGCTGTAATCTCCAGCAACCTGGGCAAGAGGCCGATGTTCGTTACCTGCAAAAACAATGTCAGACCATATTTCATCAGAAACTAACAAAACATCCCTTGCAGAGCAAATCCGGACAAGTTCTTTTAATTCTTTTTCTTTCCAGACCCGGCCCCCGGGATTATGGGGGTTACAAAAAACCAGCATTTTAGTCCGATCATCTAAAATTTTTTCCAGGTTGTCAAAATCCATTTTGTAACCTTCTTCAGTTTCCAGTAAGGGATTATAAACAAGCTCCCGGTGGTTATTTTTTACAACAGAAAAAAAGGGGGGGTAAACAGGAGGCTGAATAACAATTTTATCCCCTTCACGGGTAAACGAATTAATTGCCAGGGCAATTGCGGGAACAACTCCTGGCGTGGGGATTACCCAGTCCCTCTCAACCTGCCAGCTGTGTCTTTTTTCCATCCAACTGGCAAATGCCTGGAAAAAAGAAATCTGGATACCGGAATAGCCGTAAATTGGATGATCGGCCCTCTCTTTTAAGGCTTTTTGAACTGCGGGAGGAATTGCAAAGTCCATGTCCGCAACCCAAAGGGGTAGAATATCTTTTTTGCCAAAGATATCTTCAGTATAATCCCACTTGATACAATTAGTACCCCGTCTGTCCAAAACTTCGTCAAAGCCGTACTCCATTTTAATCACCCTCACTAGTAAGATATTTGTCGAAACCTGATTCACGGGCAACCTCCAAAAAATCCTCCCAGGGCTGGGCAGAAAAAGACATTTCTTTTTCCAGAAAGGGATGAAAAAATTTTAGTTTAAAACTATGCAGCATTTGCCTGGGGGCTGCCGTGGCAATATTTCTACCCGCATAAACCCTGTCCCCAAGAATAGGGTGGTTGATATAAGCAAGGTGAACTCGCAACTGGTGCGTTCGGCCCGTCCGGGGTTTCAACTCAAGAAGAGAACAGTTTTCAACCTGCCCCAGGACTCGAAAATAAGTCTGGGCCTCTCTCCCACCAACCACCCCGGCCGCCATTTTTTTTCGTTGCTGGGGATGGCGACCAATCGGGGAATCAATCCACCCCTCTTGCCGCGAAAAACCTCCGCTTACAAATGCCAGGTAGGTTTTTGCTACCTCTCTTGCTTTGAAAGCCTTTACAAGTTCGGAGTGGATCTTATCCTTTTTCGAGATAACCATTACTCCAGAGGTATCTCGGTCCAGCCGATGAACTATTCCAGGGCGCAACCGTCCCCCGATTCCTTCTAGGTCCTGGCAGTGGTAAAGGAGAGCATTTACAAGAGTCCCATCGGGATGCCCGACAGCAGGGTGAACAACCAGGTCAGGCTGTTTATTTATAACTAAAACCCAGGAATCCTCATATATAATATTTAAAGGAATTTTTTGGGGAATTAGTTTTATCGGTTCCGGAGGAGGAATTTCAATGCGGATTTCTTCCCCTTCTTTCATTCGATAGCTAGCTTTTACTTTTTTCCCTTCAACGAAAATTCTGCCGTCTTTAATTAATTTCTGGATGAAATTACGGGAAAGATCTTCCTGGTACCTGGCCAGAAATTTATCGACTCGCTCCCCTTCCTCAATAGCTTTTATTTCCCTGGTTTCACCTTTCATTGCTTTCTGCTCTCCAATCTAAAAAAACCTGCAAAAAAAACAAAAAAATGGCAACAGTTATTGCCGAATCAGCAATATTAAAAACAGGCCAGATTTGAAAATCCAGAAAATCAATTACATGTCCCCGAAAAATCCTATCAAAAAAATTGCCTGCCGCCCCCCCGACAAGCAATCCTAAAGCAGCCTTATGCCACCAGGTTTTCTGGGGTAAAAGGTGGCGGTATTTGTAAATCAAAAGAAAAAGAATTACAGTAAAACCTATTAAAATAGCTGTTCTTCCCTGGAATAACCCAAAAGCCCCTCCAGTATTATATAAAAGGGTAATATGAAAAAAATTTTCTATAATCGGCTGAGAGGTAAAAATCTCAAATTTTTTATCAACCAGGAACTTGCTCCCCTGGTCCATTAAAAAAATAATTAGAGCCCAAAGCAAAACCAAATAAATACCCCCCGGACCAATAAATAGAAGTTTAAAGGAATTCCTGGACAATTCGGACCAATCTTGCAATAAATTCCCCGATTACAGGAAGATTTAACTCGCCGAGTCGGAATAGAACCATTAAAAAAATGGCACCAAGAATGGTTGCTCCAACAGCAAAGCCGAGGCCTCTGGCCAGCCCGACAATAAAATTTGTAAACAAAAGTCGCCTTGGAGATTTAAGCAGGTCAAAATAATCCTCAATCCCAATTTCTTCAATTCGTTCGGTAATATCTTCCATCCGCCCGTTAATTTTTTCGAGCATGCTGACAACTTCTTTTTCTTTTGTAGCTTCCTTTTCTCTTTCTTCGGCCATAAATTAACCCCTTTCCTTATAACCATAAAAAGGAGTATTTTTAATGCAAATCAGCGGTCCTGATTAACTCCTGGGCTAACAAATTAAGCGGATCGATAACAAAGCCATTATCTTTAAATAAGGGTTCGTTATAGGGAGGCCAGTAAAGGAAGGATAATTCTGTACATCCCAGGACAACGCCTCCGCGCTTTTCCCTGATAATATTAATTATTTCTTTTAATTCAAGCTGTTTTTCCGCTAAATTCCCACCAGCTTTTACCCCGTAAATCAGGGCTTGAATTCGCTCCTGGAATGATTTTTCTGGAATCTGTAAACCTGAATAAATTCCTGCCTTAATTGTTCCCCGGGTTGCAAGAAGAAAAAAATTCCCATCTTTAAACCCGGCCTGTTCTTGAGTTAATCCCACCATATCTACAAAGGGAACTTTTAAATCTTTCCTGATCTCAGCCAGAAAAGCATGGGCTGTATTGCAGGGCATACCAATCACTTCTGCCCCTGCTTTTTGCAGGCGTCGAACAGATTCCCTTAAGAAAGGAGCTGGGTTCGGGCCTCCTTCAAGCAAAGCGCCGGTCCTATCAGGAATGGCCGGGTTATTGTCAATGATAATCGGTAAATGGTCCTGGTCTCTTTCTGCCCTGGTTTGGGCCACAATCCGGTAGAAAAGAGTAATTGTTGCATCGGGCCCCATTCCTCCAAGAATTCCAATCATTTTTTTATTCTGTTGGCCCATCCTCGCTTTCTTCCTCCTCACCCTGTTCCTGGACCTGAGCTTCGTGTTTTTCTAAATATTCAAGGTGGGTTTCCAACAAGGTCCGGAAGCGAACTCGGAACAACTCTTCTAACTCTTTAAGCTTCTGATAGCGGGAATAGTAATCCTGGATTTGTTTCTGGGCATCTTCAATAATCTCTTTGGCTTTCATTTTGGCTTCTTTAATTATCAAATCGGATTCCTTTTCAACCTGTTCTTTTTCCTCTTCGGCCTGCTGCAACTGCTGTTTTAGGTTCATTTCATTAGCCCTGCATTTTTCCAGTTGGTGTTGGAGTTCTTCGTTCTCTTCTTTTAGCTGGTTTAATTCATTATATACCTCTTCATAATCCCGGCCCACCTGTTCCAGAAAATCATCAACATCTTCTTTTTTATAAGACCAAACCGAAAAACCCTTCCTGAATTCCTTGTTATAAATGTCTAAAGGATTTAATTTCAACTTCAGTCCTCCCTTTTTTTCATCCGCGACATAATTACCCGCAAACGACCTT
>Ga0207421_10000389_pt1 | contig 56327 bp, 51 predicted proteins | sample SodLakKL_010_SED_4_FD_187542 | JGI IMG/M metagenome (GOLD analysis project Ga0207421, IMG submission 187542) | Alkaline sediment microbial communities from Lake Tanatar, Kulunda Steppe, Russia - 8KL_010_SED (SPAdes) (version 2) | ecosystem: Environmental > Aquatic > Non-marine Saline and...
TTGACGGCACAACATCTACCGCCCACTCTTTAAGATAACGGAAAGTTTCCGGCCAATCCTATTTCCGGCCTTTTTTGACCGGTTTCGGTTGGCGGCTCACGGATGAGTTCACAGGCTCTTTTCATACCGCCTCGCACCAGCCGGCGGCTCTCTGGAGATGACTTCCCCTGCTACTGCTTCCGATCACAGCCTTTTGCTTGATCAATTATTGTAAGATTACCGGAAAAACAAGTCCCTGTCAAGGATATTTTTTTCGCTGTTTATTGACCAGGTTTTCAAAAACCCTTTTTCAAAAAAAACCCTTGATAAAGTACCGTATTTGCTTGACAAAAAGGTATAAATAGGTCAGAATATACATATAATTCCGTAATTGTGTTCTTAGAACATGGCACAAGTATGATACAGTGCCACTATTAGCATTTACGGCACTTTAAAACCCATAGACAAGCGGTGAAAACTATGGCCACGCCCCAGAGAAAAACGGCAGTTTTGAGCAGCTCAGAACAGGCGGCGCTGCTCAGGCAACCAAATCAAAAAGCGCCAACCGGACTGCGTAATCTTTGTATGCTGATGTTAATGCTAAGGGCCGGTCTGCGGGCGGGTGAAGTTCTTTGTCTAAGGGTAAGCAATATAAACTTCGAAAAGGGCAAAATCCACATAGCAGAAAGTGGTGCGGCAAAAGAGAGGACCCTGTGGCTGGATGATGACCTGGTGGAGCTTTTAAGTAAATGGGAAAAGATAAGGCCTCAAGGGAGCAATTATTTTTTTACCACGCTAAAGGGAAAGCCACTTAAGGATCGTTATCTGCGGGAAATGGTGAAGAGGCTGTCCCGAAAAGCCGGTATAAAAAAGGATGTTCATCCCCATTTATTGCGGAGTACTTTTGCCGTGAATTTAATTAGGGAAACAAACGATATCCGCCTGGCCCAAAGCGCCCTGGGCCACAGGGATTCATCTACCACCCAGTCTTATATTAAACACCTGTTCAGCGAACACAGCATGACTTATTATGATATTCTTGGCTACAGGCGATGCGGTATCCCGGCTGAAGAAGAGGCAGTTGAAGAGCAGGCAGTAAGGGAGGACGATTACAAGGCCAGGGGCGGGCAGGGCGAAGATGTAGAAAACGTAAAAATAGCGGAGGATGTAAAAAGAAGGGAGGACGGTATGACTGAAAAACCGGGACATAACAAAAATAACTGGGGTATAAAAGAAGAAATGAAACGGGAGGAAAAAAGATTATCCATGAACCCTCACCCCACAGAACCGGAAGAAGAAATAGAAACTTCCATGAACTGTTCCAATGGACAGGACAGGCAAGGCGGAGATGAAAGCGAGCACAATAATCCCGGGCCAGAAAAACAATCTTGGAGTGAATCCGAGAATAGTGAATCCGGCAATGATGAGGAAAAAAACCCGGAACCGAGTATTTTCATGGAATCAGGTGAGAATAGCAGCCAGAAAAAACCAATACCCGCTATAAAATGCAGCAGCTGTTCATATATTATCAGGTACCAGGAGGACTGTCCCAAATGCGGCGCTTCTTTTGCTTCCATATTAAAACACTGGAAAAGAAACATTTAGTTTCACGCGCAGTGCGTTACCCGGTGTATCCTGACCCTTGCTTTACAGTAGCTGGAATAAGCAAAGAATCTTTTAGCATACCGAGGATGAGAGGAGAGGCCGGGGAAGGGCCGTCCCTGATGCTACATATGAGCAATTAGATGGAAGGTATCATTTCATGATTTAACTTCCGATAATACATCTTATGTTAACTAAGAGGGGGGAGCCAACTTTTTTACTCCTAACAACCCTGTTTATTTCTTTACTAAATTGGTATAATAGCACTTGATAAATAATAAACTATACTGGTTAATTCTTGCGCGCAGCTTAGCTGAAGCAATTAAGTTACTTGTGCCGGGCTGCTTTATCTATAGACATTAACCAGGTATCTATATACAGCAGCAAGGATGCGCCTCATCTTAGATGGATGCATCTCATCTTAGATGGAATTTACTGGAACTAAATAAGCGGCCTCTAAGCCATTTTATAAAGCCTGCTGGAGGTATACTATTGCCCGTCTCATTTATTAAATCAAAAACGTGTAAATGTTTACTGTTTTGGATTGTACTTCTTTTTGCCTGTGCCTCCTCCCTGCTTCTTTTTTCTTGCTCGAGCCAGGAATCTGGGCCCGATCCAGAAACCGGCAACCAGGAACTCGCGACAGAAGAAGAAGAAGAAGAAGAAGAAGAAACAGGAGCAGAAACAGAACCACAAAACCAGACAGGTAATAGCGGCAGCGGCCTGGATGACCGGGAGAGCAACTGTAAATTTATGGAATTGTATTCGGATCCTGAGTTGCCCCGCGTGGGTCTTTATGCCGGCAAAGGAAGCTGGAACGAAAATGTAGAGGTTACCGGGTATTTCCTTGATCATTACGGGTTTGAATGGTCAAGTTTTGATGAAAAGGAAGCTGTTCACCTAAATTTTGAGGAAAACTATGACCTGTTGTGGTTTCCGGGTGGTTTTGCTGCTGAATACAAAAATTACATCGACGACCATTCCAATATCAGAGACTTTGTCAGCAGCGGCGGCTTGTTTATAGGCAGTTGTGCCGGCGCCTACTATGCTTCGGATATACTCCGCTGGCAGGGAACAGATTACGAATACCCCCTGGATCTTTTTGATGGGAAAGGGGTCGGCCCTCTATCCGGGCAAATTGGATCGGGTGAAACCGGTACCATTGAACTGACTGAAGAACACCCTGTCAACCGGGATTTTAAAGCAGAAAAGGAAATGTATTATTTTGACGGGCCCTATTTCGAACCCTATGATCGCGATTCTGTGAGTGTCCTGGCCCGCTACCAGGCAAACAGTGAACCTGCTATTATTGCCGGAGAAAAAGAATCAGGTAAATACCTGCTCCTCGGGCCCCACCCGGAAATTGGCGGTTATTCCGGGGAATCTCCCAGCTTCAGCCCGGATGGAGAAGAAGGAACACAGTGGCCCTGGCTCTATGAAGCAGTTTTATGGCTTTCACAAAATGAATCCTGGTAAAGGCTGTATAAAGCAACAGCAAGCTTTGCTGTGTTATAATTAATGGGGACGGTGAGCTGAACTATGCGTAGAATATATTTTATTATACTGGCCCTGGTCCTAATAACCCTTTCTTTTAATATTGGTATCCGCGCCGGCGATAGTTATCCGCCGGGAGAGCTATTTGAAATGGCAGTGGCAGCCATGGCCGGCGAACAGCAAGAACAGGAAGTAGCTGAAGAAAACGCTATAGAGGAAACAGAGGAAAGTACTAAAGAAGACGAAGCTCCCGGGGAGGCAGAACCCAAACTGGGCACTGTCAATATGATCGTGGCCGGTGATATAACCGCCCATGTACCCCAGATTGAGCAAGCGCACCTTGGTGACGGAAAATACGACTTTACTCCCAGCTTTGAAATCATTAAGCCTTACCTGCAAGAAGGCGATATAACCGTTGGCGATTTGGAAACCGCCCAGGCCGGCCCGGAGATCCGCTCGGTGGCCTGGGGTGTGACCGGCTATACTGGCTTTCCTGAATTCAACGCTCCACAGGAGTTTTCCGAAGCGCTAAAAAAAGCCGGTTTTAACGCCCTGACCATGGCCAACAACCATACCATGGACCGGGGTTATGAAGGCCTGATGACCAGCCTTTCCCATGTGCGTGAGCTGGGCATTGAAACTTTCGGTGCCTACAAAAGCCAGGAAGAGCGAGACACTCCCACCATCATTGAACATGACGGGATTGAAATTGCATTTATCGGCTATACTTATGGCCTGAACGGCATCCCCGTCCCGGAGGGCCATGAATACTGTGTCAACCATACCCCAGATTTTGAAAATATCACGCCCATCATCGAAGATATTAATACGGCCAGGGAGCACGGAGCCGACCTGGTAGCCGTTTTTCCGCACTGGGGCAACATGTATGTCAGCGAACCGCAGCCCCAGCGCCTGCGGGATGTGGCATCACAACTGGCGGCAGCCGGCGCTGATTTGATCATGGGCGCCCATCCGCATTTTGTCCAGCCACTGGAATGGTTTTTTAACGAAGATGAAACCGGAGAAGAGCGGGCCTCACTGGCCATTTATTCGCTCGGGAATTTTCTATCCAACCAGCACTACCCTCACAATCAATCACCGTTTGTAGAATACGGCGCCCTGCTCAATATCGACCTGACCAAGAACAAGGAGACGGGAGAAGCCTGGATCAGCGGAGTAGATTATGAAGTAACCTGGGTCCACCGGGATTGGCGGCACCGCATCCTTCCCCTTTCTGAAGTTTTTGCAGGATCCCCTGAAGACTACAACCTGGATCCGTCCCGGGTTGAGGAACTTGAGGAATGGTATCAAAAAAATGTGGACGTGCTTGAAATGTATGGCCACAGCGAAGATAAAACCAGGGCCATGGAAATATCTGATTTACTTTATGAGAGGGCCCATGAAAACTATTAGGGAGGATAAGCAAGCTTGAAAATAGGCATATTTACAGATAGTTTTCGTCCTTACACCAGCGGTGTGGTCAGATCGATTGAACTGTTTTCCCGGGAGTTCAATAACCGTGGTCACCAGGTCTATATTTTCGGACCCGACTACCCTCTTTTACACCCGCCCAAAGAAGAGGGCGTATTTCGGTTTATTTCAGTCCCGGCTCCGACCATGCCGGATTTTGCCCTGCCCATTCCTATTTCGGTCCAGCTTGGTAAAACTATCAGGCACCTTGGGCTTGATATTATTCACAGCCATTCCCCTTTTATGCTTGGCAGTATGGGTGCCCGGGCTGCCAGGCGTTACAAGCTTCCTCTAATTTTTACTTTCCATACTTTATACGATCAATATGTTCATTACTTTCCTTTCGCCAGGCAGGCCTCCAAACAGGTGGTACAGAGGATAAGCCGCAACTTTTGCAACCGGGCCAACAGGGTGGTTGCCCCCTCCCAGCTGATCGTTAGTTACCTGCAACGCATCGGGGTCAAAACCCCGATTGTAAACATCCCTACAGGGGTGGACCTGGATGAGTTTACTGACCTTAACCCAAACTGGTTGGAAGAAAATTACGGCATCAAACCTGAAGAGAAGGTCCTCCTTTTTGTGGGCCGCCTCGGCCAGGAAAAAAACGTTACCTTCCTGATCAAGGCTTTCCACACGGTCCAGTCTAGTTTACCGGAATGCCGCCTGGTCATGGTCGGCAAAGGCCCGCAAGAGAATACTTTGCGCAGGATGTGCCGGGACCTTGGCATCCAGGATAAAGTCATTTTTACAGGGGTCCTGCCCCGCCATAAAATAGTGCACTGCTATGCCAGCGCCGATCTATTTGTTTTCCCCTCGGTAACCGAAACCCAGGGCCTCGTTATCGGGGAAGCCAAGGCTACCGGTTTACCGGTAGTAGCTATTCGCGCTTATGGTCCTGCGGAAATGGTATACCACGGCGAGGACGGCTTTTTGACCGAACCTTCCCAGTCCTCTTTTACCACCGCCATTATTGACCTGCTTGATAACAAGGAGTTATATGACCGGATGAGCCAAAATGCATATAAGAATATATCTAAAATTTCAGCATCATACTGCGCGGAAAGAATGCTCGATGTTTACCAGGAACTTATCGATCAAAAAGAACATGCCCCCCGTTACCGCTTTTTTACCGGTTGATCGATAAATCCAAAATCGTTATAATTATACATGGTGATGCGGGATGGTGTAGCGGCAGCACGGGTGACTCTGGATCACCAGGCCCAGGTTCGATCCCTGGTCCCGCAGCCACTTTTCCTTATTTTTCTCATATTATTTTTTAGCCAGGCTCTTTTAGCAGGGCTAAATTTTTTCTGCCGCAAGCACATTAAGCCATTATCTTGACAACCTGAATAGACTCAATTAAGATTAAAGCATGATCAGGGAAGCTAGTTTTGAAGAAGGCTTATGTTTGAAAATATATGCCCGCTGCTTTTTAAACAGCGGGCTTGCTTCATTATTTAATAACAGGGGGTAACAACTATGTGGCAGTTAATATCCGGTTTGGTTTTGATTGGAATCTTCTTTATTCTTGTATTCATGCTAAAACGAGGCTATGAAATTAAAGAACAAGAAAAAGAGCGAACCGATGGTAAAGATAAACGGTAAAGCTGCTTTTTATTTTTATTGTTCCGGCAACCCGCCCTCAATGTAGGCAGCTGCTTTTTTCAGCCTCTCCACTGTTCTTTCCCGGCCCAGCAAAGCCATAATATCAAAAAGGCCGGGGCCTGCAGTTCGTCCGGTAATGGCCAGGCGGGTCGGGTGAATCAAACGGCCTGTAGAAATCCCTAGATCTTCACTCAATGATCGGTACAACGCTTCGACAGATTCTTTGTCGTAAGGTTCAAGCTTTTCCAGCTCCTCAGCCGCCCGGCGAACGTGATCGGCCGTATTCTCTTTAGCAAAGTGCTTTTTAACCCCTTTTTGGTCATAATCAAACTGGCCATGGTAAAAATAGGTGGATATTTCGGCCAGTTCCACCAGGGTTTTTGCCCTTTCCCTTACTGTTGCAATAACCTGTTTCAGGTACTCGTAGTCATCATCGTTTAAAGGAGTCTTAACCAGGCCTTCGTGCTCAAAAAATGGCGTGGCTGCCCTTGTCAACCTGTCAAGATCGTATTCCCGGATATAATGGCTGTTCATCCAGCTTAGTTTGGTCACATCGTAAACAGCCGCAGTTTTGGTAACCTTGCTCAAATCAAACCTGTTTACCATTTCTTCCAGTGAAAATATTTCCTCCTCGCCCCCGGCACCCGGCGACCAGCCCAGCAGGGCCATGTAATTTACCAGCGCTTCCGGGAGGTAGCCTTCTGAGTAAAATTCCTCCACCGAGGTTGCTCCATGCCTTTTACTCAGCTTGCTGCGATCAGGAGCAAGAATCATCGGCACATGGGCAAAATATGGCAAATCATAACCAAGCGCATCTGCACACAATTGCTGGCGGGGAGTATTGGAAAGGTGCTCTTCAGCCCGAATGACATGAGTTATTTCCATCTGGAGATCATCAACAATGCTGGCAAAGTTGTAGGTAGGCAGCCCGTTTGATTTGATAATTATTAAATCATCAATATTGGCATTCTCAAAGCTGACCTCTCCCCTGATTTCATCCTGGACTACTGTAACACCTTCATCTGGAGTGAAAAGCCTGATCACCGCTACCCTGCCCTCATTTCGAAGCGCTTCTTCCTGTTCTTCGGACAGGTTCCGGCAGTTACCCGGGTAAAGGTAAGCTTTGCTTTCTTTTTTAGCCTGGGAGCGGCCATCTGCAAGCTCTTCTGCGCTGCAGTAACAGCGGTAAGCTTTCTTTTCGGCAAGCAACCGTTCAGCTTCCCTGGTATATTCATCAAGCCTTTGAGACTGGAAATTTGGGCCTTCATCCCATTCAAAACCCAGCCATTTTAAGGAAGCCAACAGTTTCTCTATATAATCTGAACGGGACCTTTCCAGGTCTGTATCATCAATCCTTAAAACAAACTTTCCCCCGGCGTTGTGCACAAATAAATAGTTAAACAGGGCGGTCCTTGCTCCGCCAATATGCAGCTCACCTGTGGGACTTGGTGCAAATCTTACTCTTACCCCCGCCAAAAGAACACCTCGTTTCCTTCCTGTTAACAATAATCTTCCTGTTATAACTTGTTACCCGAGAATTGAAAGCAGGATCCCGGCTGCGACAGCAGAACCGATGACACCGGCCACGTTTGGACCCATGGCATGCATCAACAGGTAATTGTTTGGATTTTCCTCTTTACCGACAAACTGGGACACCCGGGCGGCCATAGGTACAGCTGATACCCCGGCTGACCCAATCAACGGATTGATTTTTCCACCGGTAATATAATTAAGCACCTTGGCCATCAAGACCCCTGTAGCTGTGCCAAAAGCAAAAGCAGCCAGCCCAAGGACAATAATCTTTATAGTATCCGGGGTCAAAAAGTAAGCTGCAGAAGCCTTGGCGCCAACAGTCAACCCCAGGAATATAACCACGATATTGTTCAATTCATTCTGGGCACCTTTACTTAACCTTTCAGTTACGCCTGTCTCCCTGATCAGGTTGCCGAACATCAGCATCCCCAAAAGCGGCAGAGCTGCAGGGAGCAGTAGTCCGGTCAAAATAATAACCACGATCGGGAAAAGTATCTTCTCCTTCTGTGAAACTGGCCGCAGCTGCTCCATTACGATGGTGCGCTCTTTTTTGTTGGTAAAAAGCTTCATGATTGGCGGTTGGATAATGGGCACTAAAGCCATGTAAGAGTAGGCTGCAATTGCAATCGAACCTAAAAGTTCTGGAGCCAGGCGACTGGCAATAAAGATCGCTGTCGGCCCATCCGCTCCTCCGATAATACCGATTGCGCCTGCTTCAGGGGCGGTAAACCCCAAATACATGGCCCCCAGGAAGGTGAGAAATATACCAAACTGAGCCGCTGCTCCCAGCAGCAGTGTAATAGGATTGGCAATCAGGGGGCCAAAATCGGTCATAGCCCCGACTCCCAGGAAAATTAAAGGTGGATAAATACCAAGTTCCAGGCCCAGCGATAGGTAATAAAGGAGTCCGCCAACATCACCGCCTGTTCCCGGGTCCATCAGGCCGCCAAGCGGTAGATTGACCAACAGCACTCCAAAACTGATTGGAACCAGAAGTAACGGCTCGTATTTTTTGGCTATCCCCAGGTAAAGCAGAACGCAGGCTATTACGATCATTATTACTTCATTTACTTGCAAGTTTAAATAGCCGGTGCTTCTTAAAAATTCAACCAGTAATTCTGTCATCTTAGCTTAGCCCCTTTCTAGTTCATCGTTAAGTCATTTGCCATGTGTGTCGTCAGGACAGGACAACCAAGGGGTCTCCGCTGTTAACCGAGTCACCTTTCTTGACCAAAACCTGGGAAACGTTACCCGGTTGTGAAGCGGTAAGCTCGTTCTCCATTTTCATAGCCTCCAGGACCAGCAGCACGTCACCATCTTTTACCGAATCCCCTTCACTTACCTTAACTTCAAGAACCGAGCCCGGCATCGGGGCTTTCAGGGTGTATCCTTCACCTGCAGACGGCGCCGGCTTGGATGCTTCTTCCTGTTTTTGCTCAGCCGCCGGTGCTTCTTTCGCAGGGGCCGGTTTTGGGCTTTCGGCAACAGGCTGTGATCCGGCACCCTGAACCGCTTTTTCAGGCTGCCCTTCCGAATTGCCCGACAATTCTTCAACTTTTACAGTATACGTTTGGTTCTCAACGGTTACCTTAAATGTTTTCACGCTTCTTCTTCCTCCTAATATTTTCTAACTCTAAACTGCCTTCAAGCAGCTCTTTCCGGCCAAAATGTTTCCAACCGCCGCCTCCTGCTCTCCCTGAGGGTTGCACGGCAATACTAATTGGCCCGGTAAAAGCATGCTCTTGCTCAGTTTGCATGTATTGATATACAGCAGCCAGGATGGCTGCTACGACTCGCCCGTTTTCGCCAGGCGGGCTTTCAGTAACACCCTGGGAGGGCTCTGGATCCGCTGCAGCTGTGCTTTCAGGCGATGCCGCAGCCGGTTGTTGGTAGAAAATCCTGTTAAATAAGATTAAAATAGCGTAAAGACCAAAGAGGGTGACCATAACAACTAAAAATCCGAGTACGAGGACCTGTAGTGCAAAGTCTAGATTTTCCATACAGCGCTTGTACCTCCATTCCTCCGTTTAAGCATATTGTATATTGTAGCACTTTCTTAAAGGTATGTAAACGCGAGAACACCGGTCCTTTCGTTTGCATAAACAGGTAATCTGATCCATAATTAAGTTAAGCTTGTTGTTAGCATTAAAATAGCAAGTATTCATTAGTTTTTAGTAATGAAAGGAGGTATTTCCGCAAAAGCGGGGTATATATGGCAAAAACATTGATAATTTACCACAGCCGGAGTGGAAACACCCGTAAAATGGCCGAAGCTGTTGCCGAAGGCGCAAAAAATGCCGGAGCAGAAGTAACCCTGAGCGATGTAAAAGACTGTGAACCCGAAGAGCTTCTTGATTACGATGCAATTATAGCCGGGTCGCCGACTTACTACGGGATTGTTGCTGGTGAAATGAAAGATTTTTTTGATCGCAGCGTAAAATTCCATGGCAAACTTGAAGGCAAGGTTGGGGGCGCTTTCGCCAGCGCTATGGCCCTCGGGGGAGGTAATGAAACCACAGTGATGAGCATCCTGCAGATGATGCTTGTGCATGGAATGATTGTCCAGGGCAAAACCAGGAAAAACCATTACGGGGCGGTTTCCATAAACGCACCTGATGAAGAGGCAAAAGAAGAATGCAGGCAGTTTGGAATCAGGGTGGCCACCCTGGCCGGCAATCTCTTTGATTGAAAATTTATTTGTAAAAAGCAGCTTTTTTTAACTGATCAAGGTAATAACCCGCTACAGCCAGGTGCCGTGGGTACCTGGCTGTACGCTCCCGGTCTCCGTGAAAATCTGAACCGCCCGTAACAAGCAGCCCTTTAGAAAGCGCCAGTTCATGGTAGTACTTTTTTTGGGCTGTACTGTGATCGGGATGAAACACTTCTATTCCCTGTAACCCCATGGGGATAAGCCTGTCAATTATAGCTTTTCCCAGCTCTCCGGGGTGAGCGATCACTTTCACCGCCTTAACCGCTGTCAAAAGCTCCATGGCTCGTTTTAACGTCATCAGTTGGCGCGGGACATAGGCCCCGCGGTCGGGGTTCAGGTAAAGCGAAAAAGCTTCATCAAGAGAATGCACATATTTTTTTCTCAGGAGCAACCTGGCCAGGTGAAGCCGCCCGGGAGCAGAATCCCCGGCTTCTGTTAAAACTTCCTGGATGTTAAGCTTGAAACCAAGGTTTTTTAACTTGGCGACTATTTTATCCATGCGGCTGTATCTCTCTTCCCTGATATCTTTTAGTTCTGCGTTCAACTGTTCAGTGTCGCAGGGATAATAACCCAGGATATGTATTTCTCCCTTTTCTTCCAACACGCTCAGTTCCACCCCGGGAACAAGTTCCGGCCCATATTTTTCTGCTGCAGCTATAGCCTCTGGCAAACCCTTTACCGTATCATGGTCGGTCAACCCAATTGCGGACACTCCGGCCCGTTCAGCTACTTCGAATAGCTCAGCAGGGCTGTAGATCCCGTCCGAAGCATTACTGTGCGTGTGGAGATCGACTGGCTTTCCAGTGTTCATATAATCCATTCTCATTTACTTTAAAGTTAAACCGCTTTGCGGTCCTTGCTTAAAGTATTATAACAGTACCTGTTAAAACGCACAAAAAAACACCCTTGATAATTAGCAGAACCAAAGGTGTTTAGTGCATCATCGCAGGCTGGTTTTAATGCAGCTTACTTCAACGAGGCTCGATAATCAATTTGATTGCGGTGCGTTCCTCACCGTCAATCTCAATATCCGTAAAGGCTGGTATGCATATCAGATCGATCCCGCCCGGCGCAACAAATCCCCGGGCAATTGCTACTGCTTTTACAGCCTGGTTAAGAGCTCCAGCTCCAATGGTCTGGACTTCTGCGGCCCCTCTTTCTCTAAGTACTCCCGCTAACGCTCCGGCTACTGAATTAGGATTAGACTTTGCTGAGACTTTTAATACTTCCATTTGCAGTGATCCTCCTTTGCGGATTTATTCTATAGTTCGACCTAATTTATAAATATCCTGCCTGAATTATATGAATAATGTGATATAATATTTATGTAAACTCATAGATTCGCCTTATGGATAAAGCCTCACCGCTTTTCTCATCTATTTCTATATCAACAGCATTAAAAACCTCTCTTCCTTTAGATATTTCCAGCTTATGAGGTAACCGTGTCAGAAAACGTTGTAATGGCCCTTTTTTATCTACTCCCAGGATAGAATCGTAAAGGCCGGCCATTCCCACATCAGTAATGTAAGCTGTCTTCCCCGGCAGAATTCTTTCATCTGCGGTTTGGACATGGCTGTGAGTCCCGATTACTGCGCTCACCTTCCCGTTTAGAAACCAGCCCATGGCCTGTTTTTCAGATGTAGCTTCGGCATGCATGTCGACAATAATAACTTCAACATTACTTTCTAGCTCAAAGATTTTATTTTCTGCCGTCCTAAAAGGGCAGTCGGCTGGATCCATAAATACCCGGCCCACCAGGTTAATAACAGCGATTTTGATTCCACTACGTTCTACAATCGCGTATCCACTTCCAGGTGTTGTTTCAGGCGGGTAATTTAATGGCCTGATCAACCCCGGTTCTTGATCTATGAAATTAAAAACGTCTTTCTTATCCCAGATGTGATTGCCGCCGGTCAGCAGATCAACGCCGGTTTCTTTTAATTCGAAAAAAGCTTTTTCAGTTATTCCGGTACCGCCGGCTGCGTTTTCACCATTGGCCACTATTAGATCGTAATGTTGAAGGTTGATCATTTTTGGCAATATTTTTTGCAGGCAGTTCCTTCCCGGTTTTCCTACTACGTCGCCAATGAATAAAAGCCGCAATTGCATCTCTCCAGGTTTCATATCGTATTATAAACTTATTCTAATTACTTTAAACAGCCGCTCAGGAAACTAGACGAACTTTTCTCTATTTATATTCTTTTATGACCTTATTAATTCCTGCCGGATAAAAAAAAGTACCCATAATAATATGTGAATATTATTATGGGTACCTTAGATTAAATAGCTTGCTGTTACTGCTCAACTTGCTTGCATAAAGCCTGGTAATATAATAAACGGCCTGGCAGCAGTTGAGCAGGTAGCTTTCTTACTTGGCGTAATCAACTGCCCTTGTTTCCCGGATTACCGTAACCTTGATTTGTCCGGGATACTCAAGCTCACTTTCCACCTTTTTAACGATGTCACGCGCCACCTTGATAGAATTATAATCATCAATACGATCCGGTTTAACCATGATCCTGATTTCACGGCCGGCGTGGATAGCGTAGGCTTTTTCCACACCATCGAAAGAATCGGCGATATTCTCCAGTTTCTCCAACCTCTTGATATAAGCTTCAAGGGTTTCGCGCCTGGCCCCGGGGCGAACAGCAGAAATAGCGTCTGCCGACTGAATCAAGACCGCTTCCAGGGTATTAAAATCAGTGTCGCCATGATGGGCGGCAATAGCATTAACAATCGCCGGTGATTCTTTGTATTTCTTGGCCAGATCAGCCCCAATCTGAACATGAGATCCTTCAGTTTCATGATCAATGGCTTTACCAATATCATGCAGTAACCCGGCCCGCTTGGACAGGGTAATATCAAGCCCCAGTTCAGCGGCCATAATGCCGGCTAAATGGGAAACTTCGATAGAATGCTGCAGGACATTTTGTCCGTAGCTGGTCCGGTAACGCAGCTTTCCGAGCAGGGTTACCAGTTCGGGATGCAGCCCGTGGACCTTGGTTTCGAAGGTGGACCTTTCCCCTTCCTCTTTTATCTGGGCATCAATTTCCTTCCTGGTTTTTTCAACAATCTCTTCAATTCTGGCCGGATGGATTCGTCCATCGCTAACCAGCTTTTCCAGGGCAGTACGGGCTACCTCACGCCTGATGGGATCGAAGCCGGAAATTATAACCGCTTCGGGAGTATCATCAATAATCAAATCAATTCCGGTTAATGTTTCCAGGGCCCTGATGTTTCGTCCTTCCCTGCCAATAATGCGGCCTTTCATTTCATCATTAGGCAGATTGACGACAGAAACGGTCGACTCTGAAACATGATCTGCGGCACATCTTTGGATAGCCAGGGTGACAATTTCCCTTGCCTTTTTCTCACCTTCTTCTTTGGCCTGGTTTTCCATGTCCTTGACCATCATGGTGAGTTCGTGATCGATATCCTCGCGGACTCTTTGCAGTAATAACTCTTTAGCTTCTTCAGAAGTCATACTGGAGATTTTCTCAAGTTCGGAAAGCTGTTTTTGATGAAGCTCCTGTAGCTTTTCTTCAGACTTTCTGTTTTCCTCTTCTTTCTTTCTAAGTTCCTCTTCTTTGTTCTCTGCATTGCTGATCTTTCGATCAAGGCTTTCTTCCTTTTGAAGCAACCTGCGCTCCATCCGTTGTAATTCTGAACGTCTCTCTTTAGTCTCTTTTTCCAGCTCACTTCTGAGCCGGTGAGTTTCTTCTTTAGCCTCTATTTCTTTTTCTCTTTTCAAGGCACTTGCTTCTTGTTCAGCTTCATCGACTATTTTCTTTGCCGCGGCTTCTGCTGAAGTTATCCTGGCTTCAGCAATCATTTTACGGATTAAATATCCGATTCCTATTCCAACCAGCACGGCGGCTGCAATTATCAAAACTACATTTGGCACCTTAATCACCTCCGCTTCTTTGTTATGGGCTTAAACTGCTACTCTGTTTCATTTTTTAATTGATACTTTCTCTTAAAAATTTCGTCCTAAAATAACATAAGCTGCGTCCAGGACACAGCTTAAAGAGAAAGGCCAGAAAAAGGTGCACTTACACCTTTATTCTGAAAATTAATTATACATTTTTATCTATCCGCAGTGCTTGATAAGCACCAAGGCTTTCTCTTAACAGTTATGCACTGAACTGCTCTGGCCAAACATATTTTCTATTTTATAATACAATTTTAGCTTTTGTAGAATATTATGTCAAGAAAAGATCATCCCGGTGGATCCAGATCCTTTAAAGCTTTCATAATCAGGTTATCCTGGAACCCACGCCGCTTCAAAAAAGCCGCTTCACGCCGCAGCAGGCGTTCTCTTTCCTCTTCAGGTTCATCAATACCAGCCCGCCTGGCCATTCGCTGTTCCAGCAATTCTTTTATCCTGGCCAGGTCCTGGTCCGGATCAAAATGCTCATTAACCTTCTGATCCACAATTTGGTTATCGATACCCTTCATATACAACTCGTAGCGAACTTTCTTTATTCCGTGGCCACGCAACTTTCTGCTGACGATAAATTCTTCTGCGAACTGCTCGTCGTTGATGTAGCCGTATCCTTCCATTTCTTTTACTATGGCAGCGCTTACATTTTCAGAGAAACCTTTACGCTCGAGGTAATCATATACCTCTTTACGGCTGCGGGCCCGGAATGTCAATAACCGCAGAACCATGTTGCGCGCTTTTTTTAATACTTCTTCTTCATCCAAGCGGCTTCAACTCCATCAAGGCTGCTTTTTCTGGTTCTGCCCGGAAGACTTGCCAGTATCCTCGCTACCTTCACCTTCACCGCCGGATTCCGCATTAGAAGGAGCTCCTGAAGGCAGCCCGGCTAATTCACGAACCTTCTGTTCGATTTCCTGCCGGACCTGGGGATTTTCGATCAGGTATTCCCTGACATTTTCCCGGCCCTGGCCCAACCTTTCTTCACCGTAAGAATACCAGGCTCCACTTTTGTTGATTATCTTATGCTCCAGGCCGAGATCGATCAGCGAACCTTCTGCAGAAATACCTTTGCCGTAAAGAATATCAAATTCAGCAGTCTTAAAAGGAGGTGCCACCTTGTTCTTGACCACTTTAACCTTGGTCCGGTTACCGATGATTTGATCGGAACCCACTTTTAGCGCTTCAATCCTTCTTACTTCCATTCGAACAGAAGAATAGAATTTCAGGGCTCTTCCGCCCGGAGTTACCTCGGGGTTACCAAACATAACGCCGACTTTTTCCCTGATCTGGTTGATAAATACAGCACTGGTCTTAGATTTACTAATAACCCCGGAAAGTTTACGCAGGGCCTGCGACATCAACCTGGCCTGCAGTCCAACATGGGAATCACCCATTTCCCCTTCAATTTCAGCCCTGGGTACCAGGGCGGCCACAGAGTCGACCACCAGGATATCGATGGCGCCGCTTCGGACAAGCGCCTCGGCTATTTCCAGGGCTTGTTCCCCGGTATCAGGTTGAGAAACCAGCAGTTCATCCAGGTTTACGCCCAGGTTAGTAGCATAGTGCGGATCCAGGGCGTGTTCGGCATCGACAAAAGCCGCAAAACCGCCCCGCTTTTGGGCTTCTGCAATAATATGAAGAGCCACAGTAGTTTTACCTGAAGATTCCGGTCCATAAATCTCTGTTACCCTGCCTCTGGGAACACCGCCTACACCCAGTGCGACATCTATAGCCATGCAGCCGGTAGGAATAACCGCAACTTCAGCAATAGCGTCCTGACCCAGTTTCATAATTGACCCCTTGCCAAACTGCTTTTCAATCTGCAGCAGGGCTGATTCTAAAGCTTTCTCTTTTTCCAATTTATATTAACCTCCTTAACAGGTCCTTTCTTATCATTGATTTATTCTGTTAAAAAATCGCTTTTCCTGCTGATTTTCCTGTTAAAAATATATTTCGTGAAAATATATTATCATTTTGATTAACCAGGACAATATCTAGCATATTCAACTATTTTTATTATTCCTGCCGGCTTGAAAAATCGGCCCGGTGGCGGACAACGTAGGTTGCTCCCCGGGGCGATAGTTTGCTTTCGTAAAGGACAGCGCTTTTGATTGTGTATCCAGCGGTAGTAAAAGTATTGCCCTGTTCCAGGTAGCGGTGGACAACTTTTTCCGGCAGCGATTTCTTGACCCTTCCTATAGTTAAATGAGGGGTATAGCTCCGTTTTTCAGGTTCAAAGCCAATCCTGTTAAGCGCCCTGTCTACCCTGGAAGCCAGATCGCGCACTGCCTCATTCCCTTCCCGGAGGCCTACCCAGATCACCCTTGCTTTCCGTGGTGAAGGGAAGACCCCGCTTTCTCCGTAGATCACATCAAAGGGGTTCATAGATGCCGCTATTTCATCCAGGGCCGCTGCAATTTCTTCAATGCAGGACTCCTCGGTCTCCCCCAAAAATTTCAGGGTCAGGTGCAGTGCTTCCGGTTTCACCCAGCGCACCCCATCCATGTATTGTTTTATTGTTCCCTGAAAAGCACTAATCTCGCTTTTCTGCTGGTTGGACAGTTCCAGCGCTACAAACAACCTGGCCAAAATAAATCACCCCTCCATGTCAAAGCCTGAAGCTAAGGCAGCTTAATCAGCAGCTATAATCGGGCGCTGCCCAGGACATCTCTCCTGATCATATCCAGGGCCACCTGGGCTGTCCTTTCTTTGACAGCCAGCCTTCCTCCGCCCAGGTTCAACTTTTTACAATAGCAATCCTGCCCGTTATCTATCGCTATATAGACCAGCCCCACCGGCTTTTGGGCAGTGCCCCCTTCCGGGCCGGCTATCCCGGTTATCCCTACAGCCAGGTCGGATTTAAATTTTGCCCTGGACCCCCTGGCCATAGCTGCAGCCACCGGTTCACTAACCTGACCTTCTTGTTCGAGGAGGCTTCTTTTTAAGCCCAGGCTGTCAATTTTAACTTCTCCGCTGTAGGCTACCATACCGCCCAGGTAAAAATTTGAACTGCCCGGTATGTCAGTGAGCAGGCTCGATAAAAGGCCTCCGCTGCAAGATTCAGCCAGCGATAGCGTTAAATTCTTCTCGCTCAACAGCTCGGCTACCTTGCCGGCAAGGGTATCATCGTCACTGCCGTAAATATGATCGCCGAGCAATTTTTGCAACCTTTTCTCAGCCTTTTCGATGGCTGCCGCCGCCTCTTCAGCGCTGCCCCGCCCTTTAAGCTGCAAATGGACCTCGTAGCCCCTGGCTACATAGGATATCGGGGGCAGCTCCCAATTTCCCAGGCTTTTTATTTTATCCTCCAGGGTAGATTCACCGATACCGCAGCATTTAAGGGTTTTCAACCTGCTCAGGTTGCCCCGGTTATACTCTTTCAAAACCGGCGCCACCGCTTCATCAAACATAGGTTTTAACTCGCTCGGCGGGCCCGGCAGGAGAATCACAAGCTTGCCGTTCCATGTTACTATAGAACCGGGCGCCGTACCGGCCCGGTTTTCCAGCAGGGTGGCCCCTTCCATTACCATGGCTTGTTTACTGTTATTCTCGGGCATTTTCAGGCCCCGCTGTTTAAAAAACTGTTCAATTTTTTCTAGCCAATCTCTATCCAGGACCAGTTGCAAACCCAGGGCGGAGGCAACAGCGTCCCGGGTCAAATCATCATCAGTCGGACCCAGCCCCCCGGTAAAAATGATAATTTCGCTATGCTCAAGGGCCCTGTTTAATGCTGCCTGGATAGCATGTGCCTCATCTGCTGCCACCACCGATTCCCTTACTTCGATCCCTGCAGACCAAAGCCGCCTGGCCAGGAAACCGGAATTGCTATTTTCTATTAAACCGGTCAAGATCTCGTTGCCCACACAAATCAAGTCAGCCTGCAATTATTTTCACCCCTTGCCTTAATTGATAGATCACCGGGGCATTTGATCGATCTGAACTGCCCTGGTTGCCAGAAGGTTATAAGGCCCCACCGCCTTGATAACCGCAGAAACAAAAGATCCGGGTTCGAGATTATCAGGTGATCGAAAGTAAGTAATACCGTCAACCTCCGGAGCCTGGTATTCGGTTCGTCCAAAGTACCAGGTTCCACTGGGCCCTGCCTTACCTTCAACCAGGATGGGCAACCGTTTACCCGTATATTTTTGATTGATCCTGCGGGCAATACGCTTTTGCTTCAGCATTAACTCGCTCAGCCGTTTTTTGCTCACCCTGGTGGGGACCTGTTGTTCCAAATTAGCAGCCGGCGTGCCATCCTGGCTGGAATAATTAAATGCGCCCAGGCTTTCAAACGGATAACCTTCTATAAATTCAAGCAGTTCCTGGAAATGCCGTTTTGTTTCCCCGGGAAACCCGAGCATTACAGTGGTGCGTAAAGCCAGGTCCGGAATCCGGCGGCGCAGTTTTTCAAACAGGGACTGCAGATCTTCTTTCCGGTAATGCCTGCCCATTAACTCCAGGACCGGGTCGCTGCTATGCTGAACTGGGATATCCAGGTATTTGCAGATCCTGTTTTCCGACCGGATCAATTCGATCAGGCGGTCATCGATCCTGGAAGGATAAGTATACATGATCCGGAGTCTAAAATTCCGGTCAAGAGCCAGGATATTTTCCAGGAGGCCGGCCAGGTCGGGGTAATCAGGCTGATCAATACCATAGGCGGTTGTATCCTGGGCCAGCAAGTTTATTTCAGAAGCGCCTCGATCAAGCAGGTTGTCCACTTCAGTTACGATTTCATGGGGGCTTCTGCTCCTGTACGGGCCCCTGATCGAAGGAATCATGCAGTAGTTACAGCGATTATTGCAACCGTCAGCAATTTTTACATTGGCGCTGTGCACTGGAGTACTTAGAATCCGGGAAGGAAGGGATTGGTAGGTTTCTGAGGGAGAGTTTTTGAAAACCGGGTGTTCGCCGGCAAAAAGTTTCTCCATGAACCGGTCCAGCTCCCGGTAGCTGTGCACACCGATAGCCCCGTCCAGGCCCGGGATATTCTCCATAACCTGGTTTCCAAAAACTTCAACCAGGCAGCCGGCGGCTACAATCCTGGGCTGCTTTGAGCGGGTGCGCTCAATCATTTCCAGGATGGTATTGACCGATTCCTGCTGGGCATCTTCAATAAATCCGCAGGTGTTGATAAATATAACATCTGCCGAAAGATAATCATCGGTCAGGATATAGCCCTTTTCGGCCAGGTATCCCAGCACCTCTTCCGTATCAACCCTGTTTTTAGAACAGCCGAGTGATATGGCAGCCAGTTTGATGCCGGCTGGCCTGTTACCGGGGTTTTCAAAAAAGTCTTTAATATAACCATTCCCTGCTATAAGGTAATATCATAAAACAATTACATGCGTATTTTTTATGGCAACTTAAGCAACAGCCCTGCAGCAGTTAAGTTAATACAAGCTTTATTCGGGCTCCTTATTGCTGTCATCACAAATCTTTGCCGCCTGCTCGGGGGTAACCAGGATTTCCCTGGGCTTACTGCCTTCAAACTGTCCCACTACACCCCTTCTCTCCAGGTCGTCAATCAGGCGGGCAGCCCTGGTATAACCGATCCGGAACCGCCTCTGAAGAAGCGATATGGAAGCCTGGCCGGTTCGCACTACCAGGTCAACCGCCTCGGCAAAAAGGGCATCGGTTTCTTCTTCCTCCACTTCCTCCGGTGACTCCAGGAAAGTACCGCTGTTTTCTTCTTCAACCAGTCCCTGCTCCTTAATAAAATCTGTTATTTTCTTAACCTCGTCCTCGCTGATAAAAGCGCCCTGGACCCGGAACGGTTTAACTGCCCCAACCGGGTAAAAAAGCATATCGCCGCGGCCGAGCAGTTTTTCCGCCCCCGCCATGTCCAGGATGGTCCGCGAATCAAACTGCGATGATACGGTAAAGGCAATCCTGGAAGTGATATTGGCCTTGATGATCCCTGTAAGGACATCCACCGAAGGCCTCTGGGTGGCCACAATAAGATGAATTCCCGCCGCCCTGGACATCTGGGCCAGGCGGGCAATGGCATCTTCCACTTCACCGGGGGATACATGCATCAAGTCGGCCAATTCGTCAATAATCACTACAATATAGGGAAGGTTTTCCAGTTCCTTGTCTTTGGCCGCCATCTCATTGTAGGTGCCGATGTCGCGAACTTCGAGGCGGGCAAAAAGGTCATAACGCCGTCCCATTTCCCGGACCATGTTTCGCAAAGCCAGTGACGCTTTGCGCGGATCGGTCAGGACAGGCATCAGCAGGTGGGGAATGCCGTTGTATGCGCTCAATTCAACCACTTTCGGGTCGATCATCATGAACCGGAGCTGCTCCGGGTGCGCTTTGTATAATATGCTGGTAATCAGGGTATTCAAGCAGACACTTTTCCCCGATCCGGTGGCGCCGGCAATCAGCAGGTGCGGCATCTTGGCCAGGTCGGCAATAACAGGACCTCCGGTTATGTCTTTGCCCAGGCCAATTGTCAGCGGGGAAGAGTTTTTCTTGAATTTGCTTTCTTCGATCACTTCTCTTAAATGGACAAGCGATATAACACTGTTGGGCACTTCAATGCCCAGTGCCGCTTTGCCGGGGATAGGAGCCTCAATCCTGACCAGGGGAGCAGCTAAATTCAATGCCAGGTCGTCTGATAGGGAAATAATTTTACTGACCTTCACCCCGGCCTCCGGTTGGACCTCGAACCTGGTTACCGTCGGGCCGGCCTGAACATGAGTAACCCTGGCCTGCACTCCAAAATTTTGAAGCGTGTTTTCAAGCTTACGGGCCCTTTCCCTGCTGTTTTTAACCTGCTGATCACCGTTTGAGCGCGGCAATGACAACAGGTCAACGGGAGGGAAAATATAATCAGAGAAAGATTTCCCTTTTTTACCGAGCACGGCCGGAAGATTAGCAGCTTTTCCTTCATAGGAAGCCGTGTTAATGTTAAGCTGCCTTTCATCCTGGTAAGATCCCGTTTCCGCAGAAGGAGTGTTTTCAGCTGTTTCAGAAGGTTCGTTCCAAACCTGGACCGGCGGAGCGGGCGCTTCTCCAGGAGAATCTCCTGATCCGGTGTCATCTTGTTTCATTTCAGCAGCACTTTTCTTTTTTGCGGATGCATCTTTCATTTTTTCTTTGGAAACGGCTACTCCTCTGCCGGTCAGCTTATAAATGCCCTTGAAAAGATTTTTCAACATCTCATAAAGCTGTTCCAAAGCCCGAAAGAGTATATTAAGAATCCGGTTTATAGAAACGTTGATTACCAGGAGGACAGATATAAGGGCCAGGGCAAAAAGCAGGATCCTGGTCCCGGTAACACCGATTGAAAAATAAAGGGCTACGGCAAAAGCAGCGCCGATCGCCCCTCCTCCTTCACCCGACAGGCCGGGCATAAAACTGCCCATAACCAGGTTATCTGCAGGCAAATAAGGCATCCTGCCAATCATAAATTGCAGGTGGATCCAGATCATGGCCAGGACCGAGAGAATTAACAGCCCGGTCATCCGCGTTTTAAAGTTAAACCTTTCGCCCGGGATGATCAGCCTGAGCCCAATAATGCCGATGAAGAAAGGCACCACAACCGCTGCTTCGCCGGCCAGGGTCCTTAGAACGGTATTAACCGCCAGGCCCAAACCTCCAGCTTGATCAGTTTGGACCAGGCCGACATAACAAAAAATAGCCAGGGCTACCAGGAGGATGCCTTTAACCTGGCCTTGCATATCACTGCTTGAACGGTTTTTCTTCCTCTTCTTCTTGGCCAAGGATATTCAACCACCTTGAAAATATTTGCCAATTCTTAACTACAGAGCATTATAAAACACTTGTTCAAGAAAGTAAAGGTGCATTACACCCTGTATTTTAGCTACGCGCAGCAAAATCATGATTGACGGTTAATATCGCCGGTCAATACTGTCATAGCCCTGGGCTCCAGGGTAAAGTGCATGCTGTCGCCAACCAGGATTTCTCCCTCCATGTGCAGGGGGCGAGGTTCGCTTAGTTGCAGCTTTACCTCCGGAACCCTGTACATCGAAGCCTGGGCTACATATTTCAATTTGCCGGAAAAAACCTTGGGGAAATGGTACATCAAGCGCAGGCGGCTCATGCTGTCCTCAAACACGCATACATCGAAAAGTCCATCATCCTGGATAGCATCGGGAACTATCTTCATCCCCCCGCCGTAAGCCTGGCCGATACCCACCGCTACCAGCAGGGGAACCGCCTGCCGGGGCCCGCTGCCGATATCGATCATCGCTTCGACGGACTTGTAAGAAAAAAGCTTTTCTAAAAAAACATAGGTATAAGCCGAAACACCTTTAAAATATTTAAGTCCGTTGTTTACTCTTTGCGCTACCGCTGCATCAAAACCGACGCCAACGGAATTTATAAAATAACGATCCATTACCCGGCCCAGATCGATAGCCCGGGTGTTACCATTAAGCAGGGCTGCGCCTGCGGCTCTGATTTCGCGCGGCATCCCCACCGCTGTGGCAAAATCGTTACCTTTGCCCCCATGCACTGCTGCCAAAACGGCCCCCGTGCCGGCAATGCCATTCAACACTTCGTTTACGGTCCCGTCACCGCCAACGGCGACGATAATCTCAAATCCTTCTTCGGCAGCTTTCGCAGCGGCATCGATGCCGTCCCCCCTGCCTTTAGTCCAATACAAGTCATAATCGGCTCCATGATCTTTAAAAACCTGTTCCAGTGCCGGTATAAGCGCCTTTGTTTTACCGCCCCCTGCAATCGGATTGATTATGAATTTGTAACTCCTCACCTTTTCTTCTTCCCTTCCCCTTTTATTTAGTTTTAGCATATCTGCTGAAAACTATTTTTCATGAAACCGCCAGGCCTCTCAATCCTGACAGGCATGGAAAATAGACTTAAGGGCTGCCCGGTAAGGCAGCCCCGTATACCAGTTTCTATGCCGATTATATCATTTAACAGGAAAATTTACCTTCCAGTCTTTTCATGGTTTCCACGATTCCCCCGTACTCCAGCTCGGAGTAATGCAGCATGGCCGGCCCGGAAAAGCCCTGTTCCCTGATATCAAAAGCTTTCCGGGACACTTTTTCCCTGATGTGATCCCAGTAGGGGTGATCGAAACAATCAACCGGCTCTGTCAGTTTGCCGTTATGGACACAAAAACCGGCGGCGCTCACTACCGGCGGCCCGTCAAAATAAGATATGGTGCAGCCCAGCCTGGCCGGCATCAGCGGGCCGGTATGGCTTCCCCGCATGAAACCGGCTACAAAGTGCCCGATACTGTAAGGAGAAAGAATTTCCCCGGTTGCCGGAAAATCACCCTGGCAGCGCACCAGCATCACCGGATCGTCTTTCCCAACGTAAGTACCGGCAATGTTATGCAAACGGGTAGTGCTGGCTGCTACAGCCTGGTGGCCTGTAGCCCGGGAATAAATAGCCGAGACAACAAAGCGCTCGTTATCCCGCAGTAACGCCGCTATGTCATATGCTTCTTCGGGAGTATGCAGTTCAATGATCCGGTCTTTTTCTGTATGTTCCACATCGAGAATAACGAACTTGAAGCCCTGGCTAATCTTGGGAGACAGGATCAAACCGGAACAGTGCATCGGATCGGCAAAACTCAAATATAGTGGCAGGTTATATGCCCCGGGATCTGTTTTATCAGCTGTGAAGAGCAAGAACGGTTCGGCTTTACGTTCATCTATTTCCATCTCCGCAACAGCCGGCCCCAGGCCCTTCACATTACCCGAAAAAGCATCGCTCAGCAAATCCTGCCCGGCGCCGTATAAACCCTGTTCCTTGGCCTTCTCAGTACCGCATATAAAGGCGTCCCAGGCCAGTTTATGAAGCTCTGTGCATCCTTCACCATGCGTATGGCAAAACAGGATCGCCACATCGTCACCGGTACTGCCCACATAATAATCAGTGATCAACTTGCCAAGTTCCTTGTCAATACAATCCTTAACTGCCTCAATCAAAGCTTCGCTCGGCTTGATATGGCCGGCTATGCTTCCGATATCCGCCTTAATCACGCTCAGAGTAGTTTTCACTGCTATTTCCTCCCTCTCATTATATTAACAACAGTTTTCTAATCCGTCCTACTTTTTTGTATGCTTATGTTTCCTGGTTGTTTCCCCTGCTTAATATTTTTCTACTGTACAAGAGAAAATCCTTCATTACTGGCAAAATAAAAGGGAACGCCCGGGCGTTCCCTGTTGTGCATGGCATAAAGGCTGAACCGCCTTATTTTTTATCTCTCTTCTCAGAAGGCACATCGATTATTATAGGCATAATCATAGGCTTGCGGCCGGTATGGTTGTAGAAATAGTTGGCTGCCGAATCCCTGATTCTTGACTTGATCTTGTTCCACTCCTGTATATTTTGCCGCCTAATTCGCTCCATAGTTTTAGCCAGCTCCGCTTTTGCCCCTTCCAACATGTCCTCAGATTCCCGCACATAGACAAAACCGCGGGTAATTATCTCCGGGCCGGCGAGGATCTTGTTTCTATTGGGATCCATGGCCAGGATGATAATAACGATCCCGTCCTCAGAAAGCATCTGTCGATCACGGATCACAACTTCACCAACATCGCCGACACCAAAACCGTCTACCAAAACCCTGCCGGCAGTAACCGTACCGGACATCCGGGCCCGGCCATCTGAAAATTCCATGACATTACCCGGCTTGGCCAAAAAAACATTCTTTTCAGGAATATCCAGTTTGGATGCAATCCTGGAACAACTGGCCTGCTGCCGGTATTCCCCGTGCACAGGAATAACATACTCCGGGCGGAGCAGGTTAAGCATCAGCTTAATTTCTTCTTCACTGCCGTGCCCGGATACATGGACACCGGAAACCGGCTTGTAAATAACCTCCGCTCTTAGCTGAAAAAGGTTGTTTACGGTCCTGGCCACCAGCTTCTCATTGCCAGGAATCGGGTTGGCGGCAATTATGACCGTATCTCCCGGTTGGATATAGACCTGGCGGTGTTCTGACTGTGATATCCTTGTCAGGGCTGACATCGGCTCCCCCTGGCTGCCTGTGGTGATCAGGGCTACTTTTTCTGCGGGAAAATCGCTGACCTTATCGGGATCAATCAGAAGGCCCTTAGGTATTTTTAAATAACCCAGTTCCGTCGAAATGTCAACGGAATTGACTATGCTACGCCCAACCACACACACTTTGCGGTCGTAACGGGCTGCCGCATCAATTACCTGCTGGATCCGGTGGATATTGGAAGCAAACGTAGCCAGAATGATCCGGCTCTGGGAAAGGCGAAATATTTCGTTTATATTATCGCCAACTTCCTTTTCCGATAAGGTATAACCGGGCCGATCAGCATTTGTGGAATCAATCAAAGCTGCTATTACGCCTTTCCGGCCCAGTTCGGCCAGCTTGTAATAGTCGGTTATTTTACCATCCACCGGGGTCTGATCGAACTTGAAGTCGCTGGTATAAACGACGGTTCCTAACGGGGTATCCACTGCCACACCAACAGAATCGGGTATGCTGTGATTGGTCCTGAAAAATTCAAGTTTAAAATTATCGGATAGAACCAGGCTTTGATCAGGATTAATTTCCCGCAAGTCCGTATTTTTAACCGGGTTCTCCATAAACTTGGCTTCCAACAAGCCCAGGGTCAAACGGGTTCCGTATACCGGGGCATTTAATTCATCAATCATATAAGGAATTGCTCCTATATGATCCTCATGGCCGTGAGTAAGTATAACGCCCAGGATATTTAGATCCTGCTCCAACAGGTATGAAGTATCGGGGATAACTATGTCCACACCCAGCATTGCCTCGTCCGGGAATTTCAAGCCGGCATCCATGATGATACATTCTTTGCCATACTGCAGGGCAAACATATTTTTTCCAATTTCACCAACCCCGCCCAGCGGGATTAGTTGTAATTTCTTATTTTTTTTACCTTTTTTTGCCAAAATAAACCTCCATCTTTATCTTTTAATCATTTTACACACACCGGTATCAAAGCGGCCCGGTCCGGCTATTAACAGAACCGTGCCGTACAGGACGAATAGTAAACTTCCTTCAAGCAGCCCCGTTTCATTACTCAAGAATTACCCGTGTGACCAAAACCACCGCTGCTGCGCGTGCTTGCTGGCAGTTCTGAAACCTCGGTCACTACAGCGCGGGTCACAGGGCACATAACCACCTGGGCAATACGATCAAATCTCCTGATCACAAAGGGATGTTCTCCCAGGTTTATCAGGATCACTTTAATTTCACCCCGATAATCCGAATCGATTGTGCCGGGGGAATTAAGGATGCCGATCCCGTTTTTTGCAGCCAGTCCGCTGCGAGGCCTAATTTGCAGTTCATACCCGCAAGGAACTGCAGCCATCAGGCCGGAGGGGATCAGGGCGATTTCTCCAGGCGCGACAGTTTTCTCGCCTTCTACCGCAGCATGGAGATCCATACCAGAAGCACCTTCAGTCATATAGCGGGGCAGGGGAATATCAGCAGCATGATCAGCCCTCTTCAGGGGCAGGGTTACTTTCTCCTGATCCAACTGTTATCTCCCTTCATAATTACATTGCACGCAGGTTGGCCGGGTTTCGCCAGCCCACTTCCCTGCTTCACATAAAAAACCCTAGCAGCTAGGGTTTTTTACCTTGTTGCTATCACTTTTTGGGTCCGGGTTTACCTCCACCGCGTGGGGGCTTGCCTCCGCCGCCACGTGGTGGTTTGCCACCTCCACGGGGCGGTTTTCCACCACCGGAATCGCCGCCGCTGAAGCCTTCAGGCTTCTCGAGGAGGGCCTTCCTGGACAGATCAATTCTTCCTTTATCATCAATATCGAGAACTTTAACCTCGACTTCATCTCCAAGGTTGACTATGTCTTCTGTTTTATCTACCCGGTGATGATCGAGGTGTGATATGTGCAGAAGCCCTTCTTTACCGGGCAGTAATTCCACGAAAGCACCGTAGCGTTCAACCCTGGTGACCTTACCCTTGTAGACTTCGCCGGGTTCAACTTCTTTAACCAGGGTTTCGACAGTTTCTTTAGCCCTTTCGCCACCTTCAGGATCAACAGAGGCGATAAATACCCTTCCATCCGGTTCAATATCGATATCCACCCCGGTATCTGCAATGATCTTGTTGATCATTTTACCGCCGGGCCCAATAACATCCCTGATTTTATCTACCGGGATCTGGAGCCTGATCATGCGTGGGGCATTCGGTGAAAGTTCAGCCCGCGGTTCGCTGATCACTTCATTCATTTTGCTTAAAATATATTTATAACCAGCATCGGCCTGATCCAGGGCATCCTGCAGGATCTCTCTAGAAATACCCTTGATCTTGATATCCATCTGCAGGGCTGTAATCCCCTTCTCGGTCCCGGCAACTTTAAAGTCCATGTCGCCCAGGAAGTCTTCAACGCCCTGGATATCAGACAGGATTGCTACTTCGTCTCCTTCTTTAATCAAGCCCATGGCAATGCCGCCAACCGCCCGTTTAACCGGGACGCCGGTATCCATCATTGCCATTGATGAGGAACACACACTGCCCATGGAAGTAGAACCGTTCGATTCGAGCACTTCCGACACCATCCGAACGGTATAAGGGAATTCATCCTCTTCAGGCACTACCGGTTCCAGGGCCCTTTCAGCCAGGGCGCCGTGCCCTATCTCTCGGCGGCCCGGCCCGCGCATGAAACCTGCTTCCCCAACGCTGTAAGGTGGAAAGTTGTAATGATGCATGAAGCGTTTAGATTCTTCCAGGCCCAGCCCGTCAATTATCTGCACGTCCCTTAATGCAGAAAGGGTGCAGATACTGAGGACCTGGGTCTGGCCACGGGTAAATATAGCTGATCCATGGGTTCGCGGCAAGACCGATACTTCACAGTCAATTGGCCTGATTTCCTCAGGCTTGCGCCCATCTGCACGCAGGCCCTGCTTGATAACCATTCCGCGCAGGGTTTCTTTTAGGACATTTTCGAAGATCTTTCCGATATCAGCTTCGTTTTCCGGGTATTCCTCCAGGAACCTGTCCAGGATTTCACTTTTAAAAACGGCAAGCCTGTCTTCACGTTCCTGCTTGTCGACAATCTGGAGAGCCTCACTGATCCCTTCCTTGATGGCCGGTTCCACTTCTTGCACAATTTCTTCGGGAAGCTCGATTTCGGGAACTTCCATTTTCTCTGTCCCGCAGTCTTCGACCATCTGTTCTTCAGCGGCCACAATTTCTTTGATGCTCTCGTGGCCGGCTTCGATACATTTTAAGACTTCTTCTTTACTGATTTCCTGGGAGCCGGCTTCCACCATCATTACCGCATCCTTAGTCCCGGCCAGCATCAGGTGCAAATCACTCTGCTGCAGCTGCTCCTGGTCGGGGTTAACCACCGGTTCGCCGTCGATAAGTCCGACAATAACAGCAGCTACCGGTCCGGCGAAAGGTGTCTTAGATATCGAAAGTGCTGCCGAGGCTCCGATGATAGAAAGTGGCTCAGGAGGGCAGTCCTGGTCCATAGACAGGACCGTACTTACTATGTGAACGGAGTTACGAAAACCTTTGGGGAACAAAGGCCGCAATGACCTGTCGGTAAGGCGGCAACCCAGGATTGCTCGTTCAGTGGGACGCCCTTCGCGCTTAATAAACCCCCCGGGTATCCTGCCCACGGCGTAAAGCCTTTCTTCATAATCAACGGTTAAAGGAAAAAAGTCGACTCCTTCTCGCGGTTGATCGGATACTGTTGCAGTAACAAGAACCACTGTGTCCCCGTAACGGACCTGAACGGCGCCGCTGGCCTGTTTTGCCAGGCGACCAGTTTCCAGGGTCATAGTTCTTCCCTGCATTTCAATACTATAAGATTGCATATGCTGATACTCCTCTCAACTACTCAAGTTTTACAACTGAAACACGGGGGCAAGCCCCCGTGTTAAATAATCCACTATTTCCGCAAGCCCAATTTATTTAACAGTTCCTGGTAACGTTCAGGAGAGTTCTCACGCAGGTAATTTAACAACCCTCTCCTTCGACCTACCATTTTTAATAGACCCCTCTGCGAATGGTGGTCCTTTTTGTGTGTTTTCAGATGTTCCGTGAGGTAATTGATTCTGGCTGTCAGCAGCGCAATCTGAACTTCCGGTGAACCGGTGTCCCCTTCGTGTCTTTTGTACTGATCAATAATCTCCTGTTTTCTTTCATACTCAAGCATTACATAATCCTCCCTATTATTAATCGCCGCTTGCCAAGTACAGCGTCGGGATATCGCCACACCTAGCCAGCGGTTCCAACTATGGCGATTTTAGCATACTACATCCTGCTTGTAAAGAATTGTTATTGCCGCCTCTTTCGCTGTCCAGCTTTTCAATAATCGTCCGGCCCATTTCTATATCCCTGCTGATCTGTTCCTTTAACTGGCGGGGAGAACTGAATGTCTTCGTATCCCGCAGCTTGTGCAGGAAACGGATGCAAATTTCATGGTTATAAATAATGCCGTTAAAGTCCAGAATATGCGTTTCCACGGAAGTGCGGTAGTCGGAAAAGGTCGGCCTGGTCCCGACATTGGTCACGCCATAATGAGGCCCGTCGTTTAACCTGTCAATGGTGGTTAAATATACTCCTTTGCCGGGCCAGAGCAAGCGTGAAGAAGAAGCAACGTTGGCGGTCGGATAAACCATTTTTTTACCAACCCCGTAACCCCTGATCACCTTGCCCTGCCTGAAAAAGTAGTAATTGAGAAGTTTGGCCGCTTCACCGACAAAACCGGACAGAAGCATGGACCTGATTTTTGAACTGCTTACCTCTTTACCCATTAACTTTAGCATAGAGATAACATGCACTTCAAAACCCAGTTCCCGGCCCCAGTAAACCAGGGTCTCGGCGCTGCCTGTGCCCTTTTTGCCGAAAGAATAATTCTCACCGACAAAAACCCCGCTGAAGTTCAGTTTATCAATCAGGATGCGGCGAATAAATTGTTCCGGGGTAAGTGAAGCAATAGCAGCTGTGAAAGGCTCTACGATAAGATAATCAAGCCCTAACCCGGCCATAATCTCAGCTCGATCGGCAATATCGGTTAGTAAAGTCAGGGGATGTTCGGGCCTGAGGGCAATGAGTGGGTGTGGATCAAAAACCAGGGCGGCGCTTGAACCTCCTGACTCTCGGGCTTTATCCACAGCAGAACTCAAAATGGCCTGATGTCCCCGGTGAACTCCGTCGAAATTTCCGAGCGCCAAAAAAAGTGGGCCTGCTTTATCCGGCAACCGGTCGGCGCCGTTGATCAACTCCATGTTCCAATCACCTTTCTTCGAACCTGGGCAAAAGTATTACAATATCGCTTTCACTCACTGTATCAAAATAGCCTGCCCCGGTTAATTCAAGGCGCCAGGTATTTTACAGTCTTCAACCTGGTTCCTGCCTTCCTTTTTTCCATAAGGGCTATCGCTTTAAATCCGTCCTCATTATCATAAATCCTAACCATTTCATCACTGCCGCCTTCTTGCGGGTGTTCCCCTGTTTCAGCATCTTCGATTTTAATTACCTGCCCGTTTTTCAAAGCTTCTACTTTCACATGGTCGAGGTAGAGGGCCGGCATAAAAGTCAGGGCAGAATCCATGGGTTTGATCAACTCGTCAAACCTTTCCTCCCGGCTTAATTTTTCGATCATTTCCGGAGTCGAAGCATTGTCGAGCCCATAAGGCCCAACTGCCAGCCTTGTCAGAGCTTGAAGGTGGCCGCCACAACCTGCAGCAAGACCTATATCTACAGCGAGTGTCCGGATATAGGTTCCTTTTGAACACTGCACATCAAATACCAGCTGGGGCTCACTATCAGGGTTGAATTCCAGCAGCTCGATCCAGTAAATCTCAGCCCGCCGGCTTTTGCGAGGCACCTCCCTGCCGCTCCTGGTCCAGTGATAAAGAGGTTTCCCCTGGTATTTTACAGCTGAATACATAGGCGGCAGCTGTTCTATGTTGCCCTGGAAACCGGAAAGGATCTCTTCAACCCGGTTTCGATCCAGATCAGGGACTGCACAAGTGCCGGTTATGGCCCCTTCAGAATCATCTGTATCGGTGGTCTTGCCCAGGGTAACGGCAGCCCGGTATGTTTTGGGATGTTCAATGATGTACTCGGCAATACGCGTCGCCCGGCCCAGGCATACCGGCAGGACTCCGGTGGCAATTGGATCAAGGGTCCCGGAATGACCGGCTTTTTTGCCGGGAAAAAGCCTGCGCACCAACTGCACCACCTGGTGAGAAGTCGCACCGTATGGTTTATTGGTTACTATGATTCCATCCAAATGTAATGCTCCTTCATCCAGGTACTTCATTTAACATCTGCATTGATTCGGCCAGGACCTTTTCTTTTACGGACTGGTAATCTTCGTAAATACGGCACCCGGCCGCCCTGGCATGCCCGCCTCCATTTAACCGGCCGGCCAAAACGCTTACATCCAAAGCTTTCGAACGAAAACCTACTTTAACTTCACCGCCATTTTCTACGTAAAACAAGATCCCCAGCTCGACACCTTCGATATTGCGGGTATAATTAACGATACCATCCAAATCATCAGAAGTAGCTCCACTGCGCTGCCTGATATCCCGGCTCAAAGTCATTACGGCTATTCTTTTGCCGCTATACATTTCGAGGCTGGAGATAGCTTCCCTGAGCAGGAGGTAAAAGGAAAGGGGCCGCTCGTCAAAAATTCGTTGCGATAGAGCCCCCGGGCTCAAATCCTTTTCCAGCAATTCAGCGACAACCCGGTGGGTCCCCGGCATGGTATTTTCATATTTGAACGAACCCGTATCCGTAGATATGGCTACATAAATAGCTTCGGCAATATAATAATCGATCGATGCCCCAATCTCATTCAGCAGGTGATAGATAATCTCACCAGTGGCAGAAGCATTTGAGTCTACCAGGTTCAATGTGCCGAACCACTGGTTGGTAACATGATGATCGATATTTATTACAGTGCGGCAGTTCATGAATGGTTCTTTCAATATTCCCATCCTGTCTGCATCACTGCTGTCAAGAACTATCGCCGTTACATCAGGGTTACATTCTTCGAGGGCTTGCTCTACCTGATCGGCTCCCTTTAAAAAACTGTATTTGCGCGGAATATGGCCGGGGGTGAACATTCTCACCTGTTTACCCATGCTTTTTAAACCTTCACCCATTGCCAGCAGGGACCCGATGCTGTCACCATCGGGCTGCATGTGTGAAATAAGGTAAAAATGATCAGCTTCCTTTAAAACCTCAATGATTTTCTCCCGATCCGTTTTCATGGCCGTCATTATCATCTTCTTCTTTCAGTGATTTTATAACCTTTTCTATGTAAGCTCCGTATTCAATGGAATTATCAAGTCGAAAATTGATTTCAGGAGTGTGCCTTAGCCTGATCCTCTTTCCTATCTCGCTGCGTATAAATCCGGCTGCCCTGTTCAAGGCCTGCAGAGTTTCTTCTTTTTCCGCTTCACTGCCGTAAATGCTGACATATACTGAAGCATGGCGGAAATCTTTCGACAAGCTGACATCGGTCACACTGGTAAGGTTCGCCACTCCCGGATCTTTTGTTTCATAATTGATGATCTCACCTATATCTTTTTTAATTTGCTCAGCAACCCGCCGTACTCTGTTTTCTGTCATGACCAAACCCTCCCACTGGCACAATATACGGCGAATATATTAAAGCCTAACGAGCAACCTGCTCCATGACATAAGCTTCAATAATATCTCCTTCTTGCAGGTCGTTAAAGTTTTCCAGCAAAATCCCGCATTCATATCCGGATGAAACTTCGCGGACATCATCTTTAAACCGCTTCAGCGAATCAATGTTGCCTGAATCGTGAACAACGGTCCCGTCGCGAATAACCCGGACCAGGGAATTGCGGGTGATTTTTCCTTCCAGGACGTAGGATCCGGCAATATTACCCAATTTTGAGGCCTTAAAAACCTGCCTGACTTCTGCCTGGCCCTGGATTACTTCTTTCATTTCCGGCTTCAGCATGCCCTTCACCGCAGCCTGGATATCTTCGATTGCCTCATAGATAATCCGGTATAACCGCACATCCACCTGGTTCTTTTCGGCCAGCTTGCGGGCATTGCTGTCAGGGCGTACGTTGAAACCGATAACAATAGCATTTGAGGCCGAAGCCAGCATAATATCGGATTCATTAATCGCCCCAACCCCGGTATGGATTATTTTGATCTGCACTTCATCCAGGCTGAGCTTGGCCAGGGCATCTTTAAGGGCTTCTAGCGAACCCTGCACATCAGCTTTCAGGATCAGGTTCAGGTCCTTGACCTCACCTTCCTGGATCTGCTTAAAGAGATCATCGAGCGTCACTCTCTGCACTTTCCGGCTGGCTTCCTTAATTTTTTCAGCTCTTTTGCTGGCAACATCGCGGGCCACCCGCTCGCTGCTTACAGCCTGGAAAGTATCTCCGGCCATAGGAACATCATTTAGGCCGAGGATCTCGACCGGTGTCGACGGTCCTGCCGATTCAACTCTCTCACCATGTTCGTTTAGCATGGCCCTGATTTTTCCGGCAATCGAGCCGCAAATAATCGGTTCGCCCACATTCAAGGTGCCGTCCTGGACCAGGACTGTTGCCACCGGCCCGCGCCCTTTATCCAGGTTGGCCTCAATTACTGTTCCCCGGGCTACCCGTTCCGGCGACGCTTGAAGTTCACAAACTTCGGCCAGAAGGGTTACCATCTCCAGGAGCTCATCCAGGCCTTCGCCCTTGATGGCGCTTACCGGGACCATGATTGTATCGCCACCCCATTCTTCCGGGATCAGCCCGTGTTCTGCCAGCTGCTGCTTGACCCGGTCCGGGTTGGCTTCGGGCTTATCCATCTTGTTGATAGCAACCATTATCGCTACCCCTGCCGCTTTGGCGTGGTTAATGGCTTCTACTGTCTGGGGCATAACTCCGTCATCGGCAGCCACAACCAGGATGGCTATATCGGTAACCTGGGCCCCCCTGGCCCGCATGGCGGTAAAAGCCTCATGGCCCGGGGTGTCGAGGAAAACAATTCTGCTGTCATTAACGCTAACCTGGTAGGCTCCGATGTGCTGGGTTATTCCGCCCACTTCCCCGGAAATAACGTTGGCGCTCCGAATGGCGTCCAGCAACAGGGTTTTTCCATGATCGACGTGGCCGAGCACGGTCACTACCGGTTTGCGAGGTATTTCTTCGATGCTTTCATCATCTTCGCCCTCGCGCACGGCCAGCAGTTCTTCTTCCAGTTCATCTTCAATGTAATCTACTTCATAGCCGTGTTCTTCAGCTACCAGTTCTACTGTCTCGGTATTTAGTGGTTGATTGATACTGGCCATTACTCCCATTTCCATCAATTCAGAGATCAACTGCGAGGGATTAATTTCCAGGTGAGAGGCCAATTCAGCAACCGTTATCTGCCCTTCGAGCCTTATTTTTGGCTTTTGGGCTTTTAGCATAGCCGCTCTTTTTTCTTCCTGGATCATTTTCCTGGCTTTTCTGCCCAGGCTTTTTTGTTCCTGTTCCCCGGCTTTTTCTTTACCTTTGTCCCTGGCTTTCTTTTTCTCTGCAGCCTCTTCTGCGGGTTTAGGCCCCGCTTTTTCTTTTTCTGCAGTCTTTTGTCCGGAAGCCTGTTTGGTTTCTTCAGGCTTTTTCTCATCAGTCTTGCCAGTTAGAATGGACATCACTTTTTTAGCCTCTTCATCGGTCAAAGTGCTCATGTGGTTGTTCACTTTTATGTCCATATCTTCCATAACTTCGATCAACTTTTTACTGGAAGTTCCCAGCTCTTTTGCCAGTTGATAAACTCTCACTTTACTCACCTATAACACCTCCATAAAGTAAGCCCTCCCTGTTATAATTCGCTTTCTTTTTGTTTCAAAGTTTCAGAGATTTCACTAATTAGTTCAGATGAAATCGGCTGCTGCAAATTTCTTTCCAGGCGCTTACCTTTAACTGCTTTTTTAAAGCAATCCTCACGCGGACATATATAAGCTCCCCTTCCGGGCTTTTTCCCGGTCATATCGAGTACAACCTCGTTATCGGGCGTCCGGACTACACGCACCAGTTCCTTTTTAGGCTTTTTGTCACGGCATCCGATACAAATTCTCAGGGGAATCTTCTTTTTCTTACTCATCCTTCCGCGGCTCTCCTTCCGAAGACTCATCCTCGGTTTCTACTTCTGTCTCATTTGTGGTATCCGTTTCATCATCAACCTCGCCGGCTTCTTCACCGCCTGTTTCTTCCGTTGCCAAATTATCCTCTACTGCTTCATCTATATCGTTTTCCGCAACCTCTTCTCCGGCACCGGCGCTTTCAGGGGCTAGAATGTCATCTTCCGCTTCCTCTTCCGTGCCAGCTGTTGCTGCCTGCTCTTTCTCTGCGGCCGGCTCATCATCCCAGTTCAAAACCTTCAGCAAATCGGCATCCTCACTGCCAGTTTCTCCTTCCGCATCCGTTGATTCATCGGCCAGGCCCATAGCGGAAAAGCTTTTTTCCGCGTACTGGGTTTCGCTGGAAATGTCGACCTTCCAGCCGGTTATTTTAGCCGCCAGGCGGGCGTTTTGACCTTCCTTGCCAATGGCCAGCGACAACTGGTTGTCGGGAACAATTACCGTCGCCTCTTTATTCTCAGAGTCAATCACTACCGAGGATACCTTGGCCGGGCTAAGGGAGTTGGCGATATACTCTTCGGATTCTTCGCTCCACTTGATGATATCAATTTTTTCACCTTTAAGCTCGTTGCTGATCGCCTGAACCCGGCTGCCCTTCGGGCCCACGCAGGCACCAACCGGATCGATATCGCTGTTGGATGAGTATACGGCCAGCTTGGAACGGTACCCTGCTTCCCGTGCGGCAGCCTTGATCTCCACTATACCTTCGTAAATTTCCGGTACTTCCATTTCAAACAACCGTTTTAAAAACCCAGTATGAGTGCGGGACATAATAATCTGTGGTCCCTTGGTGGTTTTCTTGACCTCCATGATAAAACTCTTTACTCTTTCGCCCTGGCGGTAACGCTCATGGGGAATCTGCTCTTCAACGGGCAAAATCGCTTCCGTTCTGCCAAGATCTATGATCACGTTTTTATGCTCGAATCGGCGCACCAGGCCGGTAATTACTTCCTCGGTGCGGTCAGTGAAATTCTCATATATTAACTCCCTTTCCGCTTCCCTGATCCGCTGTATTACCACCTGTTTGGCGGTTTGAGCAGCAATCCTGCCAAATTCCTTGGGTGTGACCTCCATTTCAATCTCATCACCGATCTGGCAGCGCGGCTCGTAAACCCTTGCTTCATACAGGCTCACTTCCTGGTCTTCGTTTTCCACTTCCTCAACCACTTTAAGCTGTGAAAAAACTTTGATTTCACCGGTTTCTCTGTCTATGCTGACCCTCACTGAAGGCGATGACTGGAAATTTCTTTTATATGCTGAAACAAGAGCCACTTCCAGGGCTTCAAAAAGCACTTCTTTACTGATCCCTTTTTCCTTTTCCAGCGATGAAATTGCTGCAAACAAATCATCATTCATCTTGTGACCAAACCTCCTTTCTTATTGGTTTTTCCTATTTACCTTTAAACAAATCATCTTTATCTTGTTTTTGATACCAGAGATTTGCCTTAGCAATCAATTTGAGGGGAATTTCTTGCTCCCTGCCTTCCTCAAGGGTTACGATAATGTCATCTCCGCTGGTGCCGACCAGGGTGCCGCTAAATTTTTTGCGTCCCTCTATTTCTTCAGAGGTTTTTACTTTTATTTTTTCACCTGCAAAACGTTCGAAGTGTTCTTTCTTGGTCAGCGGTCGCTCAATCCCAGGTGAAGATACTTCTAATGCATAAGCATGGGAAATTGGATCATGGTAATCAAGGAGATCCGAGACGGCATTGCTGATCAACTCACAGTGGTCGATGGTTACTCCGCCCTCCCGGTCAATGTATAAATCCAGTTTGCCCTGTTTACCGGAGGAGTATTCCAGTTTTACCAGCTCAAACCCCTTGCTTTCCACCAGGGGCTCAATCAATTCAATTAACTTATCTTTCATCTCTTCCCTGCTCATAAAAAAATGCCAAACCCCCACAGCTTTTAAAGCCACCGCCAGGCGGCAGTAGATTTATGCCCTTATTAATATGAAAGAGTGGGAACCCCCACCCTTGACAAGAAAAACCCTATCATCTTTTCTAATTTATCATAAATATAATCGAAGCGCAACACTGCCGAAGCCGGTAAAAAGGAAAACTACAGGGCTTTGCCGGGTTTACCTGGAAACGGCATCGATCCCAAAATAAGTAGCCCTGGCCTTACTTGGGATCGGCATCGATCCTTGCTATATACTTAAATATTTCCCAGTACATTTTACCCCTGGCCAAAAATCCTTTCCAAAAGCCTAACTTCTCTTCTTTCATGACATGAGAAAGATCCGGAAGCTGGACCACCTCCGCTTCGATCTCATTATCCTCCACATATTTATGCAGGGCTACTTCAATGCCAAAGCGTGAAAGGTCAAGGTCAGAAATATTTTCCAGAAGATCCCTTCTGAGAGCTCTTTGGCCGGATAAAAACGGGGCCATCTTCTGGGCGATATCGGTAGCCATCCTGCCTTTTTCAAATATGCCCACCGACATCATGGCGCTTCCTTCCCGGACCGGTTTAACCAGGGCATCGATATGTTCGGCGCTAAGGCCGATCAAATCGGCATCCAGGATCAAGATGATTTCAGAGTTACACCGATCGAGGCCCGCTTTAACAGCGCCTCCTTTACCCCTGTTGTCCAGGAGGTCAATCACTTCCACATCTTTATAATCCAGGGCTGATTCGACCGTTTTATCTTCTGAACCATCGCTGACCACGATGATCCTGTCAACAGCGGGTGATTTCTGCAGGGTGCCAATCACGTCGCCAACCGTTTTCTCCTCGTTAAAAGCCGGTATTATTGCTGCTACTTCCATGTTATTCGCCCTCCTCCTGCCTGCCGTTTCTTGCTGCCGCCAGATCAAGTTCTTCTTTTAAAGCATCCAGCAAATAATCCAGTCCGATTGTGCGTATCACTTTGCCGTGACTAAAAACAATCCCATGTTTTTTCCCGGCAGATATACCCAGGTCGGCTTCTTTAGCCTCCCCGGGCCCGTTAACCGCACACCCCATCACCGCTACCTTCAATGGCAGGCGGTAATTTTCCAGTAGAGCCTCCGCTTCATTCACAAGGGAGACCAGGTCAACCGAACAGCGGCCGCAGGTCGGGCAGGAAATCAATTCAGGGCCATACCTGTTCATCCCCATTGATTGCAAGATTTGCCTTGCCGCACGGACTTCCTCGACCGGGTGAGCGGTAAGCGAAACCCTGATCGTATCACCTATGCCATCCGCCAGCAGGGACCCAATCCCTATTGCGCCCTTGATCAGGCCGGAGCGCAGCGGGCCTGCCCCGGTAACTCCAAGGTGCAATGGATACATTTTTTGCTCTGAAAAAAGCCGGTAAGCTTTTATTGTCGTAAACACATCGGAAGCCTTTAGAGAAACCACAATCCTGGTAAACCCGGTGTCCTCCAGGGCATCCAGGTACCCCAGGGCCGAATCAACCAGGGCGGCAGCGTTCGCGCCCCCATGCCTTTCCAGGAGCCTTTTCTCAAGCGAACCTGCATTCACCCCTACCCGGATCGGCACCTTCATTTGCTCCGCCCTGCGGGCCAGTTCAATTAGCTTGTCCTTTCCCCCGATATTGCCGGGATTTATCCTGATCTTCGCAGCGCCGTTTTCCATGGCTTCGAGGGCCAGGCGGACATCAAAATGTATATCGGCAATCAGGGGTACAGGGCTTTTCCGGGCCAGGCCGGCAAAAGCCTGTACCGCATCCCTGTCCGGAACAGCAAGACGGACCAGTTCACAGCCGGCTTCCACCAGCTGGTTAACCTGCTTTAGTGTAGCGGCGCTATCAGCAGTCCTGGTGTTAGTCATCGACTGGATAACCACAGGATTGCCCCCGCCGATTGTCACCCCGCCAACCTGGACCGGCTCGGTTACCCTGCGAGTAATTTTTTCCATTTATTTACACCACTTTAATTTTATATCCACCACTTGAACAGAAAATTAACTATTCAAGTTAATTGCTCTGTCCAAAAAACAGGCGCAGGACGTCCTGGTAGGTAATAAACAAAATCAGGGTTATCAAAAATGCAAATCCAATAAAATGGATAAGCCCCTCTTTTTCCGGCTCGATCGGCCGGCCGCGTACGGCCTCAATTAAAAGGAACAAAATCCTTCCGCCGTCCAGAGCCGGGATCGGAAGCAAGTTAATGATCCCGAGGTTAATGCTGATCAGGGCGGTTAACATCAACAGGTTAACAAACCCGGTCTGAGCCACCTCACCAATGACGTGGACTATACCCACCGGGCCGGCCACATCTAAGGGGGCCTGCCCCGATAAGGTGTAATAAAAAGCAGACATAATCATGCCGAACTGCCGAAAACTATTCTGGATCGAGGGAATGAAGTTGAACCGATCCAGGGCCTGGCCAATTCCGATAATACCACGGCCGGTTTCAGGCTCCTGTTCAGCTGTAACAATGTAGTTGATTTCTTCACCGTCTCTTTCAATGGTGATGGGAAATTCTTCACCGGATCGGCCTGATATCACAGAGACGACATCGTTAAATGTCTGCACCGGTTCATTGGCAATGCTAACAATCCGGTCCCCCTCCTGCAAACCGATTTCTTCTGCGGGCGAATCCTCCACCACATGACCGATCTCGGAAGTATTGACCGGCGTTCCCACGATAAAGAAGAAAATCAGGAAAAAAACCAGCAGGGCCAGGACCAGGTTCATAACAGACCCGGCCAGCAGAACTGCCATTCTGCTCGTGATCGGCTTCTGGGGAAAACTGTCCGGATCTTTGGCTTCCTCAGGGTCTTCGCCCATCAGCCGGCAAAAACCGCCCAGGGGCACTGCCCGCAAAGAATAGGCAATACCCTGCCTGGTCCAACCAACAAGCTTCGGGCCGAAGCCTACAGCCAGCTCCAATACCCTGATCCCGGTCAGTCGTGCAACAAAATAATGGCCTAATTCGTGAGCCAGGATCAACAGGCCAAATACAAATATAGCAGCAATTAAAGTTTGCATTTAAATCATCCTTCCCATCTGCACACCTATAATCTCATCCGCCTTCCGACGAGACCATTGATCGGCATTGACAACATCTTCAATACCGGGCGTTTCCATGCTGGTATGGCTATCCATAACTTTAGCAATTACATCTGGTATAGCAGTGAATCTGATCTTATTCGAAATAAATTCCGCTACAGCCACTTCGTTAGCCCCGTTTAGGACTGCAGGCATGGTCCCGCCCAATCTCGTTGCCCGGTAGGCTAAATCCAGGCAAGGAAAATTATGCCTGTCAGGCGGGTAAAAGTCAAGTCTTTTTCCAAAAGGATCAAAACGCTCAACCCGGCTTTCTGAGCGTTCCGGATGAGTAATGGCATGCTGTATAGGCAGGCGCATGTCAGGCACGCCCAGCTGAGCAATTATTGATCCGTCAATATATTCTACCATGGAATGAATAACACTTTGCCGGTGGATGATCACTTCAACCTGATCGAGGTCAAGATTAAACAGCCATTTTGCTTCAATTACTTCCAGGCCTTTGTTCATCATTGTGGCCGAATCGATGGTAATCTTGCTGCCCATCTGCCAGTTGGGATGCTTTAAGGCCTGGGCTGGTGTCACGTTATCAAGTTCCGCTTTGGTGCGGCCAAAAAAAGGCCCTCCTGAAGCGGTCAGGTAAATACGGGCTACTTCTTCCGGGCCTGCACCACCCAAACATTGCCAGATAGCTGAATGCTCGCTGTCGATTGGTAGAATCCTGTTCCGGTCAAGCAAGCCCATACGTTCTAGTATCGCGCCCCCGATCACCAGTGATTCTTTGTTGGCCAGGGCTACCTTTTTACCTTCCTGCAGTGCGGCAACCAGGGGGTTGAATCCGCTGAAACCGACCTGGGCCAGCACAATTAGGTCGGCCGAAGGCCATGTCGCCGCCTGCAGCTGACCCTCATCGCCAGAAGCAACAGGGCACCCGGTATCGCTGATTTTGTTTTTAAGACGCCCGGCTGCTTCAGCATCGCTTAACACGGCCAGTTCAGGTTTGAAGCGTCTGACTTGATCCGCAAGCAGCTCGTCACTGCTGCCGGCAGTCAAAGCCACCACCCTGTAGCCTCTACCGAGTGTTTCAATCACTTCCAGGGTCTGTCTTCCTATGGAGCCTGTCGAGCCAAGTAAAGCAATCTTTTTTTCCATTATACTATACACCTTTTCCAATGGCCTAAAACTTAGGCCTGCACTTTATCTTCACTTCAGTTTTCTTAAGCAAGCCGGGCAACACCAGGCAATAACCTGTCCGCTTAAAGCATATCAAACAGCAGGAAAAAATAATACACAAAAGGAGCTGCCAGCATAATGCTGTCAAAACGATCAAGTACGCCTCCATGCCCCGGAATAATAGACCCGGAATCCTTAACTTGCATCTGTCGCTTCAAGGCCGATTCCATCAGGTCACCCAGCTGGGCAAACACGGCAATGCCGAGGGCCAGGATGATCGATCCCAGGGGAGATATGGTAAAGAGACCCGGCAAAAGGATCGCCGCCGAGAAAAAAACAATAATGGTCCCGCCCAATCCGGCCAACGAGCCTTCCAGCGACTTTTTAGGGCTGATCTGCGGGGCAAACTTGCGCATTCCCCATTTGACCCCGATAAAATAAGCCAGGGTATCGTGGATCCAGATCCCGGCAAACAGGGCGAACGTATAAAGGGCCCCATCAGGTTGCAGCCTCAGCATTAGCAGGTAGCCGATCATGATCCCGATATAGAGCACTCCCCAAAGGGACAATGCTGATTCAACCAGGCTTGCCCTTTCTTCTGCCTCCATATTAAATAAGGCTGAAATAAACATAATGAAAAACAGGACCAGGAACAGGGGCGTAATTAACATGTACTGCTCCAGGTAAATAATGATCATGTAAAAACTGACTCCCAGGTGGGCAACAACCGCCAGGAAACTGGAGTTTTCTATCTTGATGATCTGGTTGTATTCATAAATAGCAACATTAACAAGCAGCAGCAAAAAGAGCGCAAACCAGTGGCCGCCATAATAGATAACTGCAATTACTATTGGTATACCAACCAGGGCTGATAATATGCGTAGTAACAGCATCAGTAACCACCTTTAATCACTATAGTTTGCCGAACCGTCTTTTGCGCATCTGGTAATCATATACCGCTTCCATTAAAATAACCCTGGAAAAATCAGGCCAGTAGACATTAGTAAACCAGAGTTCGCTGTAAGCGAGCTGCCACAGCAAAAAATTACTGATCCTTTTTTCGCCACTGGTTCTGATCAGCAAATCCGGGTCGGGCAGCTCGGCGGTATAAAGATAACCGGAAAAAACTTTTTCATCAACTTGTCCTTTAATTTTTCCGGCTGCAGCATCGCCAAGCAGGTTATTCACAGCCCTCATAATCTCCGACCTGGAGCCGTAGTTCAAGGCAAAATTTAAAATCATCCCGGTGTTGTGCTTAGTGGCTTCCGAGCCGTCTTCAACCGCCTTTCTTACCTTGCGGGGCAGCCTGGCCGCATCACCAATTAACCTGACCTGGACATTGTTGCGAACCAGCTCCGGCAGTTCGGCTTCAAAATATTTCTCAGGCAAACTCATCAAGTAATTGACTTCCCAGGTGGGCCGCTGCCAGTTTTCCGTAGAAAAGGCAAACAGGGTTAAAACACCTATACCAAGCTCATTGGCGCACTTAACGATTTCTCGCACCGTCTCCACACCCTGCCGGTGGCCTTCCTGCCTGGGCAAGCCTCTTTCCACGGCCCAGCGCCCGTTGCCATCCATGATGATCGCCACATGGCGGGGAACTTTGCCGGTATCTATATTTTGCTTGAGTTCTTCTTCTTTTATGGAATTATCCAAATCCAAACTCCACCGCCCAAAAACAACGGCTCCCCCTTTCTTAATCAAGAGAGAGCCGCCTCTGGTTTATCTTTAATATATTCAAAAATTACATAAACGAAGCGGTTCTTAACCAGTTGCAGCTCATGTGGATTGCTGAACCGCCACCGGTTATACTTCCATCATTTCTTGTTCTTTATCTTCCAGGAGTTTATCTATTTCTTCTATTTTTTTATCGGTTAGATCCTGGATACGGTCCTGGGAACGTCTGCTTTCGTCTTCCGAAATCTCGCTTTCTTTTTCCAGCTTCTTGATCTCGTCATTGGCATCGCGACGAATATTACGCACCGAAACTCTGCCCTCTTCGGCTTTTTTCCGAACATACTTGACCAGTTCCTTGCGCCTTTCCTCGGTCAACTCCGGTATAGTCAACCTGATTACGTTGCCGTCATTGCTGGGAGTCAAGCCCAGGTCAGATTTCATTATCGCCTTTTCAATTTCGGGCATTGCCTGCTTGTCCCAGGGCTGAACAACCAACAAGCGCGGTTCCGGAGCACTGACCCCGGCCAGCTGGTTAAGAGGTGTGGAAACACCGTAATAATCCACCTCGATCCGGTCCAGCAAGGAAGGTGTAGCCCTTCCTGCCCTCAATGTCGACAGTTCACGCTGAAAAGCAGCAATCGCCTTTTCCATCTTCCCTTTGGCATCAGCATAAATATCATCTGTCATCAATTAACCACCCCTAATTAAGGTTCCTATTTTTTCTCCCATAATCGCTTTTTTGATGTTGCCAAAATTAAGTCCGAAAACAATCAACTTGATCTTGTTATCCATACAAAGTGAAGCAGCCGTAGAATCCATCACGCCCAGGTGCTGATTAATAACTTCAATGTAATTAAGTTCTGAAAACCGGTGGGCATCCGGATTCAATAGCGGATCGGCATCATACACGGCATCGACTTTACCCTTGGCCAACAAAATTACTTCCGCCTCGATCTCGGCTGCCCGCAGGGCCGCGGTAGTATCGGTGGAAAAGTACGGATTCCCCGTTCCACCGGCGAAGATAACGACTCGCCCTTTTTCCAAATGCCGCAGGGCTCGCCGCCTGATATATGGTTCAGCAACCTGCTGCATCTCCACAGCCGTCTGGACCCTGGTATCCACATCGTGCCTCTCCAGGGCATCCTGGAGGGCAAGGGCATTAATTACTGTCGCCAGCATGCCCATGTAATCGGCTGTAGCCCGGTCCATTCCCTCGTTACTGGCACGCGTGCCTCGCCAAATATTACCGCCACCGACAACTACAGCAACTTCAACCTGGTAGGCGTTAACTTCCTTCAGCTGTAAGGCAATGCTTTCCATGACTTTTTGGTCTATTCCAAACTCGCGATCGCCTGCCAGCGCTTCACCGCTCAATTTCAAAACTACCCGGTTGTATGCAGGTTTTGACACCAATGCACCTCCCGCTGCGTAAATATTCGACAAATTACCATGTAAACCTTCAACCTCCACAATTTTTTTATACCAACACTTCTTAAAAAAAAGAACACTGTTAAGTGTTCTTTTTCTCTGCTTAACTTTCGCAGGTGCCTGAGCTGTCTGACTCGAGCCCTTCACCGAGCTCGAATCGAGAGTAGCGCCTGATCACAATGTTTTCTCCAATCTTGGCAACCATGTCGGTCAGTAGCTCGCTGACTGTAATCTCCTCGTCCTTGACATAAGCCTGTTCCATAAGGCAGTTTTCCTTGTAATACTTATCAATCCGGCCTTCAACAATCTTTTCTACTACCTTTTCAGGCTTGCCTTCGTTTAAAGCCTGGGCTCTGATAACCTGGCGTTCGCTCTCCAACACGCTTTCCGGAACATCTTCTTTATTCAGGTAAGCCGGGTTTGTAGCGGCCACCTGGAGACAAATATTGCGGACAAACTCCTTAAAATCATCATTACGGGCCACAAAATCGGTTTCGCAGTTAACTTCAACCAGAACCCCTATTTTACCGCCTAAATGGATATATGAGTCAACAATTCCCTGGTTGGCAGTCCGTCCCGCCCGCTTGGCGGCCTTGGCCAGGCCTTTTTCCCGCAGGGCATTGACTGCTTTTTCTTCGTCTCCACCGGCTTCCTGCAGGGCTTTTTTGCAGTCCATCATTCCGGCGCCGGTCTTTTCACGTAAAGCCTTGACTACCTGGGCATCGATATGCATCAATCCACACTCCTCTATTTTTGCTTGTTTAATTTTTATTTAGGCACTCCGCCCGGCCTCTAAAAAATTTACTTTTCTTCTTCCTCTTCACCGGATTCTTCCGTTTCAGTACTTTCAGCAGCCGCTTCTTCCGGTTTAATCTCATTTTCCGGGCTTTCTACTACCTGGGCCACGGGGATATTGGAAACATCTTCGTCATCCACAGAGACGTTAGCCGCTTCACTGCCTGCCTCAGGCGCGGTACTTTCAGCTACTTCATCAACCGCTTCCGTAGTTCCGGCTTCTTCAGAAGCTTCTTCTTCCGCATCGGGTTGTTCGCTGATTTGTTTGCCCTCAAGAACAGCATCGGCCATAACCGATGTAATCAACTTGACCGCCCTGATAGCGTCGTCATTGCCCGGAATAATGTAATCAATTTCGTCCGGATCGCAGTTTGTATCAACAATGGCTATAACCGGGATATCGAGCTTCCTGGCTTCAGCCACGGCAATTTTTTCTTTACGCGGGTCGGCAACATAAATAGCATCCGGAAGTTTCCGCATGTCGCGAATACCGCTTAAAAACTTATGGAGCCTTTGCTTTTCATTCTGGAGAGTGAGCACTTCTTTCTTGGTAAGGCGCTCAAAAGTGCCATCAGTCTCCATCTCTTCCAACCTCAGCATACGGTTAATCCGCTTGCTGATGGTGCTAAAGTTAGTGAGCATGCCACCCAGCCAGCGATGATTCACATAATGGGCACCGGATCTTTCCGCTTCAAAACGGATTGATTCCTGGGCCTGTTTCTTGGTGCCGACAAATACTATCTCGCCTCCATCGGCAATCAAGTCGCGAACAAAGTTATAGGCCGTATCAAGCAGTTTAACTGTTTTTTGGAGATCGATGATGTAGATTCCGTTACGTTCAGTGAAGATGTAGTTTTTCATCTTCGGGTTCCAGCGGCGGGTTTGATGCCCAAAATGAACCCCCGCTTCCAATAACTGTTTCATACTTACCTTTGCCACAATAAATTCCTCCTCTTGTTTTTACCACCGCTCGCGTCATAACCGCCATCCGAGCTTGAAGCCAACCGGACCCGGCTTCGGCGAACGTGAGTGTTTGAAATTACCACGGGTAGTATAGCACAGTTCCTCTGTCATGGCAATGTAAAATTATTGTGTAGCAAGGGTGTAGCAAGTAACCCGTCCCCTTGCTACACTGAAAATTCTTATTGCTCCTTCGCCTCGGTTATGTTTTACTAAAACAGGGGTGAAGATCTTGGCAGTCATTAAGCCCTTCAGGGGCATAACCTACAACCGCAAACTGATCAAAGATCCCGGCTCAACCATTACTCCACCTTACGATGTAATCGATCCCGAAGAGCAGGAGCGCCTGCACCGGGAAAACCCTTATAATATTATCCGACTTGAATACGGTAAAACTTACCCGGAGGATAACGAAGCTGAAAACCGTTATACCAGGGCGGCAGCAACCCTGCAGCAGTGGCAGCAGAACAAGATCTTGCTGCTGGAACAGGAGCAAAAATTTTATTTTCACGAACACTCTTTCCAGTGGCGGGGAAAAACCATGGCCCGGTTTGGCTTGATGGCTGCCCTCAAACTGGAATCATATGCTTCCGGGCTGGTTTTGCCTCATGAGCTAACCATGGCCGGCCCGAAAGCAGACCGTTATCAACTATTCCAAAATACCCGGGCCAATTTTAGCCCAATTTTTACGCTTTACCCCGATTCTGAGCAGAAGATGGAGGCTTACCGGGAAATTATTACAGCCCGGGAGCCTGCCTTTGAGGCTTTAGATAGTTCAGGCCACTACCACCGGCTCTGGCCGGTCCATGACCCGGAATTGATCGCAAACCTCACTGCCTACCTGGCTGAACGGCCGGTGCTTATAGCTGACGGGCATCACCGCTATGAAACGGCATATCATTACAGCTGTAAAACTGACCTCGATCGCCTGCCCGGAGCAGGGTTTGTTTTATCTACCCTGGTCGGCACCGGCGATCCCGGTCTCCTGATGCTGCCGGCTCACCGCATTTTGCACGAACTGGATATAAGACAGGACAAAAAATTGCAGCAAATAATTGAGGACCATTTCTTTTTCTTGGACCGGGGCCGACCCCGGGAACTTGACCGGGAAACTTTCATAGCTGAACTCGATCAACTGGCCCCGGAAAGCGGTGCTATCGGCTGCATAACCCACGCCAGGGCGGGCCTGCTTATACCGGAAAGAAAACCTGAAACCACCGACCTTCCGGTTACTATCCTGCACGAAAACCTGCTTGACCCGGTCATGGCCGCCGGCAACAACAAGACGCAGGCAAAGATCGATTATACCCACGAAGCATCACAGGCCTTTGATGCTGTCCTGGATGGAACAGCTGACATGGCCTTCTTGATCGGTCCTATGCCGGTCGATAAAATCCTGGAAAGAGCCCGCAAGGGCCTGATCATGCCTCAAAAATCAACGTATTTCTACCCTAAGCTACCCGGTGGGCTGGTAATATACCACATGGAACTCAGCGGAGTTTAGAGGTTCCAGTATGTTTTCTGGGTCTCGATTACCTGCTCGAGCCGCCTCTGGATATGACCGGCCGGGTCTCTTTCTTTTATGGGTTCTTCCATCGGCAAATTCCACCGGCCCAGCGCGTTCAGGACCTGGACAATCACCCCGGCCTGGCCCTCCAGGTGGTAGCCGCCTTCCAGGCACAGCGCCATTTTGCCACCGGATAACCTTTCGGCCGCCCTGGATAGCTGATCAGCCATATAGTAATAGCCGTTTTCGCTAAGGGACATGCCTGCAAGGGGATCACGGTGAAACGCATCCTGCCCGGCAGATATAAGCAGCAATTCGGGTTTGTACTGGTCCAGGATGGGGGTGATGATGCTGTCAAAAGCCAGCTTGTACTCAGTATCTCCTGTTCCCGCCGGCAGCGGTATATTGACATTAAAGCCCTCGCCCCGGCCCCGGCCGGTATCCTCTACGCGGCCTGTCCCAGGATAAGCGGGGCTCTGGTGGGTTGAGATAACAAGCACCTCGGGATCGTCTTCAAATGCGTGCTGGGTCCCGTTGCCGTGGTGGACATCCCAGTCAACGATAGCCACCCGTTTCAAACCGTAGTCGCGTTTGGCCGCGGCGGCAGCAACGGCAACATTGTTAAAAAGACAGAACCCCATGGCCCTGTTTTTTTCGGCATGGTGCCCCGGCGGCCGATTGAAAGTAAAACATTTTTTGAGCCTTCCTTCACCGTTCTCCATAACTGTTCGCAGGCCGGTTAGCGCCCCGCCTGCAGAAAGCAAAGCCACCCGGTATGACTCGGGAACAATGTAGGTATCCAGGTCCAGGAAGTCGCGGCCTGAGCGGCAGGCTTCCTCTATGGATTCAATGTAAGGGCGATCATGAACCAGGGCAATGTCGTCTACTTCAGCCGGGGCGGGATCAATCTTTTCAACCTTATCCATGGGGATTTTATCCTCCAGGGCTTTGTTGATATACTCAAGCCGTTCTTTACGTTCAGGATGGGTGACATGAGAGTGAAGCAGGTAGTCGGGATGATATATTATGCCGATCTTTTCTCCATTTAAAGTCATCATAAACCCTCCGCTAAACTAATCTTGTTTTTCCAGGGCCTGGCAGAGCCGGTTCCATAAAAAGGGGCTGAATTTTTTTAAGACCACCGGCCGGCCGTTATTATTAACAAAAGCATGCTCCGTATAACCGGCAGCCAGGATTTCATCTTCCCTCTTTATTTCATAATTAAAAACCAGGCGCACATTATTCAAACTTTCCAGGCGGGTAACAATAGTGAGCCTATCATCATAGCACGCGGGCTGCTTGTACTCGCAAAATGCTTTGAGCACCGGTAAAAAGATGTTGCTTTTTTCGAACTCCCTGTAGGGCAACTCCAGGTTACGCATCATCTCGGTGCGGCCCACTTCAAACCAGACCAGGTAGTTTGCATAATAGGCTACGCCCATCTGATCCGTATCCTTGTATCTTACCCGGACAGTGGTTTCATCTTTTTTCAACTGGCTAACCTCCATCTTAGTCCTGCTTTCTTACAGCACGTTCGCCTTGCCGCGATAGATCAATCCCCTGATTGCATCGACAGTGATTACTTCGCCGGTTTTGATCTGCCCGGTGGCGTTTTCCACTCCGACCACGGCCGGTTTCCCGTAGTTAATGGCCACTATAGCCCCGTGCGAGGTCAGCCCGCCTTCCTCGGTAACCAGGGCGGCTGCCTTCTCAATGGCCGGCAGGTAATCGCTGTCGGTCGCTCCGGTGATGAGGATCTGTCCCTCTTTGAAACCCTCAAGTTCTTTTGCGTTTTCTGCGATAAAAGCTGTCCCGCTTGCCGCTTTTTTACCTACGCCTGTTCCTTTCACGATAATATCCCCCACAGTTTCAACTCTGAGCAAATTTGTAGTTCCTGAAACACCAACGGGAACCCCGGCTGTAATTACAACCAGATTTCCGTTTTCAATCAAACCCTCTTCCAGGGAGGTGCGAATGGCATTGTTGAACATATCGTCGGTTGAATTCACCGGCGGGCAAATAATAGAATACACCCCACGGGTCAGGGTCAGCTGGGAAGCCACCCGCCGGCGTGAAGAAACCGCCACAATCGGGGCCCAGGGCCTGTACTTGGAAACCATGCGGGCGGTATGTCCGGACTGGGTTGATGTAATAATCGCATCGGCGGCAAGTTCCTGGGCTATGGTGCAGGTCGAATAGCTAATTGCATCGGTTACCGTCTTTTTGACAGTTGTGCTCAACTCGTTCAGGATTTTTTCATAATCCAGCCCCTGCTCGGTATGCCTGGCAATCCGGTCCATGGTTTCCACCGCCTCCACGGGAAACTTCCCCACTGCCGTTTCACCTGACAGCATCACTGCATCGGTGCCATCAATAATGGCATTGGCGACATCACTTGCTTCAGCCCTGGTTGGATGAGGATTACGGATCATGCTGTCAAGCATCTGGGTCGCCGTGATCACCGGCTTACCCAGGCGATTACACTTGCGAATCAAGTCTTTCTGCAGAAGGGGCACTTTTTCCGGCGGTATTTCTACGCCCAGGTCACCCCGGGCTACCATAACCCCGTCTGCCACTTCCAGGATCGAATCAAAGTTTTGGACCCCTTCTTCGCTTTCGATTTTGGCCAGGATCATGATCCTGCCGCCCTGGTTTTCAATTAACTTCCTGATTTCCAGGATATCTTCAGCGCTGCGGGTAAAAGAGGCGGCCAGAAATTCAATTTCGTGCTCAATGGCCATCTTAATATCTTCCCTGTCTTTTTCCCCGAGTGCCGGCAAATTAATCCTCGTTCCCGGAGTATTCAAGCCCTTGTAACTTTTCAGCTCGCCGCCGTGAATAACCAGGCATTTGATCTCGCGATCTTGAACCTCCATTACCTCCAGGACAATCAAACCGTCATCGATCAATACCCTGCAGCCCGGTTTGAGATCACGGTGTAAGTCCGGGTAAGTAACTGAAGCTTTGCGGCTGCTGCCGGCTATCTTCTCCGTAGTCAAAACAAACTCCTGGCCGTCCTCCAGGTAAACAGCATCTTCTAACAGGTCACCGGTCCGCACCTCCGGGCCCCGGGTGTCGACCATAAACCCAATTGTCTTCCTCTTTTCTTCCGCTGCCCTGCGGATCAGGTCCAGGCGGCGGTAATGATCTTCACTGCTGCCGTGGGAGAGGTTAAGCCGGGCTACGTCCATACCGGCAGTAATAATTTTTTCGATTTGATCCCCCGTATCTATACTCGGACCCACCGTGCAAACAATTTTAGTCCGCCGCATTGTACTGTTCCTCCTTAATCCTGGTATCGGGTTTGCGATCCTGGTACTGTTCGCTAACCGCGCTCCGGCCCAGGAGGTTTTCCAGCTGTTTGCGGCACTGCGGATGATCGCGGACCCAGAATTCTTCTTCTAACATCAGCAACTTGTTATCTTTTTTAAAAAACAGGCACACCGGCACTTCCCCGTTTTCAGCAATCAGGGTGTTCTTTAGATCCTGCAAAACTTCCTGGTCATGGTTTTCATCGATGATCAGGCGAAAATACTTTTTCTGCTGGCTCAAAGGCGCCATTTTCTCGGCCAGGATTTTGACATCTTCCTCTTCTTTCAAATCCGTCCTGCCTTCGATAATGACCAGGTTGTCTTCATGGAGCAGGGCTCCCTGTCTTTCGAATAGATCGGGAAAAATTACCAGCTCTACGCTACCGGTTAAATCTTCCAGTTTAACAAAAGCCATTTCCTTGTTTTTCTTGGTATATAAGCGGCGGACAGCCACTATAATGCCGCCCACCTTGACATGATGATTATCGCCAGCCTCGCTCAATTCCGCGCAGCGGGTCAAGTTTTTCATCTGGTCCAGGACCGGCCGGTAGGGCTCCAGGGGATGGCCCGAGATGTAAAGGCCGAGCATCTCTTTTTCCAGTGACAGCCTTTCCTTGTCAGAGAACGGTTCGATGTCTGCCAGGTTGTCTGAGAGCATTTCTTCCTGGGTACTCGTATCCATCAGGGAAAACATGGACATCTGGCCATTTTCCCGTTCTCGCTGGGCTGACTGCCCCTGGGCTAAGACGTCTTCGAGTGAGGCCAGGTACTGGGCCCGGTGGCCACCGAGCGAGTCAAAAGCGCCGCACTTGATCAGGCTTTCCAGGGCCTTCCGGTTGCAAAGCCTCATATCAACCCTGGAAGCAAAGTCGCGCATGGAAATAAAGGGTTTTTCCCGCCTGGCGTTAATGATTGAATCAATAGCGCCGAGCCCCACATTTTTAACCGCCGCCAGGCCGAAACGGATCCGGCTGTCTCCAACCACGGTAAAATGGGTTTCGCTTTCATTAATGTCGGGCGGAAGGACCTCGACACCCATACGGCGGCAATCGGCAATATAAAGGGCCACCTTGTCGCTGTTTGAATAGTAAACCGTCATCAGGGCGGCCATGAATTCTACCGGGTAATTGGCTTTTAAGTAAGCGGTCTGGTAAGCGATCATGGCATAAGCGGCAGCATGGGACTTGTTGAAGCCGTAAGAAGCGAATTTCATGATTAAATCATACATCTTGATGCCGAGCTCACGGGTATACCCTTTCTCCATGCAACCGGTGATAAACTTTTCCTGCTGCTCATCGAGGATCTCTTTTTTCTTCTTCCCAATGGCCCTCCTGAGCAGGTCGGCCTGACCCAGGGAAAAACCGGCAATGCGGGCGGCAATCTCCATGATCTGCTCCTGGTAGACAATTACCCCGTAGGTTTCTTTCAGGATCGGCTCCAGGTCCTGATGGGCATACTTAATTTTTTCCCGCCCATGCTTGCTGTTTACAAAAGTAGGGATCTGTTCCATCGGGCCGGGGCGGTAAAGCGCCACCACGGCGATAATATCTTCAAATTTATTCGGCATCAGGTCCCGCAGTACAGAGCGCATACCTGTGCTTTCCAGCTGAAAGATGCCGGTCGTTTCGCCCCGCGAAAGCATTTCGTAGGTGGTGCTGTCCTCCAGGGTAATATCTTCTATATTGATCTTTACATCATGCCTCTTCTCTATATTCTGCAGGGCCTCACCGATAATGGTCAGGGTTTTTAAGCCCAGGAAGTCCATTTTTAAAAGGCCCAGGTCTTCCAGGGTCCCCATGGGAAACTGGGTCACCACGGCGCTGTCGGCCATCTTGTAAAGGGGGACGTAATTGACCAGCGGTTCCTTGGCGATCACAACACCTGCAGCATGGGTGGAAGCATGCCGCGGCATCCCTTCTACGGACATGGAAACATCGAGCAGGCGGCGGCACTGCTCATCCTCCTTGTACAGGGCCTGCAGTTCCCGGCTCTGCTCTAAGGCTCTTGCTATGGTCATCTTAACTTCCATCGGGATCATCTTGGCGATCTTGTCCACCTCGGCGTAAGGGATAGCAAGAGCCCGGCCCACGTCACGCACGGCCGCCCGGGCAGCCATGGTCCCGAAAGTTATGATCTGGGCCACCCTCTCATGGCCGTACTTTTCAAAAACATAGCTCAGGATCCGGTCCCTTTTATCATCGCAAAAATCGATATCGATATCAGGCATGGAGATTCTTTCCGGGTTGAGAAAGCGTTCAAAAAGCAGCCCGTGCTGTAAAGGCTCTATATTGGTAATGCCCAGGCAGTAGGCCACCAAACTGCCGGCCGCCGAACCGCGTCCCGGGCCGACCAGGACATCTTCTTTCTTTGCATGTTGAACAAAGTCCCACACAATGAGGAAATAGTCCGAATAGTCCATCTGGCGGATTACTTGCAGCTCATACTGCAGCCTTTCCTCGATTGCCGGGGTTATATCTGGATAGCGGGACTGCAGGCCTTCGTAGCAGATTTTTTCAAGGTAGGTATCTGCATCGCTTCCATCCGGAACATCGTACTCGGGCAAGTGCAGTTTTGAAAAATCTTTTTCCACGTTACAGCGCTCCGCGATGCGCAGGCTGTTGCTGATCGCTTCCGGGACATCTGAAAAATGTTCGGCCATTTCCTCGCCGGTTTTAAAATAGAATTCCTCTGTTTCAAAACTCATCCGCTCCGTTTCATCCACCGACTTGCCGGTTTGTATACAGAGCAAAACATCATGCACCCCGGCATCTTGCCGGGACAGGTAATGAACATCGTTGGAGGCCACCAGTGCAATATTTTCTTCCCTGGAGATCTGTTTCAAAATATCGTTCACTTTCTTCTGCTCAGGAATATTATGGTCATGCAGCTCAAGGAAAAAGTTGTCCTGGCCGAATACATCCCGGTAAAACCTGGCGGTATCCCTGGCTTCCTCCAGGCGCCCCTCTAAGATCATGGTTGGTATTTCCCCGGCCAGGCAAGCGCTTAAAGCAATCAACCCTTCGCTGTACTGTTGTAGCAACTCCCGGTCCACCCGGGGCTTGTAATAAAAGCCTTCCAGGTAGCCGGCAGAAACCAGCTGCATCAAGTTCAGGTAGCCGGTTTCGTTTTCCGCCAGCAAAACCAGGTGGTACTGGATATCATCTTTACGCGGCTCTTTCTGGAAACGCGACCGGGGAGCTACATATACTTCACAGCCCAGGATTGGCTTGACTCCGGCTTCTTTAGCCGCCCTGTAAAAATCGATCACCCCAAACATGGTCCCGTGATCGGTGATGGCTACAGCGGGCATGTTCAGTTCGGCGGCGCTGTTGACAAGGTAATTAATCCTTGCCGCCCCGTCCAGCAAACTATACTCGCTGTGGCAGTGCAGGTGGACAAAATCAGCCATAATTAAACCCTCCGACTTCGATACTTTCGCATTATTTATTTTTCGACCCGCCGGGGCAAATACCTCCACCGGGTCGAAAATATGTAATATAAAAAAACAAACGCCGCTCAGCTTTTTTTAAATCCAGCTTTATGGTACAATATATGCACAAATAAGGGCAAACCTGATATTTAATCCTGAAATCCCCATAAAAGGAGTTTTGTTTTGTTTAATGATCGGGAAACGCGCCTGGCTTTAAAAATTGTCCTGATAGCCACCGCGGTCTTTATTGCTATCTGGCTCCTGGTCCAGCTGGCCCCGGTTATCTCGATCATTGTTGTAGCGCTCTTTATTGTCTACTTCATAACTCCCATGGTTAACTTCCTGATCAGCATCAAGATCAGGCCGATCCTGGCAGCCATGATCACTGCCGTTTTAATCCTGATCATTCTGTTCCTGTTGTTCTACTTATTAATCCCGGGCCTGATCATGGAAGTCAGGGAACTGGTTATATTCCTGAGCACAGAGTTCGTCAGGGACCTGCCGGAATTGATCTCTTACCTGGAAGAACTCGACGAAAGGTTCAACCTCCAGCTTACAGAAATTTTTGTTGAATATACCGACCAGTTTATCCGGCAGGCACCGAGCAATGTGCAGCAGCTGCTGCGCTACCTGACCGCAATATCCATGGGTTTGGTTACACGGGTCTGGGTCGGGCTAGCCCTGGTCTTCGTCGTTTTTTACCTGGTCCAGGAACTGGGTCAGGTCCGGTACAACCTCACCTTGATGTTCCCGCAAATTTACAAAGAGAACGTCAAGCATATCTTAAACACCATCGACGAAAAAGTGGGAGCTTACATCAGGGGCACCTTAATGAAGTGCCTATTTGTCGGCTTTTTGACCTGGGTCGGCTTGACCTTGCTTGAAATGCCGTTTGCCTTGATCCTGGGGATCCTGGCCGGGGCCTTGAACATTATCCTCTATATTGGGCCGGTTACAGCCACTGTCCCGGCCCTGCTTTTGAGCATTATGCCCGATACCCCCAGCATATTGCTTGTCCTTTTGCTCTACGTCGGGGTCCAGATCCTCGATGCCTTTGTGTTTACGCCCTTTTTCCTGGGTAAAGCAACCGATCTAAGTCCCCTGACCGTGATTGTCATTGTTCTTATTGGCGGCCAGTTGATGGGGCTTTTGGGAATTGTCCTGGCTATCCCGATCACCGCCACCCTGAAAGTGCTCCTGGTTCACTACTACCTCGAACGGCGCCGGGACGAAGAAGCAAACCATTCATCCGGGGATGACGATCCGGAAACCGGTGGCTGCCAGCAGGAGAATGAAAAACACCAGGATCCCGGCACGGACAATAACGATCAAGGCAGCTAATTATGCACGGCTAAGCTATTAATAGTTGGTGCTACTCGGCCGTGCTTTATTTAGGATAGGGGACATTGCTAAGACAGTAGATACAAATAGGGTTATTTCATGCCCGGAAACCCCTGCTGCCTCAAGGCTTCGTAAAGAACCAGGGCTACGGAATTGCCCAGGTTCAGGGAACGGGGAATCTGGTTGATCATGGGGATGCGCAAAGTTATCTCGGCTTGATCCAGGATTTCCTGGTCCAGGCCTTTTGTCTCGCTGCCGAAAACCAGGAAATCACCGCTGCTGTAATTGAACTGGTGGTAATAACTGCGGCCCCG
>Ga0207421_10000391_pt1 | contig 56077 bp, 50 predicted proteins | sample SodLakKL_010_SED_4_FD_187542 | JGI IMG/M metagenome (GOLD analysis project Ga0207421, IMG submission 187542) | Alkaline sediment microbial communities from Lake Tanatar, Kulunda Steppe, Russia - 8KL_010_SED (SPAdes) (version 2) | ecosystem: Environmental > Aquatic > Non-marine Saline and...
CGCTACCCGCCACGATGCCGCTGCGAACGCCTCGACCGTCACTCCGAACGAATGTGAGGAGTCCGCTGAACAAGCCGCGGCGACAGCCGCATTCCAAATAAATAATGATGTCGCTGCGCGACGCTGTTTTAGCGGATTCCTCGGCTGCGCCTCGGAATGACAGGCCGTGCGATGTGGCTAGATTTCTTGTTTTTATACCCCCTCCCCCCTTCGGGGTACTCCCCCTTGGCAGGGGGAGAGCTTAATATGAGCAGACTTCGTGGGTACTTGGTTAGCTCATTGACAGGGGGAGAGTTTAATATGAGCGGCTTTCGCGGGTACTCGATAATCCCCTTGGCAGGTGGAGAGTTTAATATAAGCAGCCCGCTTAATAAGCCACGGCTAAAGCCGCAGCAACAACTTTTAACTTTTTACTTTCCAACTTTTCACTTAAAACAGCTCCCCTCCTTTATAAGGAGGGGTGGCCGCAGGCCGGGGTGGTATTTTTTCAGCCGCATTCCAAATAAATTAATGATGTCGCTGCGCGACGCTGTTTTAGTGGATTCCTCGGCTGCGCCTCGGAATGACAGGCCGTGCGATGTCGTGAAATTTTAGTTTTTCGGCTTTTGGTTGTCTTTATCGGCCAGAGACGATATAATTCTCGGCAAAACGGTTAGTTTCCGAGGGTTATGATATGGCAAATACAGAAAAAGTAGTTCTGGCTTACAGCGGCGGGCTTGATACGAGTGTTATCCTGCCTTGGCTGAAAGAAACTTACGGCTATGATGTTGTGGCTTTCGCGGCCGAGCTTGGTCAGGGCAGCGAGCTTGAGGGTATAAAGGAAAAAGCGATGCAGTCCGGCGCGGTCGAGTGCGTCGTAAAGGATTTGCGCAAGGAGTTTGTGGAGGATTATATCTGGCCAATGCTCAAGGCAGGTGCGGTTTATGAGCATGATTATCTGCTGGGTACGAGTATCGCCCGGCCATTGATAGCCAAACATCAGGTCGAGGTCGCCCACGCCGCCGGCGCGACAGCCGTTTCTCACGGAGCCACCGGCAAGGGCAACGACCAGGTGCGTTTTGAGCTTTCGTTTATGGCGCTGGATCCGGAGTTGAAGATTATCGCGCCGTGGAAGGATCCGAATTTCAAGCTGACCTCGCGCGAAGCGGCCATAGACTACGCCCAGCAGCACAATATTCCAATCGAGCAGAGCAAAAAGAACATTTACTCCCGCGATCGGAACCTCTGGCATATCAGCCACGAGGGAGCGGACCTCGAGGACCCTGCCAATGAGCCCAAAGACAGCATTTTTACAATCAGCAACCCTGTTTCCCAGGCTCCGGATACGGCTGAATATGTCGAGATAGGCTTTGAAAAGGGCATTCCGGTGAGCCTGGACGGTAAAGAAATCGACGGAGTGAGCCTGATTGAACGGCTCAACGAAATCGGCGGCAAACACGCCGTAGGACAGGCCGACCTTGTAGAAAATCGCCTTGTGGGTATGAAATCGCGGGGTGTGTATGAAACGCCGGGCGGGACGATACTTATGACGGCTCATAAAGTGCTGGAGACTCTCACGCTGGAGCGCGAGACGATGCACTATAAGCAGCAGGTCGCGCTGAAATACGCCGAATTGGTATATTACGGCCAGTGGTTCAGTCCTCTGCGCGAGGCTCTGGACGCGTTTGTGGATAAGACGCAGGAAAATGTCAGCGGTTCGGTTCGGCTGAAGCTCTTTAAGGGTCAATGCACCCCGGCAGGGACTCGCAGCCCGAACAGTCTGTATCGCTCTGATCTGGCCAGTTTTAAGATGGGCGCCGAGTATGACTCGACCGACGCCAACGGATTTATCCGCCTGTTCGGATTGCCGATGAAGGTTCACGCGGCGGTCAACAGAAGCAAAAAATAATCGTTTTTCTCGAAGGAGCAACATTGCAGGTAACTTTGCAGGTTCCAATGTGGATATGGTATGCCTTTGTCATTGCCGTGGGCGGCTCGGTCGGCAGTTTCCTCAATGTCGTAATACATCGGCTGCCCAGAGACCAGTCGCTTATGCGTCCGCCGTCAACATGTCCGTCCTGCGGCAAGCGAATCCGCCCTTATGATAATATTCCGCTGATTTCGTGGCTTCTGCTTCGGGGCAAATGCCGGTTCTGCTCTGCCGCTATTTCGCCGCGATATTTCATTATAGAAATGCTTACGGCGGCTGTTTTCGTCGGGCTTTTCGCGATATATTTCCATACCGAGCTTCGCACGGGGATTAATCTCGACGGAGGCGGGCTGTATGTCTATGCGGTTTCGGTGATTCTGCTTGCCGGGCTTATAGCGGCATCGGCGATAGATCTGGAGCTTTGGCTCATTCCGCTGTCGATATGTTATGCGATTGTGGCGGTTGGGCTGGCTGGCTCGACTATCGCGCCGTATGTGATGGATCTGGCTCATATTCGTGATTTTGGGCTGCTGCCGGTGGCTACGGCTAATCAGGCGGCTATGGCGGCAGGGGCGACGGTAGGAATGGCTTTATCGCTGCTGCTGCTTAGACTCGGCGTGATTAAGCAAAGCTACGCCGACCAGAGCGATGAGATGATTTTTGATCAGGAAGATGACGACACCGACCACCGGCTGGAAAGCCTTAAAGAAATTGTTTTTCTTTTGCCGATAGTTCTATTGGCCGCTGGTGCGTATTATTTAACTCGTCAGGACGCTCCGCTGCATGAGTGGTGGGTCGATTTTTCACAAAGGCCGGCTCTTGCGGGATTTTTCGGCAGCGTCTGGGGTTATTTTATAGGTTGTGCGATTGTCTGGGGAACGCGGATTTTCGGAACGCTGGCGTTTGGTAAAGAAGCGATGGGCCTTGGCGATGTGCACCTTATGGGTGCGGCAGGGACGATTATAGGCTGGCAGTTTGTGTTGGTGGCGTTTTTTATCGCTCCGTTTTTCGGACTGGCCTGGGCGATGGTGCAGATGTTTTTTAAGAAAACTCGCCAGATTCCTTATGGTCCGTTCTTGTCTTTGGGCATTTTAGTTGTTATGATACTACACAATATTATTATCCAGCGTATTTATTTGATTATGTATCATTATTAAATAATGGATTGCTATCGGAACTATTTTCAGGAGGTAAACAAAATGCACTCCGTCATCAGAACCAGATTTATTTTAATCGGACTCATCTCGTTGATGTTTCTGCCCGGGTGTACGAACTGGGAGGAGAAATATCAGAATTTACAGGTCGAGCATGAGAACCTCAAGGGCCTTTATGAGCGCGAGCAGGCCGAGAGGGGCAGACTCAGCGAAACAGCCGCCGAGCAGAGACAGACAATCGAAGAATTGCAGCATAAGATAGAGGAGCTTGAGCAGACCCCTGCCTATGCAAGCGGTTTTGGCGATGATTATGATGTCGCTTTCGATGCTGAGGCCGGAACGGTAACCGTAACGCTGCCCAACGAGATACTCTTTGATCCGGGGCAGGCATCGCTGCGAAGCGCTGCTAACCGGGATCTGGATCATATCGTGTCTGTGCTGCGAAGTGATTATCGAGGAATGATGGTAGATGTAGTCGGCCATACGGACTCTGACCCGATACGAGTTTCGGACTGGGCCGATAACTGGCAGCTTTCGACTGAACGGGCTCTTGCTGTTACGCGGTATCTGATTCAGCAAGGCATTCCCGAAGACACGATACGCGCGGTCGGACGGGGCGAAACCCAGCCGGTTGCCTCCAACGCAACGCCGGAGGGCAAGGCGCAAAATCGGCGGGTCGAAATCGTTGTGAATATGCGATAATCGCCTGATAATATGACAGCTTAGAAGGGCAGTTCCGTAAACTGGGGCTGCCCTTTTTATTTTAAGAATGCAGCGACCTCCGCGGCGCCGCTGCTGTCAATTGTCACGCTGACGGCGCCGTTAACGGCGGTGTGGTATAGCTGTTGGTCGTCTTGAGGAAAGTATGCTCTGCCGGTCTCTATGCTTGTTCTGCTGCCGCTGGTTATGAGGATATCGGCGCCGAGCCGCTCTACGAAATCGTCGGTAAGTGTTACCGTCGAGCCGTGATGAGGCAGCACGAGAATATCGACCTGCCTGCCGTCGAGTATTTCCAGCACTTGCGTCTGTGCGTAATGCTCGATATCCCCCGGCAGCAATATGCTCGCACCGGCGTATTCTATCAGCTTCACTATTGACTTGTCATTATCGCTTAGGTTCGGGTCGGCACAGGCCGCAGCGGTAGGCCAGATAATGGTCATTTCAACTCCTGATTCAGAATAAGAAGTCTTGTCAAGTTTCTCCAGCGGTTCGATATGCAAATCGTTTTCTGCCAGAGCCTCTGCCAGAAAACCCGCCGCTGACTGCGTTTGCGTTCTTTCCAGAAAAGAGGTGTTTGCGTAAACGCCGCTGGTCGGCACTTGTTGGACAATTTCCGGCAGGCCATTGAAATGATCGATATCATCGTGACTTATCGTAACGGCATTTATGCGATTGGTGCCGCTGTATCTAAGGAATGGAAAGACAATGCGGCGACCGATATCGCTTCGGTAAAGTGAGCCGGCATCGAACAGCAGCGTTTTGCCGCCGGGCAGCTCCGCGACAATCGCCTGGCCGTGGCCGACATCCAGACAGTGAATGGCAAGAGTATCATCGACCCCTGGCAATGGGTAAAAACCGGCGTAGCTCGCTATCGCTATGGACGCTGCGAAACAGCAGGCCGGCTTAATAAACGGTCTGCGAAAATTGACAAAACGCACAAACAAAATAAGGCCGTAAAACCCGAGAATAACACCAAGCGGTAACGCACCGGTTACAATCTGTCCCGGAGCAAGCTCAGCGGCGAATTCTATAAGCCGGTGCAGTGTTATCGCCGTGATGTTTATGACATAGCCCAGCAGTATGCCAATCGTAGGCCAGAGCATTGAAATGATTATCTTGCAATAGCCCAGAACCAACAGCAACGCCACAAACGGAAACGCCAAAACCGTCCAGAACGCGGTCATTAAATTCGCTGTGTGAAAATGATAGGCGGTTATTCCAAGACTGCCCAGCCCCGCCGCCAGGCCTACCGAAAACATACCCACCGCATACGAAATTAACCAACGCGGTATTCTCGTTAATGCGCCATCGACAGGCAGATAAGTGTCAGTCAAGCTGTCTTTCCATCCGAAAAGTTTTCTCTCAATAGTCCCGGCCAGCAGAATAATTCCGGTAACGCAAGTAAACGAAAGCTGCCAGCCGGCGGTAAAAATGTCTGTCGGAAAAAGCATGATCAAAATGATCGCTGCCAGTGACAAGATGTTCATTGCGTTGGTCTTTCGTTTCATCAAGGCCGCTGCGCAGAATGTAAAGACTATCACCGCCGCTCTGAGTGTCGGGGCTCTGGGCGGAACTATCAGCAGAAAGATGATTACGGCGATGACGCATATTACCGCTCTGGCCGGCTTCAGCAACCCTGCGAGCTTTCCAGCCCACCATACTAATCCGGCGATAATGCCAAGGTGAAGTCCGCTCAGGCTGATAAAATGGAGCAGGCCGGTTCGCTCGAACGCTTGATAAGTGCTTCTGCTTATGTTGGCCCGCTGGCCGAGAAGAAGCGCTTCCAGTAACGCCTGCTGGTCATTTTCAATCACGGTGTCTGCCAGCAGATAGGCATTGGCCTGCCTACGCAGAGTTTGACCTAAACGCTCAACAATGCCTTGCTGCCTCGGCCGGCTGTCGATTACGGTAATTGAGCTTCGCCCTTGTATCGAAACGACGGTGTGGATTCCCTGTCGGGCCATATATGTTTTTCGGTCGAATTCACCGGGATTGGTAGGCCCGGAAATTGTATCAAGCCTGCAATAAGCTCGGATAGTGTCACCGACCCTTAAATCCGACACGCCTTCGTTAACCCATACGCGGGTTGTGCCGCTTACCTGCCGCCAACCGTCAAGGGCCTCGACCCCTGTGACGCGCAGGTAAAATCCACTGCTCGGATCGCCGCGACTGAACCTGCCGAATTTCCACCGGTTACGGTCTAAAACAAAAGGCTCCGATTCGACCACTCCCTCAATAGTGGCCAGCGTCCGGCCATCTGTAACCAGGCGGCGAATGTCATTGTCCTGCGGTCGATAATGATGCTCCAGCCGAGCCGCTCCCAGACAGCAGAATCCTATGAGCGCAGCGTAAGCGGCAATATATCTGGATTTGGCGGGCGTTACAAAGATATAAGCAGACACCGCGGTCAAGGCAGCAGCGGCAGCGACAAAAAACAAAGCCGAGCCGCTCGGACTGAAATACTCTCCAAAGACCACTCCGAGAATCAGCCCGACGGCGGGGAAGATCAACGGTGTTATTTCGATAAGCTCGCTGTGTAATTGCCGGCCGCCGTGAAACTGCCGATCGAAATCCCTCAGCTTTTTTTGTATATCGTCCACAGCCCTGCCGCCGTAGAAGTTATCTGGTTATTCTGTCTTTGCCCATATATGGCCGAAGAACTTTCGGCACAGTAACCGACCCGTCGGCATTCTGGTAAAGCTCCAGTATCGGTATCAGTACCCGCGGGCTGGCGATTACGGTGTTGTTGAGTGTGTGGCAGAAAATGTTTTTCTTCGATTCGGTGTCTTTGTATCGCAGGTTCATTCGTCGTGACTGAAATTCGCCGAACTTGCTGGCGCTGTGAGTCTCGCAGTAATTCTCTCGCGAGGGCATCCATGTTTCGATGTCGAACTTCTTAATCTGGCCGCGTCCCAGATCGCCGGTGCAGACATTCACCACCCGATAGGGCAGCTCGAGAGCCTGAAGAACTTCTTCGGAATTATGGAGTATCTCGGCGTGATATTTGTCACTTTCCTGCTCGTCGTTTTCGCAGACCACCACCTGCTCGACCTTATCAAACTGGTGAATGCGATACAGGCCGTATGTATCCTTTCCCGCCGCTCCTGCCTCTCGCCGAAAACAACTCGACATAGAGACATATTTTGCCGGCAACTGCTCTTTCTGAAGTATCTCACCCATGTGATAGGCCGTCAGCGGAACCTCAGCGGTGCCGACAAGATTAAGCTCGTCCTTTTCCATACGATAGGCCTGGTCTTCGCCGCCGGGATAATACGCCGTGCCGCGCATCGCCTCATCCCGCACCAGCAGCGGAACCATCAACGGCACATAACCCTTGGCCTTCATATGCTCCAGCGAAAACCGCAGAACAGCCCAGTGCAGCAGAGCCCCGTCACCCTTTAGAAAATAATTCCGCGTTCCGCTGAGCTTGACGCCCCGCTCGACATCGATAATATCCAGCGCCGTGCCAAGCTCGATGTGGTCTTTGGGCTTGAAGTCAAACTTGCGAATCTGTCCCTCACGCCGGATCTCGACATTTTCGGTGTCGTCCTCTCCCACCGGCACATCATCACCGGCAGGCTGGGGCACCAGCAGCATAAGCTCCTCGAACTGCGGCTCAAGCTCCTTAATCCGCTCGTCGTATTTCTGCTCCTGCTCCTTAAACTCTGAAAGCTCGGCGATGGCCTGTTTGCGCTGCTGCTCGGCCATTTTCGGAACCGCTTTGCCGATTCGATTCTTTTCCGTGGCAATGTCCTGGACCTTTTGCCGCAGGGTTTTAAGCTCGTCATAGACCTCAAGCAGCCGGTCGATATCCACATCGAACTTCTTTGTTCCGGCCGCCTCTTTGAACCTGGCCGGCTGAGCTTCTATTAGCTTGATGTCAATCATACTGTCGCCTTATTGCTGATACTTTCGAACTATCACCACATCGTTCTGGCCGCCGAAGCCGAAACTTTCATTCATCGCGACATCGACTTTCATCTTTCTGGCCGCGTTGGGGACATAATCAAGGTCAATCGCCGGATCGGGGTCGTTGAGGTTCATTGTCCCCGGCACTATTGAGTCGCGAATCGCCATCACACAGGTAATTAACTCGGCCGCTCCGGTTGCTCCGATTAAATGACCGAACATACTTTTCGGACTGCTGAGGGCTACCTTTTTTGCATATTCGCCAAAGACGGTCTTAACCGCCAGCGTTTCTATGGAATCGTTTTCCGGCGTGCTTGTGCCGTGCGTGCTTATATAATCGATGTCACGGGCGGTAATTCCGGCGTCGGCAAGCGCCGAGCGGATCGCCTGCACCGCGCCTCGGCCTTGTTCGTGCATATCGGTTATGCGAAAAGCGTCACTGCTGCTGCCGTAGCCGATAATCTCGGCCAGTATCTTCGCGCCGCGCTTTTGTGCCGAGTCCAGCGATTCCAGTATGACAATCGCCGAGCCCTCGCCTATTACAAATCCGTCCCTGCTTGCCGAGAACGGTCTCGAAGCCGTCTGCGGACTGTCGTTGCGGTTCGAAAGTGCGGTCAGGCGGTTAAAGCCGGTGATGCCCAGCGGGTGAATCATCGAATGCGTCCCGCCGGAAATTATGACATCCGCCTTGCCCGCGCGGATAAGCCTGGCCGCCTCACCAACGGCCTGATTGCTCGCGGCACACGCCGTCAGGCAGCTTCTGGCTGGGCCTCGAGCGCCGGTAAGCAAAGCGATGTGCCCTGCCGGCATATTCGCTTCCTGCTCCATCTCGTGCATCGCACGCATCCGCTCAAAGGAAACCTGCGCCCATTTTTTCCAGTCCATTTGTCTGTTTTCATCGTCCCAGGCCTGGCCGATAGCGTTAAAAAAAGCGTCGTCATTGGCCGAGCCTTCTCCGGCGCCCAGATAAATGCCGAGCCTGCGCCGGTCGATACCGTCGGCGGGGCTGTCTGTTTCGATCTCGATACCGGCCTGTCTGCACGCCTCTACCGTCGCGCCTACGGCAAAGCCGGTGCCGCGATTGCCGTGTTCGTGCAATTGCGGATTTTTCAGCAGCGGGCGAAAATCATAATCCTTTACCTCTGCGCAAAAAGTAGTCGGGAATGTCGAAGCGTCGAAGATTGTCATCTTGTCCACGCCGCTTTTGCCTGCCAGCAGTCCCTGCCAGGTCGTCTGGACATCATTACCCAGCGGGCACACCAGCCCTATTCCGGTTACCACAACTCGCTGAGGTTTTTCATTTATTTTCATTGTTACACCGTCGGATTCTTCAGCACTATCGCCGCCGTCTGCCCGCCGGGCGTATAGCCGCAGCACAGGGCATAACGAATTTCAGCGTCCACTTCTCTGGTATTTATATTAAGCTCACAGCCTGCCGGATGTTTTTCAAAATTTATCGCCGCCGGTATCTTATTTTCGCTCATCGCCATCGCCGCGACTACCACATCAATCGCACCGCAGGCCGCACCGGTGTTGCTCAGCATGCTCTTTGTCGGCAAGACCGGAATGTCTTTGACCGCCGAACCCAGCGCCGCCTGTATTCCTTTTGCCTCTGCCAGGTCGTCCTGCGCGACGCCCGTGCCGTGCGGGATTATCAAATCCAGCTCATCCGGCGTAATTTCAGCGTCATCAAGCGCGCGCTCAACAGCTATTGTCACCGCCTTGCCGTCCGGTTCGAGATGTTTGTATCGCGGGTCGAGGCTGGTGCTTTGGCCAATTCCCACCAATTCGGCGAATATCTTTGCCTGCCGGCTTTTGGCGTCTTCGACCTTCTCCAGCAGCACAGCCGCGGCTGCCTCGCCAAAGACCGCTCCACAGGCGTCGGCGTCGAAAGGCCTGCAAGCCTGTTCGGGGCTGTCGTTTCTTACGCTGCACCGCTGAAGCAGTGACTGCCTTGCCATCACAACCGGATTCAGCTTCGATTCACCGGCGCCTGCTACGGCCATATCGCTGTCACCGCGGATAATCATCTCCGCGGCCTCGGCAATTGCCAGATGTCCCGAAACCTCGGCACAGGTAATTGTATTGCTTGGCCCCTGCAAATCGTGAATAATTCCGACATGGCAGGCCAGCATATTCGGCAGGTATTTCAAAAGCCAGAGCGGGGTAACCTGCGGCAAACCCTCATGTCCCCATTTTCGAATATCGAATTTCCCGTCGGTAAGACTGGCCGCTACCGCCGGAGCCATTTCCTCCAGATCGCAGCTTATCAGACCCGCTCCCATTTCCACCGCCGTCCTGACCGGATTAATCGTGATGTCGCCGTCGTCTGTCCCTTTTGTGGTATGTCCGGCAGAGGCGAACGCCTCTTTGGCGGCAATCACGGCGAACTCAATATCCCGGCACATCAGCTTGGTGGCCTTGCGGTATTTCTTCGGCACAAAGTCGCGAATCTTATAATCGCCGACCTGCCCGGCTATCTTACAATCGAAACCGACCGGATCGAAACTTCTGATAGGCCCGATACCGCTTTGGCCTGCGCAAATCGCCTGCCACATTGCCGGCGTATCCATCCCCAGCGGGCTTACCGAACCAAGACCCGTTATCGCAACCGAGGCGCTGCTCATCAACTCTGCCCCGCCTTTTCTTTGTCATTCTGAACCGCGTGCAGCAGCGACTCGAACATACCCGTAAAGACGAAATTCTCCTCGGGAAAGACCTTGCCGCCGATGTTCCTGTCGATATGGCTGAACATCAGTGTAATCTCGGCAATCATCTGGCCGTCGCGTGTTATCGTGCCGCTTGTCGAGGCGGCCTCGTCGGTAATGCTGTCGATTTTCGCTTCAAGCCGAAGCGTGTCGCCGGGGCGGACAAAATCGAAAAACGCCGATTTGCTTATCTTGGCAAGTATGACCTTCTCGCGGAACTTTTTCGCCTCGCCGACGAGTATCCCGGCAGTCTGGGCCATCGCCTCTATCTGCAAACACTCCGGCATCATCGGAAAGCCCGGAAAATGGTCGTGCAGATGCTCCTCTGCCAGCGTGACATTCTTAACCGCCACGGCTCGGCTGCCGCTTTCGAACTCAACGAATTTATCTATCCATATCCAGCGCATATTTCGCTATCCGGCCTGTTTTGGCTGTATTAATTCAGTTTGCTTTCGAGGTAACTGACAATCACATCCACCGTGAACAGGTCGGCGAGTTTGTTGATGTCGGGGTCTTTCTCGAATTCGGAAATGTCGATATGCGGCATTCTGGTCTTCAGCTCGTCCAGTCCTTTATCGGTGAGCTTGCCGTCTTTTACCAGCTCCTGATTATTCATCAGCGTCTCGGCAGGGAAAAGCTCCTCGCGCGGAATCTTTATATTGAACTGTTTTTCCAGCCGAAACACGATATCGAGAAAGTCAATGCTCTCGGCGCCCAGATCGCCCATAAGGGTCGCATCCGGCGTAGCTTCATCATCGTCAACGCCAAGAGCGTCAACCAGCACTTCCTGTACCTGTTCCAGTATTTCTTCACGACTTACTGCCATAATTGCCTCCGGTTATCTGTCCTTAGATTTTAGTGCGTTATTCGCCGGCCCACAGAAGCTTCCAGCGTTGTTTAAGATTTTCCAATACCTGCCCATCGACCATCGCCATCGTCGGGTCGCGGTCGGCCAGGTTGAAGTGCCTCAGGCCGAACCGAGCCTCGACAATAGTCTCATCGCCGCAGGCGCCGACGCCTTTGAAGTTGCTGACACTTTCCTGAATCGTCCGGGCCTGGACTTTGTATTCTATCTGGCTGCCCGGGGCCAGGAAACTCTTATATTTAACATTTCTGGTCTCTGAGAGCAACACCATACTGCACGAAAAGCCCGTTGACCGGCGAACAAGCCAGCTTGCCGACTCAACAAGCCCCTCCAGCAGCAGCACGCCCGGCAGAACAGGAAATGTCGGAAAATGATCCGCCAGATACTCCTCTGCCAGAGAGACGCTTTTTACCGCCGTCAGATTCTTTCCTTCTTCCAGCGCGGTAACTTTGTCAATGAGTATAAATTTCATAACATCCTTTACCTGTTATCCTTGCCCATAGCGGCATTAATCCAGTCAAAAGCACCGAACGCCCCATTTTAATAACCGCTCAGACTTTTACCAGTATTTTTTAAGCAAAACTCAAAATCCCCATAAGGTCGGATATCAGGTTGCATTTTATTGGTTTGCATCCCTTACGATAACCCTGTCGTCAGGCTCAAGCTCTATCGGCGGACGGATGATTATCAAATTGTCCTCATCAAGCCCTTCTGTTATTTCTACTATTTCCTCACTGCTAAGGCCGAGGGTGACATGGGTAAGCCTGGCCCTGCCGTTAGAAACCCTGAAAACTGCCGGACCCTGAGCCGTCGTGAATACAGCGGCCTGAGGTATATAAAGCACATCATCTCGCTGTTCAACAATTATTCTGGCATCAAGATCAGCTCCAGGGGGCAATTGCCGCTCTGTGTTGTCAAAATCAATTATGACCCTGAATCTTTGCTGCTCCACACCCAGAGCGCTTATTTTTGTAAAGCCGTGCGGATAAATATAATTGACCGTTGCGTCGATGTATTTATCATCGAGTATAGCGCCCTCTATAATGACATCCTGGCCGGGAACAACTCTGTGAATATCCGCCGAGAGGACATCTGATTTTATTTCTATCGAATCCAGATCGCCTATTTCCATCAACGGCCTTCCTGCTTCAACGAAAGCCTCGCTGTCTAAATGCTTTGAGGTTATGACGCCTGTAACAGGACTTTTGATATATGTTTTCTCTGCCTGGTGAAAAAGGGTGGCCAGTTCAGCGCGTATCTGGTCTATTTGATAACTGTAGGCCTTTTCCAGATGATCTACATCGGCAAGGGAATCTTCCATGGCCTGGTGTCGTAATTCCATAATTCGTTTTGTTATTTCAGCCAGAGTTACATTAAGTCGGCCAATAGCTTCATCTCTCTGGGCGATTTCGTATTCGTGTCTGGCCAGGTCATAGTCTTCTTCTGATATGGCGTCCTGCTCGAAGGCTTGCTTAATTCTTGCATATTGCTTCTGACGATAGTCAAGCTCCTGCTGTGCTTTGTTTTTCTCTGTTTGGGCTACTTTTTTAACCTGCTCTGCGGCGACGACAGCTTCTGCGGCAGCCGCAAGTTCGGCCTCTTTTGGCACTTTCGTATCGAGGCCTTCTATCCGTGCTTCAAGCTCCTGCACTCGAGCTTTCGAAGCATTTATCGCGTTTATTATTTCATCGTCTTCAACAGTCGTTAATACTTCACCGGCATCGACCGTATCACCTACATTATGCTCGATGCGCATTACAGTTGCCGTAATTGGCGAGGAAACCTTGCGCAAAACATCAAGGCGGGTTCTGGTTTCTTCCTCAAACACATATTCCCTGACGGTGCCTCGCGAAACCGCTGCCGCGTCCACTTCTGTTCTCTGAAAAGCCGGCAGCACAATAGCAATTGCTAAAAGCACCGCTATAACAATCGGATAGATAACTGATTTGCTGATTAGCTTCTTTGGATTCATAGATTATTCTCTTGCCGAAAGAGCCTCTAATATATTGACTTTTTTCGCTTTGTGCAAACACACTATGCGCGAGACAATCACAAATATCATAAGCACAGCCGCAACCTGAATATACGCTTCGAGGCTGATATCAGTAGGCACGCGAAATACCTCGGAATCAAAGACATAGGCCATCCATTGAGGTATTAAGCTGCCTACAGGCAGACCAATGGCCGTACCAAGGATTGCCATCGGAATTATCTCGGCAGTTACCATCCCTGAAGCCTCATCGGGTGTCCAGCCCATTGCCAGAAGCGAAGCTATTTCCCTGCGGCGTTCTGAGATATTTATCGTTGAGATGCTGTATATTACCGCAAATGATATCAAGGCAGCCATCAAAGTAATTACACCAGACATAATAAGAATATATTCCGAGAGCATTTCATCAAAGGATTCAATCATCCTTGTTCGCGAGGAGGCGCTAATAACGCCGGGTCGGTCGCCGAGCTGCTCGATGACCGAAAGTAATTCATGTTGAGGAACCGACAGAAGGGCTCCGTTTACCATATCACTTTCACCGACCAGCCTGGCCAGGTAGTGGCGGTCAGCGTAAGCAGTCAGGCCAAGGTATTCGCGTGACCTGCCGACTACACGGGAGGCTCGGACGGGCTTGTCCTTAATGAATGCTTCGATAACTACAGTGTCACCGATGGTCAGGCCGAACTTATCCATCAGATAAGCCGGCAAAACAAGACCTTGCTTTGGAACCGCCATACGGCGGCCTTGCTCATCGTATATTTTGCGCAGTGTGCTGTTTTCAGGCAGTCCCTGTATGCCTATATTCTGTTTTTTCCAATCTTTTCTAAGCTCACAGCCAATTGTCAAAATGCCCTCGGCCATTTGCACTTGCGGCATTGAGCGCAACTCTCCGATTGCGCCCAGGCCCTTTTCTCTTCTGAATTCTACGGTCAAGTCGGCGTTATCAACCATTTCAAATTGATACGCCATAATGTAGTTCATCCAGTCCGTAACCCAAAGACCGACCATCAAAAGAACAGCGGAGACCGCAACGCCGAGCAGATAAAGCAAAGAACGGGACTTAACACGCAAACAACTGCGTATAGTCGTCCGCCAGACCAAAGAAAGCCTGCTCCATAGCCACTCGATTCTCTCAATAGAAACCGCATGGGCAGTCGGAGGCGCCTTTGGTTTCATTGCCTGGGCAGGCTGTATTCTGACGACTTTTGCAACGGTATAAAGAACACCTCCCAGACATGCTGTCATTACCAAGGCGGTAGCTGCAAGGCTAAGGTGCGGATGAAAACGGTTCACCAGTTCGGGAAATCGAAAGAAAGGCGCATACAATATGAGCATCCCTCCGGTGATAAAAAACCCGACCACCGTGCCTATAATGGTAGCGGTAATTGCAACAATCGCACCATGACTTAGATAATGAACGGCCACGGACTTACGCGTATAGCCTATCGCTATTAAGGTGCCGATCTGCGCCCGCTGCTGCTCGGTAATGCGCGACAGCATTATGTGGAGTATCAGGGCGGCTATTATCAGAAAAGCCAGCGGTATGGTCAGGGCAAGCCCGCGGATGGATACAAGCTCTTCTGTTAATATGTAATGCGAAGCCTGATCCTCGCGAGTATATGTTATATGGACACCGTAATGATCAAGGCGGCTTTCAATGCGGTCCAGTACCTGCTCGGTATCAGCATCGACAGCTAAAACCGCAGAGAGGTCATTGAACGCTCCTGACATATCAAAAGCCCTTTCCGCAAAAGAATCCTTTACGAAAAGCAGCCCGAAATTCTTATCATCAGGTATAAACTGCTCCGCTGAACGCAGCAGGTAAACATATTCGGGACTGTAAGCAGTGCCGACAATTGTCAGTGTTTCGCGGACGCCTTCGAGGGTTGCCTCAATAGTATCGCCGATTTTGAGGTCATTTTCTTCGCCAAAACGCTGATTTATAATCACCTGACGCTCCTGTGCGTCAGTAAAATATGACCCGCTGACAATATGAATATCGTTTATTACAGGAACCCTCTCTGCCGGCATAGATATTACGCGCCCCACCACCGAATGCGGATTATCCTCTACATCAACTGGAACATCCTTCACTATTCGGCCTCTGATTTGTTCTATGCCCTCTATTTGCCGAACCCTTGTCAAGGCAGTATTTGGAGCCCTTTCCAGCGCAACCCAAATATCGGCAAAACGATATTGTCGATAAAAAAGCTGCTTGGAATATTGCAGATTAAGCAGCAGTGAATACATCCCGATAAAAAGGGCAGAGGCGCATACAATTATAGCCGCTACAGCTATAAATTGGCCGGGGTGCTGTTTAATGTCACGCCATATCTTCTTATTGAGGGGTTTTACGGTCTTTAACATACAACTACCATTCCAACTGCATAGGGTCGGCCGGGGATTCGTTGGTCTTGACTTCATGCACATGCCCGCTGCGAAGCCGGATTATACGATCGGCCATTCTTCCAATGGCGGCGTTGTGAGTAACGAGTATAGTTGTTTTACCGCTTTTTCGATGCAAATCATGTATTACTTTCAGGATTGTTATACCGGTTTCAAAATCAAGCGCTCCTGTCGGTTCATCGCAAAGGATAACTTCAGGGTCTTTCACCATTGCCCTGGCAATAGCCACTCGCTGCTGCTCGCCGCCGGATAGCTGCGACGGGAAGTGTCCGCTTCGCTGTGACAGACCGACCATATCAAGCATCTCGTTTAAGTCCAGGGGTGAGTCAACAATCTGAGCGGCTATTTCAACATTTTCCAGACTCGTTAGCGTGGGAATAAGATTAAAAAACTGAAAAACAAAGCCTACCGATTTTCGTCTGTACTCAACGAGTTTGTGCTGCGGCATCGCTGAAAGGTCTGTGGATTGAAAAAGGACTTTACCGCAGTCCGGCTGGTCCATCCCCCCAAGTATGTTCAAAAGGGTGCTTTTGCCGCTGCCGCTTGGGCCAAGAATTACCAGAAGCTCGCCTTGATAGATTGTCACATTGATGCTTCTTAGTGCGTGAACAATTACCTCCCCCATCGGGTATGCCACGGAAACATTTTCTACAACATAAAGTTTCGAGTTCTTGTCCATAGCGGCATTATTCCAGTCAAAAGCATCGAACGCCCCATTTTAATAACCGCGCAGACTTTTACCAGTATTTTTTAAGCAAAACTCAAAATCCCCATAAGATCGGATAAAGCCCCCAAAACCCCATATGCACATCATGCCCAAAAATCGAGTTGACAGACAATTCAAGTAAATTCAATTCGCAAAAATCTTTGGTCTGCGTCCTATAAAATCGCTTTTTGGCGGTATGGCGGTGCGATTATTTGGGAAAACCCCCTGGGTGTATTGAGTCGGGCTGGTCGATTTACTACAATGAACTCAGAATCGAATGGGGGTAAATGGGTAAATGGTCAAGAGAATAAATTGCACAGTTATAAGATCGGCCAGGCCGGGCGGCGATGCTGTCAGGCCGAGGGCTTTTGCCGAAAAGCTCTCACGAATGGCCGACGGCGCTGTGCGCGGTGGCCGCGATATGCCCGCCAGTTGCGACCTGATTTGCTATGACTGCAAAGGCAGAATCCGCACCGACCAGCCGGCACCCCGGCCACGGTTCAACCTCTCGGCCTGAAAAAGCCTCAGCGAAACTATCCGCACCGACAAATCGCAGCCGGGTCAGTTCATCGACCAAAACACCGGCCTTCTGCCATAACCAATAGAGTTGAAAAATGCGTAATTTCGCAAGGATTTTGCACTTTTCGAGCTGATTTTATGGACGGTGAAAATTCAAATTCTCTAAACATTTCTGTTGACAATTACCGATGTATAAGATAAAGGTCATAATAGAGGCCATTTTTTCGAAGCTTGTGAAAGACAGTCGATCAGGCTGTCAACGGAATGAAGTTCGGTGCAGGAAGTCTGTTCCGGTAGAAATTGTGTGAGTAGAGTTTTTAAGGAGAACAAAAATGTTGAAGAAAAATTATGCACTGTTGGTTGTTGCCGCTTTGCTGACGGCATCTGCGGCAATGGCTGCCACTCCGCTGGGTGTGCCATACGCCCAACTGCGCCAGGGCGATGTAAGTCTCGGCCTTGACTACGGTTATGCGGAATTTGACGGCCCAGTCGGAACATCGGCCCGGTCTAATACTTTTCTGGCCAATCTGGCCTACGGTGTCGCAGATAATGTCCAGATTCATGGATTAGCCGGTATTGCCGACGCCAAGGGTGAAGACGGATTTGACGCCAGCTATGACTGGGCCTACGGCTTCAAAACCAAAATTACATTAGCCGACCAGGGCGAAGTCAAATTCGGCCTGGCCACTCAGATGCTGTGGTCAGAAGTTGACGACAGATACACGAGGGGGCCCCTTGCCGGTCTTAAAGCAGAAGTCGATGGTTTCGAAATAAAGGTCGCTCCCGGCGCCTCATACGAAGCTATGGATAATCTCCAGATTTACGGCGGGCCTATGCTTCATATTGTGAACAGCAAAGAGTCTAACCCGGCTTACTACGCCAGTCACAATGACAGAGAAGTCGGGTTTTTCGTCGGCGCTCAATATGAGATAGCGGATAATATATCATTGCTCGGTGAGTGGCAATGGACCTGCGATTTGGATATGGTCGGCGTATCAGTCGGCTACAGATTCTAAATCACTTAATAGTCATTGGTCTTTCGTAGGCCTGAAAACCTACTCAAACCAGGAAGCGGGTATAGCATGGTGCTGTTGCTCGCTTCCTTTTTATTTGCGCAAGTCGTAACACATCGAACCGGCCCGCAGTATTTCATCCTGTTTAACCCATAACAGCCGCTGGCTCGAAACAACCCAGGCCGACAAATAACTGCCAGTGGAGCTTAGCGGCTGCGAATACCGCCGTTTGCAAAATTACCGATTACCAATGTTTCCATATAGCTTCGGACATATTTTTTACGGCATGATCTGCCGAAATTCATTTGCTCTTTCGATAAATTCTTTCTTGGGCCAGAAATCACTGTCTATTGGTAATATAATCTGACCAAGTTTCTGGCTAAAATCAATCCATCCACCATCTACCCCAAGCCTCTTCAGTTCTTCTAATTTTGCATCATTGGGGCGCATGACATAATTAGTATCCAAATAGATAAGGCCTAAATCAAAAGCTTTATGGTATGTAGGAGAAAGCAGCAATCCATTGTTTATAGAGTCATCGCTACCAGGCGCAGCGACTGGTAAAATATGCGCTGCTTCACCGAGTTTGAGTTGTATACCGGTTACAGCACATTTACGCCCGTAAACCCTTAGAACTTTTTCACGAAAATTGCTTCTGCGTGATAACCTGGAGACTTCAGTGACAATTGTCTTTCGCTTAAAAGACTTTTGCCTTTGCTCATATTGGCGAATCTCTTTTTTGAACTCGTCTTCAGAAACTACCTGCTCCAAACGCTCAATAGATTCTGTAGCATCTTCTGTGACCCCGTATTCATGCAACATATCAGAATAGGTGACATAATTCAGAAAATTATCTTTCCTGAACCCTATGGCAATTTCATCATTTGTTTTTTTATCAAAAGCCATTCCTAACGCTAAGGCTCGGCGTAGTGCATTAATGTTGATCTGTATGGAGGGAGAACCTTGAGTAAAAATTCTATGCTTACGGATATCAAAACCTGCAAAGGCATCTAATTTGGGTTCGTATCCTATCAGAATAGTTTTTGAGGAATGGCCGGTTTTCATCGCAAGCGGAGAATTTACGCCTGTCATTTGTATTCTGTATTCGTTTGGTAATGTCGCTCTGCCGCCAAAAGTAAGAGTCCAAACATAAACCCAAAGTGAAATATGATTGTTATCTGAAGTTACGATTTCAAAATTGCGAGGATTATGCCTTATGCTTGATTTGTCAAAATGAGCAAATCCTCCCCCTTCTTCACAGGCCTGCTGAATAGCCTTAACTATGTCATGTATACTTAGTGCTGGCATTATTTTTTCTCTCGAGTGCGTCCCCCATCTGTCCTTAAATGACCTTTGTCTTCGTCAGACCACATTGCAGCCGGATGAAAAATTTTATAGTGAGAGCCTTGCGGCTTGCTATTTGCTTTTGCTTGAGTGCCATCAAGCCTACATAAGGCACCTTTTAAATAATCTTCAAGTATCTCTCCGCATATCCAAGAACGCCCTAATTTTTCAGCAACTTCCCCCGTAATACATGATCCGGCAAAAGGATCAACCACTAAATCGCCCTTATCGGTCAACATTCGTATAAAGTATTCAGGCAAGTATTGAGGAAAACGAGCCGGATGTATAGGAATATTGTTTTGCTTACAATAATTTGAATATTTTGAGTTACTTTCAGTATTTGCAATAGCTATTAAGTTAGGAGCAATTGATGAGCCGTTGTTATTTCCAAAATTTTCACTGATATCATGTCCGCTTGGTCGAAGTTTAGCTTTATAACCGTTCTTAAGCAATGCTTTCATGGAGCTACTATATGGATATGGAACTCTTTTGTTGCTGGCTTTTGGCCAAGGAGTTTTTGATAACCACCAGACACAGTTAACTGAGTCCTTAACCCTTATCCGTCGAATATTTACCCACTCGGCAGGGGATGGCAGTTTTGAAGGATTCCACCAAAAAAACTCTTGCGCCAAGTGAAAACCATACTCCTTACACAACATTATAAGCAACTCATAGTGGTATAGGCTTCTTGTCGGCTGGCCCGGCACCCACGAACCCCCTATATCAATGACTAATGAGCCACTGTCCTTTAAGGTATCGTAAAACTTTTCTGCAAAAGGCCGGAACCAATCCAAGTATTTATCAGCATCGACATTGCCGTACTTCTTTTTGCGCACCAAGCCAAATGGGGGGCTGGTAACGATTAAATCAACACTTTTACATCCAATTATATCATCGAAAAGCCCAAGTGAATCCCCTAAATAGATTTTTCCCCGCTTTGTTGAAAAATACGGTTTGGGCATACTTGAGACTTTCATAACAAAACCTCCGTGTTTATGGCAAAAACTCCGTTTCTCGCAGATCCCTGCCGGGGACGAAATAAATCATATTCATGAGAAGCATACATACGCATCATAACGCAATTATCAGCTTTTGCAACATTCTTTTAGTGGTCTGGCAGTTAGTATTTTATTCAGATGTTAGGCAAATATCTAAATTTACAAAATTTTTACCGAAAATCTAAAAACTGCTCTTGCCGGATTTGGGATTTGTGGTAGAATGGCTTTAGTTAGGTATATATCTAACATACGGCGAAAACTGAATAGTCGCTGCCCTGGCGGCCTCTTTTCGGCGGCTGCGAGGCGGTTACGGCGGCGGGGCTGCTCTTGCAATACGGAGGATAAAAATGGGCATAACTGATGATAAGCTTACTGATTCGCAGCAGGGCGAGCTCGAGCTTCGACAGTTCAACGAGCGGCTCATCAGCGAGGCGGGCAGGCTAAAAGGCAGGGACAGGGTATGGGTGCTGATGCACCTGAAAAACGGCAGCAGTATTAATCAGATCGCACGGCTTAGCGGGGTCAGCCCATCGACGGTCAGCAGAAGGATTCGCAGAACCGTCGCGCTTCTGTCAGGCGGTCGCTATCTGTCGCGGCTCAAATACAGCCGACGGCTCAGCCCTGTCGAGATACAGATAGCGGAGGACAACCTGGTGCGGGGGCTGTCGATGCGGCAGATAGCCAGAAATCACCGCCTGTCGTATTATCGAGTCCGAATGACCATAAAACGAATCAGGACGATGCTGGCAAGTTTTGATAATCACAGACAGCAAAGCGCGCCGCGCGGAGCCTGAACAACAGCAAAGAGGACACAATGACACGATTTAAAATCAGCAGGACATTCAACTCAAAGCCCAGGCTCAGCGAAAAAAGCTCGCAGCTTATGCGTATGTTCGGCCTGACTTTTCAGGATGTCCAAAGAAAAGCCGTAACTTGCGCCTGCGATGTTCGAGTCTCGCCCGGCGATATAATATACATCACCGGCGCATCCGGTTCGGGCAAGTCCGTTTTGCTGGCACAATTTAAGGATTCGATAGACCCTGAAAAACGAATATGCCTCGATGACATACCACTGCCGCCGAGCAAAGCGGTCATTGACTGCATCGACGGCGACCTTTGTCTGTCACTGAAATATCTCTGCACCGCCGGTATCGGCGATGTGTTTTCTATGCTCAAAACGCCGGTGCAGTTGAGCCTCGGCCAGCAATACCGCTTTCGACTGGCACAGGCGCTTGCCTCGGGCAGGCAGTTCATACTGGCCGATGAGTTCTGCTCTTCGCTGGATGACATTACCGCGGCGGTCATCGCGTATAAGATACGGTCGTTCGCCGACAGCAAAAAAGTAACATTCATTCTGGCAGGCACTACCCGCCGGATGCTGCTTGATCTGGCGCCGGAGGCTATTATCGAAAAAGATTTTTCCGGCCCGGCCAGGACAATTTACCGTGACAGTTATTCGGAGCCGCGTATATGAAGCCCTGCACCGTAGCCAAATCGTTGCGAGTCGTCCCGGCCTGCGTCAGGGACTACCATCGGCTGGAGCATTTTCACTATCGCAGTGACAAACTCGGCGTGCATTCGGCTGTGTATGCTCTAAAGCCCGCAGAGGGCGTCTATTGCGGTATTGAGACCGCCGGCGTTATCGTTTATACAATGCCGTCGTCGTCCGTGCAGCTGCGCAACGCCGCACTGGGCGGCATGCTCGCTGGACTGTCACGCTGCGACGCACTGGCGGTTGTCAACAAAAACATTCGATGCGTCAGCAGGGTGATAATCGAGCCGCGATTGCGGGGTCTGGGACTTGCCGCCAGGCTGGTCGCCGAGACTATGCCGCTGCAGGCCACGGCGATTATAGAAGCGATGGCGATGATGGGCAAGGTCAATCATTTTTTCGAAAGGGCGGGTATGACAGCCTACCACGGCTGCCCGGCGGCGAGAGTCCAGCAGATGCGCGAAGCACTGTCGTTTGTCGGTATCGAAGCAGACCATCTGCCGGACGCTGAATTTGTCCATCGTGCGATTGAGCGACTGCCCAGAGAGGCCGGAAAATTTATAGACAACCAGATGCGTAAATTTCTGCAAAGCTACGGCAGCAGCCGCCGCAATATGCCGCACAGCCGGCAGCGGACAAAATACATTCTCGGCAAACTGACGGACAGGCCGGTTTATTACATCTGGTTCAACCCTGCCAGGCAAATCGAAATCTAACTCATTATACGGAGGATATTATGGACAATACAGTTAGAAAAATCAGCCTCGACAACCTCATCGCTCATCCGGACAATTCCAACAAAATGAGCCAGGCCGCGTTGAACAAGCTCGTTCGCAACATTCGCCGCTCGGGCAGATACGAACCGCTGGTTGTTCGTCCGCACCCTCACCGTGACGGTTTTTATCAGATAATCAACGGCCATCACCGCGCCAAAGCACTTGCGAAACTGGATTACGAACATGCCGACGCGCTGGTGTGGCAGGTCGATGACGAACAGACCGACATTTTGCTTTGCACGCTGAATCGTTTGAGCGGCTCGGATATCCTCAAGAAAAAAGTAGAGCTTTTGCGTCGGCTCAAATCGAAAATGCCCGAAAAGCCGCTCTGCGCCCTGCTGCCGCAGAGCCGTATGCAACTGGAGAAGCTCACCAATCTCAAGCCTCCGGCCAAAGCCGCCCCGCAGCCGGGACAACAAGGCGAGCCGGTAGTGTTTTTCCTGAAGCCGCCGCAGAAAGAAACACTGGAACAAGCGATGCGTGCCGCTGAAGAAATGCTCGAACAAAAACCAAAAAGCCGTGCGCTAATACGCGGGCTGTGCCTGACCTCAATGGCAGGGTCGTTTCTGGAGTTTGCGCGGTAAGACAGCCGGCGGCCACCGGCGAAATATCAATAACAGGAGTCAACAATGCTTAAAGGATGGATACAACTGAAACGATCTGAGGATACTTTCGAGCTGCTGAAGTTTCCCAGGGCGTTTATAGTTTTGACCATTATCGCCCTTAGAGCCAGACGAAATTCAAAGTCGAACATTAACGGCCTGGAAAAAGGCGAAGCCCTCATCGGCGACCACAACAATTACGGGCTGACACGAAGCCAACACAGATACGCCGTCAACACACTCAAGAACCTCCAACTGATAACCACCAGAACGACCAACAAAGGAACTGTCGCAAAGCTGTGTCAGGACAGGATTTACGACATAAACCCGGAACAGCGGCAGCCACCGGAACAACCACCGGACAACCATCAAACAGCCATCGCCCAGCCATCGGGCAACCATCAAACAGCCACTAACAACAATTACAAGAATTATAAGAATTATAAGAAAACAACAACAAACAACATTGATGAGTTGGTGTTGTGTGATTTTTCAGATGTATTGAAAAAGCAATTCAGCCGGATAGGCCTGACCGAGCGGGGCATCCGGAAACTCTACCTCAACTGCGATAAGAATCAGGAGCTTATGCTCAAGTGGATTGTGTGGGGTCGAGGCCAGCGTAATGCTTCAAATGTCGCCGGGCTGATATTGAGCCAGTCTTCACGCGGCGGCAAGGTCGGGCTCAGTCACGGACAGAAAAGCACTTTTGATTATCTTGTTCGCAAGATGCGTGTGCCTTTTGCCAGGCGTTTTCAAAGCGAGGTCAAACGCATAGCAGGCGACGCTTCGGCGGTAGTGTGCCAGCGGATTATTTACGCCACGCTCGGCGACAGGCTGCCAAAAAACGACCAGGAAGTCGATATGCTTATCAAGGCCGTAAAGTCAGGAAGATTCGACCTGAAAACCGGAAAGGAAAAACCATGACCGCCGCCACACTGCCCCAGCCGCATCCCCTTTAACTCCTCCCCTGCCAAGGGGAGGTGGCCGAAGGCCGGAGGGGTTAAATTATCCAAACATTGCCCCATCTGTCACCCCGCGTACCGTCCTATCTGCCATCTCGCACACTTCCAAAATTGTCACCCCGCACCACCCCAATTGTCACCCCGCACTTGATGCGGGGTCTATAAACGCTGCCAACCCTACGGCTACGACCTTGCGAGATAGCCGTGTTAGGCATAATTCCTCTTTATTATACCCCCTCCCCCCTGCGGGGTACTCCCCCTTAACAGGGGGAGAGCTGTCTTTTTAAGCTCCCCTCCTTTTCAAGGAGGGGTGGCCGCAGGCCGGGGTGGTATCTTTTCCGTCGCGGCCACAGCGGCGTTCCAAATAAATAATGATGTCGCTGCGCGACGCTGCTTTAGCGGATTCCTCGGCTGCGCCTTCGGAATGACGCCCTTCCAACGCCGCAACAACTACTTTTAACTTTTATCTTAAAACAGTTCTCCGTCTTTTTCCAAGCATCGCCAAGCCGCCAAGACCGAGCAAGGCAAGTGTTGCCGGTTCGGGGATGGCCATAATTGTTCCTTGGTTTCCGGTAATCTCTACTTCCCAGCTTGTGTCACTAAATGATTTCCCGCTCAGGACTCCGGTACCGTGAATTGTTTCGCCATCTCCACCCCAGGAAAGTCCGTCAGTGAGGTCGAAATCATGACCATAAAAAGTGATGGCACTTTCACCCCATGCCGCGACTTCGGGCCCCCATCCCGCGACCAAGGGCGGGGAGTCATACCAACTTATGGCTCCTGATATGTTTATTTCACTATTTTCATAGGCATTAATTCTTCCTGTCCGACTGTCAGTGATGTTTACAGTACTGGTTCCATAGGCTCGGATGATGTTGCAGCGGTTTCCATATAGATTAGCCGCGCTATTTCCTTCCAACCATAAAGTTCCACTTAGGTAAGTTAACCCAGTTTGGTAAATACCCCCGCCAGTTCTGGTATTCATCGTTAGCGCTGCATTGTTATATAGGTATGCATTTTGAGCCCTTCCCCTCTCAAGCATATTTACAGTGGTTGGAGAACCAGAGCAAGCTAAATCTACATATATGTTTCCGTCGACTGGGTCTTTGATAGTATATGTTCCGCCTCCCTGGAGATACATATCGGAAAACCCTTGTTCCGCCATTACCAATACCGCTGCCATTACCATGATTGTCATTCTTGCCTGTCTCATTTTCTGTCTCCTTTTCTTGAAAGTTGCATTTATTCAACGGCGCAGACTGTCCGCGCCGCTTATTTTCTCCGGAATGTCTTCTCTGCTCTTTCCATGTTAATCACCTAAAAATCAGGGTAATATTGTTTCAGAATACTAAAATCGAGAAGTCATTGCAAGGCAAAAATGGGATTTATTCGGGCTTTTTGTGCTTATATCTTTTCAGAAACACGCGCGGGGAGTGTGCAGGGGCGTTGGTAATCTTCGGCAGAGGCTACTATCTGTCCTGTCGCTGCTGGAGTCGTCTTTGGAAGTCGGCGGTAAACTGGATTATCTGCGCCCGAGAAGTGGAGTCCACCCGTTCGGAAAAGCGGCGAACCTCCTCAGGCGACGGCCCGGGCCCGCGATGTCTGTGCCTTTCCTGACCATCGCCGCCGAATTGCCTGCCGCCGATTTCCATCATCATAATAAGATTGTCGATATATGCCTCTCGCTGGTCGGCGTCAAGTGCGCAGTAATCGGCGGCTGTGTTGACTATAAACGCAGTCATCGCTTTTTCCGCATAGTCGCGCCGCTGCTGGCGTGACAGTGAGCGATACTCATCGGAAGTGAAAATCTCCGGGGCTTCTTCGGGCCTGATAGTCGCAGGGTCGGGCAGGTTATGCGATGGGGACGAAAACAGCCTCATGCTCGCCGCGGCAACTGCCAACACCGCCACAGCCGAGATTGCGACCACACCAATTTGTTTGCGTGACATCTGCATTTTATTTACTCCTGAAATTCTTTGCGAAGGTCTCTGACGCCGCCGTTAATAAACAGATAATTCTTTCCGCCGGTCTGTGTGCTTTCTCCGTGAAAATTTTCATAATCGCTCATTATCCAGATGTCCCGCTCGGCAAAGCCAAGCTCGTTGGGCAAATGTGCCACTCTTATTTCATCCGAGGCAAGATCAATCCGCCCGCTTCGCATGCTGAGCATCATATTCCGGGCGACCTGCCAGAATTCAAACCAATACTCATAACTGCTGGTCTCCCGCTGGAAGTACTCACCCCGCAGATCCGCCGGGCACCTGAAGACCTCTGCTTCGCCGGGCAGGATAAAATGCGTAATAGGCTTTCTGTCCTCTATATCGACCGAGGGCTGCTGTGCCGCCGGCGGTAAAACACCACGGTTATCGTCCAGATACATCTGAAAGCCCAGCCCTATCTGCCGCAGGTTGGAGGCGCAGGCAGTCCGCCTTGCTATCTGGCGAGCGCGAGACAGCCCCGGCAGCGCGATACCCAAAAGCAGCGATATAATACCGATTACGACAAGCAGCTCAATGAGCGTAAAACCGACCCGCCGCCTGTGTTTGTTTATAATGTTGCGCATAATCTACTCCCGTAAATCAACTACATTCGATTATACGCAGCAAAACCCAAACCCGTTACAGCCTGATTTCACAAGACCAAAAATCCCGCCCCGGCCATACGCATAAGCCACCATAGCGGCGCTTTGTAGATGCCGGATCAAGTCCGGCATGACAGTTTTCTACCCCCGTTGTCGCTCCGAACGAATGTGAGGAGTCTGCTAAATCAGCCGCGACCTCTTTAGCTCCTCCCCTGTCAAGGGGAGGTGGCCGTAAGGCCGGAGGGGTATCTTTTCAGCCCCAGCGCAGCCGCGTTCATAATAAAACAATGATGTCGCTTTGCGACACTGTTTTAGCGGATTCCTCGGGCAGCAGTTACAGCAATACACGAAAGACCGGTGGATAAATCTCTAATGACATATGGTGCGTGAAATGGGGTCAGGACATCGGGCCTGTTTGCTCCCATAGTTGTTTAATCTTGAGAAAATGCTGCTGAGTATCGGCACTTAACTTATCAAAAGTATCTTTTACATCAGAGCCGTCACCTTGCAAAACCTCGAAGTATTTCTTCTCTATCAAAGCCTCTTCCAGATGCAATGCCGTGGATAATGCGTTTATATGCTGAAAATCAGGCTCATAGGCCTTGCCGATGCACTGGTTTACAAAATTCAATGATGTCTTGATTGCGTTAATTGGAAATCTTTCGATTATGAAGCAGCCGGCACCGCTTTCAATCTTTGTTTTCAGGTTATCGAGCCATTGAGCATGCCGGGTTTCTTCTATTGCAAGTTCCTGCCAAAAGTCCTTGTATTCTAAGAATATTTCAGAGTAGGACTTATACAACTCAGCAAGACCATTTTCATGCTCTTTTAATAAATCCAGTAACTGCTCAGGTTTTTGTGCAACATTCATTAGTTTATCCATGCCCTTAACCTTTTTTACTTCTTATCGGAATCATACAAAGGACGCTTTAGCTTAATTTTCTCCACAGGACTGCTTATCCTACTGCCCCGCTGCCGCCGCTAACGAATGTGAGGAGTCTGCTGAATCAGCCGCGACCTCTTTAGCTCCTCCCCTGTCAAGGGGAGGTGGCCGCAAGGCCGGAGGGGTATCTTTTCAGCCCCAGCGCAGCCGCGTTCCAAACAAAATAATGATGTCGCTGCGCGACGCTGTTTTAGCGGATTCCTCGGCTGCGCCTCGGAATGACAGGCCGTGCAATGTGATGAAGTTTGTTGTTTTTATACCCCCTCCCCCCTACGGGGTACTCCCCCTTGACAGGGGGAGAGCTTAATATAAGCAGCTTTCGTGGGTACTTGGTTAGCTTATTGGCGGGGGAGAGCTGTTTTTTAGCTCCCCTCCTTTGTAAGGAGGGGTGGCCGCAGGCCGGGGTGGTTGAATTATCCAGACAGTGCCACACCTGTCACCCCGCGTACCGTCCTATCTGCCATCCCGCACACTTCCAAAATTGTCACCCTGCACCCCGATGCGGGGTCTATCAATGCTGCAAGACTGTGGGTGCAGATTTCGCGGCTACTTGATTATGGCGGTTGGTTCGAGTCTATCGGAGAATTCGCGGGCGGTCAGGTCGAAGCCGGTGCGGTCAAGGCCTATACATCGCAGTATTTCCTGGGGCATCATCGCCGAGACATCCATCAAGCCGTAGAGGCCGAGAAAGTGCGAGGCGAAAATGACAGCCGCCGCTTTGCTGGAGCTTTCCGGCCTGACCGGGTCATGGTGACGCAAAACTCCGTCTATAAGCGTGGCCGAGAGATTCCACTTTTGGCACACCATCGCACCGACCTGGCAATGGTCCATTCCTATCAATAGCTGCTCGTCTTCGAGAATCGACTGCATCTGCTCTATCGAGCTTCCCATCAGCTCAATTATATTTACATCCCGCGCCAGCATTGTGACCAGCCGTCCGATATCGTGTATCAGTCCGGCCACTTCATAAATATCGACCTGGTGTGCGGGCATATTCGCCGCTTGTGCCAACAGCTTACAGCCAAAGGCTATCTCCTGCGAATGCGCATAATACTCGCCGAGGCAGGCCGAGTTTACCATCTGCCCGCGCAGTGACTGCTCGTCATGTGCGATTTCGACAAGCTGCTCGATAATGGGCTTTAATCCTACGCTGTGCAGTGCCTGTTCTATTGTTTCAACCCTTTGAGAGAACATCGAGTTTGCTATGTGCAGCACATCTGCGCATAGGCCGGGGTCGTGCTTTATTACATCGAGCAGGTCGTTTTCCTGTTCAAGATGATCCTGAGCGTAGAAAACTTTATCGATATTGCCGGGCATAAGCGGAAGTCGGTTCACAAAACCGGCAAGTTGCGATTCTGTGCATTGGGCTTTATTCATATATTATCCTGAAGCAAAAATGTTTCGTTATTGTCTGTTATATCAGAAGATACATTAACTCCTTTCATTGCGCGTATATCGGCAGTGCCCGCAAGGTCGGTTAATAGAAATAACGATAATCTGCGAACAATCCTGCGGATGCTGTGGTTTGGGCCGGTGTATTCGCCAAAGACGGCATTAGGCCTATAACAGGCACAATCGATACAGCTGATACCAGCCTCCATAAAATCGATTAAAGCAAGCTAAAAAGACTATCAGTTCCGAAAATATCACCTGTGTGGATTTGCTTATCTGTGTGTATTATTTACATTTTATAAGAGAGCTTGGCTGTGCAGTCATATCAACTGATACAGACGATACGAGCGGGATTAAAAAATTAAAAAGTTGTTTTCAAATCGCACCAGGCAGGGTAAGTCCGGCATTGCAAACGCCGAGATAGTAGCAGGTATCAGGTTTTTGCGACGGATAAAATAACGAAGACAAGGAACGAAACATATGTCAAACCAACCAAGACAGACAAAAGTATTTGCGGCGCTGGCGGCGTCTATGACCGCTTTGGCTTTTGTGCTGATGTCTCTTGGTTATAATCCTCCCGCTGCGGGGGCTTTTTGTCTTTCCTCTTATAACCGGATGCTGCCTGTGCGTCAGGCGATTTATAGTCTCAACGGTGTGGAGCTTGCCGACTGGGACGGTATTGAGATTTCTGTTATATCAGGCAACGGCAATAATAAAAAGCTTTTCGATAAGTGCCAGGCAACGGGGCATTTCATTATCTGCAACGGGCAGATAGGCACCGACGGCAGGATTGAATTAACGCCCAGGTGGCTAAAGCAACAGGCCGTCGCTGATCAGAATAGTCAGGATGGCGTTATCCATATAATAGTTCTTGCCGGGGCCGATACAGCCGGGCCGACGGGTTTCCAGGTTCGCCGGACTCTCGCACTGGTCGAGCTGTTACAGCGAAAGTTTGGCATAGCCGCGACAGAGACCACCTACCCGGGGCAATTTCTTTTTTAGCACCGTGTTCGTTGCCCAATGTCTGCAAGCCGCGCTGCTGACTTCATTAAGTGCCGCAGGTTAATCACCGATATTTCTGCACAGGACCGGGTGCGTCCTGAAATCGGATATTACTGAAAGTCCGGCAATAGGCTGGGATCATATGTTTGGCAAAAAACGCAGGATATCGGACAGATCGTTGTTTTTGGGTCTGATGTGTGCGGCGGTGGTGCTGTTTTTTCTGCCGTCGTCTATCACGGGCAGGCTCCAGTTCTGCTTTGCGGGCTTTTTCCGTCATCCCCTTATGATGAGCCGAAATATACCGTTTTTTGGCAGTGGTCCGCAGGCCGCCGAGGCCGCTGCCGAGCAGTCGGGCGTTTGCGAGCAGGAATTCGTCGAAATGCGCAACTATCTCGAAAATGTTACCCGGCAGTTGGCACAGGAAAAGCAGAAAGTCCGAAAACTGGCAGGTATTCGCGATCGCGGGTCGCTTGAGGCGGCTTCGCTTTTAATCGGCAATATAATCACGGCTTCGCTGGAGGGCAATAAAAACGAGCTGGTTATCGACCGCGGGCGCAACGATGGCCTTCGTCAGGGTCAGTATGTTCTGGCCGACCACAGCATTATCGGGATAGTTGAGCAGGTGCGCGCAAATACGGCACGGGTTGCACTGCTGTCGGATACCGATGTAAATATTTCCGTAACTGTCGGCCAGGCCGATGCCGAGCGTGTCATGCGAGGTATGGGCGGCGGCAAGTCTTCGGTTTTGCTGATGTCAACGAAATATGAGGTCGAGCAGGGCGATCCGGTGTTCGCGAGCCCCAGAGCCGGCTATCTTGAGGCTCCCGTTATTGCCGGGCTGGTCAGCAGCGTTGCCCGCAACGCCGACAATCCGCTTATCTGGGATATCGAGGTAGAGCCTGCATGCAGCCTGGCGGATGTTTCCACGGTGGTCGTTGTGGTGATGGAATAAAGATAAATGCTTTTGAGACAATGCTTTATGCCAATTTCGCCACGGCAGTAAGCAATTACGAGGCCGCATTTAAGCAAATCCCCTATTTATCTTTTGCCGCTTAGAGTATAGTCTAATACTGTATTAACAAATAGAGTTGGTTTTGTAAGGCAGCAGCCGGTATTATTAATTTTATACCTGTTGCGCTGAAAAATTAATATGGCAAAAACCAATATAATCTGCCATTCTCCGACCGCGAACAAAGGGTCGATGATAATAAATCACGCCGGACAATCAGCATATCCTGCCTATACTAACAAATCGCCGTTAAGCGGATTAAAAACAGGCAAATTAGACGAATTGGGATTATCCCAATTCGAACATTCATCGACTCCGGCAGTATCATCAGAGAAAACAATTTTTAACCGGATTTTTAGGAGGCAGTAAACATGCAGATACCATTGGTTACCAGTTATCGCAATGTCCGCAAAACCCCCGATGTAGAAGAGCTTATCCACGAACAGGCCTACAAGCTGGAGAAAGTCTGTGACCATATCACCAGTTGCAGAGTTGCCGTGGAAAAGGTTCAGAAGTTTCAGACATCGGGCAGCCCCTATCGGGTGCGAATCGACATCACAGTGCCGCCGGGCCATGAAGTAGTGGCAAAGCGCGAGCCGAGCAAAGGAGATATGCACGACCCGCTGGTAACGGTAATTCGCAAAGCTTTTCAGGCGGCCAAAAAAGAGCTTGAAAAAATTAACGACAAGCAAAACGGCAGAGTAAAAAGCCATCCTGAACAGGAAGTTATGGGAATCGTGCATAAGTTGTTTCCTGACGAGGGTTACGGCTTTGTCCGCACTCCCGACGATCGCGAGATTTATTTCCATAGAAATGCCGTGCTGAACAACCACTGGGAAAAAATGAAACTGGGAGCCGGAGTTCGCTTCTTCCCTGAAATCGGCGAAAAAGGCCCGCAGGCTTCGACTCTGGAGGTTATTTACACACCATCGACACCTTATGAAAGCCCGCCGGAAAGCCCATAATAATAGCGTTTTCGCCAAAGCCCGGCCAGCGCGCCGGGCTTTTTTTATGCGCATTTGAATATATTTTCGAGCGTAAATGAAAACTTGCAGGCAGGGCTGATCTGTGTAAAATGTTGCTGTTTGATATGTTTTTTACGGGATTGGCGATTATGCTGGCAAGGCTAAACAGCGTTACTATCGAGGGAATAGAAGGCATTGTCTGCGAGGTCGAGGTTGATGTAGCTCGCGGAGGATTCGAAAGGTCGCTTGTGGTGGGGCTGCCTGACGCGGCGGTCAAGGAATCGACCGAACGGGTGCGCTCGGCCATAATAAACAGCGGTTTTAAGTATCCAAAAACCCAGTCAATAATCAATCTTGCCCCTGCCGATGTTCGCAAGGTCGGCCCGGCGTTCGATTTGCCTATCGCTCTTGGGATGCTGATGGGTCAGGGTATTTTGCAGCCGCCGGCGGCCAAAGGTTTTGTCATAGCCGGGGAGCTTGCCCTTGACGGTCGGGTTCGCCCTGTAAACGGGATGCTTTCGATGGCGATGACGGCTGCGGAAAACGGGTTTAACCGAATGATAGTGCCGCTTGAAAACGCCGATGAAGCGGCGGTCGTCGATGGTGTCGAGGTTTACGGTGTCGGTTCGCTTTCTCAGGCGGTCAGCTTTCTGGCCGGTAATTTGCCGCTGGAAACAGCCGCGGTGGATATTGACGGCGTTTTTGAGCAGTGCGGCCGTTACGGAGTTGACTTCGGCGATGTAAAAGGCCAGCAAAGCGTAAAGCGGGCGCTGACTATCGCCGCTGCCGGTGGTCATAATATAATGATGATAGGCCCGCCGGGTGCGGGCAAGACAATGCTCGCTCAGCGGCTGCCTACCGTTTTGCCGCCGCTGACGCTGGAGGAGTCACTGGAGACGACACGGGTATATTCGGTGGTCGGAATGCTGGAAAAATCTCAGCCTTTGATGGCTAAGCGGCCTGTGCGGATGCCGCACCATTCTGCTTCGGCTCCGGCCCTGGTCGGCGGCGGAACGAACCCCAGACCCGGCGAGTTGTCGCTTGCGCATTTCGGGATATTGTTTCTGGATGAGTTCGCCGAGTTTCCGCGTAATGTGCTTGAGAACATACGCCAGCCGCTTGAACAGGGGCATGTTGCCATTTCTCGTGCCAAAGGCACAGTCAGCTTCCCGGCCAGATTTATGCTTGTCGCGGCAATGAATCCCTGTCCGTGCGGATATTTCGGAACCAGTTCTCGGCGGTGCCGCTGCACGCCAAATCAGATAGAGAAATATATGGCCAAGATATCCGGGCCTTTGATGGACAGGATCGACATTCATATTGATGTGCCGCCGGTGAAATACAGCCATCTCCGCTCTGGTGCGAGCCAGTTGGATTCGCATACAATGCGGCAAAATGTCCTGACAGCCCGCAAGGCTCAGCAGTTGCGTTTTGACGGTCAGGCGATAAATAACGCGCAGATGAGTCATAAACAGGTTGAAAAATTCTGCGCACTGGACAATCAGGCAGAGTCCATGCTCAAGCACGCGATGTCGGAGTTCGGCCTAAGTGCTCGGGCTCATGATAAGATATGCAAACTGGGCCGCACTATCGCCGATCTGGAAGGCTCATCGCATATCAGCGTTTCACATCTGGCCGAGGCGATAAGCTATCGCAAGCTCGACCGGAAATTATAACGAGCCTGTATTTCAGAGCAGAAAACGCCCGATAACAAAGCCGCAGGAAATTTTTTAAGGCTGAATTTCTCAAAAACAGGCCTTAATTTTGCAAACTCACATATTTTTGCCGATACAGCCTCAAATAATCCCCCTTCCGGCAGTAAAAACGCACATTTTATAAGGCATTGTTTCAATCATTAAATCCTGATTATTTTGCTTAATCCGCACCTGTCATATTGTCGATAGGCACATTAGATAATAACAGCTTTTGTTTATGACTATAGGAGAAAAAAAATGGGAATTCAAAACTGGTCGGAAAACATTATATTGGTTGATTTGCCCGAAGAGCCGCAATTAGGTGAAGAGTTGAAAACAGCTACACAGATGGTGTGTGATCGCGGCGATGCGGAAGTGGTGATTGATTTTTCCGCGGTGGATATCATAACCTCTTCGAGCATATCCAAGCTGCTGAGGCTGCGCAAGCTGCTGGCCGACTGCGGCCATGAGCTTAAGTTCTGCAATGTAGCACCGGCGACCAAGGGCATTTTCACAGTAACAGGACTTGACGGCGTGTTTGAGATTGTTGAGGATAAGTTCGTGGCGCTGGCAGGTTTGCAGATAGCAGGCTAAATTGGCACGGGCAAATGCTTGACAGTGTGAATGTGGGGGTATATCTTTGGTGCATTGAAGGTCTCGGGGTTTTTTATGCCTGGGGCTGAAAAGATGCCAACCAGAGCCGGACGAAATTAATGGACGAACAAACCCTCCAGAAACTGCAAGAGACACTGGGATATAAATTCAAAAACACCGAGCTGCCGGATATAACTTTTACACACAGCTCAGCCGCCGATGACAGGCTCCAGAGCAATGAGAGGCTTGAGTTTCTCGGCGATTCGGTACTCAATCTTATAATCTGCAGGAAGCTGTTTGACCGATTCGATGATTATCTCGAAGGCGACCTGACTAAGATAAAGTCGATGCTCGTCTCCCGCCGGACTTGCTCAAAAATAGCAAAAGAGCTGAACTTACAGGACTTTCTGCGCACCGGTAAAGGTATGACCTCAAGCAGAGCGTTGGCAGGGTCTATCTCTGCGGGTCTGGTCGAAGCCGTCATTGCCGCGATTTATCTGGACGGCGGCTATGAAGCCGCGGAGGATTTTGTTCTGCGGGCTTTCGGTGATATGATAGACAAGGCCGACGCAAAACATTCGCACGGAAATTTCAAGTCGCTGCTGCAGCAGCATTGCCAGCGGGTTTTTGATACAATACCTGCCTATAGTGTTCTTGACGAAAAAGGCCCCGAACATGATAAATGTTTTGAGATAGGAGTTATTGTAGGCCAGAGGACATTTTTACCTGCCTGGGGAAACAGCAAAAAAGAAGCGGAGCAGCGGGCGGCCTATAACGCACTTATAGAGCTGGATTTGATAATGGGCAAGGCCGATGACGAAGATGACTTCAACGGTGAGCAATGACACTATGACGCCTGCCGGTTAGCCCATTACCAGCCACATAAACGCCGTAAGTGCAAAACCTACCAGTATCGTAAAAACGGTCAGCGAGAGAAACAGCACCGTGCATTCTCTGATAAAACTTACTGCCTCTATTTTTTCCAGTTTTGTCGCTTTGTATGCGACCACGACCGCGGCCAGCAATGGCAAAAGCCAAAACAGAGCCCACGGCGTAACGCCGACTTCCAGCGGTGAAGTAAACGAGCCGCAAATATTTATAATCTCGCAAAGCTGAATCACGGCGTTACCCTCCCTGCCTGAGATGCGCCAGATATACGGATTTGACAATAACCAGCAGGTTAAGCAGGCCGGCAATACCTGTGTAAATCTGTCCCAGTTCGGCAGGCCTGCCGTATGAAGGATACATCCCGCCCGCACCGATATGGCCTATGACAGCCACTAAAGGCGTGTTCATTATCTGGGCGACATACCACGGCCTTGATGCGACAGGATCGATTACGCCGATCGAGCCGACATAGAGACCAAGCAGAAAAGTTACAGTTATCGCGCAGAAGACTATCACAGCGCGTCTGTATTCGGCCAGAAGATAATATCCGCCGCCCGGCACCACCCAGCCGGCCAGTCCGATTATAAACAGATATATCGGAGGATTTTCGTTTTTTATTCTATCAAGCATCAAATTTCATCGAGGTCTTCAAAATCTTCAGGCTCCTGCTGTTCGCGCCTGACAAGCTCGAAGCCCATTCTCTGTTCTATATTTGAGGGGTTAAAGTGCACCACGGCCATCGCCTGAGCGCCGGTCAACTGTTCACGATAGGCCTGGAAAGCTTTTAGCTGCTCGTACTGTCCCTCGGTAAGCCTTTCAAGTTCGACATCTTTGAAGACATACCAGCTTTTATGCGGCTTAAATTCCGCTATCATCGGCAGCTCGGCGGGGCGGCTTTCTCCGGCAGGTATCAGTGAGTAAAGTTTGTCCCGCCACATCTTTTGTTCCTTAATATTTCGAAGGAAAAACTCAGCAGTGGGATCGCCCTGATTTTGAATCTCGAGCCTGCGAACCATAGATTCGGAAAGTCTGTTTATATCGTCCTGAGTTTGTACCCTGACGGGGTTTTCTTCAAGCTCATACTGCTGGTTGAACTTTTCGACAGCTTCATCCCAGCCGTGTTCGGAAACCAGTGCCAACAGTTCATCAGCTTTGCTTTCGAGCATTTCCATAGCGGCGAGTTTTTTAAGGTCGTTGACAACCGCTTCCCTGACGGAATAGATGTTTTCGTCTGCTTCATTTAGCACGACTGAAGCTTGACTGAAGCTGACATCCACGCTCTCGGGGGCCTCTTTGCCGGCGACATCAATAACCCTCATCAGGCCCATCAAAGCGTCTCGACCGTCTCGCACCGGGCCGAAAGACTGGAAAATCTCAGGAGCATCGGCATCGAACAGCCCGGCAGTGTATCCCAGAGCATCGATAGCAAAAGCCTTAGAGGCAATGCCGACCGCGGCTCGGCCCTGATCCTGGAGAAACATCATTCCGAGTTTATCATCGCGCGAGATATCTGCCGCGGTTAATAGCCCCGTCTTGCCGGTGTATAGGCGAACATCGCCGCTGATTTGCTCGGAGGCGGCCTCATAGGTCTTAAGAATCGAAGCGTCAGCCTCTGCGATGGCCTGCTCTTCGGTTTCCTGTATTTTATCACGGAACCTCTGAATAATATTAAGAGCCTCACCCTGTTTGCGGGATTCAGTCATTTCCCTGCGAATCTGCCCGGCAACCTCGGCATACGATTTCACTCGCTGCCGCTGAGGTGAGTTAGGATCATCCGGATCGACCGGAACGGTCTCGGTGTATTGCTGACGATTTGCCTGATAATGCTGCTCCATCTGCTCGGCAGTCGGCCTGTCGATAGTCTCCAGAACATCATCGAGATAAAACATCATATACTCAAGCTGGACACGCTCAGGAAGCAGGTATCCAAAGCCATAGGGATTATCCTCTGTAATAGTTCCCGCTGCTGTATTCTTATATTTCTCAAAATGCGCCTCAATCTGCTCCCGACTGGGCTCTTCTACGGCATCGATGAAATTCTCAGCCGAAAGCTGCACATATTCGATGTCCATATATTCGTTCTCTGCGACGGCCTTGTGCAGAAGCTCGGCATTGGTTAAGTCCTGCGAAGAGCTGACCATATCGGCGTACTGCACGACAGACAGCAGCCTGGAAAAGGCCGAAAGTATCTGCTGTTCGCTAACGCCGTGCTGAGTCATCATCGCATAAATTATCTGCTCATAAGTTGCGCCGCCCATCATCGGTATTTGGGGAAGTATCTGCTGAAGCTGAGCCTGGGCGAATTCATGATCCACCTGCACACCGGCCCGCTCTGCCTCGGCAGTAAGTAAATGCCAGTAAAAGTCCGGACCAAGCTGCCCGGCATATATCGCTTCAAGCTGAGCCGGGCTTATAGGGTAGCCCTGGCTGGCGATTATCTGGCGAAGGTGCTGCATTATTTGCGCAGAGCCTCTCCCGCCGGGGAATATCAACTCTGCCAGAAGTATCGCACGCAGGTTCGGAACTTGCTGTGAGCCCATGCTGCGAAGTATCATATCCGAACCGATGGCGCCGAGCAGTTCCAGTTCCTGCCCTGACTGCATCAGGTCTTCACGAGTGATGGTGCGATCCTGGTCATAATGGCCCATAACCTGCGTCAGGCCCATTTGCCGCCTTTGGCCGAGGTGTCTTAAAAACTGACCCGCGCCAAAGCTGATCATCAGGACGACAACCACGATCGCCATAATCTTGCCTTTGTTCTTTCTCAGGAACTTCATTAAATGCATAATTGTTCTCCGTTAATTACGGCTTCTAAGCCGCTCAAATAAACACAAAAATCCATACAAAGCTATGGGCTATATTTTTTAATCGAAATCGTATGTCGTTTCCAGATAGTATTTTACAGCAGCACGACATCAATAGTTCGAGTCCTTGCAACAAAATCTCAACATCCTTTTCAATCGACATTATCCGGGCATCGAATTATATTCTGTTTGGTCGTTTTTGCGGCTAAAACAGATATCGTCATAGCATAGGTGTTAATTAAGCCCATTATAGCAAAAATCCAGAAACGCTAAAGTATATCGAACGCGCGGCTTTTTTCAAGAAAATATAGCGGCGACAACGGCAAATCGAGCGAAGCTGTGATATCCGGCGGATTTTGCGCCCGATTACAAAAGGTTACATTGTTTTCCTCGGCCGGCCAAACAATCAGTCTATATCACTAAAGTGGCAAAAAAGCCGATGGTTTCAAGCGGGCAAGGGGTTTGTATAAGCCAGGTTAGAACAAGGGGTTAGACAGAGAATACCAGCTAAATTCAACGCCAAGCGCAGGAAAAAACGGAGAGGGGGGGATTCGAACCCCCGGTACGGGTTTGTACCCGTACGACGGTTTAGCAAACCGTTGCCTTAAGCCGCTCGGCCACCTCTCCGATTCTTGTTCTAAACTGCGGAAAATACTCTTTAACAAATTTACATAGACTTTACACAAGACCAACTGCTGTTGCAAGAAAATTAGCGGAAAGATCGGCCTAACTATACGAAATATTTCTATCTGTTTCTTCGTTTTTTGTGCAAAATGGTGCATCTGTTTTCTTCAACCCTGAGTTCAGAAATGGGGCGAGCTTCAGGATAGCGGCAATTTCTTGATTATCTCGGCAACGAGCTGATCCTGATTTTTATCGGTACAGTCTATTGTTATATCAGCGTACCGTCGGTAAAGAGGCTGGCGCTGGCGATAAAGGTCGTCAAGGGTTTTGCCTTTTTCGATAACCAGGCCTCTGCTGTTAAGATTCTGAACCCGCTGTTTTATCTTTTCCAGAGGCAAATCCAGATGCACGACAACGCCGTTTTCTTTAAGGTGTGCCATTGCCTTTTCGCCGTAAACTACGCTGCCGCCGGTGGCGATGACCGCGTTTTCCACTTCTATACAAAGCACATGCGATTCTTCAACATTGCGGAATTCTTCGAGGCCCTGTTCGTCGATAATCTGCTGTAAATTCCGCTCAGTAACAACCTGTATGAACACATCGGTATCGAGAAAATACCGCCCAAGCTGTTTTGCCAGCAGCACGCCTACCGTGCTTTTGCCGACGCCCGGCATACCCACAAGCACTATGTTGCTTTTGGTTTCGCTGTCCATATTGACCTGCCGCCGGTATCGGCCTTATCTGTGCGGTGAAGTTTCACTGTCCGCTTAGCCGGCATACTCGAATTTTTCGCCTGTAAGTCGCTCGTAAGCTTCGATGTATTTTTCGCTGGTTTTGCGGGTGATCTCTTCGGGCAATTCAACGCCTTCGCCGGATTTATCGAAGTTAATCTCTTCAAGATAATTGCGGACGAACTGTTTGTCGAAACTTTCCTGATCCCGGCTTGGCTGGTATTTGTCGGCAGGCCAGAACCGCGAAGAATCCGGCGTAAACACTTCGTCAATCAGGATTGTTTTGCCGTTATAATCGCCCCATTCGAATTTTGTGTCGGCAAGGATGATGCCTTTGCTCTCGGCGTAGTCGCTTGCCATTTTGAAAATCTCCAGGCTTTTTCGCTGGACATAATCGGTAAGCTCCTGACCCAGGATTTCGGCTGCCTGGGCGATACTGATATTTTCATCGTGCTGACCTATCTCGGCTTTCGTGGACGGCGTAAAAAGAGGCTCAGGCAATTTCTGGCATTGCTTGAGACCTTCGGGCAGTTTATGGCCGCAGACCTCGCCGGTTTTGAGATATTCTTTCCAGCCCGAGCCGGTTATGTATCCTCTCACGATGCACTCAACCGGCAGCGGCTTGACTTTCTTAATCAGCATTGTCCGCCCGGCCAGCTCCTTATGGTTGCAAAACGGAGCAGGGAAATCCTCCAGCTTGTCGCTTATAAGATGGTGCTCGACGCGATCTGCCAGAAAATTGAACCAGAATTTTGAAATCTGCGTCAGCACAATACCTTTGTAGGGGATGCCGTTTGCCATTACCACATCAAAAGCACTGATGCGGTCGCTGGCAACGATCAGCATCGAGTCGCCAAGGTCGTAAATGTCGCGCACTTTGCCGCGTCTGGGCTTGAATCCCTCTATATCTGTTTGCAGAACTATATCCATAATTTTCCTCATACAGTTAAATTAACGATTTCGGCTGCAAAAACCTGAACTGCTGCCGGGCCGCGACTATTTAACCTTTGCTGTGCCGCTATGTCAATTGATTTATCGAACCTTCTGGAATCTCGGCAGAAATAATGCCTGCCCGAGAAAGGCATCGCAGGCGAAAAATAAGCTGGTGTTATTCGGGTTTAAGGGTGATCAAAAGTCATCTTTTTCGTTTCAACGCCTTCGATCGCGTTTAAATCGGCAACTAATTTGTCTGCCTGTTCCTCATCATCGGTCATTTCCAGTACAACCAGACCGTTCGGTGAGCAGTATCCCTCTCCTGTGTCGTGGAATCCTACGCGGGTTCGAATGGCACAGCCGTACTTTGTGAAAAGTTCCTGTACATTCGCTACATGGGCGGTGCGATCGGTAATGTGGACAGCCAGGATGATATGCTTTGATAGTGGCATTTTGTTTCTCCTTTTTGAAAAAATATTAAATCGCTTCCTGGCTGATTCTACCGCAAAACAGGCGGAATATCCACGGCTTTTTTACTTTCAACTGTGGATTAAACAGGGCCTCAAAAGCTGGAAAAACCTTTTCACCGATGCTCACGCGTAATAATTGGGCTGAATATCTGCGAATCTTTCGTGAGGAGATTGGCTGGTCATTCAGGAATTGAGACAAATTGCAGGTAATACTGCTCTCTCGGATAATCCGATAGAGTTATTGGTTTGCCTGCGCTGTTTTTGGGCTGTGTTGTTTGAAAAAAAAAGCTGGGGCTCTGTTTGGTCGAAGTTGTATAAATAATTCTGCTAAGTAACCGAGCCCCAGATAACCCTCGGCGATGGCAGTTGTCATCAGTTTCATTAGAACGACTTAGTATTGTCTTTGACAACCTGTCTTCAATAACTACTTCGGTTTTTATCATACGATTGTTCACCATTTCAGCCGTTTTTCCTTGCACTTCGATAGGATTTGCGATATACGATTATATAAGATATTTTATGTTATTGATGCCCAAGCATAGAATAAAATCAATTCGAACAGCAATAGGCATTAATTATAAAAACAGTTTGATAACTCATTTTTTTATTTTTTTACACTTCCAGCGGACAAATATTATGAACAGCAAGTTTGACTTTCAGGTCATAAAGCATTTGCGCAAACGCTCCAACCTTACCCTTGAAAAGCTCTCAAAAGCCGCGGGGCTGACATATCCGACCGTGGCAACCATAGAAAACAACAAATCAGCTCCGTCGCTGAAGACCCTCGACGCATTGGCAGGAGCACTGGGAATGTCGGCAAGTCAACTGTTGAGCCTTGCGGAAAAACGAATCAGCGTAAGAAGAAACTCTCAGCCTGCCGAAAAAATAGTCCGGGAGCAATCAAACAAGGGTATGCAGTTTTGCCGGGTGGCCGACTTCAACGCCGCTAAGATAATCAGAGTAAGCGCGGAAAAAAACGCGACTATACATTCAATGGAACTGCACAAAGATGTTTACGAACTGGTTTATGTGCTTTCCGGCGTGGTGGAGCTGGACCTCAACGGCAGCAAGCATCTGCTGGAAGCAGACCAGAGTATGCTCTTTGATGCCGCCCTGAATCACAGCTACATACAGATCGAGCAGGGCGAATTCTTTACAGTCCACATCAGTAAAAAAACAGAAGTCCTTGCGGGTGTCCTTTCCGAACCGCAAGACGCCTCCGGGTAGAGCTATTTTCCGCCGTATTGTTTTCTCAGTCTTGCCGACGGTATGTTGAGTATATTGCGGTACTTGGCGACGGTTCTTCGAGCTATGTCATTTATTCCCTGCTCTGCGAGTTTCTTTCGTATCTGATCATCGCTGAGCGGTTTTGTTTTGTCTTCGGCGTTGATTATCTGCTGTAGTTTAGCCCGAACAGCCTCCCAGCTGTGACTTTCTCCGTTGGCATTTTCCGTTCCGCCGGAGAAGAACTTGCGAAGCGGGAATATGCCGCGGTCGCACTGGACATATTTTCCAGCCACTGCCCTGCTGACCGTTGCCAGATGCACACCGACCTCATCGGCGACTTTTGACATCGGAAGCGGCTTTAAGTGCAGCGGTCCTTTGTCGAAAAAATCGCGCTGATGCTTTACTATCGCCTGGGTAACGCGCAAAAGCGTGTTCCGTCGCTGTGCGATTGCGTCCATTATCCACTGGGCCGAGCGGATATTTTCCTGCAGGAAATTCTTTGCTTTCTTTTCCACCTGTCCGCTTGTGGCAAGTTTCTGGTAATAATTATTGATTTTCAACGGCGGCAGCTCCGCTCCGTCGGTTCTGACGGTGTAATCGTCGCAGTCTTCATCGTATTCGACGATAACATCGGCGGTTATAGGGTAGTTATGATCCTGATTTATCTGAAGCCCGGGCGAAGTATCCAGCTTGCTGAGCCGAGATATTGCCTCATTTAACCGCTCCATACTACAGCCGAGTTTGCGAGCAATATCCGGCAGACGATTTTCCATCAGCTCGTCCATATGGTCGGCCACTATCGCCCGCTCCAGGGGGCTGAACCTGTCGCCCTGGTCAATCTGTATAAGCAGGCACTCGCGAATATCGCGTGCGCCGACTCCGGTCGGCTCAAGCTGCTGCACCATAGCCAGAGCCTTATGCAGGTCTTCCATTGAAAAATCTTTGCGGTCCTTGTTATGAAGCTGTTCAATGCGAACGCTGAGATAGCCTCTATCGTCGATATAATCTATTATACGAGAACCGGCGGCTTTTACGCCCGGCTCGGCTTCGACAAGACGCCACTGATCAGCCAGATGCTCATGCAGCGACTGAGACGGAGCAGCGGTGTTCTTAATCGCTTCGAGCTTTTTGTCAACCTCTTCGCTGTTCCTGGAAGGCTTAGAATATGCCTGGGAAAGGTACTCTTTATAGTCATCGTCCATTCGATTGAGGCGCTCGAAATCCTCGGGGTTTTCACCGGCTTGTTCTTCGCCGGCTGGCTCACTGTCGGGCTGTTGGTCGGTGTCTTCGTCGGCGTCTTGAGCCGGTGGAGCGATTTCCAGTACCGGATTGTCGTTTAGCTCCTGTTCGATTCGCTCAAGAAGGGCCATACTGGGCAACTGCAAAATCTCCATTGCCTGTATCATGCGCGGAGCGAGCTTCATCTTCTGCTCCATCCGCAACTGACCTTTCATCTCGAGCTTCATTGTAAAACGCCTTTTCCGTATTGAGTCAAATATCTGTCGAATCTGCCGAAACATAATCACCGCCTCGGCAACTATAGTATATCATAAATTACAAAAGGTTTGGCCGCAACAACAGCCTTACTGATGGAAAATAATTTCTGCTGCGCTCAGTCAAGCTGCTGCCTGCCGATTATAGCGTCTGTAAGAATTTTACCGCTGGAGTATTCCAGTGTGCTGCCTGTCGGCAGGCCTCGAGCAAGGCGGGTGATGCTGACACCGAGGGGTTTTAGAAGCGAGCTTATATACAACGCCGTGCCGTCGCCGGCCATATTCGGGTTGGTGGCCATTATGACTTCTTTTATATCGCCGTCTCGCACTCTGGCGACAAGCTGTTCGATAGTCAGATCGTCCGGCTCTACACCGTCCAGCGGTGCGATATGTCCGCCGAGAACATGATAAACCCATTTGCATGCGCCGGTTTTTTCCAGACTGATAATGTCACGAGGCTGTTCGACTACGCAGATGGTCTGCTGGTCGCGGCGGCTGTCCTGACAGACCGGACAAAGCCTGCTCTCGGATAGGTTAAAGCAGACCTGGCAGCGTTTGATTTTCGTTTTTACATCGTGTATCGCTCTGGCGAGCTTGAGGGCTTCTTCCGAGCCGGATTTCAAAATGTGAAACGCCAGCCGCTCGGCTGTCTTGGGGCCAATACCCGGCAAACGCCCGAACTGCTCTATCAGGTTATCCAATGTCTGTGTATATACCGAACTCATAAAATAATCGTTCCAAAAGCCGCTTTGCTTTTAATTTTGTCTGTCTTCCTGAATGCCGGTTATAGTCCCCTCGAACTCGGTCAATATCATCTTTACCGCCGGGTCTTCAATCAATCCGTTGCCTTTTGATTTGTTTTGCTTAGGCTCGGTGTCGGTTTTTTTTTTGTCGCTGTCTGTAAGCTGCATCTGTAATTTGATGTCCCTACCGAGGCTTTGCGAAAATGCCTGCCGAATCAAATCCTCCCTGCCGTTGCTTTGGCACATATTCATTGACAGCTCCGCCGAGGGCGCAAAGCCCAGCGTAATGACATTATCCTCAAAATCCAGAGGTTCTGCAGTGCTCAGCGGTGCGAATGTTCCCGGGCCAAGGGCTTTTTTCAAAGCTTCGGTAAGCTGCGGCCATTTGGCTTTTAAGGAATCAAAATCCTCGGCCTCAATAGTTGCTACAGGTTTGTCGGCAGTTTTTGCTGTGGCTTTGGCCGGTTGCGCCCCGGCGGGTTTAGGTGTCGATGCTGAAGGACTTGCCTGAGGCGGTTTAGTCAGCGGTTCAGTTTTTTTTTGAGCCGTGCCCTGCAATCCGGTCAAAAGCTCATCGACATTCATAAAATGCTCGGCCAGTGCAAAGCGAAGAATCCCCGCCTCCAGCAGCGGTCTTGGTGCATCACTGTTTTTGATAGGCCAGCGTAGTTTTTCAAGCGTGGTTATATTATATATCAGAGCCGCGATATCGAATTTTCCCGCAAGCTCGGCCAATCGCTTTCGCTGGTCGGCATTTAGTATCAAAAGCCTACTCTCCGGCCCGGCTGATTTTGCTATCATCAAATCCCGCATATAATCAACCAGAGAATCGACCACCTGCACCTCGCCAAGTCCGCTTGTAATGAGTTCATCAATCGAGTTAAGCGCGCCGGCAGCGTCACTGTCGGCGATTTTCTCTATCAGGTCGATGACTTTGGCACTGTCGGCGCAGCCCATATACTGCTGGAGCAAATCCGAGGTCAACGGCTCGACACCGGTGCTGATGAGCCTGTCCAGCAAACTAAGTCCGTCACGCATCGAACCGTTGGCCATACGCGCTATGGTCAGGACAATGTCCTCTTCATATTTGATACTTTCCTTATCCAGAACATATCGCAGCCGCTCGGCGATGGTCTGTGCGTCGATATTGGTAAAATCATATCGCTGGCATCGCGACTGGATAGTAGGCAGCACTTTGTTCGGCTCGGTCGTGGCGAAGATAAACTTTACATGCTCCGGCGGCTCCTCCAGTGTTTTCAGCAGGGCGTTAAAAGCCTCTGTAGTGAGCATGTGGACTTCATCGATAATATATATTTTGTATCGTGAGCGTGCGGGGCGATAAATAGCGTTCTGCCGCAATTCGCGAATGTTGTCGATGCCGCGGTTGGAAGCGCCGTCGATTTCGATAACATCGACATCCTGACCGGCGTTTATGGCCAAGCAGCTTTCACATTTACAGCAAGGCTCGGTCGTAGGCTCATTGACAGACTGACAGTTAAGCGCCTTGGCCAATACACGCGCCATCGTGGTCTTGCCGATGCCGCGCGTGCCGGTAAAGAGAAAGGCGTGAGCAACCCGCCCTGTCTTTATGGCGTTTTTGAGAGTCTGGGCTATCGGCTGCTGGCCGATAACATCATCAAACCCCTGCGAACGATACTTACGAGCTAAAACTGTATATGCCATTTGAATTTGTTTATGTAACTATTGCAGATTCTATTAGTTAAGTTGCGATTCCGAACGGGTTGGTAAAAGTTCTCTGAACATGCTCGCCGTCTTTTCGGTGAAGTTCGGCTCGGACATAGTTTTTTATGCCCGGCGTTTTTCTATAGTGCAAAGTTCTGCCGGTATGCACAACAGGGCCTAAAGGCCACGGGCTGTTGCTGGTCTTATAGTCGCCAACCGTATCTAAAGACTCCGGCGCGGAAATCCATTTTATCTCATCGCAATCCCTGGCTGAAATTGCTATTGTGCCCTGATCATTGTTCACCTCTATGCGCTCGATATGAGGAAATACATCAAAGCCGTCAAAAACTTGCGGGTTGTAATCAATATCTCTCGAGGATCTGGTAAAAAAGAATTGGCCGCTCTCCATAGCCTGTCTGACATTGGTATCATTAAGACTTTCAAGCAAGAAGGCATTAAAGGTCTGCTTTACTTTAAGTCGGTGCATATCATCATTACCGAATCCCCACACAGGGCGCTGCGGCATAAAGCGTGCAAGAAGCTGATCCCACAGGCCGATATCGTATGGCTCATTCCTGTCAGGGTTGTTGTTTGTGGTTTCGATTCCCAGTAAATAATCGGACGAATGTTTTTCAAAGATTTCAACATACCAATCCAATGGCGTTCGGTGAGACTCTCGAGCCCAGCCAGGATGGCAAAGTATTGCCAGACCACCTTTATCGCGAATAGTCTCCAGCTCGTAATCTTCCCAGTTTTCCCTGTCTCGATCAAACATATCACCGTACCAGCCGGCATTGTTGTAATAGCTGTTAATGTGATGTCTGTTCGTCAGTTCGTTGCCCTCTATGCCTATCATTCCCAGATTTTGCGGTGATGAGCAGCCGTAATCGGTCCATGGCCAGGTAGTATTGGCAGGATAATTCTCAGGTTTAGGCTCTTTAGGGTAGGGGCTTGCCATTTCCTCGGGAACATCAGCACGCCCTCGAGGACTGACATGCATGTTAGGCGTGTGCGTATCGTGATCGGTGATAGCCATTATGTCATAGCCGGCGCGTCGATACGCATTAACCACATCATCTACCGGATGTCGTCCGTCGCTTTGAAGTGAATGAATATGCAGGGCCGCTTTGTGCTGCTTGGCGGCTGTCCAGTCCACCTTTTCGTATGGATTCAGGACGACTTTGACTTTTCCGTTCTCAGAATTTTCGTAGGCATTTTCTCCGTAAGCAAATTTCCCGGATACTAACGAAGCTGCCAGCGCCGCTTGCATAAACTCTCTGCGATTCATGATGCTCCTTTCTTGTTTTACCACCTAAGCAAGTACTGCTTGAGCGGGTATTGCTGCTCAACGGGACAGTCAGGGCTGTCGATAATCTCAGGCAAAACAAATAAAACTGTCGGCCGGGTTTACCACACACGACCTCGACACCGCTTATGGCTGCTCGGTTCCCCGCCTGACCAGGTTCACGGGCTCGGCCTGTGCGGGACCCGACCGACAAAGATTGTCAATTGTGCTGGCCTGCAATATACCAGAAGTTCGACGGTTTTACAAAAACTATTTTGGTTGACAGTGAAATGAAACGGCTGTATTTTGCGTTTGACAAGGGCAAAACAGTTTTATTTGCCTGATTAGAACATTGGCCGATTGTATTCGGCGAGGGAGGAATCGCCGCGGCCTTATCAGAAAGGAGCGTTTTATATGCAAGTACGAGTTGAAGACACCTGCACCGCCTGCGGACTATGCGTTGACACCTGCCCGGAAGTTTTTGAAATGGGCGACGATATCGCAGAGGTCATCGTGGACGCCGTTCCTGCCGAGTGCGAAGAGGCCGCCCAGCAGGCCGCCGACGAATGCCCCGTAGAAGCGATAATCGTTGAATAAAGCCGACTCCGGATAAAGACGATTTGGGTTCGGCCAGTTTCAGCTCGCCGATAGCTCATGGCTGCGCCGGTAAGCGGCTATTGCACCATTGCGGACGATGCCTTTAAAGCCGGCATTTTTAAAGACCTCAAGCGCCGCCTCGGTGGTTCCGCCGGGCGAGGCAACCCTGCGGCGAAGCTCGGTAACATTTATATTGTCTTTGGTGGATTCCAGAGCGAGTCCTGCTGCGCCGCTGGCAGTATGCAGCACCAGTTCTTCGGCAATATCGGCTGATAAACCCATCTCCACAGCCGTATGAATCAGCGATTCCATCATCAGGAAAAAATAAGCCGGGCCCGAACCGCTTATAGCCGTTACCGCATCAATAAGAGACTCATCATCCAGCACCACATCTTTACCTACTGCCGAGAAAATCGGTGTGATTTGTTCCAGGTGTTGCCGGGCTTTTTCATCCGCAAACAGCGCGCTTGCCCCTTCACCGATAAGGGCCGGGGTGTTTGGCATCACTCGGACAACCGGAACATCACCGAGAACCTTTTTTATGCTTTTGACCGGTATGCCCGCCGCTATCGAAACAGCGACCTTGTCACCGGATTTAAATTCATCGGCTATACTCTCAAGAGCCTCGTTTATCACCTGCGGCTTAACCGCGATAACCACAATATCGGCAGTTGAGGCGACTTCGGCGTTTTCCGAGCTTACATTGACCGAATACTCCCGGCCAAGATAAACCAGCCGTTCCGAGCTTATATCGCTGACATAAATATCCTCAGCTTCGTAAAGCTCGGCGTTAAGAATCCCCTGAATAAGAGCCTCTGCCATATTGCCGCCGCCGATGAATCCAATTTTACCCATAAATGCTCCTAAAAAATATTGTTTTTCCCTATTATACAGCAAAAACGCGGCTCCGCAATGCCGCCGTCAGCCTGTGAGCAAATCAAATTCGTCCTGTGAGACATAGTATTTGAGCTGCTGCAATGCCTGAAGCTCTAACTGGCGAACCCGCTCTTTGGTCAGGCCCAGATCCTGGCCGATTTGCTGTAAGGTCTTGGTCTCTTTGCGGATGCCGGTGCTTAACAGTCCGAAATGGTGAAAAATAATGTACTGGCCTCGCTGGTCGAGGTTATCCTTTATTACCTGCACAAGGTTTGCGCGAGCCCGCTCTATAGCTCCCAGCTCATGGCCTACGGTGGACTGTAACTGTTTTTCGATCGCTTCCATACTGACCTGTCCGGCCTTGTCGGGTCGTGAATGTTCCGCGGGTATTTTCTTGGCGAAGTCCTTGCTGATAACCCATGACGCGTATGTGCGGAATCGGAAGCCTTTTGTATAATCAAACTTTTCAACCGCGGTCAGAAGCGCCATATTTCCCTCGCTGACAAGGTCTATCAGGTTCCGGTCGGCGTGGCGATGGCGGTTGGCGATAGTTACGACCAGGCCGAGATTAGCCTCGACAATCGTGTTTTTTATGCGCTGGGCTCGTTCGAGATAATTCTCGAGTTTGCTGATTATTCGACTTGAGGTATTTGCTCCGTGCAACTGGGGGCGATGTTTGCACACCATAAATTTCAAAAAATTGTAACGCCGAAAAAGCTGTTGTTCCTGTTGGCGGTTCAGGGCAGGTTTGTTGGTGATATTTTCGAGATATTGCTTTAGTGAGCTTGTATCCACCGCAGGCAGAGGTTGGCTGTTACTGATAATCGAAGCCTCCAGCGGCTTATCGAGAATCCTCTTTTCGGCGTTGGGCTTTTCAAACTCATCACTTGCGATAAAATCAATACGCCGGGCGAGTATCGCTTTGGCTCTTTTTTGCTTAATTATCCTGTAAATCGTGCTTCTGCTGCGATTAAAGCTCTTCATTAACTGGCCGACTTCGACGCCGTGTTTATACTGTCGGAATATCTCGCCTGCCTGTGCCGGCGTTAACGCTCCTGATTCACCGAAAATCGGGTCGGACGGATTGGCGGCGTCATGCTCGGCGATTATAAGCCGGATAGTCTCGTGGGCTCTGTTTGTCCGGGCGGCTATCTGTTCAATGATGCTGTGCGGGCTTTTGCCGGTCTTTGACGCAAGGTTGCGGGCTTTTTTGATAATATCGCTTCGCTGTCGCTGAGTCAGCCGGTTAAAAGACTTTGCCTTGTCAACAAGCTCAGGGTGTCCGGCGGTGAAACGCTCCACGGCTGATTCGGCGAAGCCAAGTCGTTTTCTACCGTCCTCGAAGATGAACTTTCTGGCGACCAGTCCTCGCTGCCGCCAGCGATCTATGGTCTTTGTAGAGACGCCGAACCGCTCGGCCAGCTCCTGCTGAGAATATACCGGCTGGTCGAAATCTTTTCGTCGCGGCGCGATCTGGTTGCTCAGCCTGGCGATGAACGAGCATAGCTCTGTGATCAGATATTCCCCGCCCAGCAGATGGTTCGGCTGGGAGCTTTTCGGGCGGTGGCCGGTTATCCGATACCAGATAAACTCGAAAGGATAGTCCCTGCTGCTGTCGATTATGGCAATTAGCTGCTCGGCGGCCTCAAGCTGTGCCTGTCTTTTCTCGACGGGCATAAAACGCATCTGAAGCAGCAATTCAGCAAGACTGATATCCTTTACGGCTCTCATATCGAACAAACCCCAGGTTATAAAAACACCTAAAGCGGGGCATTTCCCGCTTCACCAAGTGTCCATTATACCAAATAAGCGCATAAAAAACAGCCCTGAATATAATTTCAAGGAAACTTCTTCACTTCAGCGACCCCAGGGCTTTGGCCCAGCCGGAACTAAGTGGGGAACTCGCAGATAGTTATATTAGCATATTAACCTCGAACTATAGTGATATGGCGGTAAAATAGTGTCAAAATTAAGCTGGAAGGTTGAGTTTTTCAGACAGCTTTGATATTATGCCGAAACAGATGCTCATCGGTATAGCTGGGCTGAAAAATATGTTTTTTCATGTGACAAAGGCCGGCATTATTTGCTAGCGAATCAAACAGACAATAATTTGAAAGGGCAATACTATGCACTCGTCCCAGTCCACTCGTCGAAATTTCTTAAAATGTTCATTTGGTGCGGCTCTGTCGCCTATGCTTTTAAGCGGAACAGCCAATGCACAACCGGCCAAAAGACGCAAAAATGCACTTTTCATTATAATCGAAGACCTTAACAACAGTATAGGCTGTTATGGCAACCCTCTTGTGCAAACACCTAATTTGGACAGACTGGCACGAAAGGGATTGATTTTCGATCGGGCATATTGTCAGTTTCCGGTCTGTAACCCCAGCCGTTCCTCGTTTTTGACCGGCCTGCGCCCGGACACCACAAAGGTACTGGATAATTCCAAGCCCTGGCATACACATGTAAATCATGAAACACTGCCCAAATTATTCAAAGATAATGGTTATTACACCGTCGGTTTGGGCAAAGTCTTTCATGGACGAGGAAGACACGATGATCCGCAGGCCTGGGATGTCAACATGGGTTTTGAGCAGACCGAACGGGGCAAACGCGGCGAAGGTCGCAATATGACCGATGGAGAAATTCCCTGGTGCAATTGGCTTGCGGCCGAGGGGACAGATGAGGACCAGCCGGATGGTCAGATCGCCGCCAAGGCGGTGGAACTTCTCAAGCAGCCGCATGACAAACCGTTTTTTATGGCCTTAGGGTTCCATAAACCGCATGACCCGTTCCATGCACCCAAAAAATACTTTGATATGTACAATAAGAACGAACTGATGCCTCCGCTTGTACCGGATAATCGAAGCCCCAAAGAGGACTTCATGATCGGCAGTGGCTGGCATGGTCCGATGAAAGATTTTACGCTGCAGGATCAGCGGGAATTTTTGTGGTCTTATTACGCCTGTGCGACATTTGTCGATGCTCAGATCGGCAAAGTGATCGATGAGATGGATCGGCAGGATTTATGGAAAGACACCGCGGTCATTCTTGTGTCTGATCACGGTTACAATCTGGGTGAATATGACTGGTGGAACAAGGCCGTTTTAATGGAAGATTCCGCCCGCATCCCGATGATTGCCGTCGTGGAGGGCCAAACTCCGGTCAATATGCGATGTGACCGGTTTGTTGAAATGGTGGATCTGTATCCCACATTCACGGATCTGTGCGGCTTGACCTGTCCCGAAAATCTTGAAGGAACCAGTATCGCCCCGCTCCTGAGTGACCCAAATATACCATGGAAAAAAGCCGCTTATACTCAGGTTCAGCGTGGTGGTGATATTACTGGCAAGTCAGTCCGCACGAAACGCTGGCGTTACAATGAATGGACCCGAAATCAGCGAGTCATTGCAAGAGAATTGTTCGATCATTCAAGCGATCCGCAGGAATACAGAAATCTGGCCGAGATGGAGGATTTTAAGGACATCTGCCGTGAATTGAGTGCGCTTCTCTGATCGGCGGTACAAACGATTTTTCAGTGACGCGGCGATGGGCAGGCCCTGGCAAGCAGGTTCTGCCCATGTCGGCCTAATCCCAATCCATCTGTTTGCAAGCCTGCTCGACCGTGTTTGGTAAACTTGCAATTGTTTGAGGATAAAGCTGGGTATTAAGCTGGAGACTTTGCCAATGAAAATGTTGTCATTATCAGCGATGCCGAATGTGGTGTCGTTAAAGTTTTTTCGGGTCAGCCCCATCAGGTACTGTCTGCAATTTCTTATTTATGTAGGCCTTTTGGCATTAATTGGTTTTTTTTGGTGGGGAGATGCGCCGTATTTTCTTGTAGTCCCTTTAGGCCTGCTGTGCCTTTATGGGATTTTTTCCACTGTCAAGAAGCTTGGCCGTTCGGTTCGTACCCAAAACTGGCTTTTGGCCATGGATGCCAGGAAATTGTATATAAACTCGCGGCCCTTTATCAGGTTTCCCCGGCACACTAATGAGCCCAAGGTCATTGAGTTGCAATTTTCTGACATTGAATCAGTTGGAATGGTGACCCAGAGTGATTTAAGCGTGAAACATCAATATCTGGAGATAAGACTTCGCTCGCCGATCAGTAAAGAAATCATACAAACTCTGTTTGACGAACATAAGCAGCTGGCCAAAAAGACGCCAGCAGCAGAGGTCAGCTTGAAAGCACCAAGCCAAAAATGCTCGGTTTTTGTTTGTGGCAATAATAGCTTGCGAGTAGATGTTGAAGATATTACAACACAACTCAAAGAAGTTATGGACATCCTTGAAGAACATCAGGTACAGGTCACCATCAAAGAAGCTGAAGTAGTCAACAAAAAAGGTGAACTTCTGCATTCCAAGCCTCAGCCTCAGTCAAAAAGTCAACAGTCATCACTGAAAAAATCCAGACTGTTGTTTTGCCGAATAATTCCGCTGGTGTTTATTCTTGTAGGCGGAATCAGTTTATATTCGGGCATCCGCACCCTTTACCCTTCCGTGGCCAGCTTGCGATGGCCAACAACAGAAGGAAGGATTGTTTCATCTTCGGTTGTCGAAAGGTATGTAAGCTCGAAACGGCCCGGCGGGGCGGGGCCGCGCGGCACACCCCGCAGAACGGGGGGCATTAGTTATCAGCCTGAGGTTGTTTACGAATTCTCAGTTGATGGAAAGTCTTACAGCAACAGCAGAGTTGATTTTATGACCTGGCGGAGCGGCAGAGGCCGATCTTACGCACATGAAATCGTCGATCGATACCCTGAAGACAGCTCGGTGAAGGTTCACTATGCGCCGACTAATCCGACAGATTCCGTACTGGAACCCGGCCCCACAGCAGGAAATTATCTAAGTTTTCTCATTGCATATCTTATGTTGATTCCCGGTGTTTCAATGGCTGTATTTTGGCCGAGGCGGTTTTATGAAGATTGTAGAATTTAAGATTTAGTTTGGCGGGACATCTGATGTTTGCCGACCGGTGCTGAATTCAAGCATTTTAAAGCAACGCCAATTGGATTTTTCTCCGGAAGAGCCTAAATTTCTCCCCATACACGCCTGTTAAGTTCCTCGATGTACTTTTTTGATTCCGATGAACTTATCTTCAAGCCTCTTTGCGCTACATCTTCGGCATCCCATTGCTCGCCTCGCTCGACCAAACGCATTAGCTGCTGTTCCAGCTTTTGTTTGTCTTTGGGAGGATTGACAAGGTTTTGGCTTTCAATCGCAATTTCAGCAATATCAACCCCATGGAGGTGCAATTCCTTCTCTATTTTTTTTCTATCCCCGATATTGACATGAACTTCAATGATCTTGTTATTATCGCCTCGAATACTGACCGGAAAATATTTACTGAGCTTTTCATTTTTTACTTTTTCCCGTTCGGCGCAGAGGGCTTTTTTCAAACTCATATCAACCGGCTTAGCCAGGGTAAGAACCAGATAAAGTTTAGGCTTTGAATTATCGTTTTTCGTTCGGTATTCACTAACCTTTAACATCCCAGCCGAGGTAATCTCGTCATAGGAAAGTTCGATAATTTGCTCATCTTCCGGAGGTAAACTGCTGTGAAGATAAGAGCGATACTTAATCCATAATCTATCTGGACCAACTGCTAATATCCAGTTGCCCGGCTTTAATGCGTCATGTCGGAATTTGAATCCTCCTGCAATGAATCCAAGCGGGAGCAAATAGAAAATAACCGAAGGCATTTTACCAATCCAATGGGCATAGCCCATTATGCCCAAAATAACTACACCGGCTGCAATTGTTAAATTACAATTCTTCAGATAAACATTTCGGAAAAAATGCGCCGCCCGTTGTCCCGGGCCGTCAAATAATGGTAATATTTTCATTTCGCTGGCCTCATTGTCATTTTTTATTTGTACAAAACCTCAAACACTCCGCAAGTTCAAGTCCGGTGGATGTATAAGCCTTATTTTATAACCAGAGACATCCCATTTCCATAGGCTTTACTCTAATGTATCGCCATAAACATAGCAATCGCTTTACCATCAATCAGCAGGAGCTATTGTTATGCTTCTTGAGCTATAGGCCGGAACATCCATTTTAACATCAACTATTTGATTCTCGCGTCCTTCAAACTGTTGTTTTATATAACCGTCTCCGGTGGTAATTTCATATTCATTTCCTTTAGGCATAACAAAACGAGCAAAAGCCCCTTCAATTTCAAAATTGAAATCATTTTTTATTGTGGCTGTCATGCTGTTTTCCTCCGTAAGATCGGAGAAATTGAGAGTTAGCTTATCAGAGTCATAATCCATTTCATTGGCAATAGCTTCGTTGGCTGCTTTGGGATTTCCAACCGGTTCGTAAGTGCCTTTTATGTTATCTATTTTATATATATTAAAAGGAGCCTTATTTCTCCCGTGTCTTGGTGTTGTGGCCGCGTAAACGATATTGTGATCTTCATCAAATCCGCCAATTCCTAAAGGATTGCTGTTAACACGGTGGATATGACCTGCTAACATTAAATCAGGAGCAACATCCTCATCGTATAATGGTTTATATACTGGCCGCGAACTCTCCTGCGGTTTATGTTTAAACACAATTCTTAAATTACCCTCGCCTACCTGATCCAACCAGCCAAGCGCGTTATCCAGCTGCCATTTATAATTTGGGACAAAACCGGGACGATTACCACCGGTTCTGGGAGACCAGCCGTTATTGATACCAATAAAACGGGTATCGCCGTAGGTAAATTTTACGGTTGTAAGACCATAATTTTGATTATACCAATCAGCTACGACTTCCAGAAACTCGGGGTCGCCATATTCTTCCTTTTCAATATTGTAGTTTTTCGTTTGTGTGTCATGATTGCCCGGCGTTTTAAATACTGCGGCCCTGGCCTCGTTCATGCCGATTATTGAGGAAGTGCCTCGCATGTATTCCTGGATTCTTTGCTCGGTAATATCGGGCCTTTTGGTGTGAGGATAATGAAAATCCCCTGCGTGTATGAGAACGACAGCGTCGATAATATTGGCTGCCTTAATAACCGCACCTATTTCTCTTAAGATAACACCCTCGGTGTCATATCCTCCCTGCCATCGGTGACCATCAGCGATATGCATTACATAAAAACTGTCTCTGTATTCTTTTACAACCTTTACACCTGCTCGTGAAATTTCATCGCCTTGATTAGTTTCTAATTTTAAGTCATAGCGATCTGCCGGTGCATCGGAGGGAACATGTACAGTAATTTTAGTATTGTATTGATTTCCTGACCACTCATCATACACCCACTCTCCTATTTCGAATGAAAAACCAGGGGTCACATCAATGTGAGGACCTATCAGTTCTACAGATTTGACGCTTTGTCCGTCATCTGCGTCAAACCACACTTCAAAACTTTCGCCGGCCTTGACAATCTCACTCGAGGCACGCCAGGGACGAATTATTTGCCCGGCCCAACTCGCTGTTGTAATAGTTAAGATGAAAAATAACGCAATAAATAAG
>Ga0207421_10000392_pt1 | contig 56051 bp, 50 predicted proteins | sample SodLakKL_010_SED_4_FD_187542 | JGI IMG/M metagenome (GOLD analysis project Ga0207421, IMG submission 187542) | Alkaline sediment microbial communities from Lake Tanatar, Kulunda Steppe, Russia - 8KL_010_SED (SPAdes) (version 2) | ecosystem: Environmental > Aquatic > Non-marine Saline and...
GGACTGACCGCGCTCAGCGCGCCGGCAGGAGGTCGCAGACCGCGTAGCCGCCGCGCTCGGTGACGCCGCCGTGCTCGACGGCGATCGGGGAGGTGAAGCCCGGCGCGTCGGTGACGAAGGTGTGGAACTCCCCGTGCTCCCCGCACGGGTCGACGCCGGCGGGCAGGTCGGTGAGCAGCGCGGCGTCGAAGGCGCGCCCGGCGAGGGCCGCGGGGGCCTGGGCGGTGTCGACGCAGGTCAGCGTTGCGGTGATGCCGGCCTCGAGCAGCTCGTGAGCGAGGTCGTCGGTGGCCTCGCCCCACAGCGGGAAGAGGGGGGTGAGCCCGGTGCGGGCGACGAGCGCCTCGCGGTAGGCGCGGACGTCGGCGAGGGCGAGGTCGCCGAAGGCGATGTGCTCGACGCCCCGGCGGGCGGCGGCGGCCAGCGCGGCGCCCACCGCCTCCTCGTAGACGTCGTTGGGGCAGGGCTCGGGCAGGTCGATGCGGTGCAGCGGCAGGCCCAGCCGCTCGGCCTGCGCGGCGATGAGCCCGGCGCGGACCTCCTGCAGCGGCACGCGGCCGCGCTCGGCGCTGACCGTCGTGAGCAGCCCCGTGACCTCGACGCCTTCCTGCCCGCGCAGCCGGTGCAGCGCGAGCGCGCCGTCCTTGCCGCCGCTCCAGCTCATCCACGTGCGCCCGGTCGCCATCGCCGCTCCTGTCACCTCGTCGCCTGCGGGCAGCCTCGCAGGCGAGCCTGCGCTGCGCCGAAGCTCGGCTGCGCGAGACTCGGGGGGCGACCCCGACGCCCTCAGGGAGGCCGCCCCGACCGTGCTCCGTCCGCTCGCTGCCGCGCTGCTCGTCGTCGCCCTCGCCGCCTGCGACCCCGCCGGTTCCGCGGCGGTGGGCTCGGGTGAGGTGCCCGCGCCCGCGGCCTCGGCCGCCCCCAGCGGGCTCACCGACGATGCCCAGGCCGACGAGGGGGAGGAGCCCGGGGATGCCGAGGCCGACGACGCCGGCGAGGCCGAGTCCGCCGGGGCGCTCGAGGTCGCGTTCCTCGACGTCGGGCAGGGCGACGCCACGCTCGTGCGCACCGAGGAGGCGACGCTGCTCGTCGACACCGGCCGGCACGATCGCAGCGACCTGCCGGGGCTGCTCGACGAGCGGGAGGTCACCGCGATCGACGTCGTCGCCGTCACCCACCCCCACGCCGACCACCTCGGGCAGTTCGCCACAGTCCTCGAGGGCCTCGACGTCGACGAGGTGTGGTTCAGCCCCGCCGACCATGACACCCTGACCTTCGAGCGGGCCCTCGACGCCCTCGAGGCTGCCGACGTCGCCTACGCCGAGCCCTCAGCCGGGGAGGTCTACGACGTCGGCGACGTCGTCGTCGAGGTCCTCGGGCCCGACGATGCCGCCGACCCGTCCGACCTCCACGACAGCGGCCTCGTCCTGCGGGCGCGCGCCGGGGCTGCCTCGGTGCTCTTCACCGGCGACGTCGAGGAGGCCACCGAGCGCCGGCTCGTCGACGGGCCGCACGCCGCCTGGCTCGACGCCGACCTCTACCAGGTCGGCCACCACGGCTCGGCGACGTCGACGAGCCCTGAGCTCCTCGCCGCCGTCGACCCCGAGGTCGCCGTCGCGAGCTACGGCCTCGGCAACGCCTACCACCATCCCCACGCCGAGGTGGTCGAGCGGCTCGAGGCCGCAGGCGTCGCCCTCTACGGCACCGGCGCGCACGGCACGGTCACCGCGCGCCACGACGCCGACGGCTGGTCGGTGGCCACCGAGCGCGACGGCGAGGTCCGCCCGGGAGAGCAGGAGGACGAGCAGGAGGACGGCGATGACGCCTGAGGCCCGGCGAGGAGGAGGACCGCGATGACCGCTGAGGCCGAGGAGCCCGCCGTCGTCGACCGTGTCGTCGACGACGCGCGCGGGGTGGCACTGGCCGTCCTGCTCGTCGGCGAGGGCGAGCGGGAGGTCGTCGTGCCGGCGTCGACGCTCGGAGACCTCGCCGAGCCGGGGCGGCGGCTGCGCGTCGACGTCGACGCCGCCGGCGGCCTCGGCGCCGCCCGGGCCGACGTCGCCGCCGACGCCGCGGCGGCCGCGCGAGGCGAGGAGCGCCGGGCGCGTCGCGACCGCCTCGCCGACCGGCGGCCGAGCTCGCGGCGGCGCTGAGGGCACGGGCGGCGCGGCCGGCCCCGAAGGTGCGCGCACGACGCGGGGCAGCGCTAGCCGACCGGGCTCACTCGGGGCTCGGCTGCGGGTCGGCCCCGGGTGGCGGCTCCTCAGCGCCGCGTGACGATCCCTCCGCGCCGGATGACGGCGGGCTCGTCGGCGCCAGCCCGCGGGGGTCGGCGAGGATGGCGCCCATCGCCTCGGGGCTCACCGGCGGGGAGAACAGGAAGCCCTGCACGATCGTGCAGCCGAGGTCGGCGAGCGCGTCGAGTTGCGCGCGGGTCTCCACCCCCTCGGCGACGGTGCGCAGCCCCATCCTCGACAGCAGCGCGAACGCCCCGGCGACGAGCGGGTCGTGGCGGCCCGTCGCGTCGAGGCGCTGCACGAAGGTGCTGTCGATCTTCACGAGCGCGACGGGCAGCTCGTGGAGGTGGCGCAGCGAGGAGTACCCGGTGCCGAAGTCGTCGAGCGCGATGACGACGCCGAGCTCAGCGAGCGCCTCGAGCGCCCGCTGCGCCGAGGCGAGGTCGCGCAGCACGGCGTTCTCGGTGACCTCGAGGCAGAGCTGCGGTGGCGCGAGGCCGTGCTCGGCGAGCAGCCCGGCGAGCTCGTCGACGAGGCCCTCGTCCTCGAGGTCGCGCGAGGAGAGGTTGAGGGAGAGCTGCGGGGCGCCGAGTGGCTGCCAGCGCACGGCCTGGGCGATCGCCTCGCGTCGGACCCACCGGCCGATCGCGCTGATGAGCCCGCTGTCCTCGGCGACGGCGAGGAAGGCGGCCGGCTCGAGCTCGCCGTGGTCGGGGTGCTGCCAGCGCAGCAGGGCCTCGGCGCCGAGCACCTGCCCGTCGGCGATGGCGACCTGGGGCTGGTAGGCGAGGCGGAGCTCGCCCCGCTCGAGGGCGCGCTCGAGCCCGCTGCGCAGGCCGAGGCGGCGCTCGACGTCGTCGCGCAGCGTGTCGTCGAAGACCTCGATGCGGGCGCGGCCCCGCGCCTTCGCCCGGTACATGGCCGTGTCGGCCCAGCGCAGCAGCTCGCCGGCCGCCACCCGGTCGGTCACCACCGCGAGGCCGATGCTCACCGTGACGCGCACGAGGTGCCCGTCGAGGCTGAAGGTGCCGCGCATGGACTCGAGGAGGCGCGACGCCAGGCGGGTGGCGTCGTCGTGGGCGTCGAGGCCCTCGCAGAGCACGACGAACTCGTCGCCGCCGAAGCGGGCGATCGTGTCGCCCGGACGGACGATCGAGGCGAGGCGGGCGGCGACCTCGACGAGCAGGGCGTCGCCGACGTCGTGACCGAGGCCGTCGTTGATGAGCTTGAAGTCGTCGACGTCGAGGAAGGCCACCGCCACACGGCCCTCCACCCGGCTGAGCCTGTCGAGCGCGAGCTGGGTCCGGTCGAGCAGGAGCGTGCGGTTGGCGAGACCGGTGAGCGGGTCGCGCAGCGAGCGCTCGCGCAGCGACGCCTGGGCCTCGAGGCGCCCCGCGGTCGCGCCGAGCACGTCGGCGACGGCCTCGAGGAGGAGGCGGTCCTCGCCGTTGAGCGCCCGCGGGGGCATGAGCCCGACGACGAGCGCGCCGTAGGCGCCGTGTGGTGTGCGGATCGGCGTGCCCGCCATCGCCGAGGCAGGCTCCGTCGCGGTGGGCTCGCGGTCGGCCCCCTCGCCGGTGCCGTGCAGCGCGGCCCGGCCGGCGTCGAGGACCTCGCCGGGCACCGCCTCTGCGGCCCAGCCCCGCCGCGCCCGCACGTGCAGGGCGTTGCCGTCGGCAGTCGTGACGACGGCGGCGCCGGCGATCTCGAGGGTGTCGGTGAGCAGGGCCACGGCGTCCTCGAGCAGCGGGTCGAGCGCGTCGATCGCGACGCCGATGGCGGCGAGGTCGGCGAGGCGCCGCTGCTGATCGAGCCCCGATTGCAGCGCCTCACGGGCAGAGCGCAGTGCCGTGACGTCGCGGGTCACCGCGAGGACCCCGACGGGCGCCCCGCGGGTGTCGCGCTCGGCGACGAGGCGGGTCTGCAGCGCTCGCGGACCCCCGACGGTGGGCAACTCGACCTCGAGGGTGCGGGGCTCGCCGGTGGCGAGGACGTCGGCGAGCGCCTCCTCCCAGCGCGCGGTGAGGGCCGGCGGCAGCTCCTGCTCGGCGATCGTGTGCCCGAGCAGCTCCGCGCGGCTCCGACCGGTCACGGCGACGACCGCCTCGTTGACGTAGCGGTGGCGCAGCCCGGCGTCGAAGCGGGCGACGAGGTCGGGGGAGTCGTCGAGCAGGGCCTTCAGGCGTTGCGCCCGCCGGGCCGAGATCCTCCTGGCGCGCTCGAGCCGCGCGACGAGGACGAGGACGACCACCCCGAGCGCGGCGACGAGCCCGACGGCGGCGGTCTCGAGGCGGTCGAAGGCCGCGGAGGCCTCACGCGCCTGCGCACCCGCCTCGGCGCGGTAGGCGCCGCGCAGCTGCGCGAGCGCGGTGCCAAGGGGGGCGAGCTCGTCGGCGAGCGTGTCGGCGCCGTCGACGAAGGCGGCCGGACCGCCCTGCTGCGCGAGGGCGCGCAGGTCGTCGAGCCAGGCGTCGGTCGCGGCGAGGCGCGCGTCGATCTCCTCGACGAGCGGGCCCTCGCGCGAGGGCTCGAGGTTCTCGCGGAAGTCCCGCCACCGCGCGCCGGCGTCGGCCTGGGCCAGCGCGATGTCCTCGGCGGCCTGCTCGGGGGTGAGCCGTCCCCGCTCGGCGTCAGCGACCGTCCGCGCGACGGTGAGGGTGTAGGCGTCGGCGATGCCGGAGAGCCGTTCGAGCTGGGCGAGGTCCGCCTCGTGGCGGAGGCTGTCCTGTTGCTGGACGGCGTCGAGGAGCGTCAGGGACAGGGCGGCAGAGCCGATGAGCGCGACGACGATGAGCGCAAGGCTCCAGACGAGCCGCCGTCTCGGGGCCGCGCGCTCCCGGGATTCCCCCGACCGATGGGTGCGCATCCCCTACCTTTCCCGCGCGGCCTCGGCCACGGCCACGGCCGAACGGCCCGGGTCGGGGAGTCGACGGGGAGCGCGGCGGCGAGGACGCCCGCGACCGCCGTAGAGTGGCGGACGCACCGCTGGCGGGCGAGCCGAGCCCCCGGCCCCGCCCTCCCGGAGGCTCCCTTGGCCCGCCGCTCCGACCTGCGCAACGTCGCGATCATCGCCCACGTCGACCACGGCAAGACCACGCTCGTCGACGCGATGCTGTGGCAATCGGGCACGTTCCGCGCCAACGAGGACGTCGCCGAGCGCGTCATGGACTCCGGTGACCTCGAGCGCGAGCGCGGCATCACGATCCTCGCGAAGAACACCGCCGTGGAGGTGCCCTCGGAGCAGGGCACGGTCACCGTCAACGTCGTCGACACCCCCGGTCACGCCGACTTCGGCGGCGAGGTCGAGCGCGCGCTCGCGATGGTCGACGGGGCCCTGCTCCTCGTCGACGCCTCCGAGGGGCCGCTGCCGCAGACCCGCTTCGTCCTGCGCAAGGCCCTCGAGCGGGGTCTGCCGGTGCTCGTCGCGGTCAACAAGATCGACCGTCCCGACGCGCGCATCGGCGAGGTCGTCGACACGACCTACGACCTGCTCATCGACCTCGGCGCCGACGACGCCCAGATCGACCTGCCGGTGCTCTACACCAACGCCAAGGACGGCACCGCCACGCTCGACCCCGACGAGCCCGGCAGCGACCTCGGCCCGCTCTTCGCCGCGCTGCTCGAGCACGTGCCCGCGCCGGAGCACGACCCCGCGCACCCCTTCCAGGCGCTCGTGACCAACCTCGACGCCTCGCCCTACCTCGGGCGCATCGCCCTGTGCCGGGTGCAGCACGGCCGGGTCGAGCGCGGCGACACCATCGCGTGGTGCCGGCGCGACGGCAGCGTCGAGCGGATGCGCCTCACCGAGCTCTACCTCACCGAGGCCCTCGACCGGGTCACCGCCGACGCGGCCGGCCCGGGCGACCTCATCGCCATCGCGGGCATCGAGGAGGTCACGATCGGCGAGACCCTCGCCGACGCCTCGGACCCCCGGCCGCTGCCGCTGCTGACCGTCGACGAGCCGAGCCTCGGCATGACCCTGGGGGTCAACACCTCGCCGCTGGCCGGACGCGACGGCGACAAGGTCACCGCGCGGCTCATCGACGCGCGGCTGCGCGCCGAGCTCGTCGGCAACGTGAGCCTGCGGGTGCTGCCCACCGAGCGACCCGACACCTGGGAGGTGCAGGGCCGGGGCGAGCTCCAGCTCGCCGTGCTCGTCGAGACCCTGCGCCGGGAGGGCTTCGAGCTCACCGTCGGCAAGCCCCGGGTCGTGACCCGTCGCGTCGACGGCGAGGTCCACGAGCCGTTCGAGCACGTGTCCATCGACGTGCCGCAGGACTACCTCGGCGTCGTCACCCAGCTGCTGGGGCTGCGCAAGGGCCGACTCCAGCAGATGGTCAACCACGACGCCGGCTGGACGCGCCTGGAGTTCCGGGTGCCCGCACGCGCGCTCATCGGCTTCCGCACCGAGCTGCTCACCGAGACCCGCGGCACGGCGATCCTCCACCACGTCTTCGACGGCTACGAGCCCTGGCAGGGGGAGCTGCGCACGCGGCCCAACGGCTCGCTCGTCGCCGACCGCTCCGGCAGCGCGACGCAGTTCGCCCTCCTCGGGCTGCAGGACCGCGGCCAGCTCTTCATCGCCCCCGGCACCGAGGTCTACGAGGGGATGATCATCGGCGAGAACGCCCGCGCCGACGACCTCGACGTCAACCCCACGAAGGAGAAGAAGCTCACGAACGTGCGCTCGGCCACCGCCGACGAGCTCGTGCGCCTCGCCCCCGCAAGGCAGCTCTCCCTCGACCAGGCCCTCGAGTTCATCCGCGAGGACGAGGCCGTCGAGGTCACGCCCTCCTCGGTCAGGCTGCGCAAGGTCGAGCTCTCGGCCGTCACGCGGGGGCGTGCGGCCAAGCGCGCGAAGCACGGCGACGCCCCGGCCTGAGCTCCACTCGGCTGCGCGATCCGGAAGTTGGAGGGGCGTTGCCCCTGGGCACACGCACAGGCGCTTCGCGCAGGGTCGGAAGGCCCTGGCCAAGGGGGCCGAGTGGCAACGGCGTGTCGGGTCCAAATCGCCCTCTCCGACGAGACACCGCGGGGTGGCGCCACGTAGGGTGCGGTCACCTACGTTGGGAGGTTCACTCATGGAGAAGCGCAGGCTCGCCTCGATCGCTGCGATCACCCTCGGCGTCATCCTCATCCTCGGTGGCATCGGCACCTGGACGATGGTGAGCAGCACCCTCGCCGAGCAGCGGATCACGACCCCCGATGACGCCTGCCTGCCCGGCCGCGACGTCACCGGGCCGTTCACCGCCTACTGCCAGGCGATGGTCATCCAGGACCACGCCCTCGAGATCACCGACGGGCAGACCTACGCCGAGCTCGACCGCGAGGACCCGCGCCGCGAAACGGCGATGGACGCCTCGTTCCTGCAGGCGTCGCTGTTCACCTCGGTCGTGTCGTTCGGCGTCGCGGGGATGGCCGGCGCGATCGGGCTGCTCTTCGTGCTCATCGGCCTGGGGATGCGCGACGTCAGCGAGCACCTCGTCGACGAGGGGGAGCAGGAGCGCACCGACGCGTCGGTCTGAGGGCCGCGCGGCGAGCACGCACCCCGATCGTCCCTTTCGTGGTGGGACGACCGGCCCGGGATATCGCCGTCCCCGGCGATCACACTGCAGCCTCACTCCACGGACGCACCGTGGGGCAACGCCCCAGTGAACGCTCCGCGTATCGGCCGCGTAAGGGGGCGCAGGTCACAGGTGTGGGAGGGAGGGGCACGATGATGCGACGCCCCGACCCGGTGTCCGCCACGTGCCTCGCACCGCCGGAGGCACAGGTCCCCCAGCCCTCGGAGCTGCACGCCCTCGTGGTCTACCCGCCGGAGGGCTACCCCGCGTCGGACATCGCCGGCTTCCTCGCGCCCGCGCTCGTCGAGGGCTCGAGCGCGATCGTCGTGGCCACCGCGCCCCACCACGCGGCGATCCTCGCGGCGCTGGCCGAGCGCGGCGTCGACGTCGCCGGGGCACGCCAGGGGGGCAGCCTCGTGGAGCTCGACGCCGCGACGGTCCTCGCGGAGCTGCGGGCCGACGGCCCCATCGACGCCGCGGCCTTCGGCGAGGTCGTCGGCCCCTGGCTCGCCGAGCTGCCGGCCGACGGCAGCGGGCGGGTCTTCGGCGAGCTCGTGGCGCTGCTCGCCGAGGAGGGCGACCTCGCAGGCGCGGTCGACCTCGAGCGCATCTGGAACGCCGCGATGGTCGTCCGCGACTTCGGGCTGTGCTGCGCCTACCCCTCGAGCGCCTTCGCCGGGGACGGGGGCGCTGCGGCACTCGCCCACGTGGAGGAGGCCCACGGCACGCTCCTCGGAGACACCCGTCCCGCTGACCCCGGGCCCACGGGACCGTCCGGCACGCGCGGGGATCCCGTTGGCAGGGGGCACGCCGTCGCCACCCAGCGGGCCGAGACCTGGAACGCGACCTTCGCGGGGATCTTCGAGGCCTCCGAGGAGGCGCAGCTCGTCTTCGACGACGCCGGGCGCTACCTCGACGCCAACCCCGCGGCCTGCCGGCTGCTCGGCCGCCCCCGCGAGGAGGTGCGCGGCCTGCGCGTCGGCGACCTCACCCCCGCCGAGATCGACCCCGAGCCGCTCCTGCGCGCGCTGCGCGAGCAGGGCGAGCTGCGGGGGGCCTACGCGCTCGTGCGCCCCGACGGCCGCGTCGTCGACGTCGCGTTCCGCGCGAGCGCCTGGGTCGCGCCGGACCGTCACCTGTCCACGCTGCGCGACCTCACCCCGGAGGCCGACACCGTCGAGCGGGCGCGCGCCGCCGCACGTCACGACGACCTCGCCGTCTGGGCCGGTGGCGTCGCCCACGACATGGCCAATCTCCTCACCGGGGTCCGCGGCTACGCCGAGCTCGGCCTCCAGGCGGCCGAGACCGAGCAGACCCGGGCGCTGCTGCGCGAGATCGTCGCCCTCGCCGAGCGTGGCGGGACGCTGACCGCACGCCTCGGGCGCGGCAGCGAAGGCCGCGAGGCCGCTGCGGCGAGCGCGGTGCCGGTCGCCCGGGTGGTCCAGGCGGCCTCGCCCCGGCTCGAGCGGCTGCTCGGCGACGCGCTCGGGCTCGTCCTCGACGTGCCCGAGGAGCTGCCGTCCGCGGCCATCGACGCCGCCGAGCTCGAGCGTGCGCTCGTCAGCCTTGTCGCCAACGCCGTCGAGGCGATGCCCGACGGCGGCACCGTGGCGATCCGGGCCCGTCACGCCTCCGCCGCCCAGGTCGTCGCCCCGCGCTACGACGCGGTCCACGAGGGCGAGCGCCCCCTCGCGGACTGGGTCGAGCTCGTCGTCGCCGACGACGGTGAGGGCATGGGCCCCGAGGCGCGCCGCCGGGCCTTCGAGCCGCTCTTCACGACCAAGCCCGACCGCGGCGGCGTCGGCCTCGGCCTCGTCAGCGTCGACAGCGCCGTGCGCGCCGCCGGCGGCCGCGTCGAGCTCACCTCGGCCCCCGGGGAGGGCACGCGGGTGCGCCTGCTCCTGCCCGTCGCCGGCTGAGCGGGCGCGTCGTCGCCCTCGTGCAGGGCAGGGGCAGCGCGCCTACGATCAGGCGCGGACCGTGCCCGCGGCCCCTGCCGGAGGGGCTGGGGCCCTGCCGACGTGGAGGCGCGACGTGACCCAGGCTGCCGGCCCCGACCCCTTCGACGCCACCGGCGCGAGCTTCAGCGCGACACTGCGCGCGACCGCGCCGGAGGCCCTCGAGGGCCGCTTCCAGGGCCCGGTGCCCGACCACGTCGACGGCACGACGGTGCTCGCGGTGACCTACGACGGCGGCGTCGTCATGGCCGGCGACCGGCGCGCGACCGCAGGCAACGTCATCTCCAAGCGTGACATGCGCAAGGTCTTCCCCGCCGACGCCTGGTCGGCGGTGGCCGTCAGCGGCGCGGCCGGCCCGTCGATGGAGCTCGCGAAGGTCTTCGCCACCGAGCTCGAGCACTACGAGAAGGTCGAGGGCTCGCCGCTGTCGCTCGAGGGCAAGGCGAACAAGCTCGCGCAGATGGTCCGGGCGAACCTGCCGATGGCGATGCAGGGCCTCGTCGTCGTGCCCCTCTTCGCCGGCTACGACCTGCGCGAGCACGCGAGCCGCATCTACGAGTACGACGGCGTCGGCGGGCGCTACGAGGAGCGCCGCTTCGCCACGACCGGCTCGGGTGGCCGCGACGCACGGGGCAGCCTCAAGGCCCGCTACGTCGACGGCCTCGAGGCCGACGAGGCCATCGACGTGGCCATCCACGCCCTGTGGGACGCCGCCGACGAGGACGCCGCCACCGGCGGGCCCGACCTCGTGCGCGGCATCTTCCCGCTCGTGGCGGTCATCGACCGCGACGGCTACCGCGAGCTCGACGGGGAGCTCGTCGCCGACCGTGTCGACGCGGTCGTCTCGAGTCGGCGCCTGTGACGAGACCGAGCCCACCCCGACGACCCCGTCGGACCGACGAGGAGCGCCCGCCGTGTCGATGATGCCCTACGTCAGCCCCGAGCAGCTCATGAAGGACCGGGCGGACTACGCCCGCAAGGGCATCAGCCGGGGCAAGTCGGTCGCTGCGGTCCGCTACCGCGAGGGGTTGCTCTTCGTCGCCGAGAACCCCTCGGCGACCCTGCACAAGGTCTCGGAGATCTACGACCGGATCGCCTTCGCCGCGGTCGGCAAGTACAACGAGTTCGAGCTCCTGCGCCGGCAGGGCATCCGCCTCGCCGACGTCACCGGCTACCAGTACGCCCGTGAGGACGTCACCGGCCGGTCGCTCGCCAACGCCTACGCCACCGCGCTCGGCTCGGCGTTCACCGAGTCGCAGAAGCCCTTCGAGGTCGAGCTCCTCGTCGCCGAGGTCACCGACGACGACGTCGAGGTCTACCACATCCTCTACGACGGCTCGATCGCCGACGAGGAGGGCTACGTCGCGATCGGCGGCTCCGCCGAGGCGGTGCAGTCCGAGCTCGCTGAGCGCTACGACGACGACCTCGACCGGGACGGCGCGCTCGGCGTCGCCCATGCCGCGCTCTCCGACGGCGACGGGCGCAGCCTCGAGGCAGCCAACCTCGAGGTCGCCGGGCTCGACCGCACGCGCGGCCGCCGCAAGTTCTTCCGCATGGCCACCGACGAGGTCGCCGCCGCGCTCGAGCCGCTCACCCCCTAGCCGCTCACCGCCTCGCCGCCGACGCCGGCGCGCTCACCCGCCGGTGCCCGACTCCGCGCCGAGCGCGGCGCGCGGGACGAAGCGCACGACCGCGCCGTCGTCGCTCCAGCCGACCGCGGCGTCGCCGGCGACGAGCCAGCGCTGCGGGGCGAGCCATCCCGGCGGGTCGGGGGTCGTTCGCCAGACGCTCTCGCCGGTGTCGAGCACCGCCGCGCCGGTGCGCCCGCCGAGCGCGTCGCCGACCTGCGCGCCGCCCCAGACGAGCACCTGCCCGCTCTCGCCCATCGGGGTGATCGCCCCGCCGGCGACGGTGCTCCAGCCCGGCCGGGTCGGGCGCCAGCGGTCGCGCTCGTCGAGCACGACCGCGGCCTCGCCGTCCCAGACCACCACCGAGCCGGGCAGCACCGCGGCGCTGAGCGGCGGGGCGAGCCCGGGGTCGGCGAGCACCGTCCAGGCCTCGCCGTCGAGGCGGGCGACCTCGCCGCCGGCGCCGAGCAGCACGAGCGCGCCGTCGGGGCCGGTCGCGAGCCCGTCGGGCAGCAGGCCCTCCGGCGGGTCGGGCAGCGCCTGCCAGCGGCCGGTGGCGGTGTCGAGGCGCGCCACGGCCTGCGGGCTCGCGGCGACGGCGTCGGCGCCCGCGCCGCGGCCGAGCACGACCTCCCCGGCATCCGCGCCCGGGGGCGGCTCGACGGTCTCCCAGGCGCCCGTGTCGAGGTCGTAGCGGGCCGTCGCGCCGCGCTCGCCGAGGACGAGCACCCCGTCACCGGCGGTGGTCGCCGCGGGCGAGGGCCCGGCGGGCACGGGCGCGGTCGGCAGCGGCGCCACCGTGCCCTCGCCGAGGTCGATGACGAGGCCGTCGTCGCGCTGCTGCGCGCCGACGCGCCCGCCCCAGGCCACGACCCGCTCGCCGGCGGCCGCGAGCGCGGGGGCGAGCCGGGTCTCGCCGACCTCGAGGCGCTCCCACCGGCCGTCGGCCTGCGGCGCCCCGGCCGGCGGCAGCGCGACGCCGCCGTGGCCCTGGGGCGACCACGTCGCCAGGCTGAGCGCCTCACCTCCGGCGTCGCCGACGACGGCGAGGGCCTGCCCGGTCCACACCGCCCCGGCGTCACCGCCGAGGTCGGGTGCGGCCGCGAGCGGACGCCAGGGGTCGTCGTCGGCGGGCAGCAGTGCTGCGGCATCGGGCGCGCCTGAGGCCCAGGCGACGAGGCCGGCGGGGGTGGGCTCGAGCCGGGGCTCGGCGCGGGCCAGGGCCGCCGGCGCGCTCGTGAGCCGCTCCCAGCCGCGCCGGGGCGACCATGCGGCCGCGAGGTGGCTGCGCCCCCGGTCGTGGGTCGCGCCGACGGCCACGACCCGGCCCGAGGCCGGATCGGTGGCGGCACGGGGGGTCCAGTTGCCGCGTCCGGGCAGCGGGTCGGGCTCGCTCCACGAGCCCCCGGCGTAGCGCGTCGCGGCGAGCTCACGCCCGTCCTCGCTCGTCGCCCCGATCGCCACGAGGTCGTCGTCGAGCGCGGCGAGGGTGCGCACGTCGACGAGGGGCACCCCGGCGAGACGGGTCCACGAGCCGGCGGCGAGGTCGTGGGCGGCGACCGCGGCAGCGCCGTCGACGTCGCCGGCCACGGCCACGCCCTCCGACGTCGCGGCGCTGGCCTGCCAGCGCCACCGTCCCGAGGGCGGCGCGGGCAGCCTCTGCCAGGCCTGCCCGTCGTAGCGCGCGTGGGCGGTGCCGCCGTCCCCGTCGAGGCCGCCGAGCACGAGGACCTCGCCGTCGCGGGCGTGCAGCGCCGCAGCCGCGTCGTCGCGCAGGGGGGCGGCGGGCAGTGCCTCGGCGCCCGCGCCCGGGTCCTCGGCGTCGAGCAGCGCCCCGTCGTCGCGCCAGCCCTCGTCGTCGCGCCCGCCCCAGACGAGCAGCCGGTCGTCGAGGCGCGCGACGCGGGGCGCGTCGCGCGCGGCGAGGTCGTCGAGCGTGACGGGCTCGCTCCACGAGCCGGCCGGGCGCACCGCCACGGTGCGCGCCTGCGGCTGCTCGGGGTCGGCGGTCGGCGGGGGAGCGGGGGTGGGTTCGCCGTCGGGCTCGATGACGAGCTCGGGGGGCGCGTCGGGCTCCTCCTCGGAGCCCCCGTCACCGGTGGTCAGCACCAGCCCAGCGACGACGGCGAGCGCCAACGCGGCCACGGCGAGGCCGCGGGCGCCCCTCGGCCCCGCCGTGCGTGCCCGCTCCCAGTCCTCGCTCACCGGCGCGAGTCTGCCCCACTGCCCGCCTCGGCGAACGCCGCGCCGCGGCCCGGGCCGCACGCCGCGCCGCGCGGGGGGTCGACGCCGCCCTCGCAGGACGGGGCAGGCCGTAGACTGGGGGACCGCCGAGCGGAGGACGCCACGCATGCACCGCCGCATCTTCGGCCTCGAGGTCGAGTACGGCGTGACCTGCACGTTCCGGGGGCAGCGCCGGCTCTCCCCCGACGAGGTCGCGCGCTACCTCTTCCGTCGCGTCGTGTCCTGGGGACGCTCCTCGAACGTCTTCCTCGAGAACGGCGCGCGACTCTACCTCGACGTCGGCAGCCACCCCGAGTACGCCACGCCCGAGTGCGACGACGTGCGCGCGGTCGTCGCGCACGACAAGGCGGGGGAGCGCATCCTCGAGTCGCTCACCGAGCAGGCCGAGCAGCGCCTCCACGAGGAGGGCATCGCCGGCGACATCCACCTCTTCAAGAACAACACCGACTCGGCGGGCAACTCCTACGGCAGCCACGAGAACTACCTCGTCGCGCGCTTCGGCGAGTTCGGCAAGCTCGCCGAGACGCTCATCCCCTTCCTCGTGACCCGGCAGGTCTTCTCCGGCGCCGGCAAGGTCCTGCACACCCCGCGCGGGCCGATCTACGCGCTGTCCCAGCGCGCCGAGCACATCTGGGAGGGGCTGTCCTCGGCGACGACGCGCAGCCGGCCGATCATCAACAGCCGCGACGAGCCGCACGCCGACGCCGAGCGCTACCGGCGGCTGCACGTCATCGTCGGCGACTCGAACATGAGCGAGTACGCGACGTGGCTGAAGATGGCCACCGCCGACCTCGTCCTGCGGATGGTCGAGTCCGGCACGGTCATGCGCGACTTCACCCTCGACAACCCCATCCGCGCGATCCGCGAGATCAGCCACGACATGTCCTGCCAGCGCCGGGTGCGCCTCGCCGGCGGCCGGGAGATGAGCGCGCTCGAGATCCAGCGGGCCTACTACGAGCGCGTCGCCGCCTTCGTCGAGCACGGCGAGCACGACGCCGAGACCGACCTCGTGCTCTCGGAGTGGGGGCGGGTGCTCGACACCCTCGAGGACGACCCGCTCAAGCTCTCCCGCGAGTGCGACTGGGTGGCGAAGTACCACCTCGTCGAGGACTTCCGGCGCCGCCACGACCTGCCGCTGTCGAGCCCGCGGGTCAGCATGGTCGACCTGCAGTACCACGACGTCAACCGCGCCCGGGGGCTGCAGCACCTCCTCGAGCGGCGCGGGAAGATGGACCGCGTCGTCGACGACCACACCATCGACGTCGCGCAGTCGACGCCGCCGCAGACCACGCGCGCGAAGCTCCGGGGGGAGTTCATCCGCGAGGCCAAGCGTCGCCGGCGCGACTTCACCGTCGACTGGGTCCACCTCAAGCTCAACGACCAGGCGCAGCGCACCGTGCTCTGCAAGGACCCGTTCCGCGCGAGCGACGAGCGCGTCGACAAGCTCATCGCGACGATGTAGCGCTGCGGGCGGGGCGTCGGCCCCGCCGGCTCAGCCGTCCAGGCCCTCGGCCGCCGCACCCTCCGCGGAGGACCCGTCGCCGCCGTCAGCGTCGCCACCGCCGTTGCCGTCGCCGTTGCCGCCGTTGCCGCTGGAGCCGCCGCCGTCGCCGCCGCCGTCCTCGCCCCCGCCGCCGTCGTCGGGCTCGGGCTCGGGTTCGGGCTCGGGTTCGGGCTCCGGTGCGGGCTCGGGCTCGGGTTCGGGCTCGGGCGCGGGTGGCTGACCGGTCGAGACACCGAGGCGCACCGGCGTGCCGATCGGGTGGTCGCTGCCGCCGCCGGGCTGCTGCCAGGCCACGACCCCGGCGGGGGCGAACGAGGCGACGTTGACGACCTCGACGCCGAGGCGGGCCTCGGCGAGGGTGAGGGTGGCCTCGGCCTCGGTGAGCCCGACGACCTCGGGGACCTCGACCTCCTCGCCGGCGTAGAGGCTCTCGAGGTCGGCGTCGTCGGCCTCGGGGAAGTCGCTCGGCTCGAACTCCGCGAGGGCCTGGCGCATGAACGCCGACCACACCGGTGCGGCGGTCCCGCCGCCGGTCGCGCCGGGCATGCTCACCTGGCGTTCGGGGTGGCCCACCCACACCGCGGTCGACAGCACGGGACTCACACCGACGAACCAGGCGTCGGTGTTGTCGTTCGTCGTGCCGGTCTTGCCGGCGATGTGCCAGCCGTCGACGCTGGCCGACGTTCCGGTGCCGCTCGACACCACGTCGGTGAGCAGGTCGATCGAGGCGCTGGCCACCGCCGGCGACAGCGCCTCGCGCTCGTCGGGATCGGCCTCGTAGATCGCCTCGTCGTCCTCGATGACGCGGTCGATGAAGTGCGCGTCGATGTGCGTGCCGAGGTTGGCGATCGCCCCGTAGGCGCTCGCCATCTCGAGCGGGGAGACCCCGCCTTCGAGGCCGCCGAGGACGATCGAGGGGAACTCCTCGCCGCGGTAGGCCGCCTGCCGGTCGATGCCGAGCAGCTCGGTGCGCTCGACGACCTCCTCGACGCCGACGAGGGTCATGAGCTGGGCGTAGTAGGTGTTGACGCTGCGGGTCGTCGCCTCGCCGAGGTCGATCGTGCCGTACGACGCTCCGCCGTAGTTCGTCGGCTCCCACGTCTGGTCGCCACCGTCGTAGACGATCTCGACCGGGCTCGAGCCGTCGAGCGAGAGGCTCGGGGGGTAGCCCTGCTCGAGCGCCTCGATCATCGCGAAGGTCTTGAAGGCGCTGCCGGGCGAGCGCCGACCCTGCCGGGCGAGGTCGAACTGCTCGGCCTCGAAGTCGGCACCGGAGTAGATCGCCCGCACCGCGCCGGTCGTGTGGTCGACCGAGGCGATGCCCGCGGTCGGGCCGTCCCCGCCGAAGCGCTCGGCGACGACGTCACGGGCCATCTCCTGCAGTGCCGGGTCGATCGTCGTGTGGATCTCGAGGCCCCCGCCGAAGAGCCGCTCGCGGCGCTCCTCGAAGGTCGCCCCGAAGGTGGGGTCGGCGAGGAACTGCTGCTTGGCCGCCTCCACGACGTAGGGCTCCTTGACCTCCTGGTCGCCCTCCTCGATGACCTCGACCTCGGTGGCCTGGAGGTCGCTGGCCTCCTGGGCGGTGAGGTAGCCCTCGTCGGCCATGCCGGCGAGGACCAGGTCGCGGCGCCGCTCGGCGATCTCGGCGTCGCGGCGGGGGTTCGTCGACGACGGGGCGCGGATGACGCCGGCGAGCAGCGCGGACTCCTGCGGGCTCAGCTCGGCGGCGCCGACGCCGAAGTACTCCTCGGCGGCGGCCTGCACGCCGTAGGCGCCGGACCCGAAGTAGACCTGGTTGAGGTAGCGCTCGAGCAGCTCGTCCTTGTCGTGCTCCTTCTCGAGGGCCATCGCGTAGAGCAGCTCGGTGAACTTGCGGTCGAGGGTCTGCGCGGCGTCGAGGAAGTTCATCTTCGCGAGCTGCTGGGTCAGCGTCGACCCGCCCTGGGTGATGTCGCGGGCGCGGAGGTTCGCCAGGGCCGCGCGGGCGAGGCCCTCGACGTCGTAGCCCTCGTGCTCGAAGAAGCGCCGGTCCTCGGCGGTGAGCACGGCCTGCCAGACGTGGTCGGGCAGGGCGTCGAGGGGGACGACGCGGCGGTCCTCCTCGTCGTGGAGGATCGACAGGAGCGTGCCGTCGGCGGCGTAGACGACGGAGCGCTCGCGCAGGTCGGGCATCTCGGTGTCGTCGGGCAGCACGACCGAGGCCTCCACGGAGCCGCCGACCTCGGCGGCGACCCGTGGCAGGATCGCGCCGACGGCGAGCAGCGCGGCGAAGCTGCCGGCCACCGCGACGACGAGCAGCGTCACCGCGCGCACGATCCATGGGCCCTCGCGGGGCCCCTCCTCCGGGATCGGCTCACCAACCGGCTCGGCCTCGTCCCCCGGCCACGCCTCGTCGCGCCTGTCGCGCATCGTCGCAGCACCTCTCGGCTCGCTCCGCGGCGCGCGGTCACGCGACCGCGCGCCCCTCCACAGTATGCGCGCTGCGCCTGCGCGAGATGCGCCCTCTTGGCCGATAGCCTGCGCAGTCGGAGGGCCGGGCGGCGCACGGCGCAGAGCCTGGCCGCCCTCACTGGGAGACGACGTCGCGGAGCCGAGCCGACGCGGAGGTGGTGATGGTCGACCGGCTCGAGCGGCTGCTCAACCTCATCATCGCGCTGCGCGCCAGCCCCCGACCGATGAGCGCCGAGGCCATCCGCTCCCGCGTCGCCGGCTACGGCGACCGGCCCGACGAGGCCTTCCGCCGCATGCTCGAGCGCGACAAGGCCGACCTGCGCGCCCTCGGGGTGCCCATCGAGACCGTGCCGGTCGACCGCTGGCGCGACCGCCACGGCTACCGCATCGACCCGGCGCGCTACGACCTGCCCCCACTCGACCTCGACGCCGACGAGCTCGCCGCGCTCGCCCTCGCCGCGCAGGCCGCCGGGCTCGGCGACGACGCCCGGCGCGGGCTCCGCAAGCTCACCGTCGACGCCGGGCCGTCCGCAACGCGCCCCGCGGACCCCCCGGTGCGGGTGCCGCTGTCCGAGCCGCGGCTCCTCGCGCTGGAGGCCGCCCGCGCCCGTCGCGAGCCCGTCGCCTTCGCCTACCGGCCTCCGGGTCGCGGCGCGAGCGTGCGCACCGTCGACCCGTGGGGTCTCGTGCACCGCTCCGGCCGCTGGTACCTCGTCGGCCGCGACCACGACCGGGCCGAGCGCCGCGCCTTCCGCCTCGACCGCGTCGAGGGGGAGGTCGACGTCGTCGGGGCGCCGGGCTCCTTCACGCCGGCCGAGGTCGCCATCGACGACGTCGTGCCCGACGGCGGTGGGGTCACCGCCGAGGTCGCCGCCGAGGCCGAGCTCGCCTGGCGCGTCGCCCGCCGCGCCGAGGCTGCGGGCGTGCCGGGCAGCGCCGGGCGCACGCTCTTCCGGGTGCGCTCGCGCTCGGCCGAGGAGCTCGTCGGCTGGGTCGTCGGGCTCGGCCCCGGCGTCGAGCTGCTCGGACCTCCCGCGCTGCGCGCCGCGGTCGTCGACGCCCTCGAGCGCCTCGCGGGGCAGGGGAGGGGCCGGTGAGCGCGACGACGCTCGGGCGCCTCGAGCGCCTCCTCGCGATGGTCCCGTGGCTGCTCGCCAACCCCGGCGCGAGCCTGGCCGACCTCGCCGAGCGCTTCGACGCCGGCGTCGACGAGATCGCCGCCGACCTCGACACGCTCGGCTTCTGCGGGGTCCCCGGCTACGGCGGCGGCGATCTCATCGAGGTCGCGCTGTCGGGCGGGCGCGTCACCGTGCGCATGGCCGAGTACTTCCGCCGACCGCTGCGGCTGTCCCGTGAGGAGGCCCTGCCGCTGCTCGTCGCCGCCCGTGCGCTCGCCGACGTCGTCGACCCGTCGCAGGGGCGGGCGCTGCGCTCGGCGGCCGCGACCCTGGCCTCGGCGCTCGGCCTCACCGACGAGGGCCTGACCGTCGACCTCGACGCGCCCGGTCAGCCCTGGCTGGGCACCCTCGCCGAGGCGGTGACCGCCCGCCGTGTCCTCACCCTGCGCTACCGCGCCGCCGACGCCGCCGAGGAGCGCGAGCGCGACGTCGAGCCGTGGGCGCTGCTGGCCGCCGACGGGCACTGGTACCTCCGCGCGCACTGCCGCCTCGCCGGCGACCGCCGGGACTTCCGCGTCGACCGCATCCGCGAGGCCACCCTCACCGCCGAGCCCTCCGCCGGCCCGCCCCCTGGCGCCGATGCCGAGCCGGTGCGCTACACGCCGAGCGCCGCCGATCCCCGCATCACCCTCGACCTCGATCCCGAGGCGTGGTGGCTCCTCGACGCCGTGCCCATCGACGAGGCGAGCGCCGTCGCGGATGGACGGCAGCGGCGGGTCACGCTGCCCGCACGGTCGGAGGCGTGGGCGGCCGGCCTCGTCGCGAGCCTCGCCGGAGCGGCCACCGTCGTCGCGCCGGCCTCCCTCGGGCGCCGTGTCGCCGCCGCCGCCGAGGAGGCGCTGACGGCGTACCGCCCCGCGCCGCCGAGGGGCAGGATCGGGACTAAAGGTGGTGGCTGAGGCGTCGATGCATGCAGTGAGACGAGCGCGGAGCCCAGCGCACGGAGGCGCGACATGACGACGATCAAGGCGACCTGCCCCCACTGCGGGGAGATCACCCTCACCCCGCCCGACATCGACCTCCGCGTGGACGCGAGCGGTGAGCAGGGCTCCTCGTACGCCTTCGCCTGCCCCTCCTGCGAGGGCTACGTGCGCAAGCCCGCCGACGAGCGCATCGTGCGCCTGCTCATCTCCGGCGGCGTCGAGGTCCTCGAGCCCGAGCCCGAGCCCGAGACCCGCTTCGAGGGCCCCGCGCTGACCTACGACGACCTCCTCGACTTCCACACGATGCTCGCCGACGACGCGTGGCTCGACGCCCTGCTGAGCGAGAGCCGCGACGGCCAGTAGGTCCGCGACGGCCGGGCGCAGGCCGCCGAGGCGGGTGGACCCCGACCCCATGGCCGGCGCCGGCCGGGCGTGAACGCCCCGCCGCGGCGGTGGTCGCATGCCCCGCGCGCGGCGACACTGGGGTCATGGCCGAGCCACGTCACCTGCATCCCGGTGCCCCCCGGAGCCGCCGCGGCGCGCGCACGGCCGTCGCCCTGCTCGCGCTGCTCGCCGCCGTCACCCTCGTCGGTCCCGCCGCCGCGGAGGAGCCCCCTCCCGAGGGGGCGGTGCTGCGCGTCGCGATCGACGGCCCGCTCACCGCGATGCACGCCGAGATCGTCGAGGAGGCCCTCGCCCGCGCAGAGGCCCACGACGCCGCAGCGGCCCTCGTCGACCTCGACACGCCCGGAGGGCGCGTCGACCTCACCCGCGAGATCGTCCAGGCGATGCTCACCGCCGAGGTCCCCGTCCTCGTCCACGTCACGCCCTCGGGCGCGCAGGCCGGCTCGGCGGGCACGTTCATCACCTACGCCGCGCACGTCGCGGCGATGAGCTCGGGCACCACGATCGGTGCGGCCACACCGGTCGACATCGAGGGCGGTGAGGTCAGCGACAAGATCCTCGAGGACAGCGTGAGCTACGCCGAGGCGCTCGCCGAGGAGCGCGACCGCGACCTCGAGTTCATCGTCGACGCCGTCCGTGAGGGCCGGGCGGAGCGCGCGAGCGTCGCGCTCGAGCTCGGCGCCGTCGACCTCCTCGCCGGCGACACCGACGAGCTGCTCGCCGAGGTCGACGGGCGCGAGGTCACCCTCGACTCGGGTCGCACGGTGACGCTGGCCACCGCCGAGGCGCCCGTCGTCGACGTCGAGGCCAGCGCCGTGCAGCGTGCGCTCTCGGCGATCGCCACCCCCGACATCGCCTTCCTGCTCATCACCGTCGGCACGCTCGGGGTCATCTACGAGCTCGCCAACCCCGGGCTCGGCATCGGCGGGGTCCTCGGGGCGATCATGCTCATCCTCGCCTTCGCCTCGCTCGCGGTGCTGCCGACGAGCGCGGCCGGCCTCGCGCTGCTCGTCCTCGCGATCGGCCTGCTCGTCGGTGAGCTCTTCGTGCCCGGGGTCGGGGTGCTCGCCGCCGGGGGCGCGGTGTCGCTGCTGTTCGCCGGGCTCCTGCTCTTCGACGGGGCGACGGGGCTCGGCGTGAGTTGGACGGTGCTCTTCCCGACGGTGGTGATCGCCGGCCTCGGCGCGCTCGGCATCGGCGTGCTCGCCGCGCGCCAGCGCAACCGGCCCGCGACCTCCGGCGCCGAGGCGCTCATCGGCGCGCGCGGGGAGGTCCGCCGCGTCGACGGTCGGCGCTTGCAGGTGTGGGTCGACGGCAGCCTGTGGGATGCTGGCACCCAGAGCGGCGCAACGCTCGCGCCCGGCGACGAGGTCACCGTCGTCGACCGCGACGGCCTGCGCCTCACCGTGGAGCCGGAGGAGCAGACGTGGACCTCGACACCCTGATCGGCATCGCCCTCGCCGTCGCCGTCGTGGCAGTCCTGCTGTCGCAATCGGTGCAGATCGTCAAGGAGTACGAGCGGGGGGTCATCTTCCGCCTTGGCCGGTCGCGCGGCGCGAAGGGCCCGGGACTCTTCTTCATCATCCCCGTCATCGACAAGATGGTGAAGGTCAGCCTGCAGACGGTGACGATGGACATCCCTCCGCAGGACATCATCACGAAGGACAACGTCACCGTGCGGGTCAACGCCGTGACGTACTTCCGCGTGATCGATCCCACCGACGCGGTCATCGAGGTCGAGAACTACGCCTTCGCGACCTCGCAGATCTCCCAGACGACGCTGCGCAGCATCATCGGCCAGGCCGACCTCGATGACCTGCTGACCAAGCGCGACAACATCAACGCCGAGCTGCAGACCATCATCGACAGCCACACCGACCCGTGGGGCGTGAAGGTGTCCGTCGTCGAGGTCAAGGACGTGGAGCTGCCCGACTCGATGCGCCGCGCGATGGCGCGCCAGGCCGAGGCCGAGCGCGACCGCCGCGCGAAGGTCATCCACGCCAAGGGCGAGCAGGAGGCCGCCGAGACGCTCTCGCGCGCCGCCGCGGAGCTCGAGGAGCACCCCGCGGCGCTGCAGCTGCGGCTGCTGTCGACGATGACCGAGGTCGCCGCGGAGAAGAACTCGACGCTCATCTTCCCGCTGCCCGTCGAGATGCTGCGCTTCTTCGAGAACATCACCCCGCCGCAGATCCCGCGCAGCCAGGGCTGAGCGACCGCTAGGCTGCCGGGCGGGTCGGCCCCGGCGAGGGCCGGCCCACGGCCCGCGCCCGCGGTGCCCTGCCCCCGGTGGGCGGGGCGGGAGGAGGATGGAGATGTCGGCGATCGTCGTGCTCTCGGTCGCGCTCGCCGTGGCGATCGTCGCGGTGACCGGGGTCCTCATCGCCCATCTCGCCAGGGAGACACGGCGGGCGGCCGAGGACATCGGCCGCAGCGTCGAGCGGCTCAAGCCCCTCGCCGACGAGCTCGCGGCCGAGCTCGCCGTCACCGAGACCGAGCTCGCCGCGCTGCGGGAGCGCAACGCCGCGGCCGAGGGCGAGCCCGGCGGGGAGCGCGACGAGGCGTGAGCGCTTCCCCCCGCGGCCCGCGCGCCCCTACACTGGAGACACGCTGACCAGGGAGGCATCCATGCCCGCGACCCTCGGGTTCACCATCCCCCAAGGCCCCGAGCTCATCATCATCCTCGGGATCGTCGTGCTGCTGTTCGGGGCGAAGAAGCTCCCTGAGCTCGGCAGCTCGATCGGCAGGACGATCACGAACTTCAAGAAGGGCGTCAACGAGGGCCAGGAGGAGGCCGCCGCCGAGTCCGACGACGACGCCGGCCCGAGCGGCGAGGTCACCTCCGAGAGCCCCCAGACGGAGTCCGACGCCCGCGACGGCTCCTCCTAGCCTGCGGATGAGGCGGGGTCGATGACGGCGACCGCGTCGCCGGACACCGGCGCGGGAGGCGACGACCAGACTCGTCGCACCGGCGAGATGACGCTCATCGAGCATCTCGTCGAGTTGCGCACGCGGATCTTCCGCAGCCTGCTCGCCCTCGCCATCGGCTTCGGCGTCGGCTTCGTCCTGCGCGAGTACGTCCTCGACGTCATCCGCGAGCCGTACTGTCGGCTGCCCGAGGAGGTCCGCGCCGGCCCCGCGGCGATCTCCGGCGGAGACGAGTGCGCGCTCATCGTCCTGCAGGTGCTCGACGGGCTCGTCATCTCGATCAAGCTCGCGGCGATCGTCGCGGTCATCGTCGCCGCGCCCGTCGTCTTCTACCAGATCCTGCGCTTCATCATGCCGGGGCTGCGACCGGTCGAGAAGCGCTACGCGATCCCGTTCCTCCTCGCCGGCTGGGTGCTCTTCATCGGCGGCGCGGCCTTCGCCTACTTCGTCATCCCCCGCGGGCTCGCGCTCCTGCTCTCGCTGGCCGGCGAGGGCATCACCCCGGTGCTCTCGGCCCGGGAGTACGTCGACTTCATGCTCTTCACCGTCGTGGCCTTCGGGCTGTCCTTCGAGTTCCCGCTCGTGCTCACCGTCCTCGTGCTCACCGACGTCGTCACCGCCGAGGGCCTGCGCAAGTACCGGCGCCACGCGATCTTTCTCGTGTTCCTCGCCGCGGCGATCATCACCCCGACCGGCGACCCCTTCACGATGTCGGCGATGGCGGTGCCGCTGCTGATCTTCTACGAGGGCTGCATCCTGCTCGCGCGCTGGCGCGCCCGTCGTCAGCGCCTCGCGGAGGCGGCGGCCTAGCGTGACCGCCGACCCCGGGGGCGCGGGCCCCGAGCAGTTCGCCGCGCGGCTGCCCTTCCCCCTCGACGACTTCCAGCACGAGGGGATGCACGCCCTCGCGCGTGGGCGCAGTGTCCTCGTCGCCGCCCCCACCGGCGCGGGCAAGACCGTCGTCGGGGAGTACGCGGTGTGGCGCGCGCTCGAGCGGGGCGCGAAGTGCTTCTACACGACGCCGATCAAGGCGCTGTCGAACCAGAAGCACGCCGACCTCTGCGCGGTCTACGGCGAGCACCGCGTCGGGCTGCTCACCGGCGACCGCTCGGTGCGCGGCGAGGCCCCGATCGTCGTGATGACGACCGAGGTGCTGCGCAACATGCTCTACGAGGCCTCGCCGACCCTCGACGGCCTCGAGGCGGTCGTCCTCGACGAGGTCCACTACCTCGCCGACCGCGCGCGCGGCGCGGTGTGGGAGGAGGTCATCGTCCAGCTCGCGCCCGAGGTGCAGCTGGCGTGCCTCTCGGCCACGGTCTCCAACGCCGAGGAGTTCGGCGCCTGGCTCGACTGGGTGCGCGGGGCCGCGCTCGCCGACGACGAGGGGTGGGGCGCGCAGCCCCGCGGCTGCGAGGTCGTGATCTCCGAGCACCGGCCGGTGCCGCTCGACCACCACTACGCCTTCAACGACCGCATCGAGCCGGTCTTCAAGGCGGGGGGCAAGCGCACCGGCCACCAGCCCGACGCCGCGCGCAAGGCCGCCGCGAGCCAGGCGCGCGCGGGGGTGCCCAACCCCGAGATCGTCATGGCCGAGCGCCGCGCGCAGCCCGGCGGGCGCCGCTCAGGGCGGGGTCGTCCCGTGCCCTCGGGCAGCCGCATGCGCCCGCCGCGGCGCACCGAGCTCGCCTTCATGCTCGCCGAGCGGCAGTGGCTGCCGGCGATCGTCTTCGTCTTCAGCCGCCAGGGCTGCGAGGACGCCGTCGGCCACCTCGTGCGCGGCGGCGTGTCCCTCGCCACCGCCGCCGAGGCCGAGGAGATCACCGCCCTGGCCACCGAGCACGTCGCGAGCCTCGGCCCGACCGACCTCGCCGTCCTCGGCTTCGACCGCTGGCTCGCGGCGCTGCGCCGCGGCGTCGCCGCCCACCACGCCGGGATGGTCCCCGCCTTCAAGGAGGTCGTCGAGCGGCTCTTCGTCCGCGGCCTGCTCAAGGTCTGCTTCGCCACCGAGACCCTCGCGCTCGGCATCAACATGCCGGCGCGCACCGTCGTCATCGAGCGGCTCGAGAAGTGGGACGGCCAGCAGCACGCGCTGCTCACCCCCGGCCAGCTCACCCAGCTCACCGGCCGCGCGGGGCGCCGCGGCCTCGACGACCGCGGCCGCGCGGTCATCCTCCACCAGCGCGACGTCGACTTCTCGACCGTCGCCTCGCTCGTCGGTCGACGCGTCGAGCCGCTGCGCTCACGCTTCGCGCCGTCGTACAACATGGCCGTCAACCTCCTGCGCCGTCACGACCGCCCCACCGCGGAGTCGCTGCTCGCGCGCTCCTTCGCCCAGTGGCAGGCCGACGCGAGCGTCGCCGAGGACAGCGAGCGCATCGCCCGCAACCGCCGGGCGCTCGAGGGCTACGCCGAGAACCTCACCTCCTCCCACGGCGACTTCGGCGAGTACTGGTCGCTGCGTCGGGCGCTGACCCGCGTCGAGCGCGAGGGCGAGCGCACCCGGCGCGGCGGCGGCGACGAGGCCATCCGCGCGCGCCTCGCCGAGGCCCGACCCGGCGACGTCCTCGCCGTCGACGACGACCTCGTCGCCGTCGTCGGCGGTCGGCGCACGAAGTCGGGCGTGCCGCTCGCCGAGGTCGTCACGAGCCGGCGCGACCTCACCCGCCTCGGCCCCCGCGAGCTCTCACGGCCCCCGCGCAAGGTCGGCGCGATCGACCTGCCGGCCTCCGGCGGGCCGCGCCAGGCCGCCTACCGCCGCGCGGTCGCGCGCGCCCTCGACGAGGTCGAGCCGCGCCGCGCCGCGCCCGAGCCCGAGGAGGTCGGCGCCGAGGAGGGCCAGCGGCTCGCCGGCGAGGCCGCGCGGCTGCGCGAGGAGGTCCGCGGCCACCCCGTCCACCACGACCCGGCCCTGCCCGAGATCGAGCCGTGGGCGCACCGTCACGACGCGCTCGCGGCCGAGACCGAGGCGCTCGAGACGCGCGTCGCCCGGCGCACCGGCTCGCTCGTGACCCAGTTCGCCCGCATCCTCGGCGTCCTGCGCGACCTCGGCTACCTCGATGGCGCCGACCCGCACCCGCGGCCGACTGCCGACGGGCTCGCGCTCGCGGGGCTCTACGCCGAGACCGACCTGCTGCTCGCCGAGTGCCTGCGCGGCGGCGAGCTCGACGGTCTCGACGTCGCCGAGCTCTGCGCGGTCGCGAGCGCCTTCACCTACGAGACCCGCCAGAAGGACCCGCCCGAGCCGACGGCGCCGACCGCCCGCGTCGCCGAGCGCCTCGACGCGGTGTGGGCGCGCTGGCGCCGGCTCGCGACCGCCGAGGACGCCGCGGGGCTGCCCGCGACCCGCGCGCCCGACGCGGGCTTTGCCGAGGCCGTCTGGCGCTGGGCGGGCGGCGCCGGACTCGACGAGGCCCTCGAGGCCTACCCCAGCCCGGCGGGCGACTTCGTGCGGGCGGTCAAGCAGGTCGCCGACCTCCTGCGCCAGCTGCGCGACGTCGCCGAGGACCCCCACCTCGTCGGGGCCTGCCAGCGCGCCCAGCGACAGCTGCTCCGCGGGGTCGTCGCCGCCGCCGCGTGAGCCCGCCGCGCGGTAGCGTGCCCTCCCGGCGGGAGGCTGCGGCGCGGGTGCCGGCGCCCGACGCCACGCCCGAGAGCCGAGAGCCCGAACCCAGAGGAGGGGGCAGCGCATGGCGAGCCCACTGGGGCCGTTGCGCCTCATCGTCAACCCGCTTGCCGGTGGCCGGACGCGCAAGCACGTCGTGCCGACCCTCCGCACCGGGCTCGAGGAGCGTGGCGTCGAGCACGACGTCGTCGAGACCGCCGGTCCCGCCGACGCCGAGGCCCTCGCCCGCTCCGCGGTCGAGGAAGGCGTGCGCTACCTCGTCGCCGTCGGCGGCGACGGCACGCTCCACGGCCTCGTCAACGGGGTCTTCGACGGTGAGGCCCCCCGTGCCGAGGGGATCGTCGTCGGCGTCGTGCCCACCGGCAGCGGCTCGGACTTCGCCCGCACCGTCGGGCTGCACATGCGCCCCGAGCTCGCCGTCGGCCACCTCGCCAGCGAGGCGACGATGCCCGTCGACGTCGGCGTCGCCTCCTTCACCGGCGCCGATGGCCAGCCGGCGACCCGGCTCTTCCTCAACCTCGCCGAGGTCGGCTACGGCGCCGAGGTCGTGCGGCTCGCCCAGCGCCTGCCCCGCGCCCTCGGGCGCTTCCGCTACCTGCTCGCCGCCTGGGGCGGGATCCGGGCGGTGCGCCGCCAGCCCGCCCGCGTCGAGCTCGCCCACGCCGGCTCCGACCTCGAGCTCGTCGAGCTCGTCGTCGCCAACGGGCAGTTCTTCGGCGGCGGCATGCGCGTGGCGCCGCGCGCCCTGCCCGACGACGGTCGCTTCAACGTCCTGGCCTTCACCGGCGACCGGGGCCAGGTCTTCCGTCTCACCACGCAGATGTTCCAGGGACGCCACCTGCCCGACCCCCACATCCGCGAGTGGCAGTCCCCGCACGTGACGATCACGACCGAGCACGGCCTGCGCGTCGAGGCCGACGGCGAGTCGCTGGGCACGACGCCCGCGTCGTTCCGGCTCCTGCCCCGCGCCCTCGCGGTGAAGATCTGAGCGCCGCGGCACTCGATAGCATCGGGCGGGCCAGCCGACCCCGGGAGGGTGCCCGACGATGACCCCTGCGAGCCCAGACCGCCTCGACCGCGCCGCGGCGACGATGGGCGCCGACGGCGTCGACGCCCTGCTCGTGGGCCCCGGTGCGAACCTGCGCTACCTCATCGGCTACGACGCGCCCCTCCTCGAGCGGCTCACGCTCCTGCTCGCGCGCGCCGACGGCGACCACGCCCTCGTCGTGCCCCGCCTCGAGGCACCCCGCGCCCGCGACGCCGGCCTCGACGAGCACGTCGACCTCGTCGTCGTCGATGAGACCGACGACCCCTTCGCCCTCGTCGCCGACCGCCTCGCCGCGCTCGGGCGCCGACCCCGCCTCGCGCTCGGCGACCGGCTCTGGGCGACGTTCGTCCTCGGGCTGCAGGAGGCCCTCCCCGGCGCCTCCTGGGTGCGTGCCTCGACGGTGACCGCACCGCTGCGGATGCGCAAGGACGCCGCGGAGGTCGACGCGCTGCGCCGGGCGGGGCGGGCCATCGACCGCGTGCACGCCAGCGTCGGCGACCTCCTGCGCCCGGGGCGCACCGAGGCCGAGGTCGCCGCCGACATCGGCGAGCGCATCCTCGCCGAGGGCCACGAGGCGGTGAGCTTCATCGTCGTGGCCTCCGGGCCCAACGGCGCCTCGCCGCACCACGAGCCGGGGCAGCGTCGCCTCGCCGTCGGCGACCCCGTCGTCGTCGACATCGGCGGCACCGTCGACGGCTACGGCTCGGACTGCACCCGCGACTACGTCGTCGGCGGCCCCGACGCCGCACCGGAGGGCTACCTCGCCGCGCACCGCGTCCTCGAGGAGGCCCAGGACGCCGCGTGCCGGGCGGTGCGCCCCGGCGTGCCCGCCGAGGAGATCGACGCGGTGGCGCGGGCCCACCTCGCCGCCGCCGGCTACGGCGAGGCGTTCGTGCACCGCACCGGCCACGGCATCGGCCTCGAGGAGCACGAGGAGCCCTACCTCGTCGAGGGCAACCGCACCCCGCTCGCCGAGGGCATGGCCTTCTCCGTCGAGCCGGGCATCTACCTCGAGGGCCGCTTCGGCCAGCGCATCGAGGACATCCTCGTCGTCACCGCCGACGGCGCCGAGCGCCTCAACCGTCGCGACCGTGCCCCGGCCCCGGCGGGGGTCGCGCGGTGAGCGCCGAGCGGCTCGACGGGGCGGGCGCCGGTGGCGCCCCGGCGCCGCGCGGGCCGGCCGCTCCCGCCGGGGCGCAGCGGCGACGCGACGCGAGCGTCGTGCGCCGCGGGCTCGCCGCTGGCGGGCTCGTGTGGCTGCTCGGCGCGGCGACGCTCGTCGGCGTCGCGCTGCGCGCCGGCGGCGGGGGCCGAGCGGTGCTGCTCGGCGCCACCCTCGCCGGTGCGCTCGCCGTCGTCGTCACCGCCGCGTGGCTGCTCGTCGCCGGGCTGCTCGACGCGCTCGCCGACCGCCTGCCCGGACGCCGTCGGCTGCTGTGGACCGCCGGGGCGACGCTGCTGGCCTTCCTCACGCCGATGCTCGTCCTCGGCGCCGCGGGGGTGAGCCCCGCGTGAGCGGCGAGCATGTCTGCGAGGCCTGCGGGGCGCGCTTCTCGCTGCCGCCGTCGGTCGCCGAGCGCTACCCCGGGTGGGTGCCGTCGCGCTGCCGCGACTGCCACCAACGGGCCGGCGCCGGCGGTCGCGCCAAGGGCGGCGGCGCCGGCGGTCGGGCCAAGGACGGCGGCGCCAAGCGGGGCGGGGGACGCCGCGGCGGGCCGCGCGAGGAGAACCTCACCGTCGCCGAGGTGCTCGAGCGCTACGAGGGCGGCCCCACCGACGGCGTCTTCACCGACGGCAGCGCCCACCCCAACCCCGGGCCGGGTGGCTGGGGGGCGGTCTACGTCGTCGACGACGCCGTCGTCGACGAGGCCTGGGGGCAGGAGCCCCAGACGACGAACAACCGCATGGAGCTCACCGCGCTCATCGCCGGCTTCGACCTCGTGCCCGAGGGCACCCCCGCGACGGTCTACACCGACAGCCGCCTCGCGGTCGACACGATCACGAAGTGGGCGCCGTCCTGGCAGCGCCGCGGCTGGCGGCGCAAGACCGGGCCGGTGGAGAACGTCGACCTCGTCCGCGCGCTCTTCGAGCGCGCGCAGGCGCGACCCGAGCTGCGCCTCGAGTGGATCGCCGCCCACGCCGGCGCGCGCTGGAACGAGTACGCCGACGCGCTGTCGACGGCCTACCGCCGCGAGACCCGGTGAGCGCCGAGGCGACCGGCCGTGGGCGACGCCGGCGGCGTCGCCTGCTCGTCGCCGCCGGCACGGTGCTCGCCGAGCCGGTCGCCGCCCGCGCGGTGCTCATCGACGGTGCGGAGATCGCGTGGGTCGGCGCCGATCCCGCCGAGGCGCCGCCCTCTGACGAGGTCGTCGACCTCGGAGGCGCCTGGCTCGCGCCGGCCTTCTGCGACGCCCACGTCCACGCCACCGCCGCCGGGCTCGCCCTCGACGGCCTCGACCTCGCCGACGCCGAGGGCGCCGCCGACCTCCTCGCACGCGTGCGCGCCGCCGCGCCCGACGCCGACCCCGTGCTCGGGGGCGGCTGGGACGAGACGACCTGGCGCGACCCGAGCCTGCCCGACGCCGACGACCTCTCGCGCGCTGCGGGCGGGCGCCGGGTGCGCCTCGCGCGCGTCGACGGTCACAGCTGCCTCGCCGACCGTCGCACGACCGACGAGGTCGCCGCCGACGTCGCCGAGGGCGTCGCGCGCGACGCGTCGGGCCGGCCCACCGGGCGGCTCACCGAGGAGGCCAGCGAGGCCGCCTGGGCGCGCCTGCGCGCAGGCCTCGCGCCGTCGCGGCTGACCCGCGCCCGCGCGGCCTTCGTCGCCGACGCCGTGGCCAAGGGCGTCGGGGCGATCCACGAGATGGGCCATCCGGCGCTGTCCTCCCTCGAGGACGCCCGCGCGTGGGCCGCCGACGGCGGCGGCCTCGACGTCACGGTGTGGTGGGCCGACGCCGACCCGTCGGTGGCGCTGGCCGCCGGGCTGCGCCCCGGCGGCGACCTCTTCGTCGACGGCTCGATCGGCAGCCGGACCGCGGCGACGAGCGCGCCCTACGACGACGGGGGCCACGGCCGCCTCCTGCTCGACGAGGAGGCGGTGACCGCCCTGCTCGTCGAGGCGACCCGCGCGGGGACCAGCGCCGGGGTGCACGCGATCGGCGACCGCGCCGTCGGCGTCGTCGTGGCGGGCCTCGAGCGCGCCGCCGCCGAGGTCGGCGAGCCCGCGCTGCGGGCCTGCCGTCACCGCGTCGAGCACCTCGAGATCGTCACCCAGCCCCAGATCGCCGCGCTCGCACGCCACGGGGTCACCGCGAGCGTGCAGCCGGCCTTCGACGCGCGCTGGGGCGGACCCGACGGCCTCTACGCCGAGCGCTTCGGCGTCGCGCGCGCCCTCGCGAGCAACCCCCTCGACGACCTCGACGCCGCCGGGCTCGCGCTGGCCTTCGGCAGCGACGCGCCGGTCACCCCCGTCGACCCCCTCGGCGGCATCCTCGCGGCGACCGCGCACCGCGGCGGGCACGGGCTGCCGGCCGAGCGCGCGTTGGCCGCGCAGACCCTCGGCGGGCGCCGCGCGGCCGGCCAGGAGCGCGCGGGGCTGCTGCGCGCCGGCTGGCGAGCCGACCTCGCCGTCCTCGACGGGCCACCGATCCCGCTGCTGGAAGGCCAACGGCCGGTGTGCTTCGCGACGATTGTCGCTGGGCGTGATCTCACCGGCGGGCCCGACCAGGACGGTGGGTCACCGGTGGATCCCATCGGGTCATGACCTGCGCGTTCACCGCATCACCCCAGGTCAGCGCCCCGTCGCGGACAGTTGGACGGGTTGACGATGGCGCGAGGGCGACTCTACAGTCGCCGCCGTGGCACCGGCGAGCAGCCAGCCACACCCAGCACGACGGGCCCCGACGATGGGGAGTCGGTGCCGACGCGCTCGGCATCGTTGAGCCGTCCGTGGCATCGCGGCAAGGGGAGGGTCGGCTGAGGAGGCCGGCCGGCTCGGTCCGCGCGCTCAGTAGATAACGGTCACCGCGACCCGTCGCGCGGGGCCGGAGCCAACGGCGCGCGGGGCGGGCGGCGACCCGGTGGCCAAGCCATCAGGTCCTCCTTTGGCCGCGATGCCGCGGGGGCGCAGGGTCAACGCGGGTCGCGGTCGACGAGCGGGAACACCAGGCTGGCCGCACGCGTTGCGAGCCGTCGACGCAACCCCTATAACGCCGCAGGACGCACGCGGCAGAGCGCTGCGCCTGGGCGAGGACTGGGAGCCATGCCGACACCTGACGACCTCGGCGACGAGGAGTACGACGACCTCGGCGAGATCGACGAGCTCGACGAGCTCGACGGCTCGGTGACCACCGTGGGCGACGACCCCGACGACGCCAGTGACGACGACGCCGACGACGACGACGCCGACGAGGAGGCGCCGGGGGAGACCGACGAGGGCGACGTCGACGACCTCGACGACGACGCCGCCGACGAGGAGGAGGAGAGCCTCGACGTCATCCTCGCCCGCGAGCAGGACCTCGAGGAGGAGTTCGCCGGCGTCGGCTCGACCGAGCGCCGGGCCTCGCCGACGAGCACCCCGGCGGGGGAGGACGAGTTCACCTGCCGCTCCTGCTTCCTCGTCAAGCGCACCGCGCAGCTCGCCGACGCCGACGAGATGATCTGTCTCGACTGCGTCTGAGGGCGGGATCGCCGCGGTGAGCCCCCCGGTGCCACCTCGCCTGTGGGCGCGGGTCCTCGTCGCTGCCGTCGGCGGGGGGATCACGACCCTCGCGTTCCCGCCGGCCGCGCTCGCCGCCGCGGCCGTCATCGGCCCTGCGCTCGGGCTCTGGGCGGCGGGCGTCGCCGTGCGGCCGCGCGAGGGCGCGCTCACCGGGTTCGCGTGGGGGCTCGCGTTCGGCTTCGGGCTCTTCACATGGGCCCTCGAGCTCCACGTCGCCGCCTACCTCGCGCTCCCGCCGGTGCAGGCGGTCTTCTTCGCCGCCATCGGCGCCGGCGTCGCGTGGCTCGCCCCGCTCGGCCCGGGCTGGTGGCTGCTCGGCACCGCGGGGCTGTGGACCGTCGTCGAGGCGCTGCGCGGGCGCGTGCCACTCGGCGGCTTCGAGTGGGGCCAGCTCGGCCTCGCCCTCGCCGACGTGCCGGTGCGCCACGCCGCCGCGGTCCTCGGCGCCCTCGGCGCGACCGGGCTCGTCGCCGGCGTCGCCGCCGGCCTCGCCGGGCTCGCGCGCACCCCGCGGGCCTGGCGGGCGCCCGCCCCGCTGCGGGCCCTCGCCGCGGCCGTGGCCGTCCTCGTCGCCGTCGCCGTCGTCGGGGCGCTGCCCTGGACGAGCCCCAGCGGGCAGCTCGACGTCGCGATCGTGCAGACCGACGACCCCTGCCCCGACGCCTTCTCGGTGGACTGCCCCAACGTGCGCGAGCGCACCCAGGACGGGCTGCTCGAGGAGGGCGAGGCCCTCTCTGAGGCGCCGGAGCTCCTGCTGTGGGGGGAGGGCACGCTGCGCGGCGAGGACCCCGACGACGCCGGCCGCCGCCTGCTCGAGCGCACCGGGGCGCAGCTGCCCGCGCCGCTGCTCGCGGGGATCACGAGTCCGGTGCCCCCCGACCGCTTCGACAACCGCAACGTGCTCTACACCCCCGAGGGCGAGGCGCTCGCCTGGTACGCCAAGCGTCAGCCCGTGCCCTTCGGCGAGTACGTGCCGTTCCGCGACCAGCTCGGCTGGATCGGCGAGGTCGGCCGGCTCGTCCCGCGCGACATGGTCCGCGGCGAGGCGCCCGAGCCGCTCGCCGTGCCCGACACCGACGCCGAGCTCGGCAGCGTCGTCTCCTGGGAGGTGACCTTCGCGCGGCTCGTGCGCGACGCCGCCCTCGTCGGCGACGCCGTCGCCACGCTCACCACCCAGGCGAGCTACGGCACCGCGCCGGTCTCCGACCAGCTCCTCGGGGCCACCCAGCTGCGCGCCGTGGAGACCGGGCGCGCCCAGATCGTCGCGGCGACGACCGGGCGCTCATCGCTCATCCAGCCCGACGGCCGCCAGGAGGGCGTCACGGCGCTGTTCGCCGCCGACCACCTCGAGGGCACCGTCGAGCTGCGCGAGGGTCGGACGCCCTACCTGTGGTGGGGCGACCTCGCGGCGATCCTCCTCGGCGCGGGGGCCTTCGGCGCGGCGGCCCTCGCCCGGCGGCGCCTGAGCGCCGCCACGCCCGGCGCCGAGGCCTGAGCGCGTGGCGTCACGGTGGGAGGGCGGCTACGCTGCGCCCCGCCGGCGCTCCCGTCATCCAGCGGCCCAGGATACCGGCCTTTCAAGCCGGCAACGCGGGTTCGAATCCCGTCGGGAGCACCACCCGCCGCGGCCGATCCCGCCCCCGCCGCCGCCCCGGAGCGCGCGTCGCCGGGGGTCCCCGGCGGAGGCCCCGAGGGGCCGGGGCTACACTCGCCGGCGCAGCCGGGGTCGTCATCGGAGGGCATGTGGCCACGAAGAACCCGCAGACCTACCACGTCGAGGTCGACCGGCAGAAGGCCGCCCAGGCCGCCGGCACCTACGAGCTCGCCGACCTGCCCGGCGACCTCGCCTCGCCGGTGGCCGCCGCGCGGGTCGGCAAGTCCGCCAAGCAGGACAAGGTCCTCGCCGGCGGTCGGGCGCTGTCGTCGGTGACGAAGCTCAGCCCGGGTGCCGCGCTCGCGATCTACGGCCGACCGGAGTCGCGCTGGGCCAACGCCTACTGGCGGCGCACCGGCGGCACCGCGACGATGACCGAGCTGCTGTCCTACGCCCGCCAGCTCATCGGCATGACCCCCTCGGGTGACCTCGTCGTCTGCCTCTGCGGCCACGCCGGGCAGGGGCCCTGCATCCCCCTGTGGGCGCCGCGCGACAGCGTGAGCCTCACCGTGCAGCCCAACGACCTCGTCCTGCGCTTCGACGACGTCGTCGAGGACCCGTGAGCGGCGACCCCGCGGCGCTGCGCGAGACCGCCGTCGCGCTCGCCGAGGTCGCCGACGGCCTCGCGATGGCCCGCTTCGGCGGGCCGGTGCCCGCGACGACGAAGCCCGACGGCTCGCCGGTGACCGCCGCGGACCGTGAGATCGAGGCCGCGCTGCGCGCCGAGCTCGCGCGCGCCCACCCCGACCACGCCGTGCTCGGCGAGGAGCAGGGCGGCGCGCTCGACCCCGACGTGCCGACGTGGGTCATCGACCCGATCGACGCGACGAAGAACTACCTGCGCGGCGTGCCGGTCTTCGCGACCCTCATCGCCGTCGTCGTCGACGGCCGGGCGGTCGTCGGCGTCGCGAGCGCCCCGGCGCTCGGGGAGCGCTGGGACGCCGCTGAGGGCCTCGGCGCCCGCCGCAACGGCGCGACGGTCGGGGTGAGCGCGATCGCCGAGCTCGCCGAGGCGCACCTGTGCCACGGCGGGCTCACGTGGTTCCGCGACGCGCCGGGAGCCTGGGAGCGCCTCGGCGGCCTCGTCGACGCCGCCTGGCGCACCCGCGGCTTCGGCGACTTCTGGATGCACCTGCTCGTCGCCGGGGGGATGGCCGAGGCCGCCTTCGAGCGCGACCTCTCGGTCTGGGACCTCGCGGCGCTCCTGCCGATCGTCACCGAGGCCGGCGGGACCGTCTCGACCTTCGACGGCGGCGACCCGCTGGCCGGCGACGGCAGCCTCCTGTCGTCGAACGGCACGCTGCACGAGACCGTGCGGCGCGCGCTCGTCGGCTGAGCGTCGCCGGGGACGGAGGCCGGGTGCACGCGGCGCTGGGGGCCTGGACCGAGCTCGCCGACGGCGTCTACGCGCGGCCCCACGCCGCCCAGCGCCTCAACGTCGGGCTCGTCGTCGGCGCCGAGCGCTGCGCGGTCATCGACACCCGCTCGAGCCACGGCCAGGGCCGCGACCTCGCGCGCGCGGTGCGTGCGATCACGCCGAAGCCATGGGTGCTCGTCAACACCCACGCCCACTGGGACCACTGCTTCGGCAACGCCGTCTTCACCGGCGCGCCGATCTGGGGCCATCCCGCCTGCGCCCGGAGGCTCGCCGTCGACGGTGAGGCCGAGCGTCGGGCCGCCCGGGCCGACGCCCTCGCCGAGGGTGACGCGCGCCTCGCCGAGGAGGTCGCCGACGTCGTCATCACCCCGCCGGGCCGTCTCGTCGCCGGCGAGGCCGCGATCGACCTCGGTGGTCGGCGCCTGTGGCTGGCCCACCTCGGGCGCGGGCACACCGACGGCGACGTCGTCGCCGAGGTCGAGGGCGTCGTCTTCGCCGGCGACCTCCTCGAGGAGGGGGCGCCGCCGGACTTCGGCGACGCCTTCCCGCTCGACTGGCCGGCGACCCTCGAGGCGCTCCTGCCACACCTCGGCGCGGTCGTCGTGCCCGGCCACGGCGGGCTGCTGCGCCGCGCCGACGCCGAGGAGCAGGCGGCGTTGCACGCCGAGGTCGCGCGCGCGGCGCGCGAGGCCCACGCCGCCGCGCTGCCCGTCGACCGCGCGGCCGGTGCGCTGCCGTTGCCGCCGGAGGCCGCCGAGGTCGCCCTGCGGCGCGCCTGGCGCCAGCTCGACGCCGAGGGCCGCGCCTAGGGGACGAGGACGAGCTTGCCGACGGCCTCGCCGTCGAGGAGGTCGCGGTAGGCCCGCAACCCCTCGGCCAGCGGGTGGGTCGCGGCGACGCGCGGACGCGTGCCGGTCGCCTCGAGCAGGCGCAGCAGCCCGGCGAGCTCGCCGCGGGTGCCCATCGAGGAGCCGAGGATCCGCAGCTGCTTGGCGAAGACCCGGCGCAGCTCGACCGGGGGGTGGGGCCCGGTCGTCGCCCCCGCGACGACGAGGGCGCCGCCGGGGGCGAGGGCGCGCAGCGAATGGCCGAACGTCGCCTCGCCGACGGTGTCGATCGCGGCGTCGACCGGCTCGTGCAGGCGATCGCCGGGCGGCAGGGCCACCGCCGCGCCGAGCTCGAGCGCGGCGGCGCGCTTGTGCTCGTGGCGGCTCGTGGCGGTGACGACGCAGCCGGCCGCCGCGGCCAGGGCGATCGCCGCGGTGGCCACGCCCCCGCCGGCGCCCTGGACGAGCACGCGGTCGCCGGCGCGCACGCCCGCCTTCGTGAAGAGCATCCGGTAGGCGGTCAGCCAGGCCGTCGGCAGGCACGCCGCCTCGATGAAGGACAGCGAGGCGGGCTTGTCGAGGAGGTTCGCGCTCGGCACCGCGACCCGCTCGGCGTGCGTGCCGTCGTAGACCTCCGAGAGGATCGACAGGCGGCCGAAGACCTCGGTCTCGTCGGCGACGGTGACCCCCGGGTTCGGCACGACGGCGTGGCAGAGCACCTCCCGGCCGTCGGCGGTGACCCCCGCGGCGTCGGAGCCGAGGGTCACCGGCAGGCGCTCGGGCGGCACGGCGACGCCGCGCAGGGTGAAGAGGTCGTGGTGGTTGACCGCCGCGGCGCGGACCTCGACGACCTCCCAGCCGTCGGGCACGGTCGGCTCGTCGACCTCCTCGAGGGCGAGGCCGGACAGCGGGTCGGTGGGGTCGGTAGCGACGGCGCGCAGGGTGAGCATGGCCGGCACGCTAGCAACGGGCGCTACCCTGCGCGCAGGCCGGCACCCTGCCGGTGCCCACCCTGCGAGGAGGCCGTCGCGATGAGCGGGACACGAGGCGCGCCGTCGCGCTCGCGCGCGCTGCCGCCGGTCCTCCTCGCGACCGCGCTCGTCGTCGTGCTCCTGCTGCGGGCGCTGGGCGCGGCGCACGGCGCGCTGCTGCTCTACGTGCCCGTCGCGGTGCTCGCCGGCGTCGTCCTCGCCCTGGCCTCCGGCTCGGCGGCGGTCCCGCGGCGCGCCCCCGGCAAGGCCCTCGCCGCAGGCCTCGCCCTCGCCGTCGTCGGGCTCGGGATGCTCGGCGCCGAGGCCTCCGGCGGATGGGCCTTTCCGCTGTGGCTCCTGCTCGCCGGAGGCGGCGTCGCGACGATGACGCTCGCCGCGCGCGAGCTGCTCCGGCCGACCGGGACCACCGGGGCCGACGGGGGCGAGCCACCCCTGGGGTGAGCGCGGCCGGTCGGGGGCTCAGCGCCCGCGCGACGCCTCGAGGTCGGCCTCGCACTCCTCGACGAAGGCCTGCGCCTGCGCGACGCGGTCGTCGATGCGCCGCCGCTCCTCCTCGATGACGCTGCGGCGGCGGCCGAGCGCCTCGACGAGCGGCTTGACCGTGGCCTGGGTCGGGCGCTGCAGCCGCCGCGGCACGGTCTCGGCCCGCGTGCGGGTCTCGGCGGCGAAGGCCTCGAGGCGGCGGGACTCCTCGGCGAGGAACTCGCGGTAGGCGAGGAGGTCGGCGTGCTCCTCCCGCGCGCGCAGGAGGGTGTAGTAGAGGGCGTCGCGCTCGCGCTCGGAGGCCATCGCCTCACCCCCGCCCGGCGAGCGCGCCGAGGAGGTAGGCGTGCGCGAGGCACGCGCGGTGCCAGTCGGCGAGCCCGAGCGACTCGTCGATGCCGTGGGCGCGGGCGTCGGGGTCGGCCACGGCGGTGAGCAGCGCCGGCGCTGGGGCGTCGTCGTCGCCGAGCGCGCGGGTGACCGCGTCGACGAACGGGATGCTGCCGCCGACCCCGGCGAGCGCGGGGGGCGTGCCGTAGGCGGCCTCGAGGGCCGCCCGCGCCGCGCGCAGGCTCGGGTGGGCGGCGTCGGCGAGGAAGCCGGGGCTGGCCACCCCCGGGGTGACCTCGACCTCGAGGCCGAACGGCGCGGCGGCCTCGAGATGCCCGCAGAGGCGGTCCAGGGCGCGCTCGGGGTCCTGCCCGGGCGCGAGGCGCACGCTCACCCGGGCGCTGGCCTCGGGCTGCAGGGTGTTCGACGAGCCAGCCCGTGCCGGCGCGTCGACACCGATGACCGCGAGCGCGGGACGGTGCCAGAGCTTCTCGAGCAGCGGCCGGGCCGGGTCGCCGGCGAAGGGCACCCCTTCGAGGAGGCCGGCGTCGGCGCGCAGCTGCGTCGGGGCGACGTCGAGGTCGGCCAGGCGCGCGCGCTCCTCGGCGTCGAGCGCGCGGACGTCGTCGGTGAAGCCGGGGATCGCGACGTCGCCCCGGTCGTCGGTGAGCGAGGCGAGGAGCTTGGCGAGCCCACCGACGGGGTCGGGCACGATCCCGCCGTACATCCCCGAGTGCAGGGCGTGGGAGGTCGCCCGCACGGTGACGTCGGCGTCGACGAGCCCGCGCAGCGAGGTCGTGACCGCCGGCGCGCCCTCGGCGAGGTTGACGGCGTCGCAGAGCACGACGACGTCGGCGGACAGCAGGTCGGCGTGCTCGGCGAGGAAGGCCCCGAGGTGGGTGCTGCCGATCTCCTCCTCGCCCTCGACGAGGACCCGCACGCCGACCGGGGGGTGGCCCCGGGCGGCGAGCCAGGCGTCGACGGCGGCGAGCACCGCGAGGATGCCGCCCTTGTCGTCGGCGCTGCCGCGACCGTAGAGCCGGCCGTCGCGCTCGGTGGGGGAGAAGGGCGGGCTCGTCCACGCCTCGGGGGGTCCCGGCGGCTGGACGTCGTGGTGGGCGTAGAGCAGGACCGTCGGGGCGCCCTCGGGGGCGTCGAGGCGCTCGCCGTAGACCGCGGGGTGCGCGCCGTCGACCTCGAGCAGGCGCACGCCCTCGAGGCGCCGCGCGCGCATGAGGTCGGCGACGGCCTCGGCGCTGCGTCGCACCTCGGTGGGGTCGAAGCCGGGGGCGCTCACGCCGGGCACCTCGATGAGGTCCTCGAGGTCGACGCGGTGGGTGCCCATGCGGTTGGTGAGGGCCTCGGCGACGTCGTGCAGGTCGTCGGCGAGCTCGGCGGGGGTCATCGGGGCTCCTCGGCTCGGGCCTCGGATCGTGGCCGCGCGCGCCGATCGTAGCGAGCGCGGGTCGGGCCGCGAGCGCAGCGCGGCCCGGCGGCGCGGGCCATGATCGCCGGCCCGGGCGGTGCCGGTCGGCGAGGTGCGGGTTGACATTGACGTCAGCGTCACTACGGTGGCGGGGCACGACGGTCGACGCCGCCGCTGCCCCTCCCGCGTGGGGACGGCGCGGCGACGTCCGTGTCGCGGTGCTGGCGACCGCCACCGCCGCGCGTAGGCTTGCGCGACACCGGCCCCCACGCTGCGGCTGGCCGCGCGTGCCCACGACGGGGGCTGAGGAGGACAGGACCTGATGACGAGCGTGCTCAAGGGCCTCGGCGTGGCCGTGCCCTCCCGGGTGGTCACCAACGACGACCTCGCCGCGACCCTCGACACCTCCGACGAGTGGGTGCGCACCCGCACCGGGATCGCCGAGCGGCGCATCGCCGAGCCCGGCGTGGCCACCGCCGACCTCGCCGTCGAGGCCGGCGCCGAGGCGCTCAAGCGCGCCGAGGTCGACGTCGGCGCCGTCGTCGTCGCGACCTGCACCGCCGACCGCACGATCCCCGGCATCGGCCCCGAGGTCGCCTCGCGGCTCGGGCTCGGCACGATCCCCGCCCTCGACGTCAACGCCGCCTGCGCGGGCTTCGTCTACGCCCTGTCGGTGGCCTCCGGGCTCATCGCCTCGGGCGTGGCCGACGGCGTGCTCGTCGCCGGCGCGGAGACGATGAGCCGCGTCACCGACTTCAGCGACCGCTCGACGGCGGTGCTCTTCGGTGACGGCGCCGGCGCGGTCGTCCTCGCCCGCGGTGAGCCCGGCGAGCCGGGCGAGGTCGGCCCCTACGACCTCGGCAGCGACGGCGAGGGCGCCGACCTCCTCGAGGTCCCCGGCGGGGGCTCCCGCCGCCCGCTCGACGCCGCGGCGCTCGCCGAGGGCGCCCAGTACCTCAAGATGGACGGCCGGGAGGTCTACCGCCAGGCGGTGCGCCGCATGGTCGCCTCCTCCGAGGCCGTGCTCGCCAAGGCCGGGCTGGCCGCCGCCGACGTCGACCGCCTCGTCGGCCACCAGGCCAACGCCCGCATCCTCGAGGCCGTCGCCGACCGGCTCGGCATCGGCGAGGAGCGGCGCTTCCTCAACGTCGCCCGCTACGGCAACACCTCGGCGGCCTCGATCCCCCTCGCCCTGGCCGACGCCGACCTCGTCGCCGGCGAACGGGTCCTGCTCACCGCCTTCGGCGCCGGGATGAGCTGGGGCTCGACGCTGCTGCGCTGGCCCGACCTGCCGGTGACGTAGCCTGCCCAGGCCGTCTCCACGATCCCGCCCCACCCAGCACCCACCCACCCACGAACCATGGAGGACCGCATGAGCGCTGTGTACGAGAAGGTCAAGGGCGTCCTCGTCGACAAGTTCGGCGTCGAGGAGTCGGAGGTCTCGCTCGAGGCCTCCTTCGACGACCTCGACCTCGACTCGCTCGACCTCGTCGAGTTCGCCCTCGCCGCCGAGGAGGAGCTCGGCGTGCGGATCTCCGATGAGGAGGCCGAGCAGCTCGAGACCCTCGCCGACACCGTGAAGCTCCTCGAGGAGAAGGGCGCGCAGGCGTGAGCCACCCCGAGGTCGCCGTCACCGGCCTCGGCCTGGCCACCCCGGCGGGGCTCGGGACCGACGCCTCCTGGCAGGGGGTGCTCGAGGGGGCCTCCGCGGCCTCGACCGACCCGGCGCTGGCCGGCCTCGAGGTCGACATGTCCTGCCGGATCCCCGGCTTCGACGCGACCGCGCTGCTCGGGCGCAAGGCCGCCCGCCGGCTCGACCGCTTCGTCCAGCTCGCAACGTGGACGGCGCGCGAGGCCGTCGCCGACGCCGGGCTCGACCCCGAGGCCTGGGACGGCCCGCGCGTCGGGGTCGTCATCGGCTGCGGCATGGGCGGGGCGCACACCTGGGAGGAGCAGCACCGCCGCATGCTCGAGCACGGGCCCGAGCGCGTGAGCCCGCTGCTCATCCCGATGCTCGTGCCGAACATGGTCGCCGGGCAGATCGCCATCGACCTCGGCGCCACCGGGCCGAACCTCGTCACCGCGACCGCGTGCGCCTCCGGCGCCACGGCGATCGGCACCGCGCGCGACCTCCTGCGCTCCGGCGCCTGCGACATCGTGCTCGCCGGCGGCACCGAGGCGGGCCTCACGCCCCTGTCGATCACCGGCTTCGCGCAGATGGGCGCGCTGTCGACCCGCACCGACGACCCCGCGAGGGCCTCCCGGCCCTTCGACGTCGAGCGCGACGGCTTCGTCGCCGCCGAGGCCGCCGGCGTGCTCGTCCTCGAGCGCGACGACGACGCCCGGGCGCGCGGCGCGCGGCGCCGGGCCCGCCTCGCCGGCTACGGCGCGAGCGCCGACGGCTACCACGTGACCGCGCCCGACCCCGAGGGCGGCGGCGCGGAGCGGGCGATGCGCGCCGCCCTCGCCGACGCCGGCCTGGCCCCCGGCGACGTCGACCACGTCAACGCCCACGGCACCTCGACGCCGCTCAACGACGTCTCCGAGGCGCGCACCCTGCGCCGGGTCTGCGGCGAGGCGATGAGCGTGACCTCGACGAAGGGCGTGACCGGGCACTCCCTCGGCGCCGCCGGCGCGATCGAGGCGGGCTTCGCCGCCCTCGCCCTCGAGCACGGCGTCGTGCCGCCCACCGCGAACCTCACCGAGCAGGACCCCGAGATCGACGTCGACGTCGTCGCGGGCAGCCCACGCGAGCAGGCCGTCGAGGTCGCGATGTCGAACTCCTTCGGCTTCGGCGGGCAGAACGCCGTGCTCGTGCTCACCCGGGCGTAGGCTGCCGCCCGACCCACGCCCGCGAGTCTTTGAGGAGGAGCCGTGCTGCTCGACGGCAAGCGCTTGCTCATCACCGGCGTGCTCACCGACGCCTCGATCGCCTTCCACGTCGCCCGCCACGCCCAGCAGCAGGGCGCCGAGGTCGTGCTCACCGGCTTCGGCCGGGGCCTGCGCATCACCGAGCGCATCGCCGGGAGGCTGCCCGCGCCCGCCGACGTCCTCGAGCTCGACGTCACCGACGAGGCCCACCACGCCGCGGTCGCCGAGGACCTCGCCGCCCGCTGGGGCGCCCTCGACGGCGTCGTCCACGCGGTCGGCTTCGCGCCGCCCTCCGCGCTCGGCGGCCGCTTCCTCCAGACGCCGTGGGCCGACGTGGCCACCGCCCTCGAGGTGTCGACGTACTCGCTGGCCGCGCTCGGGCGCACGACCGCGCCGCTGCTCGCCGAGGCCGGCGGCGGGGCGATCGTCGGGCTCGACTTCGACGCGCAGGTGGCCTGGCCCGCCTACGACTGGATGGGCGTGGCCAAGGCCGGGCTCGAGTCCGCCGCGCGCTACCTCGCCCGCGACCTCGGCCCGCAGGGCACCCGCGTCAACCTCGTCGCCGCGGGGCCGCTGAAGACCACCGCGGCGCGCTCCATCGAGGGCTTCGAGATGTTCGCCGAGTGGCACCGCCGCGCGCCGCTCGGCTGGGACGTCACCGACCCCGAGCCGGTCGGCCGGGTCGTCTGCGCCCTGCTGTCGGACTGGATGCCGGCGGTCACCGGCGAGATCGTCCACGTCGACGGCGGCACGCACGCGATGGGCGGCGACGTGCGCACCGAGGACGCGCCCGAGGGCGGCGGGGGGTAGCGCTAGGCGTCGGGCCGCTCGCGGGCGAAGGCCTCCACCGCAGCGTGGTTCGTGGTGAAGACCCGCGCGCCGTCGAGCAGGCCGTAGGCCTCGAGGAGGGCCCGCTCGTGCGTGCGGGCGCGGCTGAAGGCCACGACGACGCCGCGCCCCGTGAGGGCGTCGAGGCCCTGCTCGAGGGCCTCGGCTGCGGTGGGGTCGATGTCGGAGACCGCCTCGAGGTCGATGACGACCCAGCCGACCCTCTCGTCCTCGGCGACCTCGAGGAGCGTGTCGCGGGCGGTCTCGGCGTTGGCGAAGAACAGCGGTCCGTTCGGTCGCAGCACCCGCAGCGCGGGGTCGAGGACGTCGTCGCTGTCGGCGCTGAAGCGCTGGGAGGAGGAGGCCTCGGGCGGCGCCCCGAGGTCGTCCCAGCCCACCGCGGCGGCTCGACGCACCATGTCGAAGGCCGCCACGAGCGCTGCGAGCACGAGGGCGGGCAGCGGACCGAGCAGCAGCACGCTCGCGGCGCAGCCCATCGCGATGAGGAAGTCACTGCGGCGCACCCGGGCGAGCCGCCGCAGCGTCGGCACCTCGATGAGGCGCACCACGGCGTTGGCGATGACGCCGGCCAGCGCAGCGGAGGGGATCGCGGCGATGAGGTCGGTGGCCAGCGCCCCGGCGAGCAGCGCCATGCCCGCCGAGACGACCATCGCGAGCTGGCTCGAGGTCGCGGTGCTCCTGAGCGCCGCGGTGCGTGAGGCGCTCGGCCCGATGGGCATCGCGCCGCTGGCCGAGGCCGCGATGTTCGCGACGCCGAAGGCGAGGATCTCCTGATTGGGCTCGATCCGCTCGCCGTTGCGCTGGGCGGCGTCCTTGGCGATCGCGAGGCCCTCGGCGACGATGACGACCGAGATGGCCAAGGCGAGCGGTGCGAGGGCGACCCACGCGTCGAGCGGCAGCAGGGGGAACGTCAGCGGCGGCAGGCCGGCGGCGGCCTCGCCGAGCACCTCGACGCCCTCGGGCTCGAGCCAGGCGACGAGCGCCCCGAAGCCGGCGAGGGCGACGAGCGCGGCGGGCACCTGTGGGGTGAGGCGTCCGAGCAGGCGCACGGAGAGGATCGTGCCGACGCCGATGGCCACGGAGGCCCACGAGGCCTGCGGCAGGGCCAGGACGAGCTCGACCGCCTCGGCCAGCCAGCTCTGCCCGTCGATGTCGACGGCGAGGATCGTGTGCACCTGCGAGGTGAGGATCTCGATCGCGAGGCCGGCGATGAAGCCGGTGAGCACCGCCTTCGAGAGGAAGCGCACGAGGGCGCCGAGCCTCAGCGCCCACGCGACGAGCAGGAACACCCCGGTCAGCAGGGCAACGCCGAGCGCGGCGTCGGCGGGGGTCACGCCCGCGCCGACCACCGGGATGAGCCCGGCGGCCAGCAGCGCGACGATCGCGGCGTCGGGGCCGGCGACGAGCCGGCGCGAGCTCGTCAGCAGCGAGAAGGCCACGAGCGGGACGACACTCACGTAGATCCCGACCTCGGGGGGCAGCCCGACGATCGTGGCGTAGCCGATGTTCATGGGCACGGCGAGCGCGACGAGGCTCACCCCGGCGAGGGCCTCCCCGGGCCACTGACGCCGGTCGACCCCGCGCAGGCCGTCGCCGAGCCGCGGCAGCGGAGGCAGCCGGCCACCCCTCGAGCCGCCCGCGCTCACGCCGACGACCTCCTCACCGGTGCTCGGCGGCCACCGTCAGGGCGGCGTCGGCCGCGGCGCGACGCAGCTCGGAGAGCGCTCCGGCGTCGAGGCGCAGCCAGGCGCGGCGCACCCGCCGCAGCGCGGTGCGGGCCCAGCGGTCGGCGCGCAGCGAGCCGGCGCGGGCCGCGAACGCCACCGCGGGGTCGCCCTCGCCCTCGGCGAGGTCGGCGAGGGTCGCGGCGAGCAGGACCGCACGCCGGGCCTCGTCGAGCGCCGCGCGGGCCTCCCGGGCCTGCTCGCGGCGGCGCCCGGCGACCTCCCCGTCGCCGTCGAGCCCGGCGAGGAGGTCGACCGCGGCGGCCACCTCGGCGGTGCCCGACGCCCTCGCGGGGTGGGTGACGTCGAGGCGGGTGAGGCTGCGGCCACGCACACGCAGGGGGCGCAGCAGTGCGGCGGCGTCGACGTCGAGGCGGCGGGGCGCCTCGACGCGGGCGGTCCGCAGCGCCTCGACGGTCTCGCGGTAGCGGGCGGCATCGAGCCCCGCGCTCGCGCGGGCCGCCGCGCCGGCCTGCCAGGCGGCGAGGGCCTCGTCGACCCGCGGGTGGGGTGGGACGTCGACGCCGGCGAGCCACGCCACGGCGGCCTGGCGGTCGGCGAGCTCGCGCACGTCGGGCTCGAGCGCGGCGAGCGGGATCACGAGCGCCCGTGTGGCGTCGGCTGCGCCGGCGTCGCCGGCGACGGTGGCGAGGGCGCGCAGGCTCGCGAGCGCCGTGGCGAGCTCGCCGGCCTGCCCGCCGGTGCGGTAGGCCACGTCGCCGGCGACGAGGTCGGCGTGGGCGTGGCCGAGGGCAGCGGCGAGATCGCCGGCGGCGGGGTCCCTCCTCGGCGCGGCATGCGCCGGCGGCCGGTGCGCCGGCTCGCCGAGGACGGCGAGCACCTTCGGCCCGGCGGTCGCCGGCTTCGCGCCGGCGACCTCGAGGGCGCCGACGAGCGCGGCGACCTCCGCGAGCCCGCCCCCGGGTCCAGCCTCGACCTCGAGCTCGCGCCAGCGCACGGGCTCGCCGCCGGCGCCAGCGGCCTCGACGGCGTCGTCGCAGACCTCGGCGACGATCTGCCCGTCGCGGCGCAGGAGGCTGCGTCGCCTCACGGTGCGCACCGTGGCGACCGGCCGCAGGGCGGCGCGGCCGAGCAGCGCGGCGACGGCGGCGAGCGCCTCGGCGGGTGGTGCGTCCTCGGCGCCGGGGAAGCGCAGCTCGGCGCGGCGCAGCGTCGAGGCGTCGACGGCCCCGAGTGGGAGCTTGACCTGCCATTCGCCCTCGCGGTGGCGCAGCGTCGCGCCGGCCCGCGCCAGGCGCAGGTCGTCGCTGTCGAGGTAGCGGGCGAGGAGCGTGCGCTCCTCGGGCCCGTCGGCGCTGGCCCCGGGCAGGGCGGCGGCGAGATCGGGCACGACGACGTCGGGGCCGGCGACGAGCTTCGCTTCGAGCTCCTCCATGCCCGCGGATCCTAGCGGCGGTACCGTCGAGCCCGTGGCCAGCCCACCCGCAGCCTTCCCCGACCCGTCCCGGGCGCCCGCCGACGGCCCGCTGGCCCTCGGCGGGGACCTGTCGGTGGGCACGCTGCTGTCGGCCTACCGCCAGGGGATCTTCCCCTGGCCGCTCGACGAGGACCTGCTGAGCTGGTGGTGCCCCGACCCGCGCGCAGTGCTACCCCTCGACGGGCTCCACATCTCGCGCAGCCTCGCGCGCACGCTGCGCCGCGGCGCGCTGTCGACGACGGCCGACCGCGACTTCGCCGGGGTGCTCGACGGCTGCGCCGACCGCGACGTCACCTGGATCACCCCCTGGCTCGCGCATGCCTACCGCCGGCTGCACGCCGCCGGGCACGCCCACAGCATCGAGGTGCACGACGAGGACGGCGCCCTCGTCGGCGGCCTCTACGGGGTCGCCGTCGGCGCGGCCTTCAGCGCCGAGTCGATGTTCCACCGCGTCGACGACGCCTCGAAGGTCGCCCTCGTGGGGCTCGTCGAGCGCCTGCGGCGCGGCGGGTTCACCCTCCTCGACGTCCAGCTGCCCACCAGGCACCTCGCGAGCCTCGGCGCCGTGGCGGTGCCGCGGAGGGCCTTCCTCACCCGCCTCGCCGAGGCCCGCGAGCGCACGGCGACCTGGTCGGGCGCGACGTGAGGCCCCCTGCCGTGGGCGCCCCGGCGGTGCGGCGTGGCCTGCCCGCGCTCGTCCTGCTCGCCGCCCTGCTCTCCGGCTGCGCCCCCGACGACACCGCGATCGACGAGGCCCTCGAGTCCGCCACCGGCGAGCAGGCCCCCGGCGGGGGAGCGGACCCGCCCCGCGGCGACTGCGGGCCCGCCGTGGCCGAGACCGTCGACGAGGTCCTCGCCGCCCAGCTCGCGGCGATCGCCGCGCAGGACTGGGAGGCGGCCTGGGCGCACGCCAGCGACGCCTTCCGCCAGGCCGTCGACGCCGACGGCCTCGAGCGCATCATCGAGGAGGGCTTCCCCGTCGTGGCCGAAGCCGCCGCGCACGACGTCGAGCGCTGTGAGCAGCGCGGTGACCGCATCACCGCGCTCGTCACCGTCGTCGGTCGCTCCGGTGAGGAGGCCCTGCTGGCCTACGAGCTCGTGAGCGAGCGCGGGGCCTGGGCGGTCGACGGGGCGGTGACCCTCGAGGGGCGCGGCGAGGGCGACCTCATCGCCGCGGGAGCGCGCTGGCCGATCGCTGGGGCGTCGGTGGGTCTGCCGGTGCGGTCTGGCGGGTAGCACTGGGGGCAGCGGAACGCGACCGGCAAGGAGGGTGCCGTGGATCTCACCCCGCTGCTCCAGGACGGCGGCAGGATCGTGCTCGTCGTCGCCGACGGCCTCGGCGGCATGGCCGACGCCACCCATGACACCGAGCTCGAGGAGGCCGTCACGCCCAACCTCGACGCGCTCGCCGCCGAGGGCGCGACCGGGCTGCTCAACCCCGTGGGTCCCGGCATCACCCCCGGCTCGGGCCCGGGGCACCTCGCGCTCTTCGGCTACGACCCCGAGACCTACGAGCTCGGCCGGGGCGTGCTCTCGGCCACCGGCGTGGAGTTCGACCTGCGGCCCGGCGACGTCGCCGCGCGGGGCAACCTCTGCACCCTCGACGCCGACGGCGTCGTCACCGACCGTCGGGCGGGGCGCATCCCCGACGAGCAGGCAATGCCCCTCGTCGACCGGCTCAATGCCGAGGTCGACGTCGACGGCGCGGAGGTCTTCTTCCGCCACGAGGCCAGCCACCGGGTGCTCCTCGTCGTGCGCGCCGACGGCCTCGACGCGCGCGTCTCCGACACCGACCCCGAGGTCGAGGGGCGGCCCATGAAGGCCTGCGAGGCCCTCGACCCGGCTGCGAAGCGCACCGCCGAGCTCATCACCGAGGTCGACCGGCAGATCCGCGAGGTCCTCGCCGGGCAGGCCGCCCACGCGCTGCTGCTGCGCGGCTTCGACACCCTGCAGGAGCTGCCGAGCTTCGCCGAGCGCTACGACCTGCGCGCGGCGACCGTCGCGATCTACCCGATGTACCGCGGGGTCTCCGCGCTCGTCGGCATGGACCTGCTGCCGCGCCCCGGCGACCTCGACGAGCAGGTCGCGACGATGGGCGCGCACTGGGACGACTACGACTACCTCTTCCTCCACCACAAGTACACCGACGAGGCCGGCCACGACGGTGACCGCGCCCGCAAGATCGCCGAGATCGAGCGGCTCGACGCGGCGATGCCCGCGATTCGCGACCTCGGCCCCGACGTCCTCATCGTCACCGGCGACCACGCGACCCCGACCCAGCTCTCGGCCCACTCCTGGCACCCGGTGCCGGTGCTCATGTGGGGTCCCCACGTCGGCCGCGACGACGTCGACCGCTTCGGCGAGCGCGCCTGCGCCGGGGGCATCCTGGGCCAGCGTCCCACCCTCGACCTCATGCCCCTCGCCCTCGCGTCGGCGGGACGGCTGCGCAAGTACGGCGCCTGAGCCCTGCGCGACGGGGACGCCGGCGCGGAGTGACCGGGCCCGGGGGCCCGCCCTACAGTGAGGGGCGTCGCCGAACGCTCGGAGGAGCACCGTGAAGATCGTCGTCGTGGGCGGGGTCGCCGCCGGGATGTCCTGCGCCGCGCGCGCCCGCCGCCTCGACGAGCACGCCGAGATCGTCGTGCTCGAGCGCGCCCGCCACGTCTCCTTCGCCAACTGTGGGCTGCCGTACCACATCGGCGAGGTCATCGAGGAGCGTGACCAGCTGCTCCTGCAGACCCCGGAGAGCCTCCGGGACTCCCTCGACCTCGACGTGCGGGTGGCGACCGAGGTCACCGCGGTCGACCCTGAGCGCAAGGTCGTCGCCGCCCACGACCTCGATCGCGACGAGACCTACGAGGAGGCCTACGACGCCCTCGTGCTGACCCCCGGCGCGAGCCCGATCGTGCCGCCGCTGCCGGGCGTCGACGACCCCCGCATCCACGTCCTGCGGCGGATCCGCGACATGGACGGCATCAAGGCCGCCGTCGACGGCGCCGCCGACGATGCCGCGCCGGTGCGCCACGCCGTCGTCATCGGCGCGGGCTACATCGGCCTCGAGGTGGCCGAGAACCTCCGTCACCGCGACGTCGACGTCACCGTCGTGGAGATGGCCGAGCAGGTCATGCCCCCGCTCGACCGCGAGCTCACGACCCCGCTGGAGGGGCACCTGCGCGAGCACGGCGTCGAGCTGCGCCTCGGCACCCGCGCGCGGGCGTTCACCGAGGGCGCCGACGGGCGCCTGCGCGTCGAGCTCGCCGACGGCGAGGTCGTGCCCACCGACCTCGTCATGCTCGCCGCGGGCGTGCGTCCGGCCACCGGGCTCGCCGAGGCCGCCGGCGTCGAGCTCGGCCCGCGCGGCGGCATCAAGGTCGATGCCCACCTGCGCACGAGCGTGCCCGACGTCTACGCCGCCGGCGACGCCATCGAGGTCGAGCACCTCGTCCTGCCCGACTCCTGGCTCATCCCGCTGGCCGGGCCGGCCAACCGCCAGGGCCGCGTCGTCGCCGACAACCTCTGCGGGCGCGAAACGACGTTCCCGGCAGTGCAGGGCACCGGCATCGTCAAGGTCTTCGACATGGTCGCCGGGGGGACCGGTGCCAACGAGCGCCAACTCGCCGCCGCGGGCATCCCCTACGAGCGGGTGCACCTGCACCCCTCCGGGCACGCCGGCTACTACCCGGGCACCCGCCAGATGCACCTCAAGGTGCTCTTCTCGCCCGACGACGGCCGCCTCCTCGGCGCGGGGGTCATCGGCTTCGACGGCGTCGACAAGCGCCTCGACGTCCTCGCGACCGCGCTGCGCGGCGGCATGACCGTCTACGACCTCGAGGAGCTCGAGCTCGGCTACGCCCCACCGTTCGGCTCGGCCAAGGACCCGGTGAACATGGCCGGCTTCCTCGGCGCCAACCTCCTGCGCGGTGACGTGCGCCTGTGGTATCCGGAGCAGTACCCGACGATCCTCGAGGGCGCCCGCCTCGTCGACGTGCGCGGCCCTGAGGAGTACGAGGCCTGGCACCTGCCGGGCGCGCAGAACGTGCCGCTGCCGACGCTGCGGGCCGCCCAGGAGTCCTGGGACCGCGACACCCCGATCCGCCTGTACTGCGCGGTGGGCTTCCGCAGCTACCTCGCCTACCGCGCGCTCGTCGGCCGGGGCTTCACCGACGTGCGCACGCTCTCAGGCGGGTCGTCGAGCTTCCGCGCCGCACGGGACCTGCCCCGGGAGGCGCGCCTCGACAGCCACGAGCCGCTCGTGAGCTACGCCGAGGACCGCACCGGACCGCAGGCCGCCCGCCCCTCGCCATGATCGGCGCCGACCCCCGCGGGCCGCGCGGGCCAGGGACCCTGGTGCGGCGTCGGGGGCCTGGGTTACGGTGCGGGGGCCGACGCCGTGCTGGGGGAGGGGACCCCAATGAGCGACGCCCACCTCGTCCTCGTCGTCACCGTGGCGCTCACCGGCCTCGTCGCGCTCGTCTACTCGCCGCTGGCCGGCTTCCTCATCGTCAACCTCGCGGGGCTGCTCGGTGCCCTGCCGGTCCTGCGCGACGGGCTCTCGGACGCCCAGACGTGGTGGCGAGGGCGGCAGTCCTCCGCGCCGTAGCGCTCACCGCTGCAGGCGGGCCCGGAGTGGACGCGAGTGCGCACCGGTGCCTCGCGGTGGCCCGCGCGTGACCGGGGCGGGCCCGGTGCGGGGGCGGCGGCTCGCGGCCGCGGCGGTCGGGGCGACCGCGGCCGCGGCGATGCCGCTCTTCCTCCTCGGCGCGCTGGCGGTGCAGGTGCGCGCCGACCTCGGCTTCTCCGAGGCGGGGCTCGGCGCGGCGATCGCGCTGTTCTTCATCGTCTCGGCGGTCAGCGGGCCGTTCGTGCGCCGGATCATCGAGCGGCTCGGCTCCTTCCGAGGGGTGCTCGCGACCTGCGTGCTCGCCGCGCTCGCGCTGGCCTCGGTGGCCCTGCTCGTCGACGGCTACGCGGGGCTGCTCGGGGCGATGGCGCTCGGGGGGGCCGGGCAGGCCTTCGGCCAGCCCTCCGCCAACGGCCTGCTCTCCCGCGGGCTCGCGGGGCGCCGGGAGGGCACGGCCTTCGGCGTGAAGCAGGCCGCGGTGCCGCTCGCCTCGCTGCTCGCCGGCGCGACGGTGCCCTTGATCGCCCTCACGGTCGGCTGGCGCTGGGCCTACGGCCTCGTCGCCGTGGTCGTGCTCGCCGTGCCAGCCCTCGTGCCGCGCCACAGCCCCGCCTCCGCGCCCCGGCCGCGCACCGGGGCCGGGCCGGTCCCCCCGACGATGGCCTGGCTCGCGCTCGCCGGGGTCTTCGCCGCCGCGCCGACGATGGCGCTGGGGTCCTTTCTCGTCGAGGCCGCCGTGGACCGTGGCCTCGGCGCGTCGACGGCGGGCCTGCTGCTCGTCTACGGCAGCCTCGTGTCGATCGCCGTGCGTCTGGCGATCGGGGTGCGCATCGACGCCCGCCCCTTCCCGCCGATGCGGGCGATGGCGGGGATGATGGCCGCCGGCAGCCTCGGCTTCGTCCTGCTCGCCCTCGGGCAGGGCGCCGCCGCGCTCGTCGCCGCCACGACGATCGCCTTCGGCGTCGGCTGGGCCTGGAACGGCCTCATGGACCTCTCGGTCGTGCGGCTCAACCGCGACCGGCCGGCCGCCGGCACGAGCACGTTCCTCAGCCTCTTCTTCGTCGGCGCGGCCATCGGCCCCCTGGGCTTCGGCGCGATCGTCGAGGCCGCCGGCTTCGCCGCCGCCTGGCTCGCCGCCGCCGGGCTGCTGCTCTGCGCCGCCGGCTGCGTCGCGCAGGCGGTGCGTCTCGCGCCGAGCCCGCTGGCCACCGCCGCCCGCGGGACCTGACACGGTCGCGACCCGCTCGCGCGGGGGCGGCGAGACCGAGGTCCTCGAGGCCCCGAACACCGTCATGAGCATCACCCTCGTGCGCGGCGAGCCCACGCCCGCACACGACACCGCCGCCGCCCTGACAGCGCTGGGCGGCGGCGGTGTCGGGGCACGAGCAGCCAGTCAGTCGTCGATGTGCTGCACGGTGTATGTGTAGAGCGACGTGCCGGCAGGCCGGTCGACGGAGACGCTCACGTCCCAGCCGAACCCTTCGAGCTCCACCCTGGCGGACTCGACCATGCCTTCCTCTTGGACGCCGGTGGACTCGGTGACGGTCCAGCCGTCGCCTTCGAGGCCCTCGAGGAACGCGACAGCCTCTGCCACCTCCTCGTCGGTGCGGTACTGCAACTGGAGGTACGGCGAGCCGTCGTGGTCCTCGACGATGATGTTGCCGAGGCTCTCAGCCCTGTCGTTGATGGGGAGCTCCTCCGGCCACTCGTCAGGGAGGTCAGCGGCCAGGTCGCCGCCTTCGTCAGCGTCGTCGTCGTCGCCGGTGCCGTCGTCGCTGTCGTCGTCGGTCTCGGTCGTGTCATCGACCGGGTCGTCGTCGACCGGGTCGTCGTTGGCCTCGTCCCCGCAGCCGGCGAGCATGAGCATCGCGACGAGTGCTGCGAGCAGGGTCATGGTCTTGCGCATGAGCGAACCCCCTCGTCTCAGTGGCAGGCCCAACGTTCGGCACTGCGCCTTGCGTCAGTCTCGCGCAAGTATGCCGTGCCGCTATCCGGCGACGCGGCCTCGTTGCGGCCCTCCGTCCCGCCGACACGGGCGATAGCGGCGATGATGGCCGCCGGCAGCCTCGGCTTCGTCCTGTTCGCCCTCGGGCAAGGTGCCGCCGCGCCTCGCACCGCGGCCCCTGGACGCCGCGGCGGCCACCCGCCGAGGATGACCCATCGCACCCGAACGGAAAATGGTTTCCATTGCGGTAAACATTGCCCTTGACGGTCATCGTCGACCCGCGCACGATCCAGTCGTCGCGCCGTCGTCGCACGGAGGGCCGATCATGAAGGCAGCACTCCTGCACGAGTACGGGCAGCCTCTGCGCCTCGAGGAGGTGGCCACCCCGGAGCCGGCGGCGGGGGAGGTGCTCGTGCGCATCGCCTCGACCGGCGCCTGCCACTCCGATCTCCACGTCATGAGCGGGGAGATGCCGATCGTGCCGGAGATGCCCTGGATCCTCGGCCATGAGAACGCCGGCTACGTCGAGGCGCTCGGTGAGGGGGTGACCGGCGTCGAGGTGGGCGAGCCCGTGCTGGTCTGGGGCGGTTGGGGCTGCGGGGTCTGCCGCCAGTGCCGCAGCGGCGACGAGCAGGTCTGCGACGTCCTGCGCTGGGGTGGGCTCGGCCGCTCCGGGGGCTACGCGGAGTACCTCGTCGTGCCCTCGACGCGCAACCTCATCAGCATCCCCGGCCTCGATCCGGCCACGGCCGCACCGCTGACCGACGCCGCGCTCACGCCCTACCGGGCCGTGCGCAAGGCGCTGCCCTTCATCGATCCCGGCTCGACCGTCGTCATCATGGGCATCGGCGGGCTCGGCCAGTACGGCGTGCAGTTCCTGCGCCTGCTGTCGGGCGCGCGCGTGGTGGCCGTCGACACCGCGGCGGACAAGCGCGACCGCGCCCTCGCGCTTGGCGCCGACCTCGCGCTCGACCCGACCGAGGTCGACGTTCCCGCGGAGATCGAGGGCATGACCGGCGGGAGGAAGGCCGCGGGGGTGCTCGACTTCGTCGGCATCGACGCGACGATGGCCACCGCCGCGGGATGCCTCGGCAAGCAGGGCGTCTTCGTCCTCGTCGGCCTAGCCGGCGGGCAGGTGCCGGTGTCGTTCATGGGCTGGCCGCCGGAGTCGACGATCAAGACGAGCACGTGGGGCAACCGCAACGAGCTCGCGGAGGTCGTCGCGCTCGCCGAGGCGGGAAGGATCACCGGCGAGGTCGAGCAGGCGCCCCTGACGGCGATCAACGAGGTCTTCGAGCGGCTCGAGCACGGCAAGGTCGCCGGCCGGGCCGTGCTCAACCCCTGAGCGGGCCGCGACCCCCGGGCCGAGGTGGTGGACACCGCAGCGACCCGCACGGGGTCGCGGTGGACGCCGATGGTCGTCTACGGCGCTGCGCAGTTCCTCGTCGTGCTCGACCAGGCCGTGATGAACGTCTCGATCAGCCAGCTCGTCGACGACTTCGACACGACGGTCACCGTCATCCAGGCCGTCATCACGCTCTACGCCCTCGTCATGGCGATGCTCATGCTCACCGGCGGCAAGCTCGGTGACCTGCTCGGCCGGCGGCGGGCGTTCGGGCTCGGCATGGCGATCTACGGGCTCGGTTCGGCCCTCACCGCGGTCTCGTGGTCGGTGCTCACCCTCGGTCTCGGCTGGTCGATCCTCGAGGGCATCGGGGCGGCACTCGTCCTGCCCGCGATGGTGGCGCTCGTGGCCAGCACCTACGAGGGACGTGACCGTGTCCTCGCGTTCGCGCTGCTCGGGGGCGTCGCGGGGGTCAGCATCGCCGTCGGCCCGGTCCTCGGCGGGTGGCTGACCACCGAGCTGACCTGGCGCCTTGTCTTCGTCGGCGAGGTCGTCGTCACGATCGGCGTGCTGCTCGCGCTGCGGGTGCTCCCCGAGGACGCGCCGCGGTCGGGGGCGTCCAAGCCCCTCGACTGGGTGGGGTCGTCGTTGTCGGCGCTCGGTCTCGGCATCATCGTCCTCGGCACGCTCAACGCGAGCGTCTGGGGCTGGATCGAGCCCAAGGCCTCGCCGATCGAGCCGTTCGGCTTCGCGCTCACCCCCTTCGTCATCGGTGCGGGGGCGCTTGCGCTCGTGGGCTTCGGCGCCTGGGGGCGTCGGCGCGCGCGTCTGGGCCAGTCCCGGCTCGTGCGCCTCGAGCTGCTGTCGATCCCGCCCCTGCGCGCGGGGCTACAGGGCTTCCTCACCCAGAACATCGTGCTGCTCGGGACCTTCTTCGTCGTCCCGCTCTACCTGCAGCTCGTGCAGGGCCTCGACGCCCTCGAGACTGGGCTGCGCATGGTGCCGGTGTCGATGGCCATGCTCCTCACCTCGTTGGGCGGCTCGGTGCTGACGCGCTGGCTCTCGCCGCGCGCGATCGTGCGGGGCGGGTTCGCGGTGCTCGCTGCCGCGCTCGCCGCCCTCATCGGGGCCATCGAGCCCACCCTGGACGGCTGGGCGTTCGGCACGGCGATGGCGGCGCTCGGTGTCGGGATGGGGCTCATCGCCTCCCAGCTCGCCAACGTCATCCAGTCCGCCGTCGACCAGGCAGACCGCAGCGAGGCCGGTGGCCTGCAGTGGACCGCGCAGCAGCTCGGCGGCTCCCTCGGGGTCGCGGTCATCGGCGCGATCGTCCTCTCGGCGCTCGCTGGCAACGTCATCGACCTCGTCGAGGACGATGCGCGTCTCGCGCCGCAGGTGCGCGAGCAGGTGACGACACAGGTCTCGGAGGGCCTCGACTTCGTCACCATCGAGCAGGTCAGCGACGCGGGCCAGGGGGCCGGGCTCGACGCGACGAGCGTCGCCGCGCTCACCGAGGACTACGCCGAGGCGCAGCTCTTCGCGCTCAAGGCTGGTCTGCTCGCAGCGCTCGGCCTCGCCTTGCTCGCGCTCGTGCTCACGCGCGACCTGCCGTTGGGGACGTCGACGTAGGCCGTGTCGACGTCGCAGCGTCCGAGGTTCCTGCTGCTTGACCCTGACGAAGGGCCCTGGCCGACGGCCGGCCCCGCGTCGGTCAGATCGTCGGCGTCACCACCGGAGCCGAGCAACGAGGCGCGGCGG